>WNGF01009289.1_pt1 | contig 11320 bp, 14 predicted proteins | sample 5400641 | NCBI WGS metagenome assembly WNGF01 (sample SAMN13153371, study PRJNA577476) | soil metagenome | isolation source: 80 cm soil or saprolite under grassland replicate 2 | place: USA:California | collected 2016-06-15 | reverse complement strand
ACCTTCGGACATTGAGGCACTTTTATTGTCACGGTCGGCACAGTTGGTTAGTGGCCCGCCGAACGTGCCGTGCTTCTCTCGAGTCAAATTAGAAATGGAAAAGATTAAATTCCCTTGTTGAGCGGCACCCTGACAATAATCTCTTCGTTGTCCGAACGATTTGTGTTAGTGACCCAAATTGCATAGCGGCTTCCGGGACTCGTGGCACGCGCGGGCCGGCTATATATCTTGTAGTCCTGCATACGCGCGCTCTTGATGTAACTATCGATAACTTCTTTCTTGAGAACACCGCTGGCGAGCGCCGCTCTTACTGCTTCGCTGCCTCCTGCCTTATTGGGCAAGTCTATTATCTGATCGCGGCTGAAGACGACGATAAAGAATTCCTTAGTCGGATCGTTGGTGACTTTGTACCAGCACTCACTCGGATCCGGCGCAGGACAGTTAACCGGCGGAAGAATGAACTCCCGATTCTTGTTTACATAGTTCTCGCCATTATTCACGCGCGAATCAGGAAACATGACAAGGCCGTCTTGGTTCTCTTTCTGATAAATGACATAGAGGAAACCATCTTGATTGGCTGTTACGCCGAGCCGCAATTGATCGCCAGGATGAAAGACCGAAGCCGCGCTCGATTCGCCCTCCGTACGGTTCGGCCTTCTGATCAATACTCGGTACTGAACAGTTAGCAGCGGCGCCAACTCTATTTTTGGACGCGCCTTGTTGTTCTTCGTCGGGTGATAAACGCGTTTTGGCTTCTCCTTACGCTGGACCTGCTGTGGCTTGTCCCAAGTCGTCGTACTTTCCTGACCGAACGCCGCAAGGGCGCTCGTTACGACGAGGGTCAGAGACAAACTGAGGAGAGTTGCATTGCGGTAGGCAATTAACTTTCTTGGTCTCATCATTCTTTATACCTCAAAACTACTTTTGCGAGCGCAGGCGCTCTTGAAGTTTAGCCTCATTGGCGGAAACAGCACAGCGGAAACCTATAAGCCAGCTCCGCTCCTTCTTTTCTTCCGCAGTAAACTCCGCCGGAGCATAGATTCTGCGAGTCGTGCGCGCAGCTTCGGCATCTGAATGAAAGCTGCCACCGCGCACCACTCGGTTAGTAGTGCTAAAGTTGGGATCAGTTGCCGGACTGTTCGGATAGGCTTGGTAAAAGGCATCGACCCATTCGAGAACGTTCCCAGCCATGTCCTGCACTCCGTATGCACTTGCTCCGTTTGGCTTTGAACCGACAGCAGTCGGGTGATCTGAATTGAGCGTGGCCTGTGACGTATTAGAGCTATCGCCCCACGGCCACATCCGTTTTTTGTTGGCATCTGGCCCCCATGACGCGGCCTTCTCCCATTCTTCTTCCGTTGGCAGACGTTTCCCCGCCCATGCAGCAAAGGCTGACGCATCTGAAAAGTTCACACCCACAACGGGCATGCTCAGCTTTTTAAAATAACCATTGTCCCACCAGGGATTGGTGGGATACGACCGTTTCGTTGCGTCACAAAACTTCTTGTACTGCTCGTTAGTGACTTCAAATTTGTCGATGTAAAAGTCAGGCAGTGTCACCTTGTGTGCGGGTTTCTCCTCGGGGTTGTGACTGTCGTCACCCATGATGAAGTCACCGGCACCAATTAGCAGCATTGGACCATTGTAATCAATCTCTTTCGGCAACGACGGCGCAGTGTTTGACGCGACTAGCTGGGCCACAACGGTTTTCACGTCGCCGTCTTGCCCGGTTACTGTAGTATTGAAATCTATGTAGCCGTCATGCGAGACGCGAACCACGCGTTTGCCGGCTTTCAACCCTGGTACTCTAATTGAACCATCGGACGAAGTAACACCGCGACTGATGTTATCGACGAAAACATCGCTGGCCGGAGGTGCTCCACGCACAATCATAGTAAAACCCGGTTGACGGAACAAGAAATAGATGAGCACCACCGCAACGATCGCGACAAGTAAGAGTGCGCCTGCGCCTATCAACCACACCCAAATCGGAATCCCTTTTCGCGGCGGCGCTCCCTGCGGCGGTGTTTGTTTCGATTGTGGCGATGGAGACGGTTGGAGCCGGGCTGTATCGCTTCGCGGTCGGATCAGCGGCGTAGTTACCCCAAAATCCTCGGCCGGCGAGTCGCGTTCGTTTGAGTCATCCATTTCTCAATCTCGTTTGATCTTATTGAAATAAGAGACAGTAGATATTACACGTAGCGGGATCTCAAAGGCTGTAATCGTTTTTCGCCGTAGAACTTAAACCGCGCGGCGGGATAAGTCAATCCAGGCAAACACTGAATCAAGAATTAGTCTGATGCGAGATAGAGCTTCAGCACATCGAACTACGGACGTTTGGCGTCCCTTCAGGATGGGACCGTTGTTGTTCCCTTTAAACTCGGATATTGCGCACCAGTCCGCGTGAGGCCAAATAGCTGAATATTAGCCGCGTGTTTGCTTAATCTCGCCGCGCCGCATCGCACGCCATAGTGCCGATGAGGTCAGTACCACCCGCGTTAACGGGTGGGCCATGGGGCCATCCAGCAGTCACCAATCAATACCACATCACTGCACGATCGGAGGAGTCTCTCTACACCACCTGCTGGCGCAGGTGGTACTGACTCCATGACGCGACGCGCGTGACTGTGATCTCTGCCTTGAGGAGTCTGTCGGAAAAAGCTTCTCCGTGATCTCCGTGCCTCCGTGGTGCATTTTTTTTAGGAATTTCAACACGAAGACACAGAGAACACAGAGTTTACACGGAGAAATGTGATTATTCCGACAGACTCCTTGAGAGAGCGAATCGGGCGTTTTGCACTGAGTTGGCCCAATTCACACCGAATCAAGCAGATTCGATTCAACTTAGTTGGAACCAGTCGTAGTCAGGCTCCGCGTTTGTTTTTGAAATGCGTGGATTCAAGTTTGAAGTCCAAATCTCATAGACAATCCGAGTGGCAGTGATACCGCGAAGCGGTTACATCTGAAAGCCCAGGGTTGCTTCAACCCTGGGGTAAGTAAGTCCAAATCATTATCAACCCGGAACGGGTTGCGCAGCGGGCGCAACCGCGTTGCGGTTGAATCGTCCATCTAACCCTGTAACTGAGATGCAACCGCTTTGCGGTAAAGCAGTTCAAGTCAGAAGGCTAACGAGGTATTTTCAAACTACGTGATGCACTTCTAACTTGAATCCACCATGTAGCCCCCTCTTTAAGAGCCGTCGTCTCGTTCCGAGGGCGGGATCCCTGGCCGACCCTAAGAAATATTGGCTCCCCGCAGTGGACACTCTTCGCAAACTTTTCTATGCGCCGACGGTGGAGATGAAAATAACCTTTGAACTTCTGAGGCAAGCTTCACTAGTTGGCTAACGCTCCAAGCCTATCTCTTGAGGGCGTCTAATTTCTCGCTGATGGCGTCGTGTTCTGCCAGATACTCGTAATGAGCCTGCACGTCGACCAAAGTATCATCGTTAACCTGTAACGCCTCCGCAGGATACTTCTCATTCGCCTTCGCAATCGCTTTGGTTATGCTCTTGCCCCTGCGCATCCAGCGTATGACTTCATGGTCATATCTCTGCTCGTTCGGCGTGCGCTCCCCGATGATTTCGTTAGCTCGCGAAATGTATTGCTTTAGAATATCCAAGCTGTTTCTCTTCGTTTCGATTCACGGACGGATCAGCCTGAGCTTAAGAAAAGGCGCAATCGTTCGTTGGTGCCGCATTCGCCCCTCACTTCCTGTGCAACTGAATCACATTCGCCGAAGAGTTGTCACCACTCTGAGAGCTATTAACGCGGCGTAGCAATCCGGGAGCGACGTTCCAGTGCTCACCGCTTTCAGTGATAACTGTAACGGTCTTTTTGTTGTAGCGCGTGAGCATGCCAACCTGAAGAGGCCGACCTTCCGGCTGAAACGAAACCCGATCGCCAATACTGAACTCCAGCATTTGGGAGTGAGCGCGCATGTGCCTCAAGAATTTCAACCGCTCGACAACCCGATTGTTGAGATCAATCAGTTCACCTTCAGTAAGCCCGTCAATGTCGATCCTCATGATTCCTCAAGATCTCACAGATATGGCAAAAGCAATGCGCGCACGATGTCACCGTTGAAGTTCTCATCGGCCAGCAGCCGCAGCATCTCTGGTCCTCACGCCCGTCCTTGGGTGAGCAGGCGAGCGCGGATTTCGCTTAAGTCGCTCTGCTGACTCTCAATCCGTTGCCGAACTTCTTCGGCCTTCTGCTCACGCCGAGTTAAGTACTCCTTGACCTCGTTCGGGTGGCGTAAATAGTAGGCAAGGACACCGTAAACGTCGGGAAGTGCCAACGTAGAGTATCGCTGAACGATCGTCTCTGGCGTTGCTCCGTCCTGGAACGCTCGAACAACTATTTCCAGCAGAACATGCGAATTGCCGACGCGCAGAGCGCCGGTTGCATCCTCGGTGAGTGGAGGCGCTTCAGTTTGAACATTGAAAGCCACTGAAAGATTCTCCTATTCAATTTCGCGCTCTGCGGAGGTCGTGATCAGCCTCAAACGCAAGATCAAGATCAGCAATCGTCCCTGTGTTGAATTGCATAAACGCTGAGTGCCTGGTGAAGATTTATTCGATTGCTACTGTGTTCGCACCTCGCCAGGGAGTCTACAAAACTCTCAACTTCAGCGACCCGATCCTGAGGAAGTCTCTTAATCTTCTCGATTAATTCTTGCTGCTCCACAATCGAAAGTTTAGCAAAAGGCGTATTACGCCAGGGTTCTTGGCACATGCCGAGACGTTTCAGAACGGCGACGGAATTCCTAGAGCCCGGCAAATGCTTCGAACTGTTCCCTGAGGGATTTCTCGATGGCGCGGCACGGCGGCGGATTTCCTGGTTTGGCGGTTGATGAAAAGGCTATGCTGTCTTCCTTCGCGCATGAGCTGGCAGCCCTGACTTTCAAGATGCCGAATCAAATCGATTCGCTTCATGCGGCGCGGAAGGCGATTTCTTCGCTACTGATTTTTTCTCTGGCAACATCTTCGGCTAGCAAGCGGTTTCCTTCCAGCACCATCTCGATTGCCTCATCCAGATTTCGCCGCGCCTCCTCGACATCAGCGCCGAGCGAGATCGCGCCCGGGAGCTCAGCGACCGAGGCCTGAACCAGCCCATCGGCTTTTTCATAGATTATGGTCATCTTGATTTCCATGAGTCCCCTCCGGCCACATCATAGCACGAGGCACCAAGGTGAGAGCCGATTCGATTACACCTCGCCCATTCCGCCCTCGCCGATTGCGTGCTGCGCGGTGGTGGAGGCACGGTAGTGTCGGCGTCGGCGCCACCTGTCATCTCGCGGCGCAACTCTTTCAACTCGATCGCCACTTCTTTGATCGACTGATATCGGTCGTCCGGGTCCTTCGCAAGACAGCGCCGCACGATGCGTTGTAGTTCCGCGCGCGCAGACGGATTTAATTCGGCGATGGGCGGCGCTGGTTCGTATACGATCTTATGCAATGACTTAAAATAATTGACTCGCCCTCGAAGGGTTTCTTGCCCGTGACTGCTTCAAACAGGATGCAACCGAATGAAAAGATGTCTGAGCGCTGGTCGATCTCTTTGGTTTTGCCCTGCGCCTGCTCGGGAGACATGTAACCGACCGTGCCCATAATTACGCCGGGCGTTGAGTGCTGTTGCATGATGGCAGTTACAACGTTTTCGTAGTCTCCGTCGTTGGCTCCTGTCAATTGCGGCTCAATAAGTTTCGCCAGCCCAAAGTCCAGAACCTTCGCGTGACCATCAGCCGTGATCATGATGTTGTCGGGCTTAAGATCGCGATGAACGATGCCTGCCGAATGCGCTTTCGCCAGTCCTTCCGCGGCATGCTGTAGATATCGCAGGAGCTTTTTCAGATCAGTCTGCCTGCCGTGGATCAATTCGCGCAGCGTCTCACCGTCGATGAACTCCATCGCGATAAAGTTAACGCCGTCGTGCTCGCCAATCTCGTAGATGTGCGCAATGTTCGGATGATTCAGCGCAGCCGCGGCTTTCGCTTCCTGGACAAAGCGCCGCATGCGGTCCTGGTTTGCAGCGACTTCCGGTGGCAGAACCTTCAGCGCGACTTTGCGATCGAGTTTTGTGTCCTGCGCCAGATACACCTCACCCATTCCGCCTGCGCCAATCTTTGAGCGGATTTCGTAGCGACCGAGTCTTGTGCCGGAGTCGAAAGTCATAGCCATCCCAATTTCAATCCTTTAACCCAGTCTTCTTTATCGATAGATATTAGAGGATGTTCCTATATCGAGGGAAACCAGGAAACGGTCCACGAACAAACAAAGACAAAGTCGGTTCGTATCTGCTTCAGTCTTCGTGCGATTTGGTGAGTCGCGTGCTTACCTTTTTGCGCTTTCCTTACGTATTCCCAGTGCCACGGCTCATAAAAGTAAGGACGGAAGCCGAAGCGCTCAGCGTTGCGCACCAGCCATTGGTAAACAAGCGTCTTGACCTGAATCGCGCGGGTTTGAGTCTTTCGTATCAACCGGATCGCCGCCCATGTGCATTCAGCTGGATTGATTCCTGACTATTGGGAGCGTCCGGTAATTACTGATGGAAATTGTTATGAGGACAGCATTGAGTTCGCCTCAAACGCCAACCATCCCAGAGCAGGACGAACCTCTCTTTGCCTTTATCTTTGACTACTAACAATGCAGGTGTTGTCCTCATAGACCAAGCGATGGAGCTAAAAGGTGAGAAGCGCTCTTGGGCGAGTTCGCATCTCTGAAGGTGATCCTGACACGGTCGCTGCGCGGCGATGAGGTGTGGAGTGGCGGGATCGGCAGGGGCCAGAAGATAGTACTAATTGGCAATTTCGAGAAATTTGCGGCGAATAAATCACTGCAATGGCGACCTCAAAAACACCAGCAGAACTTCTGGACGCTGTCATTGAATGCCAGGTCATTCCTCCCTCTCGCATAGGCCCCATCAAGACGGCGCTTAAACAATACGCGATCATTCTGGGATACGGTCCAGATAGCCAAGCTCCGACAAGATAAGGAAAACGGTTTTAAAAAGAATACGAGGTATGCATATAGGGTGCTCCAGTCTCTCCTAATAAGATTAAACATCAGGCTACCGCTCAGGCAGAGAAACCTCAGAGAGATGCTGTGGAATCCTGAGATACCCGAACTAGGGGCGAAATCTATTCAGAAGAGATGGCAGATGGTACATAAGGTTTGTCGGGCGTGAGTTGGTCAAATGGCAACACCTTGCACTGGTGAACACTCCCGCTGGCTCGTTTACAAAGTCTTTGTGGCCTTAGTTGGCAAGGCTTGATTCAATGCGCTCTCTCAAATCTCGGCACCTGACCACCGCCGGCTCGCACCCTCCCTTACTCGAATAGAAAACGCACGTTCCTTCTTGCCGGAAATGTCAATAATGACATATGGTGGATTTGTGAATGGAGCAGAGAAACCGCTCCGGTGGCTGCATGGCGAAGTAAAGACGCCTCTGTTCTCACCCGCGGCTCGCATGGAAGCGGGGTTACTGCTCAGGCGCTTGCAGCAAGGCGAGTCTCTTTCGCTTCCGCAATCGCGCCCGTTGCCGAACCTCGGCACTCGCTGTCACGAGTTGCGAGTGCGTGACGAGAACAAGAATTGGCGGATTGTTTATCGCATTGATGAGGATCGGATCTTGATTTTGGATGTATTCAAGAAGACCACGCGCCAAACACCAGATGCCGTCATCAAGCGGTGTCGGCGGCGTCTTGGCGCCTACGACCTGGCAAGGAGAGTTCAGTGAGTAGGAAAAAGAGAACCGCAGAAAAGCGCATCGCGGCTTTGGGATGGAAAGACGGGACGGTGGCTGAGTTCCTAAACTTGACGCCGGAAGAATCGGCGCTAATCGAGATCAAGTTGGCTCTGAGCCGTAAACTACGCGAACGCCGACAAAAGCGTATGACGCAAGCACAGCTTGCACAAAAACTTCGGTCAAGCCAGTCGCGGGTGGCGAAGGCGGAGACGGGAGACAGTTCGGTGTCAATCGAATTGCTGGTACGCGCTATCCTTGCCACCGGCGCGACGGCGAAGGACGTCGGCAAGGCGATTGCCGACAACTTGTGAAAGTCGAACGCTTACTGGCCAGCATACCTATCCGACCAACACCAACACACGCGCAACATCAAGAAAACTATTACAACCCGACTCACCAAGAATGCGAACCGCCGAAGAAACGGAACTGTAAGACCAGTCCTGAAAGTACTTGTCCGGATTTCGATGGGAAACTCGTTCTGCCACTTTTTCGCAACTGCTGGTAGACAAAGCGCCGGTAACGGAGATCGTTAAGCGATATTGAGGAAGCTATGAAAAAGTTACTTCTGTTAAGCGTCTTGTGTTTTTTAGCGACCGGTAGTGCAATCGCCGCACCCGCTAATCTCCCTTCCGTAACGCACTATTCAATTCAGCTACAACTCTCTCCGAAGGAAGGAAATCTTGAGGCAGTCGCGACGATGACTGTAACAAACAAGACCGCCCAACCAGTTTCCGATTTGCCGTTCCTTCTTTATCGATTGCTTGATGTGCAAAAGGTTAGTGATGACAAAGGATCGCCACTCAAGTTTGAGCAAACGATCGTGAGGCTTGGAACCAGTAATCTTCAGGCGAATCAAATCAAGTTTCACCTTTCGGAACCACTCGCTCCCGGAGCGGCCATCCGCATGAAGATCAACTACGGTGGTTCCATCTTTGGCTATGCGGAAGTCATGGGCTATGTGAACGACCGAGTGAGCGAAAAATACTCTCTGATCCGCCCCGATGCTTTGGCGTATCCAATGTTGGCTGAGCCCACGTTTGAAAGTTTGAGGAGAGCTTACGGCTTCGATGTGCCGTTCACCTATGACCTCGCGGTCACTGTTCCCGACGGATATATCGTCGCCTGCGGTGGAGCCCAATTGAAAGTCTCGACGAAAGAAGGTCTGACGACATTCACATTCAAGAGTAAGGTCCCAACTTGGCGCATTGATATTGCCGCGGCACAATTCAAACAGCTCAGAGACGAAACGAAAAAACTTGCCCTTTACGTCTTGCCTGAGGACGAGAAGAACGCAATTGAAATTTTGAATGGCGCCGGCCGAGCCGTCTCGCTTTACTCGACGATGTTTGGCGAGTTGAAAGACTACCAGGGTTACATCGTGATAGAGATACCTGACGGTTGGGGCTCGCAGGCGTCGGATTACTACTTTCTACAAACCGCTGCAGCTTTCAAAGATCTGAAGAGAATCCTCGAGGTCTATCACGAGATTGCCCATAGCTGGAACGCGAAAGCTAAACCTGAAGTCCAGCGCACGCGTTGGTTCGATGAGGCCTTCGCGATGTACTTTCAGGCACTCGCGCTCAGAGAATTTGAGGGCGAGCAAGCGTATCAGGCGGAGATGGATCGTGACCGCGATTCCTTCATTAAGCGCGTCCAAAGAGATAAGAAGAATTTCGAAACGCCAATCGCGGAATACGGCAAGTACGACCTTGGCGGGAACTCTTACAGCAAAGGCGCGTGGTCGTTGTACGTCCTGCATCAGCTTGTAGGCGAGAACCAATTCAGACGAATAATTCGCACGTTCGTTTCCGAGTTTAAGGATCAGCCCGCCGACTTCAAAGACTTTCAGCAAGTAGCCGAACGAGTTTCACGGAGAGACTTGGGAAAGTACTTTAATGAATGGATCTATGGAACTGAGTCTTCGCAACTCTTGTTGGACTAGATTCCCATAACGGAGATCGTTAAGCGGTACTAAGAAAGCCATTTGAAGAATCTCCGGAGATAACCACATGCCGAAAGCCCGCATTATTGCTCTATCACTCACAGTTTCATTGGCGTGTGACTCTGCCTTAAACCAGTTAACCGGAGGGGTAGGACTATCCGAAGGAAAAACTCGCTGAATTTGCCGCCAACTCAGCTCGCTTGATTCCGTTCTTCGCGCATTCGCCGGAGATTCGCGAGGTGATCTACACGACTAACGTCATCGAGTAGCTGAACATGTCGCTGCGCAAGGTGACTAAAGCACGCGGTTCGTTTCCCAACGATGAGGCGGTCAGTAAGCTGCTCTATCTCGCGCTGCGCAACATCGCCAAAAAATGGACCATGCCGGTCCACGCCTGGAAGGACGCGCTCAACCGCTTCGCGATCATCTACGAAAACCGGCTGCCGGCAAACTAAGCACGGAGCTGATTGACGAATGAACCGCCAAAGCAAAAAAACCGGGCTATGGAAACCGTGGAAAAACAAACTGCGTTTTCCCACCGTTCCAACAGCCCCTACTGCTGCTAACAACTTAAATGAAAAAGCAGCGACCCAAAAGCAACAGACGATCGTTTACACAAAAGCCTTGACGCTACCTCAATTATCCGATTTTTCAGTTTACATATCTACCTCATGCCAGCCCACAAGACAGACACGAAACAATCCAAGCCCGGATCCGCTGCATTGCGGCAACCACTAGTATCGAACGGCTTCCGCAAAGTCACGACCAAGCGCCCCTGCCGCATTTGCCATAAACCCGACTGGTGCGGCTACTCCACCGACGAGCGTACTTCCATCTGCATGTGCGTCAGCGATGGCGCCAAAGGCACGGCTCGCAATGGTGGTAACATTCACGTTCATAACGATGTTTCACGAACCAGCAGCCCACGAAACAAGACAAGGCCGGCTCCGCCTTCAATCGAGATCCCGCCAATCGAGATTCGCGACGCTGTTTACCGCGAACTCATTCGCATCTCGCCAGCGCAGAAATACTATTCTCACCTGGTAGACGGTGCGGACGGACTGCTATCCCGAGGACTGCTGGAAAGAGAAACACACAACTACGGCGCTCTGCCTCCTACGCAGAAAGAGCGCTCGCAACTTGCCCGGCAACTGCGGAAGTTCATTATCGATAAGTTTCCCGAATACGGACGCCTCTATTCATACGCCGGCGTCGTCGGCATACCTGGGTTCTGGCAGGACGCTAACGGCATCGTTCAACTATGGAAGCCCCGTGCGTACAAAATGCCCATGCTCGTAGTTCCTTACAAAGACAATCGCGGTCGCATTCAGGCTTGCCAGCTTCGACTTCATAAAGACGACATTTCTGAAGGAGAAAAGCGATATCGCTGGCTGGCATCACCACTCGAGCGCCACGGCTGCACCTCTGGCACTCCAATTCATTTCACTTTCAAACCGTCAACTCTTCCCAGGGGGAAAACCGTGGTCATTACCGAAGGCGCATTGAAAGCAGAAAGACTCGTCAGCCTCAGACCGCAGGTCCGCGCCGTTGCGACTAGCGGCGTTAGCTGTTCACACGCAGAAATAATCGAAGCGGCCCGCGCCTATAAGGCACTGATTGCTTTCGACTC
>WNGF01021898.1_pt1 | contig 11321 bp, 10 predicted proteins | sample 5400641 | NCBI WGS metagenome assembly WNGF01 (sample SAMN13153371, study PRJNA577476) | soil metagenome | isolation source: 80 cm soil or saprolite under grassland replicate 2 | place: USA:California | collected 2016-06-15 | reverse complement strand
TTTCGAAAGAGGAACAGCTTGCCCGATTCAAGAAGCGACTGGATGACCCGACTCGTCAGTGGAAGATCAGCGACTCGGATTACAAGGAACGCGACTATTGGGGAGATTACACCAAGGCCTTCGAGGATGTGCTTACGAAAACGAGCACCGAGTACGCGCCTTGGTTTATCATTCCTTCAAACCACAAGTGGTTCCGCGATTTGGCTATTTCGCAGATCATTGTCCGGCAGATGGAAGAAATGGACATGCAGTTGCCCAAACCAACTGTGAACCTGGCCGAGATTCGGCGGGAATATCATCAGGCGGCCGGCTAGGAGAAATCTGGCTGAAGAAAGCGGGAGCATTGCCTCGACACAGCGAGGCGGCTACAACAACGCGATAAGCAATTGACAAACCTGTCGCCATCGCAACGTCTGACGGCACTGCTGGATGAGTCGCCGCTGAAAGCGATCCAGCGTTGGCTTTGGGTTCTCTCGACCGGAGGCACATTACTTGATGGCTTCGTAATTTTCGTTCTTGGCGTGGCAATGCCACTGATCATCGCTGAGTTTCATTTCGCGCCCGACGTAGTCGGTCTCATCGGCGCAAGTCTGGTGTTTGGTGCTGTCTTTGGCGCCGGACTTGGCGGCCCAATAGCAGATCGTCTTGGCCGAAAGAAGTTAATGCTCGCCGACATGATAATCATTGGCTCGGGCGCCGTGACCAGCGCGCTGTCCAATGGATTCGCAATGCTCTTTATCGGGCAGCTTCTCGTTGGGGTGGGAGTGGGCATCGATTTCCCAGCGAGTAGCAGTTATGTTTCTGAGGTAATACCGAAACGCAGTCGTGAGCGAATGATGGTCGCTACGATTTCCTGCCAATCAGTCGGCATGTTGCTCGCGGCAATGATTACGCTGGTGCTGCTGAAAAGCGTGCATAGCATCCAAAGCTGGCGGCTGTTTTTGGCCACTGAAGGCGTCATCGCGTCTTTGTTTTTTTTGTTGCGTCTGTCAGAACCGGACAGTCCGCATTGGTTGATGATTCGAGGCAGATTTGCCGAGGCCACGCAGGCTTTCTCCCGGATCATGCCTGAACAGCGCGAAGCAGTGCTACAAATTATGGGCAGCGCCGGAAGTCCAAGCGTTGCAAATTCGGTCGCGCCAGTGAAACCACCTGGAATGGGGGTTCTTTTCTCGCGGGCCTATCGAGCTCGGACCGTCCTTGTCGCCGCTCCCTGGTTCCTGATGGATATCGCCACTTATGGCGTCGGACTCTTTACTCCGATAATTCTGGGTGCGATTGATGTTTCCGGTAAGAGAGGCGGCGTCATCGCCCATGACTTCGCGGACGCGAAGGGCAGCACTGCGATCGATTTGTTCCTGCTCTTAGGTTTTCTTCTTGGAATCTGGGCCGTTCCACGCTTCGGGCGAATCCGCATGCAGGTCATCGGTTTCGCGAGCATGGCTTTCGGCATGTTACTGCTGATGGCCGCTGTTCACCTATCGAATTCCAGCCTCCACATTCCACTGGTGTTCGTCGGGTTCATCCTGTTTAACCTGCTAATGAACGCTGGGCCCAATTCCACCACGTTTACGCTTGCGCCCATCCTGTTTCCGACACAATTGCGGGCTACCGCCAGCGGTTTCGCTGCTGACGTAGCTAAGATCGGAGCTACTCTGGGTGTCTTCGTTCTGCCGATCTTAAAAGGCACGTTGGGCGTGCCAGCAGTCTTGGGAATGATGGCGATCGTCAGTGTTCTGGGTCTGACGGTTACGTTAATTTTTGGCCGCGAGGATAGCGCAGCTTGAACTGAACCGAAACCGCCAGCTATTCAGCGTAGCGAAGTCTCCGATTCAGCAGCCGGTAACGTATCGTCACGCAATATTTACATGTTCGTCACATGACGCGTGGCGCGCCCCGGTTTATGAAAGTCCAAGTACCGTCTCTGAGGCTGTGCTGCGCCGGCTGCTTTTCGAGCGAACAGACAATCTTTGACCCACTAGTGAATGCGCTGACAACAACTACGCTGAGGAACGAACGGGGTTGGAACCAGCACGTGCTGGACATTCTTTCCACGGAACTGCAGGCGATTCACGCCGATCTGCTGGGCCTTGAAAGGGAATTCGGGCGACGACTGACGGACTACGGCATCCACCAACGGAGCGCGCGCAATCTGATCCACTACCTTGCATTGCGACGCCACGATATCCGTCAGGTGCAGGAACAACTTGCTGCGCTTGGCCTTTCGTCACTGGGACGCACCGAATCGCATGTTCTTGCCGGGATCGAAGCGGTCTTGAAGGTGCTGCATCAGCTTGCGCAGCGCGAGTGGCTGACACCTATCCCGCACGAGCGGAGTATCGATTTTGGGGAGGGCAACACATTGCTGCGCGCCAATACTGACGCGCTTTTAGGGCCGCCGCGATCGAACCGCAGAGTTCGTATCATGGTGACCATGCCAAGCGAAGCGGCACACGACTTCGAGCTCGTGCGTGAGCTCATAGCGAGCGGGATGGATTGCATGCGCATCAACTGCGCCCACGACGATGTAAACGCATGGACTGGCATGGTGGCCAATCTGCAACGCGCTAATGACGAGCTGCAGCGAGAATGCCGTGTCGAAATGGATTTGACGGGTCCGAAGCTGCGCACCGGATCGGTCGACCCGAACTCGCAAATTGTGAAGTGGCGTCCGGAACGCGACGTCCGCGGACAGGTGACTGCCCCCGCGCAGATATGGCTCACGCCAATAGAAAGCCCGGAGCAACCACCCAGTCTTGTTAGCGGTTGCCTACGTGTGCCGGAGAGGGTACTTGCCAAGATCGGCCCGGGCGACCGCATCACGTTTGAGGATCTGCGCCGCAAGTCCCGCGTCCTTGACGTTGGAAGCAAACAGGGTCGGAGTCGCTTAGCGTCCTGCGCTCAAACGATGTATCTAAGCACCGGACACGCGTTGGTGATCACGCACATTCCGAAAGCCGCGGTGGTCACAAAGGAACGCACGCAGGCCACTGTCGCTCCTCCTTCTCCCGACAAGGCATTCATCATCGTGAGGCCCGGTGACAGGTTGGTAGTCATGCGTGCATCGACTCCTGGACGGCCTGCTCTTTACGACGAACAAGGACAGGTCGCTCATCCGGCGACGATTGCCTGCTCATTGCCCGAAGTTTTCGCCGACGTCCGGCCAAACGAGCCTATTTGGTTCGACGACGGCAAAATCGGTGGTCTAATCGAGTCGGTTCATTCGGACGAGATGACGGTGCGCATTACCGTCGCAAAACCCGGTGGGGACAAACTAAGAGCGGACAAGGGAATCAATCTACCGAAGAGCACCCTACGCCTGCCGGCGTTGACGGCGAAGGACATGAACGATTTGGCGTTTGTGGTCAAGCATGCGGACTTGGTGGGGCTCTCGTTCATCAGGCAACCAGAGGAGGTCAGCAGGCTGCAAGCAGAGCTGACGCGTCTGAATGCGTCCGAGATAGGCATCGTGCTGAAAATCGAGACGCGCACGGCTTTTGAGCGATTACCTGCGATTCTGCTCGAAGCCATGCGTGGCCCTCGAGTTGGAGTGATGATTGCGCGCGGCGATCTTGCCGTGGAATGCGGTTGGGAGCGTTTAGCGGAGGTGCAGGAAGAAATTCTGTGGGTCTGCGAAGCGGCGCATGTTCCGGTGATCTGGGCGACGCAGGTTCTTGAGAGCCTCGCTAAAAAAGGCGCGCCGTCGCGCGCTGAGATCACTGACGCTGCGATGGGCGAGCGCGCCGAATGCGTTATGCTCAACAAGGGGCCGCACCTCGTGGAAGCCGTCCGCGCGTTGGATGACATCCTCTTACGGATGGAGGCGCATCAGAGCAAGAAGAGCGCGCGGTTACGTCGCTTGCATCTCTCTGCCCCGGCAGCCTCGCAATTTTCGCAAAGCTAAGGCACGTTTATCGTATCGAAACTAGTCACACTAGTAGCTAGAAGCCGTTATTGACTTCCATACCAGCGGCTGGCCGAAATTGAGTTGTGAAAGTCGCCGTTTTCAGCACGAAAAATTATGATCGCGAATTTTTGGGTTCGGCGAACGCGTCACGGCACGAGCTGCATTTCTTTGAGCCACATTTAAGGGAGCAGACAGCAACGCTAGCGGAAGGTTTTGACGCTGTTTGTGTTTTCGTAAATGACACAGTCGATGCACTTGTCGTCGCCAAACTAGCAGACTTAGGCGTTCGACTGATCGCGCTGCGGTGTGCTGGATACAATAATGTCGATCTCGCCGCCGTAAGGAAGCACGGCCTCACGGTTGTGCGCGTGCCGGGATACTCGCCCTATGCTGTGGCGGAGCACACGATTGGCTTGATGCTGGCGCTTAACCGCAAGCTGCAGCGCGCTTACAATCGCGTGCGCGAGGGCAACTTTTATCACCTTGCACTGCCCGTTGACGGCAGAAAACAAACATATGATCAATGCCGGAGCGCTGCAGAAAATGCGTGGTGGCGTCATGCTCATCAACACCAGCCGTGGCGCGTTGATTGACACGTTGGCTGTGATCAAGGCGCTGAAAAGCGGCAAAATCGGCTATCTCGGTCTCGATGTTTACGAGGAGGAGGAGCAAATCTTTTTCGAGGACCGCTCCGGCCTTATTATTCCCGACGATCTCTTTGCGCGGCTGCTTACTTTCCCCAATGTAATCATCACCGGCCACCAGGCTTTCTTCACGCGCGAAGCACTGGAGAACATCTCTGCCACGACCATCGACAACATTACGAAATTCCAACGCGGACAGAAACTTGATACTCAAGTCCCAGGGTGACTTAAGCGATGCTGCTCGGTAGAAGATGGATCGTAAAGAATGGATGATCGCGATATAGTCGCAACGACGCGTACGCCACGACGGTAATTATGGATCTTACTACCACTTATTTGGGAATGAAGCTGCGAACGCCGCTTGTTCCCTCGGCTTCACCGCTCTCGGAGGACATCGACAAGATCAAGCAGATGGAGCAGGCCGGCGCGTCCGCCGTAGTCTTGCATTCATTGTTCGAGGAAGAAGCAGAGGCAGCTGCGGCTGCCAAGCGGGAACTCCTGGTCGGTCCAAAAGCTTATTTGGAGCAGATCAGGCGGGCAAAGAGCGTCGTAAAAATTCCGATCATCGCAAGCGTGAACTGTACCACTCTTGGAGGCTGGATTAGCTTCACGCGTCAGATCAGCGAGGCTGGGGCCGACGCGCTGGAACTCAACATCTATAGGATACCGACTCAACTGGAAGTTACCGGCAGTACAATCGAAGAAACATACATCGATACTGTTCGAACCGTGCGAGCGGCTGCCAAAATCCCGCTGGCTGTGAAGCTCAGCCCATATTTTAGCAATTTCGCAAATATGGCCCAGCGTTTCGATGCGCTCGGTGCGGACGCGCTTGTTTTGTTCAATCGATTTTACCAACCCGATATCGATCTTGCGAAAATGGAAGTTACGCCAAATCTCACGCTGAGTGTACCTGCCGATATGCGTTTGGCGTTGCATTGGATTGGCATTCTTTACGGAAAAATTCGCGCCAACCTCGCCGCGACCAGCGGCATTTATCAGGCGTACGACGTAATCAAGATGGTAATGGCCGGGGCAGATGTGACGATGCTCTGCAGCGCCCTGATGCGCTATGGCATTACCCACATTCAAAAAATTGAAATGGAAACCGCCGCATGGCTGGAGGACCATCGCTTCGGTTCGTTAAGCGAAATCAAAGGTAGAATGAGTCAAAAGAATTGCCCAGATCCCAGCGCCTTCGAACGCGCGCAATATGTGCGCGGTCTTTCGAGTTACACTTCGTTATTTCCAATGCGGCGCTGATTTGGCGCCCGATTACGGCCGCAGAGGAACCGATCTAAAGCGCACCGGCCGGGGTCGATGGCTTAACCGGAACGAGCCCTTCATTTGTTTCCGCGACAATCTGATCGACCACGGCTTTCATGTCCTGAGTGCGTTCCCATACTGCCAGTTGCCGATCCGCACCCGTGCCTTCGCACATGATGCGCTCTATGTGCGCCACCTCAGCCCGATTGCCCAATTCTTCAATTTCCGGGCCAATGAACTCAAGCATTTCGCGGAGCAAGTCGCGCTCGTCCACTTCACACTTCCGACCGAAGTCGATTAGCTTGCCATCCAAACCGTAGCGTGACGCTCGCCAGCGATTTTCGTCGATCAACCGCTTCGAGTAACTGCGAAATGTCACATTTTGTCGACGTAGTTTTTGCAATTTGAAAACGATCGCTTGCATCAACGCCGCGAGTGCGATGGTGTCGTCCACCCGCGACTGCGCATCGCAAATGCGGAACTCGATGGTGTCGAAAAACGGATGGAGGCGGACGTCCCACCAGATCTTCTTCGCGTTGTCGATGCAATTAGTCGAGACCAGCAACTTCAAATAGTCTTCATATTCGCTCAGACTTTCAAACGCGTCAGGAATGCCGGTGCGCGGAAAGCGATCAAAGATCATTTGCCGATATGCTTTTAGCCCAGTGTTTTGTCCTAACCAAAACGGCGAATTGACCGAAAGCGCGTACAGATGGGGCAGGAAATACCGGGCCTGATTCATAATATCGATACCCTTTTCGCGATCCGGGATTCCCACGTGCACATGCAGTCCGAAGATCAAATTTATCCGCGCAATCTGTTGCATATCCTTGACGATGGTGGCGTAGCGCTCATCCATCGTAATGAGTTGATCCATCCAGTGCGAGAACGGATGTGTGCCAGCGGAGGCGATCTTGAGTCCATCGCGCGCCGCCAGTTTCGCCAGCTCGCTACGAAGATTGATAACTTGTTGTCGCGCGCAACGCGCGTCATTACAGATCTCCGTGCCAAGCTCCACGACCGATTGATGCATCTCGGGCTTGACCTGCTCCTTCAGGATCATTTTGCCGCCGGCCAGAAGCTGCTGGATATGCGAACGCAGCTCGCGCGTTTCCGGATCAATGATTTGGAATTCTTCCTCGATCCCAAGAGTGAAAACGTGCTCCTTAGCGGCCATGCTTGTTAATTTCCTCGATCACTTCGTCAGGCTTCCACGCGTTCCCCCGCCACAATTTCGCGATTTTGCCGTCCTTGTCGATTAACGCGGTCGCAAGCCCATGAGAGATCGTGCCGCCTTCAGTCTGCCGATAAACCGAAAACGCCCGTGTGAGCGCGTCGATTTCCTTTTCGTCACCAGTTGCAAATGACCAGATCTGCGGGTCGGCATGATGATAGCCTGCGTACATCTTCAACACTTCCGGCGTATCGAAACCGGGATCGAGCGTAATACTGAGCAAGCGCGTCGAGGTAAGCGCGTCGCTACCGGTTTTGATCGCCGTTTGCAGCTCCTGGAAGTTGTTTGACATGCGCGGGCAAAAGTTAGGCAGCGGACAGCGGGTGAAAATAAAAGTGAGGACAAAAGGTTGCCCGCGAAATGTATTCAGTGAAATCTGGTCGCCATTTTGATTCGTCAGATTGAAGACCGGCATCTCGTCTCCCTCCTTCAGCCGCGTCCTGCTTCCAGAGAAAATCGCAGGTGTCGGTTTCGGTTCCGCAACATTAACGTCGTCGCGTGGGATTTTTCTTACACTATCGACCCAAAAATCCTTTTGCGTCACCGTCATGCGAAACGAAATCGGATCGCCGGTCTTTAGATCGGCAATTTCCTTCCGGTCGCGCGCGACGAACGGCATCGTCATCGATGGCATGAAACCAGGAATGTTTTCATGCTGGATTTCAATCGTCGATCGGTCCGGCGAAAATCCGCGCACCACGCCCCGTGTATCGTAATGCTGTCCTCCTTCATCTGGATTGGTTGAGCGCCCGCACCCCAGCAATGCAAGAGCGAGACAGCCGATCAGCACGAGTTTTTGCATCAGCACAATTCAAATCGAAGGCCGGTTCCATTCCAGAAAAAACCGGCGAAAGGCTTGATCTGGATCAAGGCGCGATTTTTCACGCCGCTCTAATTTCGCCGCATGAGAAAAAGAGTTACTCAGCTAGCCTCAGTCGTCGCGCTTGGTTGCAGCGCGCTCTTCTATTTCCTCGGCGGTTGTTCGCCTGCACCGCAGGTGCCGCCCAAAGAAGTCCATATCAACGCCGATGATAAAATGAAGTACGACGTCACGGCATTCGATACGAAGCCCGGCCAGAAAATATCAATCACGCTGACGAACATCGGCACGACGCCTAAGTTTTCGATGGGTCACAACTTCGTCGTTCTCGATCGTAACGTAAACGTTCAAAATTTTCTCGACGCGGCCTCGATGAGCGCAGCCCATGACTACGTTCCACCTGAATACGAAAAGAAAGGCGTGATAGCGCATACGAAACTGCTCGGGCCTGGCGAAAGCGATACGGTGACGTTCAACGCACCGTTCATTCCCGGCGATTATCCATTCTTTTGTTCGTTCCCGGGGCATTACTCGCAGGGCACCAAGGGCGTCATGGCAGTGAAATAAAACCGAAAACACGAAAGATCGACAATGAAAATAAGAACCAAGTATCTGATCGCGTTTGCGATCGTAATCGCAGCCACACTGACCGGCTGCGGAAAAAGCAGCAGCACAAACAAAGGCGATCGCACGGCGAACGCGCTCGCCAGTTACGTCGCCCCAGGCGAGAAGGATGAATACTATCTTTTTTATTCCGGCGGTCATTCGGGACAGGTCTTCGTCGCGGGCATTCCATCGCTGCGCCACATCAGCACCATTCCGGTGTTCGCCCCGTATCCGGGCACCGGTTACGGCTTCGATGAGGAATCGAAGAAAATGCTCGGCGATTTCACCTGGGGCGACATGCATCACCCGGCGCTTTCACAGACCGATTCCAAATACGATGGCCGGTGGCTATTCGTAAATGATAACGCCAATAACCGAATAGCGCGGATTGATCTGCGCGATTTTAAGACGCACCAGATCCTCGGCCCGATTCCAAACTCTATCGGCAATCACGGATCGTCATTCATCACGGAGAACTCGGAATACATTCTGTGTGCGACGCGTTTCTCGGTGCCGCTTCCAAAAGGACGCGTGGCCGATCCGAAAGATTACGAAAAGGAATTCAACGGCATGGTCAGCGGGATCAAAGTCGATCCGCAAACGGGCGAGATGAAAGTGGGCTGGCAAATCCTGACGCCGCCGTTCGATTGGGACCTCGGTTCCACCGGCAAGGGCCCGAGCAGCGGTTGGGCGTTTTGGACGAGCTACAACACGGAAATGGCGCACGACGTTCTGGAGGTGAACTCATCCCAGAAGGATCGCGATCTCTGCGCCGTGGTGAATTGGCGCGCGGCCGAACAAGCGGTCGCTGAAGGCAAGGCAGAGACGATGGATGGGGTGCCGATTATCGATCCTGCGAAGGTGCCCGGCGTGTTGTATTTCGTCCCGGTCGGGAAATCACCACACGGCATGGATGTTGATCCAAGCGGCAAGTGGATCGTTGCTGGCGGCAAACTCCAGCCAGCAACCACCGTTATTAGTTTTGAGAAACTGAAAGAGGCAATCGCGAAGAAAGACTTTGTTCACGGTGGTGATGTCCGGGGAGTGCCTGTTCTAGAATACAACGATGTTGTGGAAGGCGAAGTGCCGGTCGGCCTCGGCCCGTTGCACACGCAGTACGACGGCAGAGGCTTCGCATATACGTCGATGTTCATCGATTCATGCATCGTAAAATGGAAGCTGCCGCCGTGGACTGACGAGGAGAAAAAAGATCTGAACAAAGCCGTGCTCGGCAAGGTCCCCTGCCATTTCAGCACCGGTCACCTCGTTGTCGCTGGGAGTGACACGAAAAATCCCTACGGCAAATGGCTCGTGGCCATGAACAAGCTTTCGGCTGGGCGTCACATCAATGTCGGACCTGCCCAGCCCGAATCGAGTCAGTTGATCGACATAAGCGGCGATAAAATGAAAATGATCGCCGAGTCGTACACAGAACCGGAACCGCATTTCGCGCAGATTCTCAAAGTCAGCGATGTGCAACCGGCGGAAGTTTATCCGAAAGAGGAGAATAAAGACCCGAACGCGGTATGGGACAAAGATGCAACCGGTGTTTCAAGAAATGGAAGTCAAGTGGTTGCCAAGCTGACCGCGATCCGCAGCCGTTACACTCCTGACCGGATCGACGCGCAGGTGGGCGACGATCTTACTGTGCACGTCACGAACCTCGAACAGACCCGCGACATGATTCACGGTTTCGGCTTGATCGAACACAACATCAACATGGTGATAGACCCGGGTGAGACGAAAACGTTTCACATCAAGTTGCAGAAGCCTGGTGTGTTTCCCTTTTACTGCACTAACTTCTGCTCGGCGTTGCATCAGGAAATGCAAGGCTATCTCGTCGTCTGGAAGCCGGGAGAAGGTCCGGCGAGCGCAGGCACGACTGGAGCGACAGCGCAAAAATAGAATTTTAATCGTGGGGCTGGGGAAATTCTTCAGCCCCGCGCCTAACTTCAAGATCGACATTGTGCAACACATTTCAGGATTTCTTCGGCGCGAATTTCGGTTTTTGCACAAACCACTCAATTTGTGGTCGCGTTTGCTCCTGCTCACCGCCGCTCGCGCCGCAATATCCCGATGGACTCGATCTCTACATCTTCCCGTACAAAATTCATGGCGGCGGATTGAACGGCCAGCATTTGAACGAAATCAACAATCTGAATCATTACATCGGCATGAAACCGATCCAGGAAGCCGACTTCATGGAGATGCGCTGGATGCCGTTCGTCTTCGGGCTGATTATTTTGATGACGCTCCGCTCGATCGTGTTCGGCGAGATGAGCAACGTGGCCGATCTCTTCGCGGTTTATTCTTATTTCGGCGCGTTTTCGATCGCTTCGTTCTGGTATCGGCTTTACACGTACGGCCACAATCTCGATCCGCACGCGCCAATGCACATCAAGCCGTTTACACCGCGGCTGATTGGCGTGGAGCAGATTGCGAATTTCCGCGAGCACAGTTTCCCGCAAGCCGGCGCTTATCTGCTGTGTCTTTCGGTTCTGCTCATCGTGTTGGCCGGCTGGTTCTCGCGCAAGGAACGGGCAACATGAGCGCGAAGATCTTCGCTCCCCACATTCTCGCGATCGCGCTTTACCTGCCGACTCCTCTGAGAGCTGGTACGCTTCAGCAACGCGTTGACTTGGCCAAGCCTAACGAGACGATTGTGCTTAAAGCTGAAATCTATGCGGGCCCAATCATCATCAAAAAACCTCTCGCTCTGATTGGTGAAAAAGGCGCGGTAATTCGCGGCAACGGCGCTGGCAACGTGGTAACCATCTCGGCGGACGATGTGACAGTGAGCGGATTCCGCATCACCGGTTCCGGCTTGCAATTGTCGGATGATGA
>WNGF01009287.1_pt1 | contig 11322 bp, 7 predicted proteins | sample 5400641 | NCBI WGS metagenome assembly WNGF01 (sample SAMN13153371, study PRJNA577476) | soil metagenome | isolation source: 80 cm soil or saprolite under grassland replicate 2 | place: USA:California | collected 2016-06-15 | reverse complement strand
GGGCCACTCCCGCGGGCGGCCGCCTCGCGGGCTGAGAGAGCTCGAGCCAGCGAGCCAGCGCGAGCGGCGGCGACTCGACGACGACGGCGGGCTTTCCGGCGGCGACCTCGGCGGAGGGGACGAGGAGCGCCCCGGCCGCGCTCGTCCGCGCTCCGGCAGAATGGCGCTCGGCCGCGACCCAGGAGAGGTCGTGTGGTCCGGCATCTTCGAGAGACCGGACGCCCGAAAGACGCAGGTCCGGATCGCCCGCCACGCGCCCCCCGACGGCGGCGGCGACCTCCCCCAGTGTGAAGCCCGAAACGCCTCCGGGAGGCTGCTTGCGCCGCCGAGACGTCGGACGTCTTTGCGGGGTCGTTCGGGATTTCACGCGGGTCCGGATAGTACTAAAGCAAAAAGCCGGAGGCGGCGCCCCCGGCCTTTCGTCTCCGTCTCCCGCCTTCCGTTCAATGAGCTCCGGGCTTCTTCGTCGGGGCCGGCGCCGGCGCGGCGGCAGCCGGCGGCGCGCTCTTGGCCGCGGCGGCCGGAGGCACGGCGACGGTCGTGTTGAAGCGTTTCAGCACGTCATCGGTGATGTCGGCGGCGTCGTCGGCGAAAACGAGGCCGGACTGGAACTTGTTGAAGATCAGCGTGTATCCGCGCTCCTTACCGAGCTGGGTGATGACGGGGAACACGCGCCGTTCGAGGTCCGCGAGCTCCTTCTTCTGCGCCTGATCGAGATCACGGGTCGCCTTCTCCTGGAAGCTCTTGAAGTCGATCGCCTTCTCCTGGTACTGCTTCTGGAGCTGGTCCCGCTTCTCGTCGGTCAAGGCCTGACCCTGATCGGCAAGCTTCTGCTCGAGATCCCGCAACTCCTTCTGGAGCCGGTCCGCTTCGGCCTTCTTGTCGTCGTTGACTTTCTTCACCCGACTGAAGGCCTCCTTGCCCAGGGACGAATCCCGCACCAAGCGCTCGACGTCGATCACCGCCACGCGAATCTGTCCCGAGGGCGCCGCGCCGGTCGGCGCGGACTGCGCGCTCACGACCGCGGCGAGCGAGGCCGCGAGGAGGCAGAGCACTAGTCGTTTCATTCGAAGACTCCTTCCGCCGAAAGCTGCGAATAGTAACAATTTCCGGAGTGAGAAAACAGATGTCCCGGAACCGGCATTTCCGGCGACACCGGAGCTTGCATAAGGATGCGGGTGCAGGTCCGCAGGACCTGTCCCCGCGACATCAGAAGGTCCTCCCGATCGAGAAATCGAACCCGGACCGCCGCTCCCGCAATCGCGTGATCGGAAATCCGAACTGATCGATCGGCGTCTTGGGATCGAGGTTGAACGAGTAGATGAACCGAAGAGGCGCCTGGAAGATCGGCAGAAAGATGCGCAGCTCGCCGCCCACTGCGGTCCGAAGCCGCGTCAAATCGATCGACTGGCTCTCGTGGTACACGTTGCCCAGGTCCGTGAAGAAGAGGAGCTTTGCCGGGCCCACCGAAGCGAACACGTACTCGAGGTTCAGGACGAAGTACTTGTCGCCGCCGAGGATCCGGCCGGCCTCGTCGGTGAAGACCTGGTCGGTCTTCTTCAACGGAAGCACCGACCCGGTGCGGAATCCCCGCAGGCTTGTCTCGCCGCCGAGCTGGAAGCGCTCGAAGATCGGAAGGTCCTTTCCGGCGAACGGAGCGACGTAGCCGGCCTCGAAGTTCACTCCGAGATAAGCGTGGCGCGGGATCCGGATCGGAAGGTAACCCGAGCCGCCCACGAGAGGTTTGATGAAGTCCTGGTTGCCTCCGAGCACGCTTCCCGCTAACTGCGTCGTCAGGTAGAGGCGGTAGCCCCGGTTCGGGTCGAAGGGATCGTTCCGGCTGTCGAACCGGTAGCCCGGTGTGAACGAGGACGTCGTTCCGGTGACCTCCGTGAACTTCTCCGGTGGCGCCGGTTGTCCAGGAGGAACCTGCGCGCCGCGCACGGGAAAATTGGCCTTCACGTCCTCATAGGCGTACAGAACCGACCAGCTGTCGAAGAGGCCGATCCCCTTCCCGTAGAACGTCGTCCCGCCCGCTCGCTTCTCGTCGATGTTCAGGTACGCGACGTTGCGGCGGAAGAGCGACAGTCCGACGGTCTGATTCCGGTCCATGAACCACGGAACGGTGTAGGAAAGGTCGTAGTACTTCGAGATACGCCCCACCTGCGCAGAGGCCCCGATGATCTCGCCCCGGCCGAGGAAGTTTCGCGTCTGGAAGGAAAACTGCCCGAAGAAGCCGTCGAGCGCGGAGTACCCGGCGCCGAACTGGATCTCGTTCTTGCTCGCCTCGGTCCCCTTGATGATCACGTCGACCTTCTTCTCGGCAGGGCGGACCGAGAAGTCGGGCTCCTCCGCGATCTTGAAGTAGCCGAGCTGCTGGAGCTTCTGCAGGCTCTTCTTGATCGCCTCCATGTTCATCACGTCGCCTTCGTCCAGCGCGAACTCCCTCCGGATCACCTTGTCGCGGGTCGTCGTATTTCCTTTGACCTCGAGACGGCCGAGATAGAACTTGTCCCCCTCGTAGAGCTTGACTTCGACGTCGACCCGGTGGTCTCCGACCTCGTGATAAGCGGGATCGGCGAACCAGTAGATGTAGCCGCGCGATTTGTACTTCGCCTCGATGCGCTGGAGGGCTTCGACCAGCCGCTCCCGGTTCAAGACCGAGCCGGGCGGCAGCTCGGAGAACTCCTTGAGGAGGACGCTCGATGGAATCACCGTGGGCTCCGGCGGATCGGCGGGCTGCCCCTGCTGGTTCACCCGGGCGACCCGGATGTTGCCGGTGTAGAAACGCTCCCCTTCCACGATCGGGATGGTGATACGGGCCCTTCGCTTGATCTTCTTCGGTTTTGCGTTCGGGTTCTTGACGAAGATGTCGACCTTGGGGTCCTTGACGACGACGTCCTTGTAGCCTCGCGACTGGTAGAGCGCCTTGATGTTCTCGACGTCCTCGTCGTAGTTGGCCTGGCTGAAGGTCGTCTTCTCGGAGAACAGCCGCCAGAGAGCGTTCACCTTGGTCTTCTTCATCGCCATCCGGAGGCGTCGATCGGAGATGACGTTGTTGCCCTGGAAATCGATCGACGCGATCTTGACCTTCTCTCCTTCGTCGATGACGAAGACGACTTTCTTGTCGGTCTTGGAGATGTCCTCGATTCGAAAGTCCACCGTGGCGCTCCGGAATCCCTGGGAAACGTAGTAGTCCGCGATGGCCGACCGCGTCTTTGCGATCTCGCGCAGAGACAGCGGTGCGCCCTGATGGATCTCGACTTTGTCTTCTCTCAGCTTGTCCTTGATCTGCGACGTCGACAGCTTCTTGTTCCCGGTGAAGTCGACCGAAGAGATCGTCGGACGCTCCTCGATGGTGACGACGAGGGTCACTCCTGCCGCATCCCTCTCCGCTTCCACCGAGACGTTCTCGAGGAGCCCGACGTCCCACAGCGACTGGAAGTTCGCGCGGATCTTCTCGGGATCGTACGGGTCACCGACTTTCACTCCGAGGTAGTGGGCGATCGTGTCCGGCGAAACGGTCTGGTAGCCGACGACGCGGATTCCGACGATCCTTTCGGAAGCGGGGACGGGCGACGCCACAGCGGGAGCCGCCGGAGTCGGGCCGGGCGCCGCGGCGGTGGGGGCCGCGCGAGTTGAGACCGGCGTTGGCAACGTGACCGCCGGGGCGGGGGAGGGAACGGCCGGCTGCGAAGGGACGATTGCCGAAGGCGTCGGAGTCGGAGGGGGCGGGACGGCTGTCTGTCCCGAGGCGGCGAGAGAAACGAGGAAAGGCAGGACGCAGGCGGGCAGCCGCCACCACCGCTCGCACCTCCCGCCGTTCCTGCTTCGATGCCGCAAGCGAAATCCTTATCTCTCTCGCGAAGGGGATTATTCCCCGGAACGGACGACTCGAGCCGGAAGGCCCGGAGCCTTCGCCCGGCGACCGACTATGGGATTCCGGTGACTGCGGTCAGGACTCCAACCCGATGGGTTCGCTCTCCCGTGCCATCACCGTCAGTCCCTCGGCTCCGAGGCGGATTTCGATCGCTTCGACCCTCTCGTCCCGGCTCTGGATCAGCAGCTCCGAGACCGGGTCTTCGATGTATTTCTGGATCGCTCGGCGCAGCGGACGGGCGCCCATGTTGGGATCGTCGCCGCTCTGCGCGAGCAACCATTCGACGGCGGCGGCGTCGACGTCCAGAGCAGCGCCCTTCGGGGCGAGCGTCGTGTTCACGTCGTCGATCAGAAGCCGACAGATCTTCGTCAGCTCCTCGGGGCCGAGCGGGTGGAAGACGATCGTCTCGTCGATGCGGTTGATGAACTCGGGAGAGAAGTCACGCTTCAGCTCCTTCAGGACGAGCTCTTCGATCTCCTTCGTGGTCTGAACCTCCCGGGACCCGCCGAATCCGAGGCGTGTCCGGCTGACGAGGTGCTTCGTTCCGATGTTGGACGTCATGATGATGAGCGTGTTCTTGAAATCCACCAGGTTTCCATACGCGTCGGTCAGGATGCCGTCCTCGAGGATCTGGAGCAGAAGATTCGCGATGTCCGGGTGAGCCTTCTCGATCTCGTCGAAGAGAATCACGCTGTACGGATTGCGGCGGATCCGCTCCGTCAGCTGGCCGCCCTCCTCGTGTCCAATGTATCCGGGCGGCGATCCGATCAGCTTCGAGACCGCGTGCTTTTCCATGTACTCCGACATGTCGAAGCGGACGAGAGCCTTCTGGTTCTCGAAGAGGAACTCGGCGAGACGCCGCGCGACCTCGGTCTTCCCGACGCCCGAGGGGCCGAGGAAGATGAACGAGCCCATCGGACGGTTCGGGTTGTTGACGCCGAGCCGCGAACGGCGGATCGCCTTGGAGACGCCGACGATCGCCGCTTCCTGTCCGACGATCCGGCGGCGCAAAGCGTCCTCCATGTGAAGGAGCTTCTCGGCCTCCTCCATCTCGAGGGACGCGACCGGAATCCCGGTCCACGAAGAAATGATCTCCTCGATGTCCCGCCGCGTGACCTCCTGCGTCGTCTCCGTCCGCTCGGCGGTCTGCGCCTTGGTCCTCTCGATCTCCTCCTTCAGTTCGATCTCGCGCTCTCGGAGAAAGACCGCCTTCTCGAAATCTTTGTCCGAGATCGCCTTCTTCATTTCCTTGACGATCTGGCGCGTCTCGATCTCGAGCTTACGGAGATTCTGCGTATCGGCGACCCGCTTCAGCTTCACCTTCGCGCCGGCCTCATCCAGGATGTCGATGGCTTTGTCGGGGAAGAAGCGGTCGGTGATGTAGCGATTCGACTGGTACACGGCGGTCTTGATCGCCTCCGCCGAGTAGCGCACCTTGTGGAACTGCTCGTAGCGGTCCTTGACCCCTTCCAGGATCTCGAACGTCTCGTGCTCCGAAGGCGCCGTGACGTGGATCGCCTGGAACCGGCGGAGGAGGCTCCGGTCCTTCTCGATGTACTTCCGGTATTCCTTCAGGGTCGTCGCGCCGATGCACGACACCTCGCCGCGCGAGAGCGCCGGCTTCAGGATGTTGGCGGCGTCCAGCGACCCTTCCGCGGATCCGGCGCCGATCAGGGAATGAATCTCGTCGATGAAGATGATGAGATCCGGGTTTTCCCGCAGCTCGCGGATGATCCCTTTCAGCCGTTCCTCGAACTGGCCGCGATACTTCGTTCCGGCGACGATCAACGAAAGGTCGAGCGCGAGAATCTTCTTCGACGAGAGGAACATCGGAACCGCGCCCTCGACGATCCGGGTCGCGAGTCCTTCGACGATCGCCGTCTTGCCGACCCCCGGTTCTCCGAGGAGGATCGGGTTGTTCTTCGTGCGGCGCGACAGGATCTGGATGATCCGCTCGACCTCCTTCTCACGGCCGATCAAGGGATCGAACGTCCCCGAGCCGGCGAGCTGCGTCAGGTCCCGGCTGTACTCCGCGAGGAACGGAAGCTCCTTCTTCTGCTTGGAGACCTCGCGCTCCTTGATGAGAGAGATCGTCTCCTCGCGCACCCCGTAGAGATTGAAGCCGCGCGCGGTGAGCAGACGTCCCGCGACGCAGCCGTCCACTCGGAGGAGACCGATCAGGAGGTGCTCGGTCCCCACGTAGGGATGCATCATCGATTCGGCTTCGTGCGAGGCGTAGGCGAGGATCTTCTTCGACTCCTCGGAAAGGGGGAGCTCCGCTGTCGAGGAGATTCTTTCGACGAAGATGCGATCGCCTTCGATCTCCCGGCGCACCTCCTCCGGCTTGACGTTGAAACGCGCGAAGATCTCCTTGATGATGTCTTCGCCCTCGCGGAGGATTCCGAGCAGGAGGTGCTCGGACTCGATCACCTTCGAACCGAGCTTGGAAGCCTCGTAGCGCGCGAAGAAGAGCGCGCGCCGCGCCTTTTCGTTGTATTTCTCAAACATCCGCGGGACTCGGAGGCGAGGCGACGCGGCCCGGGAGACCGTGGCGATCCATGGCTAGCCCGAGAAACGGGTCGCGGGGAGAATTCCTTCCCGGGACATCGAGAAAATCTTATCACAGCGCTTCGCGAGCTCCGGGTTGTGAGTGACGAGAATCGTCGTCATTCCCCGCTCGCGATGGAGCTCCGTCAGGAGATCGAAGACGCCGCGAGCGGATTCCGAGTCGAGATTGCCCGTCGGCTCGTCGGCGAGCAGCAGTTTCGGACCTCGCGCGAGAGCTCTCGCGATCGCAACGCGTTGTTGCTCGCCTCCGGACAGCGACCGCGAGAGGTGCGAACGACGATCGGCGAGCCCGACGCGATCGAGAAGGGCCGCGGCGCGCTGACGCGCTTCGTGAGCCGGGACGCCGGCGATGCGGTGGGGGAACGCCACGTTCTCTTCCGCAGTGAACTCGGGAAGAAGATGATGGAACTGAAAGACGAATCCGATCCGGTCGTTGCGGAACCGCGCCCGCTCTTTCGGAGAAAGATCGTCGAGCGAAACGCCGAGGATCTCGACACGACCGGCATCCGGACGATCGATCCCGCCGACAAGATGAAGAAGCGTGCTCTTCCCGACTCCCGACGGGCCCATGACCGCGGCGAAGACGCTCTCCTCGAGATCGAAGTCGAGGTTCTGGAAAACCGTGACGGGCGCCGCCTCACCCATGTAGGTTTTCGACAGAGACTTGGCCCTGACCGCGAGCATCGCCGTCACTCCGGCCGATTTACCGCGACAGCCGGATCGCTTCGCCCGGCGCAAGCCGCGCGGCGGCGCGGGCGGGAAGCGCCGCGGCCGCGACCGCGGTCGCCATCGCGAACGCGGCGACGAGCGCCACCTCGCGCGGATGGACCGCGAAGGGGACGTGCGTCAGCAGGTAGACGTCCGCGGGCAGCGTCACGATCTCGTAACGGTCGAGAAGGAGCGAAGCGGACACGCCGACGGCGACCCCGAGCGCCGTTCCGAGCCCTCCGATCACCGCTCCCAGCGTCAGGTAGATGCGCGCGAGGGAGCCGGGAGTCGCCCCGAGCGAGGTGAGAACGCCCAGGTCGCGCTTCTTCTCGACGACAGTGAGCGCGATGTTCGACACGATGTTGAGCGCCGCGACGACGATTACGAGAGCGACCGTCGCGAAGATGACGCCCTTCTCGAGCCGGAGCGCGAAAGAGAGCGGGGCGTTCAGCTCCCGCCAAGTTTGGACGCGATAGCTGCGTCCGAGCAGCAGCGAGACGGCGCGGGAGACCGGCTCCGCGCGAGCGGGGTCCGCGAGACGCGCCTCGTAGGCGCGGGCCCCGGAGAGGATTCCGGACAGCAGCCGCGCCGCATCCTCCGGAACTTCGATGTCCGGCGTCTTCTCGAGTGCGGCGGCGTGCCGAATGTCGGCGATCCGGAACATGATGGTGACCGGCAGCGGTCCCAGGGGCGAAAGGCGCGTCCGCGACGAAGTCACCCGCAGGAGGTCGCCGGGAGCCGTGCGCGTCCGCGTCGCAACCGCGGCACTCACGCGAGCCGGAGGCGGGCCGCCTTCTCCGGCCGAGGAGAGCTCGCCGGGCGGCGCGTTGCGATACCGGATCGGGAGAGTGGACTCGACGGCGGATCCGGAGGCCCACCCGCGCCCTTCGATCGCCGGCTCGACGGCGATCACGCCCTGGAGAGACACGAGCGCTTTGCGGACCCGGCCCGGCTCGGCGAGGATCGGACCGCGCGTCGGCGAGACACGCAAGTGCGGAGAACGCTCCGCCATCTGCGCTCGGATTCGATCCTGAAACCCCGAGAGAAGCGAGAGCGAGATGATGAGCGCCGCCACGCCGACCGCGAGACCGAACATCGAGATCGTGGAAATCAGGGCGACATGCGCGCGCCGCCGCGACGCGGCGAGATAACGCAGCGCGACCAGGGTTTCGAACGACATCGCTCTACGTCTTGCGACCCTCGGGCCGCATCAGCGGAAACAGAATGACGTCGCGGATCGAGTGCCGGTCCGTCAGGAGCATCGTCAGCCGGTCGATCCCGATCCCCTCCCCTGCCGTCGGCGGCAGGCCGTACTCGAGCGCCTCGACATAGTCCGCGTCGTACTCGGCGGCTTCGAGATCCCCCTTCGCACGCTCGTCCGCCTGCCGCCGGAAGCGGTCCGCCTGGTCCACCGGGTCGTTCAACTCCGAGAACCCGTTCGCGATCTCAATTCCGGCCACGTACAGCTCGAAGCGATCGGCCCACTCCGGATCCGCGGCGCTCCTTCGGGAGAGTGGCGAGATCTCTGTTGGGAACTCGTGGAGAAACGTCGGCTGCACGAGTCGCTGCTGCCCGACCGTCTCGAAGAGCGCGGCGAGGAGCTTCCCCTTCCGTCCGCGGAAACGCTCGGGCCGGTCGACCCCGAACCGGACCGCCGCAGCGTAGAGACCGGCGGCCGACGCGAGCTCTTCGGCGGTGACCTCGCCGCGGCCGTCGGATCGCGTGGCTTCCCGGACGGCATCCCGCATCGTCAGACGGAGGTACGGCGGTGACCAGTCGATCGTGTTCCCCTTCCAGGGAGTCCGGAGACCCCCGGCGACCTCGCGGACGACCTCGGCGAGCATCTCCTCCGTCAGCCGCATCAGATCCGCGCCCTCCGCGTATGCCTGGTAGAACTCGAGCATCGTGAACTCGGGATTGTGCTGCGTGGAGATCCCTTCGTTACGGAAATTGCGGTTGATCTCGTAGACCTTTTCGATTCCGCCGACGACCAGCCGCTTCAGGTACAGCTCGGGCGCGACCCGGAGGTACAACTCGAGGCCGAGCGCGTTGTGATGGGTCTTGAACGGACGGGCGAGCGCTCCGCCGGCGATCGAATGCATCATCGGCGTCTCGACCTCGAGGTACCCGCGGGCGTCCAAGAACAGCCGCATCGACCGGATGATCGCCGCCCGAGTCTCGAAGACCGCACGCGAATCGGGATTGACCGCCAGATCGAGATACCGCTGCCGATACCGCCGCTCGACGTCCTTCAACCCATGCCACTTCTCGGGAAGCGGCCGGAGACATTTCGCGAGAAAGGTCAGCTTCCGCGCTTTCAAAGAAAGCTCCCCCGTCCGGGTCCGGAAGACCTCTCCTTCGACCCCGAGCCAGTCGCCCAGGTCGAGCTGCCGGTAGAGCTCGAACGCCGGGTCGCCGACGACGTCCCGACGGACGTAGATCTGGAGCCGGGCGCGCCCGTCGGAGACGTCTAAGAACCCCGCCTTGCCCTGGTTCCGCTGCGCGAGCACCCGGCCGGCCGTCGAGACGACCGGCGTATTTTTCTGTAGCTCTTCGGGGGAGCTCCCACCGTGCTTCGCGACGACACCGGAGATCGTCTCGGAAAGCGGATACCGGTAGGGATGCGCGTCCCAGCCGCTCTCGACGATCCGACGCAGGTTCTCGCGCCGGTTCTGGATGAGCTCGTCCTCCGGAGGAGCCGTCGGCTCATGGGGCGCGCCAGCCATGCGCCGGGAGTATAGAGGGAGCCGGCGGCGCGATCCTCTCCGCCCGCCGGAGCGGACGGCGATCAGCCCGACTGGCGGTCGGGGCGGGGTTGGTCCTGCATCAGCCAGAGATCCGCGATGGCACGCAGGAGGCGGTAACGGGTGCGAGTCCACGAGCGCACGTGCCGGGTCAGACCCGCCTCGTGCGCGATTCCGATGATGTGCGAAATCGCGCCATCGAGGTCGGACGCTCGGGAGATCGTCGCGCGCGCGCGTCGAAGCAGCTCGATCGAGCGCGGCCCGTCAGCGGCCGTTCGAAGGAGCTCGGTCTCCTCCTCTGCTTTCAACCGCAAGGCCACGCTCCGGAGCAAAGTCCGGTCCCGGTCGCTCGTCGGCTCGCCGCCGGCCGACACGACCCGGCGGGACGCCTGGAGCTCCCATGGCTCCAGCCGCATCTGCGCCGGACCATCGCTTCCTGCCTGGAGCGCTTGCCGGTCGTCGGCTTCGATCTCGACGACCGCCAGGATCCGGTCGACGAAGGGTCTCCAGAAGACGTCGTCGCTCGTTTCGGAATCCGCTTCGCCGATCGGCTCGGATTCGCCGGCGTCGTCGAGCGGCTCGTCCAAGACTTCCAGGTCGAACTTCTGCAGCACGTCATCGACCGCCGTCTTCAGCCGCACGACGTCGGTCGCGCGGAGATTGGAGGCGAGGGCTCCCCGCCGGTAACGGTCGTGCGTCTCGCGGAAGCGCCGGAGCTCATCGGGGAGAACTTCCTCACCCGCGCCGTGGCGCAGCCTCCGTTCGAGGTCCTCGATACGCATCGTCGCCTCGGCGAGCACCTTCTCTTCGCTGCGATAGAGCCGGGAGAAAGCGGACCGCGTCGTCAGGTTCGCGCAGGCGGTGGCCGCGAGCACCTCCGGATGCGCGAGCGAGCTCCCGACCCGACGCTTGAGCGCGCGGAACTCTTCGATCAGCGCCCGACTCATCAGCTCCTCGAACGTGCGCGCGCGGGAGATCTTGGCGGCGACTTCGTTGATCACGTACGCGATCGCGGACGCCTCCTGGTCCGAGGGGCGAGGCCACACGCTCGTCGACGCGAGCGCCTCGAAGACCCGGTGCAGCTCTCCGCGCGGGCGCGCCCCGGAGGAAGCCGGGTCGGAGCTGCCCGCCGCCACGACGGTCGCGAGAAAGTTGATCTTGTCGACGACATCGGCGTCGGTGTCCGGCTGGGAAAAGTAGAACCGCAGGAGCGGAAGCGCGGTCTTCTCGTCCTGCGGCCGCACCCGCTCGAAGAAGCGCCGCACGAACGAGGGTGAGACGGTGCGGTCCACGGCGCGCAGCTCCCTCGTCAAGAGCTCGAGCCGATCGACGATCGTTCCGAGGCGCGGCGACGTTTCGCGCGAAGACTCCGAGTTGACGCTTTCTCCGATTGCCCGGATGTCTTCGTACAATGACGAAAAG
>WNGF01009286.1_pt1 | contig 11323 bp, 9 predicted proteins | sample 5400641 | NCBI WGS metagenome assembly WNGF01 (sample SAMN13153371, study PRJNA577476) | soil metagenome | isolation source: 80 cm soil or saprolite under grassland replicate 2 | place: USA:California | collected 2016-06-15 | reverse complement strand
CATCGAGGCGGCGATCGGCTTTGTCACCACCGGCTTTTACCGCGCGCCGGACGGGTCATGGCGACACGCGGCGCCGAATGACTGGGGCAAGTGGATCTTCCTGCGCAGCAACGCCGACCGGGTGACCGACCGATCGGATCGCGAGCGCCTGCTCAGGATCGCCGATCGCAAGCTCGCCAACGCCGCTGCCGAGATCGGCGATCTGGTTGCGCGGCTCGGAGCCGAAGGCCGCGCGATCTATGAATTGATCGCCAATCGCGACCCGGAGCGGGTGCCGGCTTTGGTCGCGCGACTGCCCGAGCCGATCCGACAGGAATTGCGGCGGCTCGATCTCAAGGGCCGGAATTTGCCGGCGCTCGCCGGGCCCGTCCTGCTGATCCACGGCGAGGACGACGCGGTTATTCCCTATAGCGAAAGCGCCAAGCTCGCCGCGGCGCTGGGCGCCCGGGCGGAGCTCTTCGTCGTCGATCACTTCGCTCATATCGATGCCGGCCCGATCAGCCTCGGCGACAGCCTGCGGCTATGGAACGCCACGACTCGCGTGCTGGAGGAGCGCGATCGCGCGGCCGCGCCCGCCGGCCGGTGACGAATTGGCTTGTCGCGCAGCATGGGGTTCGCTCAGCTTATCGCCGCTGGTTCACGACCCGGAGGGCATGACATGCCGGTGCGCATCTACCACAACCCGCGCTGCAACACCTCGCGCAAGACCCTGGCGCTGTTGCGCGACAAGGGCGTCGAGCCCGAGATCGTCGAATATCTGAAGACACCCTACACGGCGGCCCAGCTGAAGACCCTGCTCGGCCAATTGAAGATGCCGGCGAAGGCGCTGATCCGCAAAAAGGAGGCGGCCGAGGCCGGGATCGACCCGGTCAGGATGTCGGAGGACGCACTGATCGCGGCAATGGCCCGGCACCCGATCATCGTCGAGCGGCCGATCGTCGTGTCGGGCGGCAAGGCCGCGCTCGGCCGCCCGCCGGAAAAGGTGCTCGAGGTGCTCTAACTTATCCTGATCGGCGGGATTGCTTCGTCGCTCCGCTCCTCGCAATGACAATCCCGTTGCTGTCATTGCGAGCGAAGCGACGCAATCTCGTGCCGCCAGGAGACACCCCTACTCCGCCGCTTGGGCCTGCGGCGCGGCGGTCTGGGCGCGCAGCCGCTCCATGGTTTCCCAGTTGGTGTAACGGGTGAAGCCGTTCTCGTCGAAGAACAGTACGGCGCCCTTCTATCCTTTCTGCACAAGCGATATGGCTCGATTGACACCCTCGGTCGAGGGTATAGCCTGCGGATATTGCCGCAAAGGCTCACCGCAATCCGGTCCGACGAAGCGGCCTCGAACGGGGAAGACCCAAGTCCAATGCGGACGAGCCGCCGCTTGCCGAGAAGGTTTTGGCAGAGCATAGCCTGATCGCGGTGCCGTCTGCCGTCCTTGTCGGGCTTGAGACCTATCACGCAACCGCCGTCCTCCCCGACTTAGCGCGGAGCCAAGCTGCTGTCGTCCACACCTTCCAGGTCATCGACACGGCGCGGGCGCTCGACGAAGCGATCCAGGATGCGGAGCGCGGCGAGCGGGGTTTTATCATCACCGGGAAAACCGAATATCTCGAACCATACAGCACGGGCATTAAAGAAACGCCGGATAAGCTCGCACAATTAAAGAAGCTTAGCGAAGATAATCCTGAGCAACAACGCCGCCTCCAACTTTTGAATGAGCAGATCAATGCCAAATTATCTGAACTGAAACGTGTACTCGATGCCCATCAGAGCGGTGGGTTCGATGCTGCCGGCCAAAACCGGATGCGAAGTTCGATCCCTTTATCCTCGGGTGAAAAACCGCCGCAACCCGAACGTGAACGGCGAGAGATCACTGGCAAAGACAATGACTTGGCCCAATTATCCGGCCCGCAATGTGCGCCGCTCCGATCGCTTTCAGAACGGATTCGGTGGTGAGGCTGCCTCTGCTCGATGCGCATCGCTCGCCCAGTTTTCGAGGCTTTCGTGCAGCAATCGCGCCGGTTTTGACGCCACTTAGCGATAAATTCACGGAACCAGGTCCAGTATCCGCCGTGGACGCCTGCCGCGCCGGATCGCCTCAGACACGACAGGATCGCGGCGCGCCCGTGGAGCACTCAATGGCCGAGAGAAATTTGACCGAGCCGGCGTCAATTCTCGTCGTCGATGATGATCCGATCGTCCGCTCGCTGATGCGCGCGACCCTCGTGCATGACGGCTTCTCGGTGATCGAGGCCGAGGATGGGGTCGAGGGATGCCGGCTTTACGAAGAGCATCGCCCCGACCTGCTGCTGGTGGACGTCCTAATGCCGCGCATGGACGGTTATCAGCTGTGCCGCGAGTTGCGTCGCGATCCCCAATCGGCGTTTGTGCCGATCGTCGTCGCGACGAGCCTCGACGACCTGCCGTCGATTGCCCGGGCCTACGATGCCGGTGCGACCGACTACATTCCCAAACCGATTAACTGGCTCGTCCTCAACCACCGCGTCCGCTACGTCCTGCGCGCCAGCCGGGCTTTCGAGGATTTGCGCCGCAACCAGGAGCGGCTGATCGCGGCAAAGGAGGCCGCCGAAGCCGCCAACCGCGCCAAATCCGAGTTCCTCGCCAATATGAGCCACGAATTGCGGACGCCGCTGAACGCGATTATCGGGTTTTCCGGCATGATGAGCGACCGCATGTTCGGCCCGCTCAACGAAAGATATCTCGATTACGCCAACATCATCGGATCGAGCGGCCGCCACCTGCTGGCGATCATCACCGACATCCTCGACCTGGCGCAGGCCGATGCCGACAAGCTGGTATTGTCCGAGGAGCGGGTGGATCTGGGGGAGGTCGTGGAGCTCGGCTCGTCGATCGTCCAGGACATGGCGAGGCGCGCCCAGATCGACTTTCTCAGCGAGATCGAAGCACCGCTGCCGCCGATGATCGGAGATCCCGCCAAGCTGACGCAGATCCTCGTCAATCTGCTGTCCAACGCGATCAAGTTCACGGCGCCGGGCGGCAAGGTCCGACTGAAGGTCGAGCGGCCGCCGCATCGCGGCATCACGCTGCGGGTCGAAGACACCGGGATCGGCATGGCGGCGGACCAGATCCCGATCGCACTAGCGCCGTTCGGGCAAATCGAGACCGGCCTCAGCCGTAAGCATAATGGTGTCGGGCTCGGCCTGCCGCTGACCAAACGTCTGATCGAGCTGCATGGCGGCACGATCGAGATCGACAGCGAGCTCGGCAAAGGCACGATCGTCAGCGCTCACCTGCCGGAAGATCGGCTCTGCCAGAATGGCCGCGCGCCGGCGGGATGACGCGAGGGACCGCTACTCCGCGGCCTGCGCCTGTGGGACGGAGGCGTGCTGGGCACGCAGCTTCTCGACGACTTCCCAATTCAGATAGCGGGTGAAGCTGTTCTCGTCGAAATACAGGACCGCGCCGTTGCAGATGAACAGGTAGGTCGTGTCCTCGAGCGCCGTCGTCGCGTCGTGCAGGATGCCGGAGGGCTCGTAGACGTAATCGCCGGCATCGAGGGTGCCGTTGCGCACCTGCAATTTGCCGGAAATCACATAGGCGTGCGCCCCGGCGAGATGCTTGTGCGGCGAGGCGACATGGCCCTTTTTCCAATGGATCAGCAGCGCGAAGGTGCCGGTCTCGCGGCCGACCCACAGCACTTTCATCTTCGCGGTCGGCGATTGCTCGATCCAGGGCGAATCCAAGCGCACCAGCGTGTCCTGGATGTCCTGGAACACCGGGCGGATGTCTTGCGGCAACGGCATGTCGGCTCCTCCTCTGCTGAGCGTGTCTGACATCTGCCGCCTATGCCCCTCACCCGCCGCGGCTTCGCCGCGACTCCCTCTCGCCGCAGGCGGGGAGAGGGTTGGGGTGGGATAGGCGCGGCCGCGCGCCTCGATCAGCGCCAGGGTGCGCAGCATCTCGTTGATCTGGATCATCAGCGCCTCGTCGCCGCCGAAGCCGGGCTTCGATAAGAGAAAGCTCGGCCGGGTGGCGAGCCCAATCTGGGCGGTGATGCGGGCGGACTGATCGGTCTCGTTGCCGCTGCCGCCGAGGCAGCAGCCCATGCCCTTGGCGCGCGCATAAAGCACGGCCTCGATCGTGTTGTTGACCCCGCCGAGGTCGGGGGTCTTGATCTGGGCATAATCGGCCGCCTCGGCATCGGCGAAGGCCTTGATGTCGTCGAGCGTGTTGCACCATTCGTCGACGATGATGCCGACCCGGTGCTCGGCCTGGCGCAACGCCGCCCGCAAGGCACGGAAGCGCTCGATCTGCGCCGCCCGGCTCGGCGCGATCACAAAGCTTTCGACGAGGAGTTCGTGCGGCGCCACCGCCGCCGCCAACTCGCCGAGGTAATGCGCGATCGCGGCGGTATCCTCGCCGAACAACTCGCCGATCGTGCCGTAGACGTCGAGATGGATGATCGGCCGGTAATCCGGGTCGCCGATCTCGCGGACGCGGCAGACGATGCCCTGGGCATAGGCGACCAGCTTTTCGCCGTTGAGGCCGATATCGCGCTCGACCTGCTGGAACGAGGCGTGCGGCAGTAACTCGACCCGCTTCAGGATCATCCGGTCGATCATCTGCACATCCTCCTTGTGGCAGGAGGCGAGGATCGGCAGCGGTTCCTTGGCGATGTCGCAGGCATATTCGCGGGCGACGATCTCGGCCATCGTGCAATGGTTGGCGAGCGCGGCCGCGTGCAACAGCGCTTGCGTCACGCCGTAGCGCAACGCGGTATGGAGCGGCCGGCCCTGGTGCTGGCTGCGGTCGACCTCCTCGGCGAGCGGGCGGAACCGGTCGATCGGCCGACCACGCAGCCGCTCGCGCATGACGGTCTGCAGGAACCCAAGATGGTCTTCGGCGCGGAATAGCGGGTCGCGCCCGGCGACGCCACTGAGGATCACATCCATGCAGTCGCCGAACGCGACCTGGCCGTCATCGAGCATCAGCATCACCGAGATGGCGGTGCCCGGCTGGACGATATGGGTGAAGCCGGGGCTGACCGGCCGGCCGGGATAGGCGAAGCCGTCGGCCCGCGCACCGGCCTTGACCGCGGCGAGGTCCCGGTTGAAGAAGCCGGCCCGCCCGGCGGTGCAGATCAGATCGGCAATTTTCATTCAGGCCTCCCACTGGGACCTGGCCTGTCCCGTCGCAATCCGCAATCAGCCGATCATCCACCGATCCAATGAAAGCCCCGCGCCATCAATCCGGCCAAGCCGAGCGCGACAAAAATGATCGCCCCGAACAGAAGTCGAAAATCAGTCCGCGCGTCGCGCTTAATCTCGCGCACATCCGATTTGATCTCGGTGAGATCGCTTTGGATGTGCTCGATATGCGCCTCCAGCTTGGCGACGCGCGCGTCCATGCCAGCATTATCGGGACCACCAGCGGCTGTGGCGTCATTCATTGCGCGGCTCGCTGAATTTTAAGTGCCTCAGGGGAAGCGCGAGACGTCGGTGGCCTTTTCGGTGATGAATTCGAGGAGGGCGGGCTTGCCTTCGCGGGTCTGGGCAATGCCGCGCTTGATCGCCTCCTTGATCTGCCCAGGTTCGGTGACCCGCTCGCCATAGCCGCCGAGCGCCTTGGCGAAATCGGCGTAATTGCCGCTGATGTCGGTCGAGCGGTACTTCTCGGTCGACACCGGCATGACCTTCAATTCGATCGCCATCGAGAAATTGTTCGAGAGGATCGACAGGATCGGCAGCCGCTCGCGCACCGCGGTCTCGAAATCCATGCCGGTAAAGCCGATCGCCGCGTCGCCCCAGAAGTTGATGCAGAGCTTGTCGGGATGGGCGAGCTTGGCGCCCATCGCAAGGCCGAGGCCGTAGCCGAGTTGGGTGGTCTTGCCCCAGCCGATATAGGAGAGCGGCGTCTCGCTGACTCAGAACGGCGAAATCTGGTCGCGCGGGCTGCCGGCGTCATGCGTGATGATCGTGTTCCCGACGTCGACGGTGTGCAGCAGATCCCACACCACGCGATAAGGCGAGATCGGCTTCGAGTCCGCCGTTAGGCGGTGCATCCACTTGCCCATCCACTCTTCCTTGTGGCCGGCGATCTCGCGAGTCACCGAGGCGAGGCGGTCGCGGGTCTTGCCCTTGAGCCGGTCCTTCACCTCTTCGAGCACCGCGTCGAGGGTCAGCCCGGCATCGCCGACCGCAGCGAGATCGACCGGCACGTCCTTGTTGATGGCGTAGGGATCGAGCGTCGCGTGCGCGATCTTCTTGCCCTTCGGCATCGCCGTCGCGAAGCTCGAACGGGTGAAGCTGCAGCCGATGCCGAAGATGAAATCCGCGTTCTGCAGGAAATGCCAAAGATGTCCGCCGATGCCGATGCCGCCGGAGCCGAGCGACAATGGATGGTTCTCGGGAAAGGCGCTCTTGCCGCCGAGCGTCGTCATGACCGGCGCTTCCAGGAGCTCGGCCAGCGCCTTCAATTGCGGCCAGGCCTTGGCGTAATGCACGCCCTGCCCGACATGGATCAGCGGCCGCTGCGCCGCGACCAGCGCCTCGGCGATTTGCGACACCGAGCGCGGATCGGGGCCGCTTTTGAGCCGCGGGGCCGGCTTGTATTCGGCGACCAGCGCGTCCGGGACCTCGTCACGCAGGATGTCGGTCGGGAACTCGACCAATACCGGGCCGGGCCGGCCGTTTCTGACCGTCGTGAAGGCGCGGCGCAACGCCTCGATCGTGGCGTCCGCGACGGTGACCTGCTCTGACAGCTTGGTGACGTTGCGGAAATTAAGGGCGGCGTTGAAGTTTGGGTGCACCTGGTTGATGTTGCGGGCATAACCGGCCGGCAACACCACCACCGGGCAGGAATCGCCAAAGGATTGCGCGACGCCGCCAAACGCGTTCTCGGTGCCGGGGCCGTGCTGCATCACAAAGACGCCGATCTTCTCGCCCGACGACAGCTTGCCGATCGCGTCGCACATGTGCAGCCCGATGCGCTCCTGGCGCACCATGATCGTGCGGATATCGGCCTCGGCCGCGCCCTCGATGATCGGGTTGACCGGGTAGCCGATTAGCGCTTCGACCCCCTCTGTCTTCAAGACATGGGCGATCGCATTGGTGACTTTCATCGGCGGCTCCTCGGCTCTGGGTGGTCTGTCGGGTTGACGCAAGCTTACGGCAGGAGACCGGCCGGCGTATACCGGGTCGGTCGATATTTACCCTCTCCGCCCTTCAGGGCGGAGAGGGAGTTTCCGGCTGAGCGCAGTCAAATATCCGTTTCGCTGCTGGCGCCCGGGAACAATGTCGCGCGCGTCCAGCCGGACCAGGCACCGGCGACCGGGTTGTTTGGGTTGCGGTCGTGGCGCCAGCACAGATTGGCGCCGTTCGGCACCTCGAACGTCTCGGTCTTGTTCTTGCGCATGACCAGTTCTTGTCGAGAGAGGTAGCCCTCGCCGCGATTGTCGCAATCGGTGCTCTTGGTCATCACCACCTCGACATTGACGCGATCCCAGTACGGATTGTTGAGGGTCAGCGACGCCGTATCAGTCGGCTTCGAGGAGAAAATCGAACACCCGGCTAGCAGCAAAAGCGCGATTACCGAAAAAAACCGCATTTCCCTTCTCTTTCTGTGCCCCCAAGCTGTCGTCCCGGCGAAAGCCGGGACTCACTTGTCGCTCGATGGGTGGGTCCCGGCTCTCGTCCGGACGACGGTTTCAGTGTTTAGAACGGGCGGTCGCCCTTGATCTGGGTGCGGTGCATGACGCGCCGGGTCGCCGGATCGAAGGCGTCGCGCCGGTGCATGACGCAGCGATTGTCCCACAGGATCAAATCGCCCGCGCGCCATTGCTGGTACCAGGTGAATTCGTCCTTCGTCGCATGCGCCCACAGCGCGTCGAGCAAGGCCTCGCTGGCATCGAGCGCCAGCCCGGGAATATAGGCGTTGCGGCGGCGGCCGAGGAACAGCGCCTTCCGGCCAGTCACCGGATGGGTGCGCACCAGCGGGTGCTCGGCGCCGATCGTCTGCGACGGGTCGGCCGCGTCGACAAAGCCGCGGCGCAATTCGCCAGCGCTGTTGCGGCTGGCGTCATGCCGGCAAAGATGGCCGGCGATCTCCCGCCGCAGCCCCTCCGGCAGCGTCTCGTAGGCGCGATACATGTTGCAGAAGCCGGTGTCGCCGCCTTCGGGCGGCACTTCCAGCGCGTAGAGTGCGGAGGCGCTCGGCGGGTCGGGAATGTAGGACATGTCGGTGTGCCACACCGCCTCATAGGCGCCGAGCTGGCCGATCGCCTGGCCGTTCTCGACGACGTTCGAGACGACCATGATGTATTCCCGGCCCTCGGGAGCGTCATTGGTGGCGGCGATCGGCGCCCAGTCCAGTTCGCCGAATTGCCGGCTGAAGCGCAGCAGATCGTCGTCAGCAAGACGCTGGCCGCGGAAGCGCAGCACCAGATGCTGCGCCCAGGCCGCCTTGACCGCGGCGATTGCCTCGGGCGCGAGCGCGCCGGCGAGGTCGATCCCCTCGACATCCGCGCCAAGCGCCGCGCCGGTCGAACGTGCCGTTACTTGCTGTCGGTCAATGACTGCCGCCATTGTCGCGTCTCCTGGCGATTGGGTTGCTGAATTTGCCGCGTTGCGGTCCGATACGCAAACCCCGCGCGAGGAGAGGTCAATGCCCCAATCGCATCCGCTCGTCATGATCACCGGCGCGAGTTCGGGGATCGGCAAGGCGCTTGCCGTTGCCTTTGCGGCGGAGGGAAACCCGCTCCTCTTGATCTCGCGGCACATGCAGCCGGTCGCGGGCCTCCCGGAAACCACCGTATATCGCCCCGCCGATGTCGCCGATTACCACGCGATCGCAGCCGCGGTCGCGGCGGGCGAAGCGAGGCACGGGCCCGTCGAATGCCTCGTCAACAACGCGGGCACCGCCGATGCGCGGCCCTTCGACGAGATCGACCACGACAGCTACTCCCGCGAGATCGATACCAGCCTGAAAGGCGTGTTCAACTGCACCAAAGCGGTGCTCGCCGGCATGACGGCGCGCAAATCCGGCACGATCGTCAACATCAGCTCGGTCAGCGACCGCAAGACCGCACCGGTCGCGCTCGCCTACACCGCCAGCAAATACGCGGTCCGCGCCTTTAGCGAGTCGCTGCGCGAGGCGGAGGCCAATAACGGCATCCGCGTCGTCAACATCGCGCCGGGCTACATCCGGACCAACATCCATGCCGGCATGCACATCAGCTTCGAGGAGTACCGCGCGCGGCTCGGCAACCCCGATTTCATGACCGCCGAGCAATTGGCCGAGATCGTCCTGTTCTGCTGGAAGCAGCCGCCATCGATCTGCATCCGCGACCTGGTCGTCGCCCCGACCCGGACCACCTTCTAGGCCCGCCATGCCAGGTCGAATGGCGCTGCCGTCACGAGGAGAGCGAGCCCGGTGACGACGAGCGCCCCAGTCCACAGCCGATCGAGGTTGAACCAGCCGCGCCGCAGAAAATCGACCCCGAGCCAATCGTAGACAAGGATCGCGATCAGCCCGGTGACGGCGAGCATGGCCGCCGTATGCACGGCGACCGCCAGCACCGAGATGGCGAGCGGTCCCGAGCCGGCGATGCTGCCGCCGCCCGCCGCCAGGCAGAGGGGGATCAGCGCCGGGACCACCATCAGCCCGGCGCCATGTGCGCCGGCCATCAAGAACGACCACAGCAACAGGCCGGCGAAACCGGCGCGCAATCCGACGCGGGCGCGATGCCGTGCGCCGTACAGCGCGTGGTACAGCGCCCAGAGAAGCAGGACGACGCCGGCCAAACCGCGCAGCACACCGCCGTCCACGACAATCCCGACCGCGATGACCGCGGCCGCAACGAGCGCGATCGCCAATGCGTGGCCGAGCGCGATCGGGATCAGCGATTGCCAGACGACCGCGCGGCTGCCGCGGTGCAAGCCGAGCGCAACCGCGAACAGCCAGCCCATCGCCGGGTTGAGGCCGTGATAGGCACCGAGGCCGGCCAACAGCACCCAGGGCCAAACCATGTTCATTTCAGGGCGGCACCTGGCGCTCGAAGAGATCTCCTTGGCCGGGCTTGTCCCGGCCACGGCCCTTCACGAGTCCAAGCATTCTGCGGCTTTCGCACGCCCCACACAGAGGTTGGTGGACTCGTTATAGTCGCGTTCCGTGGACTCTGGGTCAAATCGATTTTCTCGGGATCGGCGTAGCGCGGGATCAGGTCTCGTCGAGGCGACGTGCCGGTGGCGATGACCCATATGGTCGGGCTTGACCCGGCCACGAACAGCCACAATCGAGCGTTTCTGCCGGAAACGCAACGAGTGTCTCCCCGAAAGTATCCCCTCGCAATCAGCGAGGCGCGAGAATACGGTTCCTGCACCACCTGAGCATTGCTGCACGAGAATAGCACTCGGTCCCGGCATTCCGAGTGGGTCAATACACCGAGATACAGAGAAGCTGGCGTGGGGCCATGTGGCGGCCAAGGAACCGCCGCATCGCAGTCCGGCCTGAAGTCGACGACAGGACGGTAGTCAGCCGCGTAGACCCGCGCCAACTGCTATCGGTCTAACATCTTTTTTAGTTTGCTCGTTGTGATATGCTCGCACTGCTTGCAACCTAAGAATGCTCGATCACCTCGCATCGGAAGCGGAGAGCGAGTATTGTGGGCGAATGTATCCGCTTCCCGGAGAACCACGAATGAATAAGGTTGAAGAACCTTGCGAACTGTGCGGCGAGTTCGTTTCCGGCGTTTGCCCCTATGAACTCGGCGTCGACAGCCGAATTCTTTTCCGTAATGATAATTTTATAATCATTGCTGCGCTTGGGTCTTTTATTGATGGGTATGTGCTAATTTGTCCCCGCGAACACAAACCTTCGTTTGCATATCTAGACCGCAAGCGACTCAAAGAAGCATCTATTATTATTCGCGCTACGGAGCAGATTCTCACTACTTATTATGTCCCACCCACGGCATTCGAGCATGGAGCAACTCAATCTGGTTTGCGAGCAGGAGGGTGTATAGATCACGCCCATTTGCATGTTGTGCCGGGAAATCCGGGCCTTGATGCACTGTTAAGATCATCGTTCTGTCCCGTCGAATTAAACGACTGGCCTGAGTTGGGAAGCTGGATTGACACACCATACCTTCTCGCCAAGGCCCCCGGTGATGGTATCCTGGTTTCGCCGGCCTCGGATGGTTTGCCGTCTCAGTTTCTTAGAGTCTGTCCGCGAACATTAGGCGGGGTTGCAGAGCTTTCGCAACATCAGGCGGATGGAAGCGAGACGCAGAAAGGCAAGCGCCTTGCGGTTGAGATTTTCCCAATCCTTGGCCAGCCTGCGGCAGCGGTTGAGC
>WNGF01009283.1_pt1 | contig 11325 bp, 9 predicted proteins | sample 5400641 | NCBI WGS metagenome assembly WNGF01 (sample SAMN13153371, study PRJNA577476) | soil metagenome | isolation source: 80 cm soil or saprolite under grassland replicate 2 | place: USA:California | collected 2016-06-15 | reverse complement strand
CTCTCCGCTTCGTTACGAGCCGTTACTTCGGCTTAAGGCTTCGACGGCGGGGGATTCGTGTTGTTCCCAGGCGAGGTGTTGCCACCACTCGGCGCTGGGTTATTCGGCGCCTGTGGCGGGTTGATGTTCACCGTCGTCGGCGCAGGGTTCACGTTGATGTTGGTGGTGCCGCCACCGGCGCCAATGCTCCGCAGCGGTCCCGTAAACAGGTACCAGGCAATGATCGCCAGCACACCGAGCACGATCAACACCGTGATCAGGTTGATGCCAGCCGCCGCCGAGCGGTCGCCGCTGGTATCGACTGGCTCCACACCGGGTGGATTCACGTTGATTTGACTCACTGAGAACCTCCTGAGCTACCTGAACCAAAGCAGGTAGCGTGCCAACGCTAATTTCCAGATGACGCGGCGAGATTGATCGTGGTGTCGCCTATCTCAGACCAGCGGTGCTCGTGGATGCGTGAGATGCTGCGCAACTGCCGCACGGTGTCGGCGGCGTCGTCGGCGGCACTCTTGACCTCCTCGGCCATCTCCATCAGATGCGCAGGCAGATCGGGCGAGCCGAGCAGCATCTCCGCGTACCCACGCGCCACCGCGAGCTGATTGTTCAGCTCGTGCTGCGCCGTCCGCGCCGCCAACAACACGCCATCCAACCGCGCATGCTCGAGCGCCAGCAGCGCCGCGGCTGCCGTAGACGCGAGCATCTCGATCAGCTCGGTGTCTTCATGACTGAACTGCTTGCGCGGATCGTCGGTGCCAACGGCCAACGTGCCGACGAGCCGCGCCTCGTGCAGCAGCGGGACCGCCACGGCCGCTCGCAAGTCCGCGCGGATCAAGGTCGGCTCTAGTCGATCCCCATCCGAGCTGTGCAGCAAAACCGGCGCGCGCTCTTGCGCCGCCCGACCGCTCGCCCCCTCGCCTAATCGCAGCTTTCCGAGCCGCGGGTCATCGCTAACAGGAATGAGCGCTTGCTCGGCATCGTCCCAGCGCGTCACCACACCAGAAGTCCCGCCGACCAGCTCGATGGCCTCCCGCAAAAGGTCGTGCAGGAGTCGCTCGGGATTGGTCTCCGCGGCGAAGCGGCGCGCCAGGCGCAGCAGGGCCTCACGGCGGCGGTGCAGTCGGGTGACGCGTTCCGCGGCAATGAGCCGCGCCTCGATATCGCCGAGATTGAAGGGCTTGGCCAGATAGTCGTCCGCGCCCGCCTGCATCCCCGCGATCCGATGCTCGGTATCGCCCAACGCGGTCAACAGAATGAAGTACGTGTACGGTGCGCCCAGCCGCTCGCGGACGCAGCGACACAACTGGACCCCGTCCATGCGCGGCATCATCCAGTCGCTGACGACCACATCGGCGCCACCGCGCGTGAACATGTCCCAGGCTTCGGCGCCGTTGCTTGCGCACGTGGGCGCGTGCCCCAGATCCTTGACGACGTCGAGCACGAGCGACCGAACGTCGGGGTCGTCCTCGGCGATCAGAATGTGAATATTGGGCCTCAGAATTCACCAACGTTGCAGCCGATGTGCCACGCGGGAATAGTTCAGCCCTAAACCTGGTTATCTTTGCTCAGCACATGCCAGATCCCGCACCCCAATCCGGCCGCATGCCGGCCATCTACCTCGGCCACGGTGCTCCGCCGCTGATGGACGATCCGATCTGGCCAGGCCAGCTAGCCGAGTGGGCCAGTCGCCTGCCGAAACCGGAATCGGTTCTGGTGGTGTCCGCCCACTGGGAGGAGGCGCCGCTGACCATCGGCGCGACGACGACCGTCCCACTCGTGTACGACTTCTACGGCTTCCCGCGCAGATACTACGAAGTCACCTACCCATCACCGGGCGCCCCCAAGCTCGCGCAGCAGGTCCGCACACTCGTCGCCGATCTCACCCCCACCGCGAATGAGCCGACCCGAGGGCTCGACCACGGCGCGTACGTGCCGCTGCTGGCGATGTATCCACAGGCAGATGTGCCGGTGTTGCAGATCTCCATCCCGAGCGAGGACTCGCGCGACCTGGTCGAGGTCGGTCGGCGCCTCGCCCCGCTGCGCGACGAGGGCGTACTGATCATGGGCAGCGGCTTTCTGACGCACAGCTTCGAGGCCATCCGCCTGTCGATGCTGACTGGCCGCGACTCGCCGCCCAGCTGGATCCACGAGTTCGATGCGTGGGCGGCTGAGGTGATGGCCCGCCGCGACATCGATACCCTGCTCGACTATCAGCACACCGCGCCAGCCGCGGCGCTCGCGCACCCGACGGTGGATCACTTCATTCCGCTGTTCATCGCGCTCGGAGCGAGCCTCGACGATGGCGCCGAGTCCACCACGCCCATCGACGGCTTCTGGAAAGCCAACTCGAAGCGCTCGTTCGAGTTTCATTGATTTTGTCTCCCTCTCCCTCTGGAAGAGGCTTTATCCAGGGGTGAGGGTGCTTCTAATCCAGATTGCTGGCCAGCGGCGACGAGAACCTCACCAGCAGCGCCAGCACCAGAAGGGCGCCGCCCATCGTCGCGAGGGTGGCCTGCACGCCAAAGATCGAGGTGCCAATGCCGGCGATCACGGTGCCCAACGGGACCATGCCGCGATTCAGGAACAGGGTGCTGAGCACGCGGCCGCGGTATTCCTCCTCGACCGATGTCTGGATCAGCGCATTGTTCGAGGCCATGTAGATTTGCTGGCTGGCGCCGACCGCGAGCAGCATCACAATCGAGAGCCAAAACCAGCTCGAGAGCGAGAACACGAGGATGGTCGCGCCGAAGCTGATCATGCCGATCAGCATCAGCTGTCCCAGTCGAGCGCGATGTGCCTGACCAGCTACCCACAGCGCACCTGATACGGCCCCGACACCCGAGCACGCGGTCAACAGCCCCAGGCCGCCACCGCCGACTTGCAGCACATCGCTCGCGAACACGGTGAGCATGGTCATGTACGGCATGCCCAGAACGAACGGCACCAGCGCCAGCACGACCAAGGTTCTCAGAGCCGGCCTCGTGGCAACGTAGCCCAGTCCGCCCGCGAGCTCCGAAATCACGCTCCCGCCGCGCGCACGCGGCGGTCGCTCGGGAAAGCGCATCAGCGCCAGCCCGTACAGCACGGCGACGAAGCTGCCTGCATTGAGGTAGAAGGCCCCTGCAACGCCGACCGTCGCGATCAGCACACCGCCGATGGTCGGGCCGAGGACCCGCGTCAGGTTGAGCGTGGCCGAGTTGAGTGCGATCGCGTTCTTCAGATCCTCACGCGGCACGAGGTCGGAGATCAGCGACTGTCGGGCGGGCTGGTTGAACGACAGCACGATGCCACGGCCGACCGCGATCACGAACACCATCCAGATCTGGACGATGCCAAACGCCGTGAGCGTTGCCAGCACCACCGCCAGGACCATCGCCACGAACTGCGTGAGGAAGAGCAGGCGACGCCGCTCGGTCCGATCGGCGATGACCCCGCCGAGCAGCGTGAAGACGAAGATCGGCGCCAGCCGGAACAGGTTGAGCAGCGCCAGCTGTACCGCCGAGCCGCTCAATTGATAGACCAGCCAGTTGAGCGCGATCTGGTCCATCCAGTCGCCCGAGTTGGAGATGAGCGTGCCGATCCAGAGCAGGCGATAGTTGCGGTGGCGGAGGGACTGCAGCGCAGCGGGCAGTCGGTGCGTGCTGTCCTCCCCTCGCCCTCTGGGAGAGGGACTGGGGGTGAGGGCTACCTCCGCGCGCACGATCTCTGATGTTAAGCAGCGGCATAATCCGCCTGGTGGCGCGCATCGTTGGCTCGCGAACGAACCTGGGGCAGCCTGTGCGGGACCCAACGCGCATCGTCGCCGTCGGCCCGAGCAACACCGAGATCCTCCACGCCCTGGGGTTCGGTCGCCGCATCGTGGGTGTCGATCGCTGGTCCGACTACCCGCCGCGAGTCAAGCGCTTGCCGCGGGTCGGTTCCGACTTGCACGTGGACGTCGCCAGCGTGGTTGCGCTGCAGCCCGACATCGTCGTTGCCTCCCTGCACGTGCCAGGGATGGAGCACAACCTGCCCGAGTTTGAGGCCGCTGGCCTGCCGTATGTCGCTGTCGGCGGCGAGGGTCTGGAGGGTGTCTGGCAGGACATGCGCACGATCGGCCATTGGCTGGGCCGTTCCGACCGCGCTCACTCGCTGATCGAGCGCACTGCCGCTCGCATGGACGCCATCCGCGCTCGCTATGGCACGGCCGTGCACCACCCCCGCGTGCACTGGGAGTGGTCCCCGCACCCGTTTGTCGCCGCCCGCCGCTCCTGGGTCACGTCGTTGCTCGAGATGGCCGGCGGTTCGAACGCCTACGTTGATCTCGATGAGGAGAGCATCCGCGTCACCCGCGAGGAAGCGATTGCCCGCCAGCCCGAGGTGGTGGTGGCTTGCTGGTGCGGCTACGACAAGCTGCCCACCGCACAGCGCATCCGCGACAGACCCGGTTGGCAGGACACCCCAGCCGTCCGCGGCGGCCAGGTAGCCGTGTTCGCCGAGGACCTGTTCGGTCGGCCGGGCCCGCGGCTAGCCGATGGCCTCGAGCGTCTGGCTAGCCTGCTTCACCCCGAGCTGTAGGCGGTCTAGGGTTCGCCCGCGAACCGCACGTTGCGCGTGAGTCGTTCGGCCGCGTTGTCCCACGTGAATGCCGCCGCGGTGCGCTGGCCGGCTCGGCGCAGCGCTCGTTGTTCGACCGGGAAGCGTTGCAGTCGCTCGGCCTCCTCGACGATCTCGCGCGGGTTGCCCGTATCGAGCACCACGGCGTTGTAGCCAGGCACGGCGTAGTCCTCGCCGGTCCCGCCGGTGTACGCGACTCCGCCGGCGGCCATCGTTTCGAGTCCAACCAGTCCGAACGGCTCGTAGCTCGAGTTCGCGAGCGCCGTCGGCGGCGGCGTACAGCGAGCGTGCCGTCGCCTCGTCGATGAACGCGCGGATAAAAACCACGTCAGACTCGCTCGCGGCGTCGAGCATCTCGTGCTGCGATGCGGCGTGTGTGACGCGCAGGCCGAGGCCCTCGGCGATCCGTGTCACCTCCTGGCCAACGTGCGGGTCGCCTGAGCCGCGAGCGAGCAGCGCCACGTGGTAGCCCGCCGCGCGCAGCTGCGCCACCGCCTCCAGCGACTCGGGCCAGCCTTTGTCCATCGCCCAGCGCGCCATCTTGAAAAACAGCAAGTCCTTCCGCACTTTTGTCCGCACGCGCGCGGTTTCGCTGCTGCCGATGCGTTTGAGGAGCCGCCGCGGAATCCCATTGGGAACCACCTCGGCTTTGATGCCGAATCGCTGCAGCTCCGAGCGCATGAAGCGGCTCACGGTGGTGATGCGGTTGGTGTAGCGCAGCCGTTGCCAGTCAACGCGATCCAGGCCGTAGGTGTGGTTCGCGTTCCACAGCAGCTCGGCGTTCTCGCGCAGCCCGGCCAGGTGCAGCTGATCGGACAGCTCGATCGCTGCCTCGGCGGTCTGCCACTCTTCGGAGATCACGACCAGGCGCTTGCCAGCTCGAATTGCTGGCTGCGCGATCTGCTCCACGATGAACGGCGGCACCGATTGGGTCAGGTCGACGCGTTTGTGGTCCTCGCCGTCGTAGGCGCCGCCGGGGAAAGCGCGGCTTAGCCACTGGCACCAGCGGTGGATGACGAGGTTGCCGTCAAGCAGCCGCTCCTCGCCTGGTTCAGTCGGGTCGCCCACAAACACGAGATGCGTCTCGTGACCGAGGGTTGCCAGCGCTTCGGCCAGGCCCGACACCCGCGTGGCGAGTCCGCCAATTCGCGCGTAGCCATCGGGTCCCTCGAACGAGACAAGGACAAAGACAAGCTCGCGCGGAGAGGAAGGAGGGTGCGGTCCCGCCACCTTGCCGTTGGTGTCTATATCACTGCTCCGCTCTAGCGCGCAGGAGCGCGCGGGCGCGCCGGAGCAGGAACTGTGCCAGATTGACAGAGAAATCGCGCCACGCCGGGCGTCTTCTGGTTGGCGGACCCTTTTAGGCGTCCGCGCTCCCCCCGGCTGCCCTCCGGCGCGGCGCGCTTCCTACACCAGTAACGCTCCGCGGCCATGGATTCCGGGTTGACCGCCGGCTGAGCTTTCGTCGAGAGCCGCGCTCGTGCTATACCGACGCAGGCGTCCCGACGGCTTGTTCGTCGTGGGCGCCTTTTGCGTGCGCCATGCTGCTCACCATCTCGACCACCCACCACCCCGCGACCGATCTCGGCTATCTGCTAGCCAAGCATCCGGAGCGGCTGCAGTCGTTCACGCTCTCGTTCGGCACGGCGCACGTCTTCTATCCCGAGGCCTCCGAACGGCGGTGCACCGTCGCGCTCCTGCTGGACGTCGATCCGGTCGCGCTCAGCCGTGGTGTGCGCGGCGGCGGCACGCCACTCGAGCCGTACGTCAACGATCGGCCGTATGCCGCGTCGTCGTTCATGAGCGTGGCTATCGCGCAGGTCTTCGGCTCTGCCCTGTCGGGTCGCTCCCGCGAACGACCCGAGCTGGTCGAGATGCCGATGCCGCTCCAAGCTGAGCTGCCGTCGCTGCCCTGCCGCGGCGGCGAGACCTTTCTGCGAAGTCTGTTCGAGCCGCTCGGCTACGAGGTTTCGGCTACCCGCTACGCGCTCGACTCGCGCTTCGCCGAGTGGGGCGACAGCGCGTACTTCGCTGTGCGTTTGTCAGGGACGCTGCGCCTCAACGAGCTCCTCGGCCACCTTTATGTGCTCGTCCCAGTCATGGATGAACGGAAGCACTACTGGGTGGGCGAGGATGAGCTCGAAAAGCTGCTGCGCCACGGCGCGGGTTGGCTGGCCACGCATCCCGCTCGTGAGGCAATCGCCAGGCGCTATCTACGCTTTCAGCGCGGGCTCGCGCGCGAGGCGTTGGCCCGGCTCACTGCAGAAGAGCAGCCCGATCCTGACGCGGTCGAAGTCTCCAGCAACGCCGAGGAAGCCGCCGTCGAAGCTCCGCTGCGGCTCAACGATGTTCGACTCGCGGCCGTTGTCGAGCAGTTGAAGGCCTCGGGCGCGTCGCGGGTGCTCGATCTGGGCTGCGGCGAAGGCAACCTCCTGCGCTTGCTGCGCACTGAACGTCAGTTCACCGAGATCGTCGGCCTGGATGTGTCCTATCGCGCGCTCGAGGCCGCGAGTGAGAAGTTGCATCTCGAGCGTGCCTCGGATCGCGAGCGGTCGCGGATCAAGCTGCTGCACAGCTCGCTGACGTATCGCGACCGCCGCATCGAGGGTTTCGATGCTGCCGCCGCGGTCGAAGTGATCGAGCACCTCGATCCACCCCGGCTGGACACGTTCGCGCGACTGGTATTTGGCCTCGCCCGACCAGAGACGGTCGTGCTGACCACGCCCAACGCGGAGTTCAACGCCACGTGGGCAAACCTGCCGGCGGGTCGGTTGCGGCATCGCGACCATCGCTTCGAATGGACTCGCGCGGAGTTCCAGGCGTGGTCATCCTCGCTTGCGACTCGCTTCGGTTATCGGGTCGCATTCTTTCCCATCGGCGGGGAGGACCCGAGCATCGGCCCACCGACGCAGATGGGGGTGTTCAGTCGTGGCTGAGCTGAAGATCCCCAGCCTGTCGCTGGTCGTGCTGATCGGCGCCTCGGGCTCGGGCAAGAGCACCTTCGCCCGCCGCCACTTCAAGCCGAGCGAGGTGTTGTCGTCCGATTTCTGCCGCGGCCTGGTGGCCGATGACGAGAACGATCAGGCCGCGACGACGGACGCCTTCGACGTCCTGCACTACATCGCGGCGAAGCGACTCGGCGCCGCTCGACTCACGGTCGTGGATGCAACCAATGTGCAGCCGAACGCGCGAAAACAGCTGATCGAGCTTGCGCGACGCTTCCACGTCATCCCGGTGGCCATCGTGTTCGACCTGCCCGAGCGCGTCAGTCACGAGCGCAACCGCGAGCGGCCAGATCGTGCCTTCGGTCCGCACGTGGTGCGCCGCCAGCTGCAAGACCTGCGGCGCTCGCTGCGCGGACTCCCACGCGAGGGCTTCCGCTATGTGCACATGCTGCGTTCCGTGGACGAGGTCGACGCCGTCGAAGCCATCGTGCGCGAGCCGCTGTACAGCCACAAACACGACGAGTGCGGGCCATTCGACCTGATCGGCGACGTCCATGGCTGCTTCGATGAGCTCGTCGCGCTGCTTGGCCAACTCGGCTATCGCGTTGGCGCTGACCTTGGCGTGACTCCTCCGCCTGGTCGAAAGGTGGTCTTCCTGGGCGACCTGGTGGATCGCGGACCCGGGGTCCCCGACGTGCTGCGCCTGGTGATGGGTATGGTCGAGAGCGGCGCGGCGCTGTGCGTGCCCGGCAATCACGAGATGAAGCTGCTGCGCGCCCTGACTGGTCGGCAAGTGCAGCTGACCCACGGCTTGCCCGAGAGCATGGCGCAGCTGTCGGCCGAGCCACCCGCGTTTGTAGAGTCGGTCAAGGCATTCCTGGACGGCCTCACGAGCCACTTCGTCCTGGACGGTGGCCGACTGGTCGTCGCGCACGCGGGCTTGAAGGAGGAGATGCACGGCCGCGGCTCGGGTCGCGTGCGCGACTTCGCCTTATATGGCGAAACAACTGGCGAAACCGACGAATACGGCCTGCCCGTGCGCTACCAGTGGGCCAACGACTATCGCGGCAAAGCCATGGTCGTGTACGGCCATACCCCCGTCCCGTATCCACCACAGTGGCTCAACAACACGATCTGTCTTGACACGGGCTGCGTGTTCGGCGGCGCCCTGACCGCGCTGCGCTACCCCGAGAAAGAGCTCGTGTCCGTGCCCGCGCTGCGCGAGTACTACGCGCCTGTGAAGCCGCTGGGGGTGGTGGCCGAGCCAGGCCGCACTGCGCAGCAGGAGCAGGACGAGGTGCTCGATCTCGAGGACGTGGTCGGCCGGCGTGTGGTGGCGACGCGGCTGCTGGGCAACGTGGTGGTCGGCGAGGAGCAGGCGACCGCGGCGCTCGAGGCGATGAGCCGCTTCGCGGTCGATCCGCGCTGGCTGGTGTATCTGCCGCCGACGATGTCGCCTTCGGAGACCTCGTCGCTGCCCGGCCTACTCGAGCACCCGGCTGAAGCTTTTGCGCACTTTCGCGCCGAGGGTCTGCAGCAGGTCATCTGCGAAGAAAAGCACATGGGCTCGCGCGCGGTGGTCGTGCTCTGCCGCTCCGTTGACGTTGCGGCGCGTCGCTTCGGCTTCGCTGGCGGCGAGGTGGGCGCTGGCATCGTCTATACCCGCACCGGACGTCGTTTCTTCGAGGATGCGGCGCTCGAATCGGGCCTGCTCGACCGCCTGCGCGCGGCGGTGACGGAGGCCGATCTGTGGTCGGAGCTCGCCACCGACTGGCTGATCCTCGACGCCGAATTGCTGCCCTGGTCGGCCAAGGCGCAGGAGCTGTTGCGGCAGCAGTACGCGGCGGTGGGCGCCGCCGCCACCGCCGGGCTGAGTGCCACGACGTTGGTCCTCGAACAAGCCGCGCAGCGCGGCCTGGATGTCGGCGATCTCTGCGCTGCGATCGATGCCCGCTCCGTGCTGGTGGCCAGCTACGTCAACGCGTACCGCCAGTACTGCTGGCCCGTGCACGCGCTGGATGATCTGAAGCTGGCCCCGTTCCATCTGTTAGCCAGCGAAGGCGCCGTCCACATGGACCGCGACCACGTGTGGCACATGACGACGCTCGCCCGCCTGGCCGCGTCCGATCCGCTGTTCGTGGCGACGCCGTACCAGCTCGTCGACCTCGCGCTCGAATCGAGTGTTGCCGATGCCATCGCGTCGTGGCAGGAGCTCACCGCGGGAGGTGGCGAGGGCATGGTGGTGAAGCCCGTTGACTTCATCGCGCGCAACGCGAAAGGTCGCCTGGTGCAGCCAGCCTTGAAGTGCCGCGGCCGAGAGTACCTGCGCCTGATCTATGGCCCCGAGTACACCCTGCCCGAGCACCTCGACCGCTTGCGGTCGCGTGGTGTTGGCCGCAAGCGTGCGTTGGCGGCGCGAGAGTTCGCGCTGGGCGTGGAGTCGCTGGAGCGGTTCGTTGCCCACGAGCCGCTGCGGCGCGTGCATGAGTGCGCGTTCGCGGTCCTGGCGTTAGAGAGCGAGCCCGTCGACCCGCGCCTCTAACTCCAGCTCGTCTCGAATCGGTATGCCGAACTCACCGACTGTTCCGATGGATGGCTTGAGCGAGAGCCGCGCCTGGTCGACCGCGCCAGGTCGCAGTGCGCGCAGCCTGAACCCGCGGCGTTGATAGAAGCGCAGCGCCTCGAGATTGTCATTGGTGGTGACCAGCCACACCGTTGCGCAGTCGCGCACCCTGTGTTGCAGCTCCCGCAGTAGGGCGGTCCCCACCCCGCGCAGTCGCGGCGCCGCCGCCAGCGCCACCAACTCACAGTCGCCCCCCTCCCGCCGATAACTCAGGAAACCAACCTGCTCGCCCGAGTCGCCCACCGCCACGAGCCCGTCGAACGCGAGCGCATCCACGAGCTCCCCACGCCGAGCCTGCCACCGCCCGCCCAGCACCTCCCCCAAGAGCCCTTCCACCCACGCTCGATCGCTGTCCAAGAACCCGCGCACCCGCACGCCGTTACCCGAGCCGCATTGTTGCAGCCCGCTGTGTGTGCCAGCCCGCTCTATTCGTCGCCCGGCGCGCTTGCTCCCAAACTATGGGCCGCAACGTTGCTCACTCCGTGGTGGCGCCACCCTGCCCCGCCGCCGACAGCGACGGCCAGTGCGCGCACACGTGGACTAGAGGGCGGCACCACCTATCTGTACGCCATTGTCCTGGCGGCTTTCGCCGGTAGCCGCTGGTCGCCAATCGCCAGCAGCCGTGCATGCGCCCACGCCCCGGTGCCACCATGCCCGCCCGAACAATCCGCGCACCCCTCGCCCGCCTCGACCCCGACCCCGCCAGCCCCCAGATCCCGAGTACGCCTGAACGTGCCGTAGGCCCAGGGCGCGCCGATCGCTACGGTATAATCTCGTCCGCCGCAAAGATTCCCCACCCACACACACACCACGGGCCTCTAGCTCAATTGGCAGAGCAGCTGACTCTTAATCTTGCTCGTCTTGTCAGCCACTCTTCCAATCTCAAGCAGCCCGCTTTTTGGCGTTCTTGAGCAGCTTACTCAGCCGCGTTTGAAGATGTTGGTTAGCTACCCTCTCGGGGGAGTTAGGTGTTCTCATTCGATCGAGCGGTGCTTGCTCACGCTGCCGCTCGGCTTCCGGCCGGATGTGGGTGTAGCGGCGCACCATCGCCAGATCTAGCCACCCTCCTCGTTGCTGCAGATCCAGAAGATCCCCACAGCCGAATCGGCGGTAGTTGGTGGCCCAGGTGTGGCGCAGAAGATGTGCGTGCAACCGCGGGAT
>WNGF01009278.1_pt1 | contig 11328 bp, 10 predicted proteins | sample 5400641 | NCBI WGS metagenome assembly WNGF01 (sample SAMN13153371, study PRJNA577476) | soil metagenome | isolation source: 80 cm soil or saprolite under grassland replicate 2 | place: USA:California | collected 2016-06-15 | reverse complement strand
CTCGAGCCCCTGGGCGAGGAGTTCGGGAAACGACATGTGGTCCCTGGCCAGCGGATAGACGCAATCGAGCGCGATCCCGGCCGCGATGCGATGATCGCGGTGGGAGCCGCCGAGGTTCCTGGTGCGGTGGGGGTTCTGGGTGATGACGAGATCCGGCCGGTGGCGGCGGATGGCCGCCGTGACCGCCATCCGCGACTCGCGCGTGTCCTCCAGCTCGCAGTCGGGAAAGCCGAGGAAGTCCACGGTCTCCACGCCGAGCACGCGCGCGGCGTTCCTCTGCTCTTCCTCGCGGATCTTGATGAGGCGCTCGGGCGTCATGCTGCGGTCAGCCGAGCCCTTGTCGCCGTTGGTGACGATGCAATAGGTGACCTGCTTGCCCTCCCTCACGAGCTTGGCCACCGTGCCGCCCGCTCCGAACTCCGAGTCGTCAGGGTGGGCGGTGACGACCATCACGCGCTGGATGCGCTCAGCCATGTGCTGTCGGCTCCTTTGTCGGGTCTGTTCGCCGGGCGGGCTCGTCGAGACGCCCGCTCGATCGTCATCGTATCTTACCTTATGAGGGATCGGCGGCCGCCGGGGTTTCGGGTGGCCGACAACGAACCAAGCATGGCGAAGCGAATCGGCCCCGCGCCGGGGTTTCGCTATAATGCGGACGGTGACCACTCGAGGCATGGCCGTCCTCCTCCTGCTCCTCGTGCTCGTGGTCTTCCCGGTCATCGCCGGCCTGCCCAATCAGGTGGCGGCGATCCGCCTGGCGGGGCTGTCCCTGCTCTGGTGGTACGGAGGGGTGATCGCGCCGGTGCTGGCATGGTTCATCGCCGTCGCGTGGCTGCCCGACCCGCCGCCTCCGCCCGCCGAATGACCTCCGCCGCCCAGCTTCTGGCCGTCTGGCTCACGCCCGTGCTGTGGCTCTCGATGCCGACGCTGATCCTGGAGCGCGGCCCCGACGGCCTCTGGATCGGACTCGCGCTCGTCCTGGTCCCGCTGATCGCCCTCGCCGCCGGGGCGCCGGAGCCGGCCGCGGGCGCGCGCGAGCCTGCCTTCCCCGTGGTGATCCTCCTCCTCACGGTCGGGGTGCTGTTCTGGGCCAACCTGATCCTGGCCGGTGATGTGGCCGCCTGGCTCGGCGCGCCGCGCTGGCACGGGATCGCCATCACCGCCGCCAGCGGCTGCCTCCTGACCACATGGCGCGGCGCCTGGCGCATCGTGCCGGCGCTGCTGCTGGCGGCCGTGCTGGCGCTGAATGCGCCGCTGCCCGAGGTGGCGCGCGCGGCCGGCGTCGGGCCGCTCGGAGCGTGGGCGCGCGTGGCGACGCTCGCGGCCTTTCGCTTTCCACCGACGAGCTCGTGGGTGACGGCCGGCCGGGATCTCAGGCTCATCCACGGCGGCGCGCCCATCCTCTTCGAGGAGGAGCATCGCATCACGGCGCCCGCCGGCGGCAGGCTCTTCGCGCGCACGCCGGACGGCGGCCGCGCCCGCGATCTGGAATGGACGCTGACGCCCGGGCAATCCGTCACGTTTCGCGCCGGCGACCGGCTCCAGCGTGATTCGGCGCCTCGCCTCCGGTTCGAATCGGACAAGCGCGTGCCGGGTTCTCCGCCTTCGGGCGTGGCCTGGGCCGTGGGCCGCCCGCCGGACTGGCCGCGACACGCGGGATTGCTGGTGACGGTGCTGTTCGGCGCGCTGGCGCTCTGCCGCGCGGGAACGCCGGTGCGGCCATCTCGATCCACGGTCGCGCTGGTGGCCGGTGGCGGGCTGGTCGCGTTCCTCTGGGCCCAGGGCTGGGCGGTCTATTCGCTTCTCGCTTCTCCCGATCTCTTCCTCGGTGGCATCACGCCCGAGCGGCTCCTCGCCTTGCCCGCGCTCGGCGATGGCCATCCCGCGCGGCCCACCCTCCAGGCATTGCTGCTGGCGGGAGGGCTCGCCGGCTTTCTCGCCTCCAGCATCGCGTTGAGGGAGCGGCTCGGGGCGCTGGATCGGACTGGTGGCGGCGAGATCGGCCGTGACGTCAGCCTCTGGACGGGCGTGTTCGCCATCGCCGGCCTCGCCAGCCTCTGGCAACTCGATTGCTGGTCCCTTGCGCTGCTGGCCCTGGGGACAGCGGCCTCGAGCGTGGGCGCGACCGCGCTCGGCTCGAGCGCCGCCACGCCACCGGGCGTCGCCACGTTCGCGGGGCTGGTGGGGCTCGCGGTGTTCGTGGCGCTGGCGGTCGCGGGCCAGGTCCGCGGGGAGGCGGAGGGACTGCTCGGCGCGGTCCAGGCCTATCCCGCGGTGGCGGCCGTGCCCGCCGCCGCCGTGGTGCTTCGGATCTCCCGCTGGGCGGTGTCGTAGTATCATTTTAGGCCATGGCGAGCGATCGCATCGTCATCCGGGGCGCGCGCGAGCACAACCTGAAGTCCATCGACCTCGAGATCCCCCGGGACCAGCTCGTGGTCATCACCGGCCTCTCCGGCTCGGGCAAGTCCTCGCTCGCCTTCGACACCATCTACGCCGAGGGCCAGCGGCGCTACGTGGAGTCGCTCTCGGCCTATGCCCGGCAGTTCCTGGAGCAGATGGAGAAGCCCGACGTGGACTCCATCGAGGGGCTCTCGCCGGCCATCTCCATCGAGCAGAAGACGACGTCGAAGAACCCGCGCTCCACGGTCGGCACCGTCACCGAGATCTACGACTATCTCCGGGTCCTGTTCGCGCGCATCGGCGTCCCCCATTGCCCCCGGTGCGGCGACGTGATCTCGGCGCAGACCGTCCAGCAGATGGTCGACCGCGTGATGACGGTGCCGGCCGGCAGCCGGCTCGTGATCCTGGCGCCGGTCGTGCGAGGGCGCAAGGGCGAGTACAGGAAGCTCTTCTTCGACCTCCGCCGCCAGGGGTACGTGCGCGTGCGCGTCAACGGCCAGCTCCGCGAGCTGTCGGAAGAGATCGAGCTCGCGAAGATGAAGAAGCACACCATCGAGGTGGTGGTGGACCGGCTGGTGGTGCGCGAGGCCCTCGGCACGCGGCTGGCGGACTCGCTCGAGACCGCGCTCCGCCTGGCCGACGGCGTGGTCCAGGTGGAAGTGGTGGACGGTCCCGCCTTCGTGTTCTCGGAGCGGCTCGCCTGCGCCCGCTGCGGCATCTCCTTCCCGGAGGTCTCGCCGCGGATGTTCTCCTTCAACAGTCCCTACGGCGCCTGCCCCGAGTGCGGCGGCCTCGGGACGCGCTACGAGGTCGACGCCGACCTGGTCGTGCCCGACGCCGCCAGATCCCTCAACCAGGGCGCGCTGGCGCCGTGGGCGGGCCAGGCGGGGGGGATCTTCAAGCAGACGCTCAAGGTGCTGGCCCGGCGCCACGGGTTCAGCCAGGATGCGCCGTGGGCGAAGCTCCCGAAGAAGGCGCGGGACGTGATCCTGCACGGTGAGACGGAGGGGGGCTTCGAGGGCGTGCTCAAGCTCCTCGAGCGGCGGTACAAGGAGACGCTCTCGGAGGACACGCGGGCCGACGTCGAGCGGTTCATGATGGAGAAGGCCTGCCCGGGCTGTGGCGGCTCCCGGCTTCGCGCCGAGACGCTGTCGGTCAAGATCGCCGGGCGCTCCATCGCCGACGTGGTGCGCTTCTCGATCAAGGAGGCGCGCCAGTTCTTCGAGACGCTCACGCTCTCCGAGCGCGAGATGACGATCGCGCGGCGCGTGCTCAAGGAGATCCGCGAGCGCCTGGGCTTCCTCTCCCAGGTCGGGCTCGACTATCTCACGCTCGATCGTCCGGCGGCGACGCTGGCCGGGGGCGAGGGCCAGCGCATCCGGCTGGCGACCCAGATCGGCTCGAGCCTGGTCGGCGTGCTGTATATCCTGGACGAGCCTTCCATCGGGCTCCACCAGCGGGACAACACCCGGCTGCTGGACACGCTCAAGCGGCTCCGCGACCTCGGCAACACGGTGCTCGTCGTCGAGCACGACGAGGAGACCATCCGCTCCGCGGACTTCGTGGTGGACCTGGGGCCGGGCGCCGGCGAGCTGGGCGGTCACGTCGTGGCCGTGGGCACGCCCGACGAGGTCATGGCCAACCCCGCGTCGCTCACCGGTCGGTTCCTGGCCGGCGCGCAGCGCATCGAGGTCCCCGAGACGCGGCGGAAGCCCGGCGGCAAGTTCGTCATCATCCACAATCCGCGCGAGCACAACCTGAAGGGGATGAACGTGCGCATCCCGCTCGGGACCTTCACCGCCGTGACGGGCGTTTCGGGCTCCGGCAAGTCCACCCTGGTCAACGACATCCTCCACCGCGCGCTGGCCCAGATGCTCCACCACGCGCAGGAGCGCCCGGGCGCCCACGACCGCATCGAGGGCGCCCAGCATCTCGACAAGGTCATCGACATCGACCAGTCGCCCATCGGGCGCACGCCGCGCTCCAACCCCGCCACCTACACGGGCGTGTTCACGCTCATCCGCACGCTGTTCGCGCGGACGTCGGACGCGCGCGTGCGGGGGTACCAGCCAGGGCGGTTCTCCTTCAACGTCAAGGGCGGGCGCTGCGAGGCCTGCCAGGGTGACGGGCTGGTGAAGATCGAGATGCACTTCCTCCCGGATGTCTATGTCACGTGCGAGGTCTGCAAGGGGAAGCGCTACAACCGGGAGACGCTCGAGGTGCGCTACAAGGGCCGGAACATCGCCGACGTGCTGGACATGACGGTGGCGGCGGCGCTGGACTTCTTCGGCCCCGTGCCCGCCATCAAGCAGAAGCTCCAGACGCTGCACGACGTGGGTCTGGACTACATCCGCCTGGGCCAGTCGGCGACGACGCTGTCGGGGGGCGAGGCCCAGCGGGTGAAGCTCGCCACCGAGCTCAGCCGCCGCGCCACCGGTCGCACGCTCTACATCCTCGACGAGCCCACGACGGGGCTCCACTTCGCGGACATCCGGCGGCTCCTGGAAGTGCTCAATCAGCTCGTGGACCAGGGCAACACGGTGGTCATCATCGAGCACAACATGGACGTGATCAAGACGGCCGACTGGGTCGTCGACCTCGGGCCCGAGGGGGGCCACGACGGCGGGCGGGTGATCGCCACCGGCACGCCCGAGGAGGTGGCGCGCCAGGCGGACAGGTCCTACACGGGCCAGTTCCTGAAGAAGGTGGTCGGGGGCCGGTGAGCGTTCCGGATTCCCTCTCCCCCGCGGGGAGAGGACAGGGTGAGGGGCGGGGGATTCACGCATGAGAAAGACCAAGATCGTGTGCACGATTGGCCCCGCCACGGCGAACCGGCCAGCGCTGGACAAGTTGGTGGCGGCCGGCATGGACGTGGCGCGGCTCAACTTCTCCCACGGGAGGCAGGCCGAGCATGGCGAGGTGATCCGCGCGATACGCGACGCCGAGCCGCAGTGGGGCCGGCCGATCACCATCCTCCAGGACCTGCAAGGACCCAAGGTGAGGCTCGGGGCCTTCGTCGGCGGCCGGGCCAACCTCGTCACCGGCGAGCGCTTCACCCTCACCCCGAAGCCCGTGAAGGGCACGGCCTCGCGCAGCTCCATCAGCCATCCGGAGTTCCTGTCGGCGCTCCAGCCGGGCGACCAGGTCTGGATGGACGACGGCATGATCCAGCTCGTCGTGGAGACGGTGGAGGATGGAGAGGTTCACTGCCGGGTCACGGCCGGAGGGATGGTCTCCGACCACAAGGGCGTGGCGCTGCCCCGGCTGCCGCTACCCGGCTCGGCGCTCACGGCCAAGGACCGCGATGACCTGCGCTTCGGCATCGCGCACGGCGTGGACTACGTCGCGGTGTCGTTCGTGCGCACGGCCGCCGACATCCAGGAGGTCCGCAAGTTTCTCCGCGAGCAGGGCGCCGATCTCCCCATCGTGGCCAAGCTGGAGCGCGCGGAGATCGTGGGCAACCTGGCGGGCATCCTCGCCCTCGTCGACGCGGTGATGGTGGCCCGCGGCGACCTGGGCGTGGAGGTGCCGCTCGAGGAGGTGCCCGTCATCCAGAAGGACGTGATCCGCCAGGCGCGGCTCGGCAAGGTGCCGGTGATCGTGGCCACCCAGATGCTCGAGTCCATGGTCGACCACCTGCGCCCGACCCGCGCCGAGGTGAGCGACGTCGCCACCGCCATCTTCGACGGAGCCGACGCGATCATGCTCTCCGCCGAGACCGCCACCGGGCGATTCCCGGTGGAGACGGTGGAGATGATGGCGCGGATCGCCGAGCGCGCGGAGCGGGCCATGCCGGCCGCGAGCCTGAAGCTCCCCCGGCCGGAGGCCTACGGCTTTCCCGAGGCCATCGCCGAGGCGGCATGCCAGGCCGCCCGGCTCCTGCACGCCAAGGCCATCGTCGCCTTCACCCAGTCCGGCTTCACCGCGCGACTCATTTCCCAGGACCGGCCCGATGTGCCCATCGTGGCCCTGACGCCGTTCTCGGAGGTGCAGCGCCGGCTCGGCCTGTTCTGGGGGGTCTCGTCGCGCCTGGTCCGCAAGGTGGAGACCACCGACGAGATGATCGAGGAAGTGGAGGCGACGCTCCTGGGTGATGGGACGGTGCACAACAACGACGTGCTCGTGATCATCTCGGGCGCGCCCATGTGGGTGACGGGCACGACCAACCTCCTGAAGTTCCACCGGGTCGGCGACCGGCGCTGACCACGCAAGGAGACCCCATGGCCTACGAGAGCGTCATCTACGAAGTCAAGGACGGTGTCGCCACGATCACCCTGAACCGCCCCGACGCCTACAATGCCCTGAACCTCCCCCTCGCGCGCGACCTGTTCCACGCCACCCTCGAGGCGGACGAGGACCGCGCCGTGCGGTGCGTCGTCTTCACCGGCGCCGGGAAGGCCTTCTGCGCCGGCGGCGATGTGAAGGACTTCGCCGACAACCCCGACCGCATCGGCATCCTGGTCAAGCAGCTGACCACGTACCTGCACGGCGCCGTGTCGAGGCTGGCACGGGCGCAGAAGCCGGTGATCATGGCCGTCAACGGGGTGGCCGCCGGCGGCGGGATGAGCTTCGCCCTCTCCGGCGACCTCGTGGTCGCCGCGGAGTCGGCCAAGTTCACCATGGCGTACTCGAGGATCGCCGCCTCGCCGGACGGGTCCTCGACCTACTTCCTGCCGCGCATGATCGGTCTGCGGCGCGCGCTGGAGCTGCACTACACCAACCGGGTGCTCACGGCGCGCGAGGCCATGGAGTGGGGGCTGGTCAACCGTGTGCATCCCGACGCCGAGCTCGCGCCGGCGGTGGGCGCGCTGGCCCGCGAGCTGGCCCAGGGGCCGACGCTCGCCTTCGGCCGCGCCAAGCTCCTCTTCCACCAGTCCACTCAGGAGAGCCTCGAGACGCAGATGGAGCTGGAGGCGCAGGCCATCGCCGCCTGCGGTCACACGGAAGACTTCCGCAACGGCGTGATGGCCTTCGCCAAGAAGCAGGCGGTGACCTTCAAGGGCGTATAGGGCATGGCTCACTCTCGTCGGTCTGCGGATCCGCCCGCGGGGGTGACGGCGCTGCCGGCCGGCGAGCCGCTCCACGACACGGCCCCCGGAGAACCGGCGGTTCGGGGATTTCTCCATCGTTCCCCATCGGCGACGGGCGCCGGGCTGGTCCTCACCCATGGCGCGGGCTCTGACTGCAACGCGCCGCTGCTCGTCGCCCTGGCGGTGGCCTTCGCCGCCAGGGAGGTCACGGTCCTGCGCTGCGATCTACCCTACCGGCAGGCGCGGCGCACCGGCCCGCCGCATCCCGGGAGCGCCGCCCTCGATCGGGCCGGCCTGAAGCGCGCGGTGGCGGTGCTCCGGCGACTCGGCCCCGCGCGGATCTTTCTCGGAGGCCAGTCCTACGGAGGCCGCCAGGCGAGCCTGCTCGTGGCGGAGGAGCCGCAGCTCGCCGACGCGGTGGTACTCTTGTCGTATCCGCTCCATCCGCCGGGACGCCCGGCTCAGCTCCGGACGGCCCATTTCCCGCGGCTCCGCGCGCCGACCCTCTTCGCGCACGGCTCGGTGGATCCTTTCGGCTCACTGGACGAGCTGGAGGCGGCCCGCCGGCTCGTGCCCGCGCGAACGGCCCTGGTGGCGATCGACGGGGCGGGCCACGGTCTCGCGCGCGGAACGCGGGCATTCCGGCCCGCCGCCGGCACGGTGGGGCGGATCGTGGACGGGTTCCTGGCCTTCGTCGGAGCCTGAGGAGGCAACGCATGGAATCGGAGGCTCATCGCGAGCGAGGGAGCGTGGCGGTCAAGTTCTTCTACCGTCCCGGTTGATCGAGCTGCGCCAAGACGAAGGAGCTGCTCTCGTCTTGGGGGATCGAGTTCGATCCCGTGAACGTGGAGGGCGATCCAGCGGCGGCGCAGGAGCTGAGGCGGTTGGGCGTGCCCGGGTTGCCCGCCGTCTCCGTCGGCGGCCGAGCCGTGCACGGCTGGAACCCCGCCGGCTATGCGGAGCTGGTGGGCGTGGACTACAAGCCGGCGGCGCAGCTGCCGCCGGCGGAGCTGGCCGCGCGGCTCGACCGGATCCTGGCTGCGGGCGAGCGCGTGATCGCTCTCGTCCCCGATCCGCAGATGGATTACAAGCCCCCGCAGCGCGATCGCACGATCCGGGACCTCGCGTATCACATGTTCCGCCTGAGCCTGGCCTTCGCCGATGGCATGGACCTGGGGCGCCTCCCCGCCGAGTGGTTCCAGGAGAAGGCGCCCGGCGATCTCCGCGACGGTCGCGCCATCGCGCGCTACGGGGCCCTCGTGCGAGGCCGGCTCGGTGGCTGGTTCGAAGGGGCGGCGCCCGGCGAGTACTCGCGCGTGATCGATGTGTACTACGGCCCGCAGTCGGGCCACGATCTGCTCGAGCGCACCACCTGGCATGCGGCCCAGCACCTGCGGCAGCTGCATGTCATGCTGGGGGAGCTTGGTCTCCCGCCACGCGAGCCGCTGCCCGACTTCGAGGGCTTGCCCCTGCCGGCCAGCCTCTGGTGACTCCGGTCACCAGCCGGCGGCGTAGTCGAGCCGCAGATAGCCGATGAGCTGCCAGAAGAGTCCGACGGCGAACATCGTGAACGCCGCGGTGGTGAGCGCCCGGAACGCCGGCGGCGGTGGGCCCTCGTGGGCCCATTCGCCCGCGCGCATCCACCAGACCGCTGCTGCCAGCGCCAGGACGGCGCCGACCACGGTCAGAAGATAGCCCGCGATGACAAGCACGGCGAAGGTCGGGCTATAGGCCATCGGCATGGCGAGATCCTCCTCTCGCCGACATACTATCGGATTTGCGGTCGAGGCGCCCGCGCGCCTGACGGTCGGGCGGAGCACCGTCGTCAGGAGGTCGCCCGCACCACGCGGAAACCGTAGTCCGAGTAGCGAAGGTGCGGCGGCAGCGATGAGCGATGGGCCACCGGGCTCCACGGGTCCTGGTGCCGCCAGGCGCCGCCCCGCGACACTTTCCTCGTGCCGCTGGGCGGCCCCTGAGGACTTCGCTCGGGTGATCGGGCGTAATAGGCGCCGTCCTCCCAGTCGAGGCACCATTCGTGGCACACGCCGGAGAGGGCGAGGAGCCCGAGCGAGTTGGCAGGCGTGTCGGTGACGAGAGGGGGTCGGTCGAAGGACGACGCGGCCGGCCGCGCATCGCCCCAGGGAAACCGCGCGCCACAGAGCCCGCCGCGGGCGGCCTTCTCCCATTCCGCTTCCGTCGGCAGCCGATGGCCGAGGCCCGTCTCCTGAGCCAGCCAGTCGCAGTAGGCCACGGCTTCGGCCCAGTTCACGCCGACCACCGGTTGATCCGGATGGCTGAAGCGCGGGTCGCGCCACCAGGGAGGCGACGCGGTTCCGGTCGAGGCGAGGAACGAGGCGTACTCCCGGTTGGTGACGGGCGCTCGGGCGATGCGGAAGCTCTCGATCCAGACGCGGTGGCGGGGACGCTCGCCCGGGTGCCCGTCCTCCCAGCCCATCCAGAACCAGCCCGGAGGAATCTCCACCAGGTCCATGTGCTCGAGTATAATCAAGGCCTTGTATCAACCGCATGGAGAGACGACATGAACGTCGCTGAACGGATGTCTCGGCTCGGCACCGAGTCGGCCTTCGAGGTGCTGGCCCGAGCGCGGGCGCTCGAGCGGCAGGGCAAGGACATCGTCCATCTGGAGATCGGCGAGCCCGACTTCGACACGCCGGCCCATATCCGGGAGGCGGCCAAGCGCGCGCTGGACGGCGGCGCCACGCACTACGGGCCCGCCGCCGGGCTCCCGGAGCTGAGAGAGGCCATCGCCAAGGACGTCGGGGCCACGCGCAACATTCCGGTGACGCCCGAGGAGATCGTGGTCACGCCCGGGGCCAAGCCCATCATGTACTTCGTCATCACCGCGCTGGTGAATCCCGGCGACGAGGTGATCTATCCGAACCCGGGGTTCCCCATCTACGAATCAGTGATCAATTTCGTGGGCGGCGTGCCGGTGCCGATTCCTCTCCGCGAGGAGAGCGGCTTCGGCTTCGACCTCGACGTCTTCGAGCGGAGCGCGTCATCGCGCACCAAGCTCATCATCATCAACTCCCCCCAGAACCCGACGGGCGGCGTCCTCGAGCCCGACCAGCTCGGGCGCATCGCCGAGATCGCGAAGCGCTACCGGATCCCGGTCCTCGCTGACGAGATCTACAAGTCCTTCCTCTACGAGGGCGAGTTCGCCTCCATCACGCGCTTTCCGGGGATGAAGGACCTCGTCATCATCCTCGACGGCTTCTCCAAGTCCTACGCCATGACCGGCTGGCGACTGGGTTACGGCGTGATGCCGGAGGTACTGGCGGAGCACGTCACGCGGCTCATGGTGAACTCCAACTCCTGCACCGCGTCGTTCACCCAGCTGGCCGGCATTGCGGCGCTGCAGGGCGACCAGACGCCCGTGGCCAAGATGGTCGCCGAGTTCAGGCGGCGCCGCGACCTCATCGTCGAGGGACTGAGCCGGTTGCCGGGCGTATCCTGCCGGAGCCCCCGCGGCGCGTTCTACGTCTTCCCGAACGTGACGGCGCTCGGGCGGCCGTCGGCCGAGGTCGCGGAGGCGCTTCTCAAGGAGGCCGGCGTGGCCGCGCTGGGTGGCACGGCCTTCGGCCAGTACGGCGAGGGCTACCTGCGTCTGTCCTATGCGAACTCCGAGGCCAATCTGCGAAAGGCGCTGGAGCGGATGCGCCCGGTCTGCGCGCGGCTGGCAAGCGGGTGAGTGCCACATGCTCGACGACGCCAACTCCTCTTCAGCGCCACGCTGATCCTGCCCACGCGAGTCCGATGCCGACCGTGGCCGAGCTGATCGTCGAGGGGCTCCGGCGCGCGGGCGTGCCCCGGCTCTTCGGCGTACCCGGCGGCGGCTCCAACCTCGAGGTCCTGGAGGCGGCGCGCGTCCAGGGCCTGC
>WNGF01039381.1_pt1 | contig 11329 bp, 10 predicted proteins | sample 5400641 | NCBI WGS metagenome assembly WNGF01 (sample SAMN13153371, study PRJNA577476) | soil metagenome | isolation source: 80 cm soil or saprolite under grassland replicate 2 | place: USA:California | collected 2016-06-15 | reverse complement strand
GCACGGTATCGAGCGGTTCACCAACGGCCTGGGCAGCCCGGGCAGCCGCTTCGACGTGTGGGACAGCGACGAGTTTCGGCAGAAGGCGCCCAAGCTGCAGAACATCGCCAAAGTGCTGGTGCTGCCGCCGGCGCCGGAGATGGCGGCCTGGCACCACCCGGCCAATGGCCGCTTCTTCGAGACCGAGCCGGTGCTGCTCAACGAGTTCGTCAAGGTCACCCTGGGCCAGCTCGAGGTGGACAAGTATGCCGAGGACACCGCGAAGCAGATCCAGGAGATCATGGACAAGCCGACCGTCTAGCTAGCCGTTCCGGGTTCCGAACTCCGAGCGCTGTGATCGGCCCCCAGGAAATCGGAACCCGGAACGGCGCCGGGAGATACGTGCTCGCACAGGCCACGACGACCGCTCGAGTCACTGAGGCGAAGGGGAGGCTGCGCCGAGAGGAGGTCTTCTGGGCGTATATCTTCCTGCTGCCGTGGATTATCGGCCTGGTGCTCTTCATCGTGGGGCCGATGCTCTTCTCACTGGGGCTGAGCTTCTTCACCTACACGCTGGGGCGGGACTATTCGTTCGCGGGGCTGGACAACTGGATCCGGGCCTTCACGAAGGACGAGCTGTTCTGGCCATCCGTCGGCCGCACCCTGCTCTACGCCGCGGTGCTGGTGCCGCTGAGCGTGTTCGGCGCGCTCGGCACGGCGATGCTGCTGAATCAGCGCCTGCGCTTCACGACCTTCTACCGCACCGTCTTCTTCCTGCCGCACCTGGCGCCGATCGTGGCGGCCGCCTATATCTGGCTGCTGCTGCTCAACGGCACCTACGGCCTGGTTAACGAGCTCCTCTGGCAGATCGGGCTCCTGGTGCAGGGCGCCGGCATCAAGGGGCCGACCTGGTTTGGCGATCCGGTCTGGGCGCTGCCATCGCTCATGGCCATCGCATTCTGGGGCGCCGTCGGCGGCAACATGATGGTGATCTTCCTGGCCAGCCTGCAGGGCATACCGCAGGAGCTGTACGAGGTGGCCTCGATCGACGGCGCCAATGCCTGGGCTCGATTCTGGCACGTCACGCTGCCGATGATCTCGCCGACGCTCTTTTTCAACTTCGTGCTGGCCTGCATCCTCGCCATCCAGGCCTTCGAAGCCGCCTTCGTCGCCACGGGAGGAGGGCCGGCCTACGCTACCTGGCTCTACAGCCTCCACATCTACCGCAACACGTTCGAGTTCTTCGATATGGGGTATGGATCGACGCTGGCCTGGATCCTGTTCATCGTCCTGAGCGCCTTCACCTACTTCCAGTTCCGGGCCTCTCGGAGCTGGGTGTACTACGCGGGCGAGACGCGCGATGGCTGAGCAGGTTGCACGCACGAGCCGGGCGGCCGCGGTGCCATCACGCGATCTCCTGCACCCGGCCAGACGGCTGCTGGGCCGTTTTGGCCTGCACCTTATCGCCGTTTTGATCGGAGCCCTGCTGATGCTGCCCTTCTACTGGGCGGTCTCCAGCTCACTGAAGCAGATCACGGAGGTTCGCCAGATACCTCCCATCTGGTGGCCGAGCGTCGCCCAGTGGCACAACTACGCCGACGTCTGGCGGGTGCGCTTCTTCCCCAGCTGGGTCTGGAACAGCGTCTTTCTCACCGTGATCGCCACGACCGGCACGGTAGTGTCGTCGTCGCTGGCCGGCTACGCCTTCGCCCGCTTCCGCTTCCCCGCCAAGAACCTGCTGTTCAGCGTCACGCTGGCGACGCTGATGCTGCCCGTCTACGTCGTGCTGATCCCGAACTACATGCTGTTCTGGCAGCTCGGTTGGCTCAACACCTACTTGCCCTTGACCTTACCGTTCTGGTTTGGCACGACCTTCTCTTCTTTCTACGGCACCGGCTTCTTCATCTTTCTTTTTCGCCAGTTCTTCATGACCATCCCCCTGGAGCTAGATGAAGCGGCGCGCATCGACGGGGCCAGCTATCCGCGCATCTTCTGGAGCATCATGCTGCCGCTCTCCGGCCCCGCCTTCGCCACTGTAGCCATCATCCAAGGGATTGCTCAGTGGAACTCGTTCCTCCCGCCGCTGATCATCCTCAACCGGCCGGAGGCCTACCCGCTCAGCGTCGGCCTGCGCTACTTCGTGGTCAATCCGGGCGACGGCCTGCCCAGGGACCATCTGCTCATGGCCGCCGCGGTGATCATGACCTTGCCCGTGATCCTCCTGTTCTTCATCGGCCAGCGCTACTTCGTGCGGGGCGTGGTCATGTCCGGCATCAAGGGCTAGGGGTCTCTTAGCCCACCAGCCGCTCGAAAGTCCGCCGCAGCTCGGCGGGGGACTCGATCCCGGAGACGCTCACGCCGTGCAGGTCGACACCGGCCGCGGCCTGTTCATCGAGCCGCTCGATGCAGCGCTCGACGGGGCCGATCGCCGCCAGCGACTCCGACAGCCGGTCAGGCACCACGCCCGCGCCGGCGCCCGATCCGCCGGCCGCCCACGCTTCGCGGACCGCCGCCACCTCCGCCGCCCAGCCCATCTCCGAGAGCTGGGTGTGGTAGAAGTCGCCCATACGCGCCATGTAGAAGGCCAGCGTCCGCTTGTGTTCGTGTCGGGCCGCGTCGCCGTCGTCAGACGTCACGACCACCTGGCCTGGAGCCTTGTAGACGACCTCCGAGGGGTCACGTCCGGCCGCGGCCACTCGCTCGCGGAAGCGACCGACCTCTTCGGCCAGGCGTTCGACGGGGATCATCAGGGGCATCAACCCGTCCGCCGCCTCGGCCGCTAGCTGGAGACCGGGCGGGCGGAACGAGGCCAGGTAAATCGGCACCCGCGCTCGGAGTGGCTTGAAGCGAAAGGTGAAGCCGCGCTCGAGGCGAAAGAGGCGGCCGTCGAACGCCAGCGGCTGCTCGGCAAACAGCATCCGCATGATCGCGATCACCTCGCGGACTCGCGTCAGCGGCCGTTCGTACGGGAGGCCGTGGAAATGCTCGATCACCCGCGGCCCACTCGTCCCCAGCCCGGCGATCGCTCGCCCGCCCGACAGCTCGTCGAGGGTGGCAAACTGCTGAGCCAGGGCGGCCGGTGAGCGCGAGAAGACGTTCACGATGCCCGTTCCAACCTGGATACGCGTGGTCCGCTCGGCTAGCTGGACCAGCAGCGAAAACGCGTCGCGGCCCCACGTCTCGGGGACGAAGACGGTCTCCACGCCGGCCTCGTCGGCGGCCCGCACGAAGGCGAACTGGCGCTCCCGGTCCAGCTCGCCGTCGACACGGATCGCAACCGAGAGCCGCCTAGCCACGCACAGCTCTCGCTAGCTCGGGCTGCGGGCGAGGCGAGCGCGGACCCAGGTGTGGATCTGGCGCCGGTTCTCACGGTAGACGTGCAGCGCGGTGGGCATGATCGACACGATGATGATCAGCAAGACGACGGGCAGCAGGTAGCGATCTACGTCGGGGATGACGCTGCCGAACACGTATCCGCCGCAGGTCAGGCCGAACACCCACACCAGCCCTCCGACGACGTTGAACAGCAGGAATCGGGCGTGGGTCATCTGAGCCAGCCCGGCCACGATCGGCACGAACGTCCGCACGATGGGCAGGAAGCGGGCCAGGACGATCGCCTTGCCGCCGTGCTTGTCGTAGAAGTCGTGGGCGGTCACGAGGTGCTTCTTGTGAAACCAGATCGAGTTCTCGCGGGTGAAGAGGCGCCGCCCGACCCGCTCGCCAAACCAGTAGCCGACGCTGTTTCCGCTGATCGAGGCGACGGACAACAGGACCAGCAGGACCGCCAGACTGAAATACCCTTGCGAGGCGAGGAAACCGGCCGTGAACAGCAGGCTATCACCTGGGAGGAAGAAGCCAAAGAACAGCCCGTTCTCGGCGAAGACGATCGCGAAGATGCCAACGTATCCGACCGTCAGCAGAATGGTCTTGAGGTCGAAACTGAGGTCCATCGTCCCCTCGTTGCGAATGCGCGGCCGATTGTACACGACTGGGGGAGGGGGATCGGGGATGGTGCCAAGGCCCCCGCCCCTCTCCCCCAGAGGGCCTGAGAGGGGTTGGGGGAGAGGGGTGGGGAAACGAACGGCCCTCTCCCTTGAGGGCCCCTGAGGGAGAGGGGTTGGGGTGAGGGCTGGAACTAGACCTCGGTAACGACGGGCAGGATCATCGGGCGGCGGCGGGCCCGCTCGTAGATGAAGGCGCTCAACACCTCGCGGATCTTGCTCACCGCGAGACCAGGTCCGGGCCGCCGATCAGCTCGCCGCTCTCGCGATCCACGACCACCACCGCGATCAAGACACCGTCGGCCGCCAGGCGGCGGCGATCGCGCAGGACGACGCGCGTTACGTCGCCGATGGTCAGCCCGTCGACTAGGACCGAGCCTGAGGGGACCGTCCCGCTCCTCGATGCCCGGTTGGGCTCGAACTCGATCACGTCGCCGATGTCGGCGATCAAGACGCGATCTGGCGGGATGCCCGCCGCGATGGCCAGCTCCTTGTACAGCACCAGCATCCGGTACTCGCCGTGGATGGGGATGCAGTAGCGGGGCCGCACCAGCGCGATCATGTGTCGGAGCTCGTCCTGGCTGGCGTGCCCAGACACGTGGATCCCTTCGTCGATGGCGCGGTAGATGACCCTGGCGCCGCGGCGGTACAGGTTGTCGATCGAGCGGGCGACTGTCTCCTCGTTGCCAGGGATCGGGCCGGCGCTGAAGACCACCGTATCGCCCTCGATAATCTTGACGTGGTGGTCTCCGACCGCCATCCGGCTCAGGACCGAGGACGGTTCGCCCTGGCTGCCAGTCGTAAGCAGTACGAGCTGGTTGGCCGGCACGTCCTGGCTCTGGCGAAGGTCGATCAGCGTGTCCTCCGGTATGTCCAGATAGCCGATCTTGGCGGCCACCTTCAGGTTCTCTTCCATGCTGCGGCCTGCCACGGCCACCTTGCGGCCGAGCCGGTGGGCGATCAAGATGACCTGTCTAAGTCGAGCCAGGTGTGAAGCGAACGCGGTGACGATCACTCGGCCGGAAGCGGCGGCAATCAGACGCTCGAGGTTCTGGCCGACGACGCTCTCCGACCCGGTCCAGCCGGGGGTCTCCACCCGAACGCAGTCCGAGAACAGCCCTAGAACGCCTTCATCGCCAAGCTGCCGGAGGGCTTCCTCGTCGGTCGCGATGCCATCGGGCGGTTGGCGATCGAACTTGTAGTCGCCAGTGTGAAAGATGGTGCCGACCGGGGTTCGGATCGCGAAGCCAACTGAACCAGGCACGCTGTGATTGACGAAGATAGCTTCGGCCTGAAACGGTTCGAGATCGATCCGCTCGCCAGGCACGATCTCGACGAGTCGGGCGCGGTCGGACTGACGGTGCTCACGCAGCTTGACCTCAATCAACCCCAGGGTCAAGCGAGTGCCATAGATCGGGACCGGGTCGGGCCGCTCGAGCTGCGCCAACAGGTATGGCAACGCCCCAATGTGGTCCTCGTGGCCGTGGGTGATGAGGATCGCGCGCAAGCTGTCGGCGGCGTCCGCGACGTAGCCGAAGTCGGGAATCACCAGGTCGACGCCGTGCAGCTCCTCCTCAGGGAACTTGACGCCTGCATCGACCAGCAGCCTCTGGTCGGCGTACTCGAACAGGGTCGAGTTCTTACCCACCTCGCCGACGCCCCCGAGCAGCGTCGCCCGTAGCGTGGAACCAGCCATCAGCGATCAGCCATACGAGCTATCAGCCATCAGCCATCAGCTCTCAGCAGTCGAAGGTCCCCTGACGGCGAACAACTTCCGTTATAGCTGATAGCTGATAGCTGATGGCTCGGATGCCTCGGGTGTTAGAATCGGCGCATGCGGTGCCCCTTCTGTGGCTCGCGCGGGACACGTGTTCTCGACAAGCGGGATTCCGAAGACTTCGCGATAACCCGCCGGCGGCGCGAGTGCCAGAGCTGTGGTGGCCGTTTTACCACCCACGAACGCCCCGAGATCGCCAATCTGATGGTCGTCAAAAAGGATGGCCGCCGACAGCCGTTCGATCGAGCCAAGCTACGCGCGAGCGTGCAGACAGCGTGCGCCAAGCGTCCGATCAGCGCCGAGCGGATCGAACGCCTGGTCGACCAGATCGAGGCGAACCTCCGTAGTCGCGACCTCTTGGAGGTCCAGACCAGCGTGGTGGGTGACCAGGTGGTGGAAAAGCTGCGCGATCTGGACCACGTCGCCTACATCCGATTCGCCTCCGTGTACCGAGCTTTCGCCGATGTCTCGTCTTTCGAGGACGAGCTGCGCAAGCTACTCAAGAGCTCGTAGGCGCCACGTGGCCCGTCCCTCCTTCGGCGTGTAGGGCGGCGATGTTCCACGAAGAGCGGCCCCCGGCTCGCTCGGAGGTCGGAGGCCGGATCTGGGTAGCCGCGGCGCTCGGCTCTGGCCTAGCCCTGGGCGCGGCCGGCGGAGCCTTGCTGTTTGGCCTTCGCTGGCTGGGTGAGCCGGCCGGCCGAACGCCGGCCAACCTGGCGGCGACGAGCCTCATCCTGCTCGGGGTGCTCCTGGCCGGCTCGGGCCTTGGCTACTACGTGCTGGCGCCAGGCTTTCGTGGCCCGCTCGCTGCGCGGGAGGGAATTGGCACGCATCGCCTGGTCTTGACGAGCACTCTATTCGTCGTTCTGGCTAGCAACCTGGTGCCAATGGGCGCGGCGCTGTTTCGGCGACCGGAAGGCCTGTGCACGGTCCCTGGCTTCCTGAGCGCAGCCCTGAGCGTGGACTTTGCGCTGCTGGGTGTGACGTATTTGCGGTTCATCCGGCCTGGCGTCCTGACCCTTGACCGGCTCGGGCTGCGCCGCGGCCGGCTGCTCCCAGACGTCGGCTTCGGAATCCTGGTCGGGGTGGCAGTGCTCGTCGTGAGCGCGTCGATCCAGGCGGCGCTCGACAGATTCGGAGTCCGGCAGACGCAGCTGCTGGACTTTCGCTGCATCAGGCAGTTCCCGCTGGCCGGCTTTCTTGCCGTCGTGCTGGCCGGCGGCGTCCTTGCGCCCATCGCCGAGGAGCTGTTCTTTCGCGGTTTTGTGTTCCGAAGCTACCTCACGACTCGTGGTCCACTGGTCGCCTACACTCCCATCAGTACCGCGACCGTGAGGGAGCGGTCTCCGGGTGGCTATCGCCGCTCCCTCACGGTCGCGGTACCGAATCGCCAGCGGCATCCTGCGTTCGGAGGTCGATGATGGAATTCCCGCGAGCTCGCTTGCCAAAGATGGTGTCCGTGCGCCAGCAGCTGCCCCGCGAGCATCTCGCTGACGTGGCCGCCGCCGTGCGCCACGAGCTGCGCCAGGGCGGGCTTGCCGAACGGGTCAAGCCAGGCCAGCGTGTGGCGATCACGGCCGGTAGTCGAGGCATCGCCGACATCCAGCTCATCATCGCCACACTGGTAGGGGAGCTGCGCGCGCTCGGCGCCGAGCCATTCATCGTGCCCGCGATGGGCAGTCACGGTGGCGCGACGGTCGAGGGCCAGCGCAGCGTTCTGGCAGAGTACGGCATCACGCAGCGCGAGGTGGGCGCGCCGATCCTGGCCACCATGGACACCGTCGAGCTCGACCGGCTCGAGGATGGGACGCCGGTCGTCCTCGACCGAAACGCAGGTGAGGCGGACGCCATCGTCGTCGTCGGCCGCGTGAAGGCCCACACCGCGTTTCGAGGTGAGATCGAGAGCGGGCTGTGCAAGATGACCGCGATCGGGCTCGGGAAGCAGCTTGGGGCCGAGACGATCCACAGCCGCGGCCTGCGCGAGACGATCCCCGAGGTCGCCCAAATCACGCTGGCTCGCTCGAAGATCGTCCTGGGCCTAGCGCTGGTCGAGAACGCCTACCATCAGCTTCACACGATCCAAGCGGTTGCCCCCGACCAGTTTCTCGACACCGACCGGGCGCTGCTCAAGCTGGCCAACGAGCTGCTGTCGCGGGTGCCATTCGAGGAGCTGGACCTCCTGATCGTCGACGAGCTGGGCAAGAACATCTCCGGCAGCGGGATGGACTACAACGTGGTCGGGATGTGGCGCCGGATCGGGGGCGAGAAGCGCCCGTTCTACAAGCGGATCGCGGTGCTCGACCTCACGCCGGAATCGGAGGGCAATGGCCTCGGGGTGGGCATCGCCGACTTCACGACCCGACGCCTGTTCGAGCGGCTCGACCTGCACAAGACCTACATGAATGCCCTGACCGCGAACGCGATCGAGACGGTTCCGATTCCGATCATCCTGGATAGCGAGCGCGAGGCGCTGGAGGTGGCGCTCAAATCCGCGAACACCTCGGCCCCGCCGCGAGTCGTCTGGATCAAGAACACCCTCTCGCTCGAGTGGATGCTCGTCTCGGAGGCGCTGCTGCCGGAAGTGACAGGGATCGAGACCCTCGTACTTGAAGGCCGGCCGGCCGAATTAGCCTTCGACGCCGAAGGGAATCTTGTCCGCGAGGCAGGTCGCCCGGTCGTCGGCACGCCGGCCCGGCTGAGCGTCGCTCGGTAAGTCCGTAGGGGCAGCGAAGCGTTGCCTCGCCCTCCCGTCTCCGCCTCACCCACGCTTGGGAGAGGGGGGCAGTGGGTGAGGGCCCACGATCGTGACCTACCGAGGCCTGGGAGTCCTGGTGGGCGTCGCCGCCGACGTTGGCTCCGGGGTGGGCGTCCTCGTCGCGGAGGTTGGCTTCGTCGCGGTGGCCTGGGGCGGCGCTGGCGTCGCCGTCGCGACGGCGGGCGCGGGCGTGGCCGGCTGGCCGGTTGGGGCGGGGGTGGGACCAGAAGGGCCAGGCGTGGGCGTGGCGCTTGGGCGCGAACCGGGCGGCGCGGGCGTGGGGACCGTTCCTGGCGCGACCAGTGCGCTGGCGACGATCCAGCCAGTTACGCCAGCCGAGTCACGAACCTGTCGCCAGAGCCGACCGTCGGCCTCTCGCTCAGGGCCGAGCGCTTCCACCGCCGCGCCCTCCGGAAGCGTCTTGAGGACCTTGCCCGCCGACCCGGGTTCCGAGCGAATGTTGGCCCCCTGGCCGTCGGTATTGCCCACCTGTGCCTGGTGGGCGGTCGGCCTGGCCGTCGGCGGCGCGGATCCCGGCTGGGATGGGCTCGGGGGGCCGCTGCTTGCGCCGCTCTGCGGCGGCGGCACGGTCCCTTCCGCCACCAGATAGGGCGATGGGATCCAGCCGGTCTCGCCGTCCAGGTCCCGAACGTTGCGCCAACGCCGACCGTCGGCATCTCGGTCGGGCCCGACGATGTCGAGCATGGTACCCTCTGGGATGACCCGCAGGGCTTGCGACGCCAGGCTCGGCTCGCGGCGCAGGTTAACGCCTTCACCTTCCGTGTTGGCTACCTGTACGCGCTCCGGCCGCGCCAGGGGGGTGGGGCTGGTGGCGCTGGTCGGGGTAGAGGTGGCAAATATGGCCGAGATCGGCAGCGGGGTCGCGCTTCCGAGGCCAGAGACGGTAGGCGTCGCGGAGCCACGCCCCTCCCCGGGCCGAGTCAACGTCAGGACGACGAACACCAGGCCGGCCGTCAGCGCGATCGCCGCCGCGGCGGCCAGGCCGAGGCCGACCCATTGAGCCCGCTGCAAGGGGCGCTGCTCATAACCCACCGAGGAGAACGGCTGCGCCTGAGACCGCAGCCGCCGCCTGGGTGGAGCGCCTGGGTCGAGCCAGTCACGTATCCGGTCCCCCAGGCTCATACGTGGCCCTCCGAGTATCTTAGGCGCAACCGCCACGAGGCGGAGACTCATTGTAGCAGGGCCTGGCTGGCCAGACTGGGACACGAGTCGCCCACGTCAAGCTTGAGCCGGCGACCGATCGGCTCGGCGTCCGTTGTACCGGCTGCGCCCCCCATGCCCGACCAGACTCCGCCAAACACTCCCCCACCTCGAGCACTCCGCCGCCGGCTCGCTCTGGCCGCGACAACCCTCGTGGCGGCTGCCGTGCTACTCGCCTCGGCTGGATTCGCGTCGGCGCCTGGTGTCCGCGCCGCGCCCAGTGAGCGCTCGGATGGCGGGCTGGTGTACGGCGTGATCGTCGATACGACCGATCCTATCAGCATGCGGCTGGCTCGGGAGGCCGGCTTCAGCCACGTCAAGATGATCCTGTCCTGGTCTCGCCTGGAGCCCAGCCCGGGCCGCTTCCTATGGCTGGAGACGCCGGAGAACGATCTGGATAACGTCCTCAAAGCGGCGGGCTCAGAAGGCCTAGTGCTGGTCATGCGAGTCGACGATGTCCCTGGTTGGGCTGGCGGCTCGCCGGCCAACGCCGACCTGGACGCCGTGGAGAGCTTCTACGCGGCCACGGCCAGCCACAGCAGCGGCCGCATCTCCGCTTACGAGGTCCTGAACGAGCCCAACCTGCCCTTCGAGTGGGGCGGACCCCCCGATCCGGCCACCTATGTCGAGTTCCTGAAGGCTGCCTACCGGGGCGTCAAGGCCGGCGATCCGGCGGCTGTGGTCGTCGGTGGCGGTCTGTCGCCGAATACCGGCGGGTTTGGCGGGACTATCGAGGATGACGAGTTCCTGGAAGGCATGTACGCCGCCGGGGCGCGGGGTTACTTCAATGCGCTTGGGGTCCACAATTACGGTGGCAACGTCGAGCCGGAGCGAGACCCAGGTACCTGCGGCATCTGCTTTCGACGGGCCGAGATGTACCGCGCCCTGATGGTCCGCCATGGCGATGCGGGAACGCCGATATGGGCGACCGAGTTCGGTTGGCTACTGGACCCGGGCCGTGGAATGGGCCAGTACGATTGGATGAAGGTCTCCGCAGAGCAACAGGCGGACTACGTGGTGCGGTCCTACCGTTACGCCGCCAGCAACTGGCCCTGGATGCGTGGGATGTTGCTCTCCAACCTGGACGCGAGCACCTCGCCCTACCACACCGGCCCGGAGGACGGCTTGCCCTGGTTCGCGATCCTCAACGAGGACCACTCGCCCCGGCCGGCCTATGAGGCGTTTAAGGCGATGCGCGCCGAGCAGTTCGCGGCTGCGGTTGTTCGGCCTTCGACGGAGCCACAGGCAGCGGCCGCCCCCACCAGCGTGCTCGGCTCAGCCAGGGTGGCGAGCACGGACGGCCAGGGCGTCAACTTGCGCGCTGAGCCGAGCACGTCGGCGCGCCGCGTGGCCTTGCTTCGGGAGGGGACACGTGTCGAGATCGTAGGCCCGGATCGCGAGGCGGAAGGCCGCACCTGGCGTAACGTGCGCCAGGCGGGCGGCCCCGCTGGCTGGGTCGCGGCGGAGTACCTGGCAGAGGAATGAGGACCGCGACTCGTCTGTAGGGGCGCCGCTTGCTGCGCCCTGAAGGCACGGTATGCCGTGCCTTACCGGGCGTCGCTAGCCTTCATTCGCCGCATTAGCGCGCTCAGGTCT
>WNGF01012181.1_pt1 | contig 11330 bp, 12 predicted proteins | sample 5400641 | NCBI WGS metagenome assembly WNGF01 (sample SAMN13153371, study PRJNA577476) | soil metagenome | isolation source: 80 cm soil or saprolite under grassland replicate 2 | place: USA:California | collected 2016-06-15 | reverse complement strand
CCACGCGTCGGCTGTAAGCATCGATGACGACCGCCAAGTACAGGAATCCCTGCCAGGTGGGCAGATACGTGATATCGGCGATCCACAGCGCATTCGGCTCAGCCACGTTGAATTGGCGCTGCACCAAGTCGTCACTCACACCAGGAGTTGATGCCGGTATGGGATCGGCAGACCGTTCGGGCCCATGTCCAGAAACGCAACGGCCGGACTCTGCCGCCCTGTCGACAGTCGGCGCCGAACAGTCGCACGTCGATCACCGCGGCCACGTCCGGCACGTCTTGAACAGCGAGAGCGGGCGGCAGCTTGTGGCGCCGCAAGCGGCCACTTGACACGAGTCGGTAATTAATGTCACGATCCGTGTCGTGACTGGCTCGCGCCGCTACTCCAATGCCTGGCGCGAGCAGCAGGCGGCGCAGACCCGGGCTTCCATCCTCGACGCCCTTGTGCAGGTCCTGGCAGGGGGTCTCGCCGACCTCTCAGTGCCGGCCGTCTCGCGCGAGGCAGGCCTGTCGGTACGCACCATCTACCGCCACTTCCCAACCAAACGCGACCTGCTGATCGCGCTTGGCGAGCACATGGACCGGAAGGCGGGCTACTGGATGCAGCCGCGACCGCGGAGTCCGGAGGACCTGGCCCAGACTGTCCGCGACGCGTACCGACAGGCCGACACGCTGAGCGCGCAGCACCAGGCCGCCTACGCTAGCGGTTTTGGGCAGGAGGTACGCCGCGAGCGGGACATACCTTTGAAGTTGCAATTGTTCACGGACGCCTTGGCACCGATGCTCGGATCCTTGCCCCCTGACGAGCAGCGGCACTTATTGCACCTGGTTACGGTCCTGATCAGCCGCTACACGCTCCACCGGTTCAAAGCTGATCTGGGCGTTTCCGCGGAGGAGGCGGCTGAGACCGTCGTGTGGGCACTGCACACGCTGACACAAGCGCTGGCCGGCCGCGCACCCGTCGACGGCCATGGCATAAGCCGGTCCCAGCGGCGGGTGACGCCATGAAAGGCGCGCGACACACATGATGCCCTCCGTCACGGAGCCAGGCGCGTTCGAGTTCCCGATCCCGACCGACCTCAACGGGTTCTGGCTGTTCGACCGAGTGCATGCCCCACGCCCCCTAACGCCGCTCAGCCAGGACGTCCTGTTGCCTGCATTCGGGGACGGGATGACGGCCGCTCTTCAGGAGATCGCTTATCCGCACGGCTTCGCCATGCGCGCCGTCAACAACTTCGGCTATGTCGGGTTCGTCCCGTCGTCGAAACGCGCTGAAGCGCTCGAGCAACAACTATCCCAACACCGTCGCGCTCTGGCGCGTATCGTCCCGCAGTTGGCAGACCTTTGGGAGCGGGTCTGGCTGCCGTCGATCCTGCCCGGTCTCGAGCGCCTGCGTACGCTCCAGTATGAGTCGTTGTCAGATACGGGCCTGCTTGACACGTGGGCGGACTTGCGCGCCGACCTCACGGCCAGGTGGCGCGTCCACGGCCGCATTGCTCCGGTCTACCTGGCGGCAAGTGACTTCGAGGACTTCTACCGCGACCGGCTGAACCCGACGGATCCGACCGAGCCGTACCTGCTCTTGCACGGGTTCCCCACACGGGCGCTGGACTCCAGTCGCGGGCTGTGGCGGCTGAGCCGTCTTGCCACCGCGACTCCGGCCTTAGCGCATGTCTTCCAGAACTCCGCTCCGGTACATCTTCTCAGGATCCTCGCTCAGACTGAGGCGGGCCGCGCTTTCCTGCGCGAACTGCGCGACTATCTCGAGACCTTCGGCTGGCGGAACGACGCTATCTTCGAGTTGGCCGATCCCACCTGGCGCGAGGACCCTACTCGAGCGCTCGCGGCGATCCAGGGTCAGTTGGCCCTCTCAGCGGACGCTGACCCGGATGCACAGCTCCAACGGGCGGCCCGTAGGCGCGACGAACTCAAGCGGCGGGCGCGGGGCCGCTTGGCGGGCGATCCGGCGGCGCTGGCCCGCTTCGACGAGTTGTACGCGCACGCGCGCTCCTATCTGGCGATCGACGAGGACCACAACTTCTACATCGACCAGATGGGCAACGCAGGCATGCGCGTGCCAATCCTTGAGATCGGGCGCAGGCTTGCGCGTAGCGGGGTCATTGCCGTGCCGGAGGACGTCTTCATGCTGCACCTCGACGAAATCACCGCCGGCTTGTCGGGCATCGACCAACGGGCCAGGGCCGCCGCGCGTCAGACCGACCTGCAATCCTGGGCGGCCGCAGCGCCTCCGGACACGCTCGGCGTGCCACCCGCCGACGATGTGGCCGATGTCCTCCTGGCCGCATTGTCGAAAATGGACGCAGCGCCGGGCGCAGGCGGCGCCAGTGGCATCGGCGTCATTACCGGTACGCCCGCCGCACCGGGTGTAGCACGTGGGCACGCGCGGGTCGCCCGTAGTCTGACCGAGGCATGCGCCGCTCAACCCGGCGAGGTGCTGGTTTGCGAGATGACACTGCCAACATGGACGCCGCTGTTCGCCACGATCGCGGCTGTGGTGAGCGATACGGGTGGTGTCCTGAGTCACTGTGCCATCGTGGCACGCGAACACGGCATCCCTTGCGTCGTGGGCACGCAGGTTGGGACGCACACGATTGAGAACGGCATGCTGCTCACCGTGGACGGCTCGCGTGGGACTGTGCAGGTCCACGAAGGCCACTGAAAACCGCCCGGCCGACCCCGACCAGCGTATCCGCGGCGCCTGATCAAACCCACACACAGCATGACGCGTTATCGACGACTCGAGAAGAAGGGAAGATCCTTTCATGGAAAGCATTGGCGACTACTACGCCTTCATCCTTAATGATCCGGAGCTCCGCCAGGGGCTGAGCTTTTGGTGTCGATGCGATCGACCGGACGAGTGTCACGTCTGGTTGCTTGCCAAGGTACCGCAATGACTACTACAGACACGACAACCAGGTTGCAAACAGACCCCGTCGCGCAGGAATTGCTTCGTTCGACGATCCCCGCACGCCTGGCGTATGTCTGGCGGGACGGGAAGCCGCGGGTAGTCCCCATGTGGTTCCACTGGACCGGAGAAGAGTTCTTGATGGGTGCCCCACCTAACGCGCCGAAGATGAAGGTGTTGGCTGACCACCCGGACGTCGCACTTACGATTGACGGCAATGAATGGCCATATCCGGTGCTGTCCGCGCGGGGTGTCGCCTCGGTCCGGCTAGTCGATCAGCCGGTGGAAGAGACATTTCCCGAGTACGCGGCAATGGCCCGCCGCTACCTGGGTGAGCAAGGCGGCATGGAATTCCTGGCGCAGGCTAGGCGGACGTTCTCCCGCTGGACCCGCATCGCGATCCGACCGGAGCAGGTGCGGATCCTCGATTTCAAGACGCGCTTTCCTAGCGCATGGTCTGCCACTTGACTGGCTTCACGGCTGAGATCGGCGTTCGACACAGTTTACCCCTGATCCCAATTCCCGTCGGGTGACCCAAATAGCGACGGATGAGTGTGCTGGGACCGCTTGGCGCCATCCGGTGGACCTGATCGAGCTCGTGGCGCCGCACCTGGAGCGTCTGTTACGGCTGAGCCCGGGCGAACTGGAGTCGAACGGCAGCTTCGATTCACTGGTTGCCGCCATTCTCGAAGATGATCCAAGTGCGGGGATCTCTGATCGCCGTCTTGCAGGGCGGTATCGCGCTGGCCGAAGTTGGCTAGGCGGTTGCTCACGCGGCTGCTCCTCGAATTGGTCGGTATCACACCAGCAACGAGTTCGCGGATTGGGACGCGGTGCATAACACGTGGACGGCGGCGCAGGCGTTGGCGCAAGCGCGCCGTCGCGCGCCGTCGCTGTCGCTCGACGCGCGGCCTATACCACGCCGCGCTGCGCATCTACCTCGATCGGTTACTGAACATTCCGGCGGCGCGACTTCCAGACGAGCGGAACACGGCGGCCAACGGCGTGGTTACCCCGAACCACTTGCTGGAGCTCCTCGACCGTGAGCGGCAGGTTGCGGCCGCCGCTTCGCTGGTGGACGAAGCGTTGGCACAGGAGCAGTCCGCAGCAATTATTCGGGTACTCGGCAGCGCGGTATTCCGCGAAGACTCGGAGTTCCACGGATATCAGACACTAGAAGCTGGGGTTCGCCGGTTCCGCGCGCTCGCCAGTACCCACCCACTCGCGGCGCGCCGCAGCCTGGTATCGATTACCCGCTAATGGTCGTCTGGTGTACTCCGCTGCCACACCGAAGGTCACCGTAAGCAATCCGCTCGGGTTACCGACGACATTGGGCGGCGAGCCGGGACTGTTCGTGGCAACACCGGCTGGTCAGGGTCTCACCGCGGAGGAAGGTCAGCGCCTGGGCTCTGTCGCCGGCTTGATCGCGCCTGCATGGCCGTCCGCGGACGAACTCGAACTGCTGTCTTGCCGTTCCGCCAGACGTTCATGCTCACCTGATGCCCGTGTCGATGCTGCTATCCAACCGGGTTGTCTGACCCGCGGAGATCGTGACCGTGTACGGCAGGTCCTTGCTGCTATCGATCGATGCCGCGACGCTGCAGATGGGTGCGCCCGGTCTGACCATTGAGGCCGATCGGTGCGGCTCGACAATCAAGTGGGTGCGTCGAGTCGGGCCGCCGGTTTCGCCGGTGTGCTCGATTTGCCGCCAGATTTGCCGCCGAACGGCGGAAAACCGTGGGGTACCGAGGGGCAACGCAGCGCACGCGACTGCCACATTTGAACTCGCCCGTCATACTGTGGACTACTAAAAGGAAGGTAGGCACAAGGTCTGTGCCGTCTTCAAAACGGTTGCTCGGCCAGCTTCCTGGTCGAAGGTGGGTTGGACTCTCATGCACCTCCGCCACCTGTTTTCTGAACTTCGGCGCCCGCGAAAGGATGAGACCGATGCCTGATACCGACCCCAATCAGGTGCGCCTGACCGGTGAGAACTCCTTCATCCGTCTGCTCGACGCGCCGGACGGGCCGCAACGGACGCGTGTCAGCCACTGGCGGATCCTCTACTCCCCAGCCGGCGCGGGGCAGTGCCCTGTTCATCGAGAGCGCCGTCACCGACGGCGCGGTGCGGATCTACTCGGATAACGAGGCGATGACCCGCTGGCTCCAGGAGGAGATCGAGAGCCTGCTCTATCCGCCCTTCGCGGACACGAGCCTGCCCATGACCAGCGCGCGGTTCGGGCGAGAGGGCGACACCCGAACGGTCTGGACGGAAACAGTCCGGTCGGACGAGGACGACCTCTCGCTGACCTGGTCCGACTTCACCGAGCCCTTCGTGCTGACCCTCGGCGCCGGGAGCGTCCCGGGGCGTCCCCACGGCGTCTACAGGTGCTTTATCCCGGCGCGAAGCGCGCGGGTGGCGCTCAATGGCCGCGTCGCGGCCGGGCGACCGTTCCCGCAGCAGCGGGGCGACCGGGGAGGGAGCACCGCCTGCCTGGCGCTTTCCGAGACGTGGGTTCGCCCGTGACCCCGTAGGCCCGAACCCGTGTAGCAGGTCCTGGCACTCGACACGCTGTCCGATGTCGAGAATACGGTGCTGGCTCCGTCCCAGGGACATGATCAAACGGATGGACAACGTCGGCATCGTTGTCGAGGACCTCAAGGCTGCTATCGCGTTCTTTGTCGAGCTTGGTCTCGAGTTGGAAGGCGACATGGCAGTCGAGGGATTATGGGTGGACCGCTGCGTCGGGCTCGAGGGTGTCCGAAACGACATCGCCATGCTGCGTACCCCGGACGGCCACGGTCGGCTCGAGCTGATCAAGTTTCACGCGCCGCCAGCCACCACGCTGAGTCGAACGCACCGGTGAACACGTTGGGCATACGTCGCATCATGTTCGCCGTCGAGGACATCGAGGACGTCCTTGCCCGCCTGCGGGCCCACGGCGCCGAACTCGTCGGCGAGGTAGTGCAGTACGAGGACAAGTACCGGCTGTGCTACCTGCACGGGCCCGAGGGCATCATCGTCGCGCTGGCGCAGGAAATCGGCTCGCAGGAAATCAGCCAAGGAGGAGCATAACCGTGCAACCAAACAAGATCACCGAGGTTCTTGACCGACCGCTCAGCCAGGAACTGTTGGCCCGCGACCTGACCCGCCTGGCCTACGTCGCCAAAGACGGCACACCCCGCAATGTCCCGATCGCGTTCGTTTGGAACGGGTCGCAGATCGTCATGTGCACCACGAAGAACGCCCCGAAGCTGCCGTCTTTACGCAAGAACCCGATGGTTGCCCTGACGATCGACACCGAGGTCCACCCGCCAAAGATCTTGCTCATCCGCGGTCGGGCCGAGCTGGACGTCGTCGACGGCATCCCGGACGAGTATCTCCAGGCAAACAGCACCTACGCGATGACGGCCGAGCAACGGGTCGAATGGGAGGCGGAGATCCGCTCGCTCTACGACGGCATGGTGCGCATCGTCGTGACCCCGACGTGGGCGAAGCTGATCGACTTCGAGACGACTCTGCCAAGCGCCGTCGAAGAGCTGGTCCGACAGCGGGACGAGCGACAGCGCGCCTGAGCGCCGCACGAAGGAGGACACCATGGCCAAGTACCTGCTGCTCAAGCACTACCGTGGCGCGCCCAAAGCGATCAACGACGTGCCGATGGACCAGTGGACGCCGGACGAGATCTCGGCCCACGTGCAGTACATGCGCGACTTCGCCGCTCGTCTCGAGGCTACCGGCGAGTTCGTCGACAGTCAGGCGCTCTCCCCAGAGGGCACGTTCGTCCGCTACCACGGCGAGGGGCGGCCGCCGGTCACCGACGGCCCGTTCGCGGAGACCAAGAACCTCATCGCAGGCTGGATGGTGATCGACGTCGAAACCTACGAGCGGGCGCTCGAGTTGGCCGGCGAGTTGTCCGCGGCTCCGGGTGCGAGTGGGCAGCCGATCCACGAGTGGCTCGAGGTGCGCCCGTTCCTGACCGGAGCCCCGGGCAACACGGACTGACTCACGGTGGACGTGGATCAAACCCTGCTGCGCACCCTCACTCCATTGGTGATTGGCATCCTCGTCCGACGCGGAGCCGACTTCGCGGCGGCAGAGGACGCCGTGCAGGACGCACTGGTCGAGGCGGTGCGCGCGTGGCCCGACGACCTGCCGCGGGACCCGAAGGGCTGGCTGGTCACCGTCGCCTGGCGTAAGTTCCTCGACGCTGCCCGGGCCGAGACCTCCCGACGGCACCGCGAGGAGCTTGTCGAGGCCGAGGCTATGCCCGACCCAGGCCCGGGCCAGGCGCCGGACGACACGCTCCAGCTGTACTTCCTGTTCGCGCACTCGTCACTGACACAGGCGTCGGCGGTCGCGCTCACCCTGCGCGCCGTCGGCGGCCTGAGCACGCGCCAGATCGCGCAGGCCTACCTCGTGCCGGAGGCGACCATGGCCCAGCGGATCAGCAGGGCCAAGCGGACCGTCTCGGACGTGCGGTTCAACCAGCCAGGTGATGTCGCCACGGTGCTGCGCGTGCTCTACCTCGTCTTCAACGAGGGTTTCACGATAGGCGACTCCGGCGACGTCGACCTCGCCGAGGAGGCGATCCGGCTCACTCGCCAGCTGGCGGCCATGACCAACCACGAGGAGGTCGCGGGGCTGCTCGCGCTCATGCTGCTCCACCATGCGCGGCGCCCGGCACGGACTCGCGCCGACGGAAGCCTTGTGCAGCTTGCCGAGCAAGACCGCGGCCTGTGGAACACCCACCTGATCGCCGAGGGCGTCGAGGTGCTCCAGGCGGCCCTCAGTCGCGACCGCCTGGGCGAGTTCCAGGCTCAGGCTGCCATTGCCGCGCTGCACGCCGACGCTCAGACGGTCGAGGAGACCGACTGGGTGCAGATCCTCGAGTGGTCGACGAGCTGGTAGGCCTCACGGATAGCCCGGTGGCCCGACTCAACCGGGCTGTTGCCATTGGCGAGGCCCACGGCCCGCGGGCCGGCCTGAACGCGCTGGCGCAGCTCGATACCTCATTGCCCCGATATGCGGCCGTCGCGGCGTACCTGCACGAGCGTGACGGTGACGTAGTGACCGTGGCTCGGCTCTACACGGACGCTGCTCGATTGGCACTCAGCGTTCCCGAACGCGATCATCTCACACGACAGGCCCCACGGCTCAACGCGCAGCTACGTCGCCCTAACTAACTGTTGACCGGGTTCTCGCGAAGGCTGCCATATGCCGTCGCTTGGATGGACTCCCCCTGGCAATCGAACTCGCCGCCGGACGGGCGAAGGTCCTGCCGCCAGAGGCAATGCTCGCGCGACTGGACCGCGGGACGGCCGTGCTGGGCACCGGCCCGCGCGACGCCCGACCAGGTGTGCGGCCTCCTGGCGCTGGCTTTAGGACAACCGTCACGTCAAGGCGTGGCCCAGCCGGCCAAGCGGCGAGCCTCCGTGTGTGCTCGCGATCGGATCAGGCGCCTGGCTCAGGTAATTCGATGCGGCGCGTCATCAGGTAGCTGTACTGCGACTCGCTATTGGCGGGCCGGAACTCGCGGCTGAGGTGCCCGGCCGAACATGTGCGCGCCGCCGGGCGGACGAGACATGCGGCACTTAGCCCACCAGATCATCGAACGGCTAGCGCAACTCGGAATCATCGAACGGCTAGCGCAACTCGGACTCTATGTGCAGCGCGCCACAGCGGCGGGCGAATTCATTCGGCTTCAACACGGGAACTGCCATCTGGCCGCCCGCGTTCAGCAAACCCGCATCCGAGGTGACCAGCGGCGCCTGGACGGCGTCGGCGAGCGCGGCGAACTTGCGGTCGGCTGGATCGGGCACAAACCCGAACTCTTCAGGATCCGTCGAACCGCCGAACCGGTCCTCCGAGCGGAACAGGTCCGCGATACGACTCCGTGACAAGCGCGGTATCTGCCGTATCACCTGCTTGATTTTCAGCTTGGGTGGCATTGTCCCAGACCATGCGCAGCCGCCCATTGCGCACTGCTTCGACTATCCGCGCCGAGTGACTGCCCGGGTTGAACCCGGCCGCGACGAACACGTTGGTATCCAGCACAACCTCACCTGGATGCGTGTCCATCACCGCAGTGTGGACGGCCGGTGGCTCGGTGCGCAAACACCCAAACCGCGACGTGCCCACACCGGGCGACCGCCACGGCGTAGTCGTGCTTGGCTGTGCCCCTGCTGGCCCACGCAGCCATCGTCGCGCTACGTTGCTGGTCCAGCTCACTCTGGGTCACCCTCCGACTGCAGCACGCCGCCCAGCCACGTTCCCAGCCAGCTGTCGTCGAAGGGCCAGGCAGGCCATTGCTTCGAGACAGTAGGCAGCCGCATGTGTGTCATGCAGGCGCTCGGCGATCGACAAGCTGTCTATGAACCACCGGCGGGACTCGCGCGTGTCACCCCCACGCAGCGCAACCAAGCCCAAGTACAGGCTCACCTCGCCGATCAATCCCGAAGCTTCCAACCCGCATAGTTCGAGACTCTGTTCGAAAAGCCCTCGCGCCGCTGAGGTTTCGCCGCTGCCGAAGGCAACCAGGCCCAGCCCGCGGAGCGAAAAGGCCGCGTCGGTCGGCTGCCCAAGCCGGCGAAATAGGACCAGGCTCTCTTCCAGCAGCGGCGCTGCCGTGGCATAGTCGCAGCGCATCACCGCGGCGTCGCCAAGTCCGCTCAGCGCGCGAGCCGTGTCGTCGTCCAGGCCGTGGCTGCGACTGATTGCCAGCGATTCCGCATACCACTCTTGCGCCGCAGCGTGTTCACCTGACCACTCAGCGGTCTCGGCCAGCCCGCGCATGGCGGACGCCACCGTGGGCGCGTGGTCCTGCGCCTGCCCGACGGCGAGCGCTTCCGAAAGCGCCGCTCGCGCATAGCGGAAGTCGTGCGCCTCCGACGCGAGCAGCCCAGCGGTGCTCAGTGCCCGCGCTCGCAGGAGCCCCAGTGAGTTCGACTCGGGTAGCGCGAGGAACCGGGAAAACCACCCGAGCCCTTCCCGTCGGAAGGCGCGCGCGGACCAGAACCAGGCGATCGCCATCGCCAGTCGCAGCCCCGCCTCGGCGTCTGCGCTGTCGAGCAAGAAGTGCAGCGCGCCACGCACGTTGTCGTGCTCGCGCTCGATTCGATCAACCCATGCCTGCCTGGCGGTGTGGGACTCGACCTTCGACTGCTCGACCAGCGCCAGGTAGTAGTGAGCGTGCCGTTTGGTAACAGCTCGGACATCGCCGGCTGTGTGAGATTGTTCGAGGGCATAGGCGCGCACCGTTTCCAACAGCCGGTGGCGAAGCTCTCCCGCCGTCGACGCCTCGAGCTCAACGAGGTTCTTCTCGTGCAACGACGCGAGCACTCCGAGCGCGGGCGTGCTCGTTCCGGGGCACACCGATTGGATCGCCTCCAGCGTCCCACCCCCATGGAAGACACTCAGCGCGCGGAAAAAGGTCTGCTCGTCTTCGGCTAGTATCTCGTAGCTCCAGGCCAGCGTGGCGCGCAGGCTTCGATGTCGGGCAGGCGCATCGCGGGCTCCGGTGAGCAGGTCGAGCCGCTGATCGAGGTGCGCCAGCAGCAGCGTCGGCGGTAGGCTCCTGACCCGCGCCGCGGCTAACTCCAGCGCGAGCGGAAGTCCATCCAACCGGCGAGACAGCGCGGCAATCGTCGAGGCGTTGGCATCCGACAGGGCAAACGAAGCATCTACTGCCTGCGCTCGATTGAGGAAAAGCGCAACCGCCGGCACCGCTCGCAACGCATCCACGCAGGCCAGCTCTCCTGGGTCGGGGACGCCCAGTGGAGGCACCACGTACAGGTGCTCCCATCGCACGCGCAGCGGCTCGCGACTGGTCGCCAGCATTTTCACCTCCGGGCAGGCGCTGAGCACCTCGGCCAGCCCGGTGGCGGCATCCAGGAGTTGCTCGAAGTTGTCGAGCACCAGCAGCAGGTTGCGAGCACGCAGCGCGTCGATGAGTGCCCGCTGTAGGGGGCGCTCGCCCGTCTCACCGATAGCCAGGACGTGGGCGATGGTGGGCAATACCAGCTCCGGATTCCTCAAAGGCGACAGGTCGACAAACCGAGCACCATCCCTGAACTGCTCATGGACGCGCTGCAGCAGTTCCAGCGCAAGGCGGGTCTTGCCCACCCCACCAGGCCCTGTGAGCGTGAGGAGTCGCACACCCGCCTGTAACAGCCGTTGCCCCGCGGCCCTGAGATCGTGCTCTCGGCCGATCAGCAGCGTCGGCTGGGCCGGCGCCTGCGCGTGCGAGCGAGTTCGGCGTCCGATCGCCGCGAATCGGTCGCGCTGGGACTCGTCCAGCCGCAGGGCCTCGGCGAGCCTGGTGATCGTCGTCGCGTGCGGGATGGACCGCGCGCCACGCTCCAGATCCTGGATGCCACGCCAGCTCAGCCCTGCTTGTTCGGCGAGC
>WNGF01009269.1_pt1 | contig 11334 bp, 8 predicted proteins | sample 5400641 | NCBI WGS metagenome assembly WNGF01 (sample SAMN13153371, study PRJNA577476) | soil metagenome | isolation source: 80 cm soil or saprolite under grassland replicate 2 | place: USA:California | collected 2016-06-15 | reverse complement strand
GGCTTGGCACCGCCACCGTGTCGGCCCTGAGTGGGACCTCGACGCGTGCGCTCACTCCGAGGTCACGCGCGGCCGAACGGTCCCACGTTCTGCCGCGCGTGTCGGGGCCGATCAGCGGGGAGAGGTCCAGACCGAGTGGCGTGACCAGGTTCTGCGCCGTCGCAGGGTCGAGCACGATGATCGGCGCGCCCAGCGTGCGCTCCGGAGGAAGCTGGTTCTCCATCGTGAGGTATGGATTGACCGGAGCGCGCCCAGACGAGCGGCGCGCCCGGTCGACGTACGCGCCCAGGTCCGGATCCACGAACAGGACTGCGGCGGCGCCGCGCGTGATCACGCCGGCGATGCTTTCGTCCACGGTGAGGCCGGCCGCGAAGCCGAGCGCGCCGGCGTCGACCCCTAGGAAGCGGACAAGCAGCACGACCTTGCCGCGAACATCGATGTCCGCGTAGTCGTTCGGGTAATCCTTGATCAGGTCGCCGAGGTCGGGAGCGAGCTGAGAGCGATTTCGCCGGATGTAGAACTGCGCCGCCGGCGCGTGCTCCTTCGGGACGATGCCGCGAGCGGCGAAGACCAACGGGGCCTCGACCACGCCGCCGCCGCCGCTTCCAGCGCGGACAAGAGATTCCACGTGGATCGTGTATTGAGGTGGATCGACCGGTCGCGGGTAGATCTCGGCGACCGATGCTTGTCCGATCGTGACCGTCGCGGGACCACGTCGGACGATCCTGGTCGTCTCCCGTACCGCAGAGTACGTCCGCAGTCCGGCCTGCTCGAACGCGCTCGCGAGGTCGCCGGTGGGACGGACCTCGCTGCGTGCGGTGGCGGACCACTCGCGCGCCTCCGCATAACGCTCGGGGACGAAGCTCGATGCGCTGAAGAGCGCGGTGATCCCGAGAACGACGATCGCTGCTCCGCGCCTGTCCTCAAAGAAGTCCCGGCGCGCGTAGCGCCGCGCGACGGCGAAGCCGATGGCCGCGACGGCGATGGCCGTCAGCGCGAAGGCGACGCCGGGCACGAAGATGAGCCAGCGCGTGGTCCAGAGCGCTTCGACCGTCCGGGAGCTCGCGAGCATCGCGCCCCACTCGGGCGCGTCGGGCAGCAGGGCGCTCATCGGGGGGCCGATGTGTATCGCGGTCTGCGACTCCTCGACGTTGATCGTGCGCACGGCACCCACGAGCACGCCGAGGACGCCGAGCTCCGCGACGAGTACCAGTGAGGCGACGACCTGCTGCGTTAGGTTCATCGCGATCACCGGCGCGAGGTGCGGCAGCTGGTGCCGCCAGAGGAGCCGCCAACGGCCGACGCCCAGCGTGATCGCGCCCTGCGTGAAAGGCGTGCGCGCCAGCCGATCGACCTCCGCACGGACGACGCGGTACGGGCCCGCCCAGCCGGTCAGGAGCAGGGCACCGATGAAGATGAGGATGCTCGTGTCGGTCTTCACGAAGGCCTTCATGAGGAGCAGCGCGACGAGCGTCGCGGGGACCGCGGCGACGAGCTCGGCGACCGACTCCGTGAGCAGTCGCACCGGCCGCCACCAGCTTCCGATCGCGGCGACGACGACGCCCGCCAGGACGCGTCCGAGGCCGGCGAGCAGCACGATCGTCAGCGTCGCTCGCGCGCCTGCGAGCACGACGCTGAAGAGATCGCGCCCGAGCACGTCCGAGCCGAAGGGGAACACGAGGCCCGGGTCGTACGGACGTGGGTCGCTGCCGTGCTCGACGACGAAGTAGATCGGCTCGTACGGCGCGATCCGCCCGCCGAAAAGCGCAACGAAGAGGAGCGCGAGAAAGGCGAAGAGCGCTCCGATCATCAGCGGATCAGGCCGAGGTAGCCGGAGGTTCGAGCGCTGACTCTGCCGAGCGGCTTCGAGCGGCGCCGCGACGCGGCTACTCACGGCTGGCGATGCCCATCGCGGTACGGTACCGGCAGGAGTGGGCCACCGTTCGGCATCGATCGAGGACCGGGCTAAATGTTAGACAGGACGACCGGCCGCTCTCGCGCGCGACGCGGTAGGAGCGCCCCGGCGACACAGAAGACAGCGGCGACCGCGGCCACCGCAATGCTCGCGAAGCTGTGCAGCAGGATGAGCACGACTGCGGCGACGGTTACGACGACACCGAACATCGACATGAGGCGCATACCGACAGTGAACCCGGCGACCGCGAACGCCAGGTTGACGAGAACGATCGTGATCCAGGTGAACCAGCTCGCGGCGTTAGGTTCGGACGCGACCATGCTCGCGCCGGCTGCAGCAACCGCGGCGACCTGCAGTCCCAACACGACACCTGCTTGCTGTTTGTGTGACGCGCCCGCTCGAATCACATGCAGAAGCGCGACGACTGCCAAGAGATCGAGTACGAGCCACGCGCCGAGGAAAGGATTCACGACGCCCGAGCCTCCGTCACTGCAACCGAAGCGCGCCGATGGCCTCACCGCTCTTCGCGTTGACGCAGCACACCTGTTTGAAGGTGAGCTCGCCGCGCGATGTACCACCGTACGTCACGACGTACACCGGAGTGTCGCGGTCGCTCGGCCACGTCAGGATCGCCCGGACCACAGAGCTCCGCTGCGCCTGGCGGAACACGGCGCCACCGGCCGCCTCCGCCTTCACGAGCGGGATGTCGTAGGAGACGAGCCCCGTGGGAAGCGGCTGCAGCGTCGTGAAATCGATCTGGTCCTCGGACTCGTACTGCCTCACCTCGACAGAGAGCCGATCGGCGTTCTGGAAGCTGATGCGAAGGATCTCAGCGCCGCGCGCGCGCCGGTAGTAATAGGTAAGGCGATAGGGCCGTGGAACCCCCTCTGAGAACGACGTGAAGCGCGCTACCCCGGCGACGAAGACGCTGCCGGGCCAGGCGCTGTTGGCGGTCTTCGCGGAAAGCTCGCGGCCCTGCTCCATCGTGAGCGCACTCGTCGGGATGTTCACTGTGACGAATCCGACCGCGCTGAAGCAGAGCGCGCCGGCGAGCACTTTCGCGACGATGTTCTGCGTGCCCGGCGAGAGCCGCTGCGGGTCGAAGGGGTCGCTCGCAGCGCGCAAGCCGTCAGCCAGAAGCGCGAAGCTCGCGGCCGCGAGGACCACGAACAGCGCCGGGATGAGCGTCCCGAGCTGCTGGGTCATCGCGAAGAACTGGATCGTCCCGAGCATCTGGCCCCACTCCGGCGCGCGGTCCTTCAGCGTCCCGGAGATCCCGATGTCGCCCAGGAGGAACGTCGCGCCGCCGAGGAAGACGCCGACCAGCCCGAGCTCCGCAAGAAGGACGAGGACCGATCCTGTCTCGAGTGCCGCGACGGATAGAAGCTGCGGGGCAAGCGCCGTCACGAGGTGCCCGGTGATGACACGCCTTCCCGGGGCACCGATCGCGCGCGCTGCCTCGATGTACGGCTGTGCCTTCACGCGTTGTGACTCGGCGCGCACGAACTCGGCGATCTCCGGCCAACCCACGAGCGCGAGTGACGCGATGAACCCGTACCCCCCGAAGTCGCGTGTGACGAGCACGAGCATCATCGCGAGGAGCAGCTGCGGGATCGCCGTGATGCCCGATGCGACGATCGTCATAGCTCGCACGAATGGCCCGCCGTACCAGCCGCTCACGAGACCAAGCGTTAACCCGATCCCGAGTCGGACGAGAGCCGCCGTGAGCACAACCGCGAGGGTCAGCTTCGCGCCAGCGAGAATGCGCGAAAGCTGGTCGCGACCGAGGGCATCCGTACCAAACCAATGCTGATCGTCAGGGAGCGTCGGTGGCACCCTGAACTGCATACCCGTCGGGAAGTCCCTCGCCAGCATCGAGGTGCCGGCGTTCGGATCGTACGGCGCGACCAACGATCCGAAGACGCCCATCGCGAGCAGCGCGAGCACCCCAAGAAGGCCGACGAGCATCGCGGAATTCGAGAAGACATGACGCAGCTCTCGCGTGTTCACGCGGCGATCCGGACCCGCGCGCGCGCGAGATCCGCGGCGAGCGCGAGCAGCACGCTTGCCACCGCGAACGTCAGAGCGAGCTCGGTCGCGAGCCCTAAGCGTCGGCTGCCTAGGGCCTGGACGAACACGAGGCCTGCGCCACCCCAAACGTAAACGAGGTCAACGATCGCGAGACTCGACAATGCCCCCCTCGCACCGAGCACGGTCGCGGCGATGATGTTCGGGGCAGCATTCGGTAGGACGTGACGCACGAGCAGCAGTCCACTAGGGAGCCCCTTCGCGACCGCGGTGCGCACATAGTCGGTGTGCCGTATCTCGTCGACCGCGGTCGCTGTCAATCGAAAGATATACGCCGCGGGGCGAAGTCCGAGCGCGATCGCAGGAAGGACCAGGTGATCATCGATCCCGAATCCGGCGATCGCGACGACTCGGATGCCGAGCTTGAGCCAGAGCAGGATCATCACCAGCTCGAGCGCGACCGCCCAGAAGAACGTGGGCAGCGACGCGGCGACTGTGGAGATCGACCACGCGACCGCCTTGAGCGCCCGGCGGCCGGACCAGGCATAGAGGATTCCCGCTGGGACGCCGACAGCGATCGCACCGGTCATCGACGTAAACAGCAGGATCGCGCTGGCGCCGACAGAGACGGCGAGGATGTCCGGATCGAAGATGTTGCGAAAGATGGAATGCGTGCTCATGAGGAACGAGTTCGTCTGAAGCTCGCTCGTATCGATGTTCGCGGGGTCGACGAGGAACGAGATGATCAGGTAGGCGACGGCCAGGGGCAGCACGGCGTTCAGGACAACGCTCCATAAGAACGCCATCGCTCGAGAGCCGCTGGCACGAGGGGTGAGCATCAAGACGGGTACCGTATGCGGTTGCACGCGGTTCGTTTGTCGGCCCGCGCGGAACCGGCACGCTCGCCGCTTGTATGGAAGGCGATGAGGACACCGTCCGTCCTCCACGTTGGGCTGCTCGCCGTTGCGGCCGGGCTCGTCGTGGCCTGCGCAACGCCTGCCGCCTTGCCCGCTCGACCAAGCGCGGCGGCAACGCCGGAGATCGCAGCTTCGTCCCTCGCCGTGCCCACGCAGGCGCCGATGGTGCGCCCCGCCGGTGGTTCCGCATCTCTGCTACTCGTCCGTGTCGAGGACCCCGGTCCGAACGGTTCGCTGATCCAACAGGAGCTCGGGGTACTGCGCGCGCGGCCGATCGATCCGATGACGCTCCGGGACATCCCGGGCTTCACGCCCCTCGAGCTCGGCCACCATTACCGTGCGCTGCTCTCGCCTGATCGGCGCACTCTCGCGACGATCGTGTGGCCGAGCGGTTCAAGCAGCGCCGGAGGCGTGCTTCACTTCGTCGACCCCGTCGCGTGGACCGACCGAGTGACGGGCGTTCAGATCGATGAGTCCACGGCCTGGCTCGAGTGGTCGAAGGACGGCACGCAGCTGTTCTGGATGCGCTACATCGGTGACCCGAGCCTCACGCAGTACGCCGTCTTCGCGACGGACGGAGCGGTTCCCAGCGCACGGGAACTGATGCGTCTGCCCGCGGGGTTCCAGCCGTATGAAGCGCGGCTCATCGGCTCGCGGCTCGCGGTCGTGGGTGCGACCGATCAACACGGCCTCGCCACCGGTGACGCCTCTGTCGTCTTCGTCGACGTCCCTGCCGGCCAGGTCTCGTCGCTGTTGCCGCTGGCGGGTCTGCGCCTCGGCCAATTCAACGTGAGCGAGCCCGGTCTCTATCCGTTCCGGATGATCTCCCCGGCGCTCGCGTGGGATCTCCCGCGCGGTCGACTCATCGTCGTGGACGCCGAGCGCGATGTTGTGCGCGTCGTAGATCTCTCCAGCGCGACCGAGAGCGGGCCCCTGGAAATACGAGCGCGCGCTGTGAAAGGAGCCGGCACGGCCAAGATGGTCTCGACGACGCGGAAGGTCGCGGCCCTGTCCGCCGATGGCCGCTGGCTCTACGTGAGTGGAATGCGCGAGGACGTCTCGGGGCAAGGCCCGGACATGCACCTCACGCCTATCGCACTTCAGCGCATCGACATGACTGACAGGAGCGAGACCGCGCGCGGCGACGGCGGCAAGGGTCTCTGGTTGTCGTCTGACGGGAGTCGCGTGGTGCTGTTCGGCGAGACCGTCACCGTCGTTGACGCAAATGGACTGCGACAGATCTCGCATTTCGGCACGCCCGCGACGGCGGTGGTCGCTGGCGAGCGTGGGAGCATCGCATACCTCGCGCACGTGAGTTACCCGGGCGTGTCTACGCTCCGCGCCGTCGATCTCGCGACTGGACGCATCGCTGCGACACGTGAGATCGCCCGACACGTCGCCGACGTGATCGCCCTGCCGTAGCAGCGGCGGCTTTCAGCGCGTCGCGTTGAACAGCGCGCCGACCCAGTACCAGCGTCCGTCGATCTGATCGAAGACGAGCTGGACGTTGCTCTGCGGCGATACCTGCGGCGGGGTTCCGTAAGCCGACCAGGTCGACCAGATCCAGAACGAGCCGGGCATCGGCGGTCCGGTCCGGATCGGCCGCGGCTCGACGGTGACTCTCAGTCCCTGCGCGAACGATGCACGCAGGCCCACAGCCATCTTGTCACGGCTCATCGCGACGCCTTCGGACTGGTAGTAGCCGGAGTTGAACCAGCATCGGGGCGTCATCAGGTCGCGCAGGCGATCGGCGTCGGAAGCGGCGAACGCTGCAGCGACCGCATCCGCGACTGCCTCGACCGCTGCGGTGACGACTGGCGCCGGCGTTGGGGTCGGCCAGGCGGTCGGCGTCACGAACGTCATCGACCGCGCGATCGCGTCGAACGTTGCGTTCGCCACTTGCGGCGGACGTGGGTCAATGCCCGGCGTGAGCGTGGTGCCGTACATGCGTCCAGCGTTCGCGACGTAGTAACCCAGCGAGTTGCCAGCGGGGTCGAACGATCGCGCGGCGGGCTTGCCGTCGATGGTGGTCGCCTGCACGAACCCACCGTTGCCCCCTGCGCGGGCGGTCGCGAATTCCACGGCGGTCAAGGACGACGTCTCCGTCTCGACGACGACGACCCATGCGAAGGCACCGGTCGCCCCCGTGCCGCCGTGCACGCCGAGATCCTGCTCCTCGGCGACGGTGTGCCAAGTGAGCACGTCGTGCCCGAGGAACACGGGGTCCTGCAGCTCGATGCGCGACAAACAATCGCTCACCCGCCACGACGGCGGTAGCGTCACGGCGTACCCGAGCACGGAATTCACGTGACGGCCGGTCGGCGTCGGTGAAGATGCCGCGGTCGTTGGCCACGGCGTTGGGGACGAGCTCGCGACGACAGGAGCAGTTGACGACGGACTCGCGGTCTGCGCTGCCGCGTTGGGCCGACATGCCGCAACGAGGGCGACGACCGAGAGCACGATCAGAGCGCGGATCACCATATTCCTCGACAGTACCGACCCCGACGGCGTCTTTCTGATGCGGGTCCTTCATAGCGTCCAGACAACGAATCACTCGGCTGACATCACCACGGCGATCAGCACATTGTTCGCGCAGACGAGTTTCGCGTTCCCGCGGTAAGTCGTGCCACCGACGGTTCGGACAAATGACGCTGTCGGGTTCGCGCTGGAGGACGACGGATTCTCGGGGATCGCGGCCTGGAGACTGGCGAAGCGCTCCTCGAGCGCAAATCGTTCGGCCAGATAGCGCAGCAAGTCATCGCGGCCGACGAGATCCCTGGTCTTGCCGCCGACGCTGTCGTGTAGTGAGAAGTCGGGACTGACGAGTCCCGCAACTCGGCCGGCGTTGCGGGCGTTCCATGCCGCGAAGAAGTCATCGACGAGCTTCCCGGCGATCTGCTTCGTGCACGATCCACCGATCGAGAGCGAGGCGCTCGGTGCGGGTGTGGACGACGTGCACGCGGCCACCAGGCAGAACACGACGAGGATCTTCGCGGGCACGGGTGTGAACGCGTGACTCATGGATCGCAATCGCCCGGCGAGCCGCGCCCGGGCGCCGGGCCAGCAATGGCCGGGCCCGACCAAATGTCGAGACGTCCACACGAGAGATCCGTTCGCACAGCAGCGCCCTTGTAAGCGTGTTCGGCCGTCTGCTCCACGTCCCCGGGGCGGATGGTCAGCGACGCGAGCACTCGCCCACGAGCCGTGCGCGCCTCGACTGTCCACGGGAGCGGCGGCAAGAGGCTCGTACTGATCCTCGCAACGTTGCCCGGGCTGACGGTCGTGATCATCTTCCCGTTGACGGCCAGCGTTATCGGAAGGGTCGTCCCGTTCGAGACCTCGAGGTCCGCAATGGTGGGCCCGATGCCGGCGCACGCGGCAGAGATCAGCAGCGCGATCGCACCAAGCCATCGGGCGGCGCGCATCAGCCTGAAGTTTGCCGGAACAAGGCACGCGGCCGGGACACGTCGGCGAGGGCAGAGACCGTCGCAAAGAGACCCGCGAGCACGACACCGCTGAAGATCAAGCCTGCGGCGTCGTGCACACCGACCGACTCCAAAGCGAGTTGACCGATGCCGCGCCACACGAACAGGTACTCGACTATCGGAAGACTGGCGACCGAGACACGCAGACCGCTGCCGAGCGCCTCGAGCAACACGGGTCGCACGTGCGGGAGAACGTGGACCAACAGGATCTCCCGCGTGCCGAGTCCCTTGGCGTTCGCGGTCGTGATGAAGTCCGCGTCCAGTACCTCCTGCATCCGCGTCGCGGTGAGCTGCGCGGTGAACGCGATCGCGGGAACCGAAACGGAGAGAAGCGGCAAGACGAGATGGCTGTCGTAGCCGAACCCGAACACCGGCAGGAGCTTCCCGCCCTCAGGAGTCGCGCCGACGATGATCACGAGGATCTGCAGGAAGTACGCGACGAAGAACGCCGGTACCGCGCTGAGCAATGTGGTGATGCCGACGATGCCACCACTGGCCCAGGCTCGACGACGCAGCAGCGCGCCGGCGACTCCGAGGAGCGTGCCGACGACGAGCGCGAGGACACCGGCACCGACGAGCAAGGCGAGGCTGCGGAACATCGCGTCCACGAACAGGTCTGGAAAGGGAAGGTGGTAAAGGTCGGCGAGGCTCTTGCACATTCCGGCGGGAAGCGGCTGGTCGAAGCGAATCAGTGCTGTCGATGTGCGCACGCAGTAGATGCCGGGACGTACAAGCCAGGGTCCGTAATTCGCCATCGCCACCGGAACCGCCGCGACGAGGACGGTCCACACGACCGCGACCGTAAGAGGGATCCGCAGTAATCGGAAGAACGTCGTGGTCATTTCGGGAGTTCCTCGGCACCGAGCGCGAGTCGCCCGGCAAGATAGCCGACGAACGCCGCGGCGTCAGGGCGGAGGTCACCTGAGCCTCCGTTTCCGCTCACGACGACCGTCTTGTAATCGAGAAGCGGAGCGATATCAGAGACCGCCGTCGCCGTCGCGGTCGTTCTGGTCAACTCGTGCCGCGCGGCGGCCTTGTCGGCATACATGTCGAGTGCGGGAACCAGCTCGCCATTCGCGGTCGTGAACCTCAGGGCGCTCCCGCTGAGCTTGCCGAGGACGATGACCAACCTGATCCGCCGACCCTGCAGCGCGGCGGCGACCGCTTTCGCGTTCTCCTTCGGATCGACCGCCGGGTCGAAGTCGACGAACACCAGGGGAACATCCCGATCGCCGAAAGCACGAGCGAGAGCGGCGAGCACATCGAGCGTTGAGGGGTTGGGTTCGTCTGCGTTGCGCTCTCGCCAGATCAGAACACGGCCGCCGTCGCGAGATACACCTCCAGCCTCTCCCACGTAGCTCGTCACGAGGGCGCGCGCTCGCGCGAGCGGCACCTCGACTCGTGCAACGACCCTAAGGTCTCGTGCGGGGGACTGTTTGTACTGCGCGCCCATGTAGTCGTCGAAGACCCAGATCCGTCGAACGGGGTCGTATTGCGAATAAGGGCTCAGGTCGAGTCCTGTCGGGGCGACGAGCGCAGAGGCAACGCGGGGATCCACGACGACGACGGGCACGCCCGATGTGGTCGTCGGCGGTAACTGGGCCTGGAAGCGGATGTATGGATTAGCGCCCGCCGTGCCGATGCCGGAGCTCTGATTGATGTGCTCGGAATAATTGGCCAGGTCTGGGTCGACGAAGATCACTGCCGCGGCACCGTGCTTTATCGCGCTGGCGATGCTGTCCTCGACGGGAAAACCATACGCGGATCCGTTGAGTGGGTGCTGGTTCGATCCGAGCTCGGGGGGTTTCCGCGCCTTCACGCCGAGGAAGCGCACGAGCAAGACGACCTTGCCGCGCACGTCGACGGTCGCATAGTCATCGGCGTAGTCGACGATGAGCGCGTTGAGCTCTGGGAGTTGCTGACCGTACGCAGGACCCTTTGGCGGTGCCGGGTGCTCTGAAGGCGAGATGCCGCGGCCGACGAAGACAAGCGGCGCCTCGACCGCGCCTCCTCCAGTGTTCGCGGTGACAAACGACTGCACGCGGATCGCACCACCGATCTCGGGCGCTCGCCGCGGCCACGCTTGGGCCGCTGTCGCTGCGCCGACTTTCAAGGTCGCGGGCCCGGTCTGCACGACCGTTCCCGCATCACGTTGTACTGCGTAGCTCGCGCCGATCGGCTTAAGGCCCGCGGCGGCGAACGTCGACTCGATCTCGGTGGCGGGACGCACCTCGGCCCTCGCTGCCGCGGCCCACTCCCGCGCGGCGGCGAAGCGCTCGGGCACGAGGGTGGATGCGACGAAGATCGCGAGGAGCGAAACGGCGAGCATGGCGACGCCGCGGCTGCGCACGTCCTGCGTGATGTCACGCCTGGCGTAACGGCGGGCGAGTGCGAATCCGATCATGGCGATGGCCACCGCGGTGACGGCAAAGGCGATCCCGGGGATGAGGAAGAGCCAGCGCGTGGTCCACAGGCTCTCGATCGTTCGCGCGTTGGCGAGAAGCCCGCCCCATTCCGGCGGATCGGCGATCTGGGCAAATGGGACCTCGCGGATCGCGGCGCGCGTCAGCGACTCTTCCAAGTTTATGAACCTGGTCGCACCGACGAAGACGCTCAGCACTCCGAGCTCCGCGACGAGGACGAGTGAAGCGACGATCTGCTGGCTCAGATTCACGGCGAGCACCGGTGCGAGATGCGGAAGGTGGTGCCGCCAGAAGAGACGCCAACGACCCACACCGATCGCGACCGCACCTTGCGTGAACGACATCGCGCGAAGCCGATCGATCTCAGCGCGGATGACGCGATACGGTCCGGCCCAACCCGTCACGAGCAGCGCACCTGTGACAAGCACGATGCTCGGATCGGTCTTCAAGAACACCTTTACCAGGACGAGCGCGACCAGCGTCGCGGGTATCGCCGAGGCGAGCTCTGCGAGCGACTCGGTCGCGATGCGCGTGGGTCTCCACCAGCTGCTGACCGCGGCGACGAG
>WNGF01016775.1_pt1 | contig 11335 bp, 8 predicted proteins | sample 5400641 | NCBI WGS metagenome assembly WNGF01 (sample SAMN13153371, study PRJNA577476) | soil metagenome | isolation source: 80 cm soil or saprolite under grassland replicate 2 | place: USA:California | collected 2016-06-15 | reverse complement strand
AACCTCAAGCGCCAAAGGCGCGAAATATGTTAGCCAGGGGCAAGTGCGAGCGAAGCGAAGCACGACGCCCCTGGATCGATGCGTCAAAGGCCGCGAGCACTGAAAGTGCGAAATAGAAATCCTCTGAACACGCGCGCTAAGTCGCTCCTTCAGAGCTCCGTTCAATTTGGGGCGGCTTCCAGGGGCGGCGCGCTTCGCTATCGCTCAGCACTTCCACCCCAGCGCGGCTGCCGCGCCGGGGACCCCGGCTTGCCCCTGGCTACCTTACTCCGCGCCGTTGGCGCTAAATCCAAAGCCCGCTGCATTAATGCGCGTTGCACTTCCAAACTGAATTCGCGATTTTCATGTAGATCCCTTTCCCGTACGAATACTCCGACAGATTTGCGGAGGCCCGCGTCGCTGCCCGCTTGTCCAGCATTGGCTCGCGGCGAAGAGTTTCCCAGACGAGGTGAAGCCAGCACCGCTATGGTCCCGGATTGGCATTTCGCGCAAGAGCACGAGTCACGTGGGGACGCAGACGCTTGGGACATGAGGGAAACCGTTTAAACGGTTTTCTTTTATTCAAGTCTTCCGTCCAATCGCCTGGCTAAAGCGCAGGCGTGAATGAGAAGCCTGTCGACCGGGCAAAATGAGACGCTCAAGCCCCGATTCGTATGGCGGTCACAGTGAAAGGGCGTTTACTCCCGTCATATTTAAAATCTGGACACTGCATCCCTTTGACGATAACTTGTGTCGTTACAAAGCCGCAGGAATCATTTTCGCGAGAGTTGCGCATAGCTCGAAATCAACTTTGAGAGAGCTTTGACATGAGCCAGCCAGGAAGCACTGAGTTTCCAAACGGTGTTGGAATAGACGAACCAGTTGTCGGAGGACATACGCAGGCCGAGCGAGGACTTGTGGATGTGCTCCGCTCCAGTCGGGCACTGCTTGGTTCTGTCTTCCTGCTGGTGATTTTTGCCGCAGCCGCACAACCTGTCACCGATCCCGATTTCTGGTGGCACCTCAAGACTGGGCAATACATCATTGCGACTAAAACGATTCCGCACACAGACATTTTCTCGAACCTACGCTTCGGCAGCGAATGGGTCACGCACGAATGGCTGTCTGAAGTATTCATCTATTCCGTTTTTCACGCGCTTGGCTACAGCGGACTGATTGTAGTCTTCTCAATTCTTATCACTGCCGCGTTCTGGATAGCCTATCAACGGTGTAGGAAACGTGGCGTGCATCCGTATGTTGCAGGACTCGCTTTGCTCCTCGGGGCTGGAGCCACGATGCCTACCTGGGGCGTGCGACCGCAAATGTTTTCCTTACTTTTCGCGAGCATCTTTATTAGCTTTTTGGATCAGTATTCACGCCGCGAAGCGATGCCTTCGATTTGGTGGCTCGTGCCTGTAATGATTCTTTGGGTCAATTTGCACGCCGGATTCGCCGTGGGGTTGGCCTTAATCATCCTTACGATCGCTGGCCTATCACTCGACGGGTTCTTGCTGCGGAAAGATTCCCTCACTGATGTTTGGCGGCTCGTGCGTCCGCTCTGCTGGTTATTGATTATCTGCCTTGCGGCAGTCTGTGTTAATCCAAGTGGTGTGCGCATGTACTCGTATCCTTTCGAAACTCTCCACTCGCACGCCATGATGCAGTACATAGAGGAGTGGAAATCGCCAGACTTCCACAATCCGTTGTTTCAGGCATTAGCTCTCCTACTCTTCGCGACATTTTCAGCACTTGCTTTGTCTAATAAGCGGCCGCGACCGGGAGAATTGCTAATGCTGATTGTGACTGGCTGGGCGACATTGCGGTCGGGTCGAAATGTCGGTTTCTTCGCACTGATTGCAACTCCGTTACTTGCAGAGTACTCGTGGAATTGGATTACCAACCAAGCCTTGCCTAAGCGCCTCACTGCGCCCGCGCAGCGTGAGTCGCGTAAGAAATCTCCCTTGAAGCTTGTACTTAACGTTTTCATACTGGCCGTCGCTCTAACTATTGCAGCTCTCGGTGTCGAGCGCGCCGCGGCAAAGCAAACTGAACTCGAAGTGCAACGGTTCCCCGCCGCGGCGGTCAACTTTATTCTGGCCCAAAGGCCCCCGCAGCCGATATACAACGAATATGTATGGGGCGGCTACTTAATCTGGAAGCTGTATCCGGATTACCGTGTCTACATTGATGGTCGTGCGGATGTTTATGGCGATCAACTGGTGAAAGAGTTTCTTGAGGTGCACGACGGTAATACCTGTTGGCATCAACCGCTGGACAATCATGGGATCCAAACAATCCTGGTTAAGCCAGATGTCGCCCTTGCTAGCTTGCTGCGCCAGGATAATAGTTGGCAGAAAGTTTTTGAAGACAAACAGGCTGTAATTTTTATTCGACGATAATGGTGAGACTTGGTCGAATATCAGCCACAACATATGCCCCGTTCGCCTTCTTACGTAGCCAGGTTTAAGTGGTGTGCCCTGGCAGCGCTTGTGATTACCTTCTTAGCCCTCATGCCTCAGCTTCATTTTTGGCTTGTACGCAAATCCCAGTGGCATGGTGCATATGCGACACTCCAGGGAGATGAGTTTCTCTACTCAGCGTACGTCAACGCGTTGATAGACGGGCGACCACGGCGCAATGATCCGTTTGCAGGTCGGGACAGCACGCCGAAGTCGCCACTGCCGGAATCAGCCTTTTCAATTCAATTCATACCGTCATATGTCATTGCGTGGTTGGCCAGAGTCTTCGGCGCATCATCGTCCGGGGCCTTTATTGCATTGAGCGGATTTGCGGGATTGCTTGCAAGTCTGTCCCTGTTTTGGCTGCTCGCTTCCATCACTGGCAATAGCAAGTTAGCTGCTGTCGGAGTGCTTGTCGTCTTGTGCTTTGGAGCACTTGTCGGAGGTCAGGGCCTGGTGGGGTTATTGTTAAAGCCTGACGTGATGTTTCTTGGGCTGCCTTTTCTCAGGCGCTATCAACCCGCCGCCGTCTTTCCTCTATTTTTTGTCTTTTGCGTGCTGCTCTGGCGCGCTCTTATCGCGGAAAATAGGTGGCGCGCGCGGCTTGATTCCATACTGGCAGGACTAACTCTAAGCATCCTCGTGTTCTCTTATCTCTATTTGTGGACAGCCACCGCCGCGTGGCTGGTCTGCCTCGCCTTGCTGTGGCTTTTCTTTAGGCCGGCAGAGAGGTGGCGGATAGAACTGTTTACGATCACGGGCGCTATAACCATCTTCGCTCTCATACCCTACGCCAATCTTGTTTCGCATCGCGCGGCAAGTTTGGATGAGGCGCAGACTCTAACTTTGACGCATCTACCCGATCTCTTTCGCATCCCTGAAATAATTGGCGCAGTCATTGTTGTCGTGCTTTCTACAGGGCTGCGGCGCGGCAAGTTTCAGCACAGTGATTCACGAGTAATCTTCGCCGCATCGTTCGCGTTACTTCCCTTCGTTCTTTTTAATCAACAGGTTTTGACGGGAAGGTCGATGCAACCGTATCACTTCGAGAATTTCGTGGCGAACTACGCCGTGCTGATTGGCTTAGTGATTGTGGCGGTACTGCGCTCGTGGCCGATGAGACACCGCTCCTTGGCATGGATTGCCGCGCTCTGCTTTTTCTGGGGCGCGATAGAAGTAAGTCTGCCGGCGCTGGCGAATTTTAGATCCAACGTCATTGCCGATCAGATGATCCCGGTCCTATTGCGCCTGAAAGAATTGTCAAAGGAAGACGGTACCGTTGAAAGCCTGCGCGATGAGGGTCGAGCCTCGGCGGTGGTGTTTTCTCCGCAACGTGATGTGATGGGATTACTGCCGACGTGGACACCGCAAGGCACGCTGCTCAGCATGGGAGGCTTGGATTTTGGAAGCGCGACGCAAAACGAGCGGAAAGAATTGCTTTACATGTACCTCTATTATTCCGCGGCGGACGCCGGACGCTTGCGAGAACTGTTGAGTCAGAGGACCGAGGACTTCTTCATGAGTCATTATGCCCGCATAGCCATATTCGGTCACGAGAGGGTTGTGCCTATGCTAAGTTCTGATTTCAAGCCTGTTCGGCAGGAAGAGATTGAAGCAGAAGTGAACCTATACCAGGCTTATCGGGATTCCTTTTCGCTGGAAAAAGCCCTGGTACGTCCGCTTACTTATGTCGTTACGAGAGCAGATAGTGCGCCGGATTTTTCGCGCATTGATCGCTGGTATGAGCGCGATGCCGGCGAAAGGATCGGGGATTACAGCCTGTATCGCGTAAGGCTTCGCAAGTAGGAGAGCTTCCTTCTTATTAGTTGGTCAGTTGTTTCAATGGTGCAGTTAATTGGCAACACTAGAGAAATTGAGTGCTGACTGCTGGATAACTCCGTGACCCACCCGCTCACGCAGGTGGTACTGACATGATCGAGCGGTGCGGAAGTCACTGACATCGCCTTGTGAGGTCATCAGTACCACCCGCGTCAGCGGGTGGCGTAGGGAGGCTCCTCCCATGGGGAGCGCTGTACCACTTTACCCAACGCTTCATCTATAAACAGACACGTCTTTGAAGTAAGGAGAAGCGTCGACACAATATACGCCCTGATTGGTAAGCAAGCCGAACCGCTCTCGGAGCCGCTGCTCGACCATTGAATCAATCTCCGGATGCGAACCGTGGAAGAAGAAGATTCGTTGACCCCGGTTCGTTAAGTGCATCCCGTCAATCTTATCGACTAGTCCCTGGGCCTCATGCTCCAGTGCTGTCCTGCGGGCCGGATCATTAATGCGTCCTTCATAGCCGGGATGTGCATCGATTTCAACTGGGAAGCTTGTCTCAAAGAGCTTTCTGGTTGTCTGCGCGCGCTCGAGATAGTAGTCGATTGGCAACCGAGTTAAGTTTGTAAATATCACTACGTCATCGTCATTGGTAGTTTGGCTCAGGTAGGCCGCCATTTGCCGGTTGTCACATGGATTTGACGTCGGATGGAGGACTAACAGAAATACCACAGTGAGTCCGGCCAGCGACAGGGGCAAGAAATAGTTAGTTCCCTTGCCTACCAGCGTGCCAATGGTCAACGCGAAGAGATGTAGTCCCACAATAGCGAGTCGTGAATTAAAAATTGGTTTGACCAGAGAAATAAGCAACGGAATCAATAAAGTTATCGCCAATAGCCAAAGCGGTGGACTTGTGATACGTGGCTTGCTGAACCTGCTCAAGGATTTAAAACCACTTCTCCACCACAAATACAGAAGCACCGGAACAAGAAGCCAAAAAGCACCACCGTAAAGCAGAAGCAAATCAACCGCCATGGACAGACCGGGCTTCTTTACCCAGGCCAGGCCTTCGGCAGAGTTTGCGATCTGGCCCAACAGGAGTGGCGCCCAAAGAAATAGGTACGGGATCAGAGACAGCACGATTGCAATCACAAATCTCTCTAGTTGTACTCGACGATAGAACAGAAGATGAAAAACTATCTGGCTGAAGAGAAGAAAAAAGAATGCTACGTGCGTAAATGTTCCGAGGATGTTGACTGCTATGTAAAGCGCAAATGGCAAAACGGAATCGCGAGGTTTGATCGAGAATCGAAGATAAAGCCATGTAGACAGTATTGAAAGCAACGACAACAGGGCATACATTCGCACAAATTGCGCCGCCAGAATCGCCAGCGGGCTCGATAAATAGAGTACTGCGCATAGCAGGGCCGTCTTTGTCCCATAGAATTCCCGTGCAAGTCCGTATAAAGCAAAAACAGAGAGTATGTAGAACAAACCTGAGAGACTTCGGACCGGTCGCTCTCCGGTTCCAAACAGGCGTGTCCATAGATGGAGAATCAGAAAGTAAAGCGGAGGATGAACGTCAGCTTTCAACGCCGCAATTTCTGAACTGTAATTCAGACCGGCTGTCTTGACGCTCCAAACCTCATCGGAACTGTACGAAATGTTAGACTTGTAAAGCGCGAAGAATGACGAGCATACGAGCAGCAAGATTAGGCTGACCCTCGTAACAGTGCGGCCCTCCTGCGTCGCTGGAGTGTGATGATTTGAAGTCAAGACCTGTTTTGGGGGACAAACATCACAACATCGAAGGGCGGGTATAGTTTATGAGCATGCTTGATGCCTGTTGCAGCGTCTCGCCTCATTAACGCGATTAGCGCAGAAGTCTGCGCCAAGGGTGAATCAGAAACCAGCCTAAGGCCAAGACTCTTCCCCCTGCCCGCTACCACACTTCAGCCTCGGCCAGGTAGGCTGCTCGTTAGACAACAACTGAAGAAAAAACGCCGAAGGCTGTTGGCCATTTTCGGCCGCAGGTTTTAAGAAACAAAAACTTTTCTCAACTCCGCCGCCGCCGTCTCACTACTAAAAACACTATCCCAGCAATTATTACGACGACGCCGAAAACCACCAACCAGTTTACTTGCATGGGGAAATTCTCCTTTTGGGGAATGCGACAACCGCAGATTTATATCGTCGCTCCAATTGAAATGCAAGCAATAGAGTCAGTACCACCTGCGTGAGCGCGTGGATCGTGGAGTCATCCAGCAGTGAGCAGTCAGTACCACCTGCGTGAGCGGGTGGGCCATGGAGTCATCCAGCAAGTCAGCAGTCAGTACCGCATCACTCTGCCAATCGGAGGAGTCCCGCTACTACCCACCCGCTGACGCGGGCGGTAGTGACAAAACTCGCGTTCCGCTCGCTGCTTACTGCTCACTGCCTTCTGTTCTCTGAGCCCTCCCTCACGGTCGGGCTACTGCCCCGGTGCGTCAATGATTCACCCGCTGACGCAGGTGGTACTGACAAAACCGGCGTCCTGCTCGCTGCTTACTGCTCACTGCCTTCTGTTCTCTGAGCCCTCTCTCACGGTCGGGCTACTGCCCCGGTGCGTCAATGATCCGCCCGCTTACGCAGGTGGTACTGACAAAAGCGGCGTCCTGCTCGCTGCTTACTGCTCACTGCCTTCTGTTCTCTGAGCCCTCCCTCACGGTCGGGGCTACTGCCCCGGTGCGTCAATGATCCACCCGCTGACGCCAGTGGTACTGACAAAACCGGCGTCCTGCTCCCTGCTTAGTTGCTTACTGACTTCTGTTTTCTGAGCCCTCCCTCACGGTCGGGCTACTGCCCCGGTGCGTCAATGATTCACCCGCTGACGCCAGTGGTACTGACAAAAGCGGCGTCCTGCTCGCTGCTTACTGCTCACTGCCTTCTGTTCTCTGAGCCCTCCCTCACGGTCGGGCTACTGCCCCGGTGCGTCAATGATTCACCCGCTTACGCCGGTGGTGCTGACAAAGACCGGCGCTTGTAGCGCGGTCGTACGCAACCACAAATGCTATGGCACGGTTTCGCAATCGCGCGTTGAGTTCAGCCTCGTTCACGAGGCTTTCCCGCAGGTTACTAGACCGGCGCTTTTAGCGCCGGGCCAAGCGGGTCCTCGAATTCGTTAGCGCGCTTTAGCGCGCTTAACGCAGTGAGCGACTCTCGCGCGCGTCTCGATCATGTCAGATTTTGTCTGCCTGCCACTCACAGTTTCTGTCATTGATTGATTCCTTCTGAAGAGAAACATCTTATTTGACCCAGTCTTCGAAAGCCTCACCTGAGCGGCACATCTCTTGACGTACTTTTAGCGCCCGGCCCTCCTGGCCTGCATACGGACCGGCAGCCCGCCTTTCATTTATTTTCATTTCAATTTGTTTTATCAGAGCCCAATGGGCTGTTCATCGACCGATGCTAATTATTTCACTATTCATCTTAACCGCATCGGCTTTGATTGTTCACGAGCTGGGTCATCTTGCCGCGGCCAGAAGGTGCAAGGTTGCGGCTTCTGAACTTGCCCTGGGATTGGGACCTAGGCTGTGCGGTTTGCGTCTCGGCAGCATCGCTTTCAATCTCAGAATCCTTTGTTGCGGTTGCCGCTTACGGTACCATCTTTGGCTGGGTCAATCTGCTGCTCGCTTTAGGCAACCTGCTTCCACTTTATAAACATGACGGATGGAAATGCGGCGTGGTTATCATGCGCGCGTTGTTGCGAAAGAAGAGTCAACCGGTCGAGTGGGTCTTCACTTTCTCTGGCTGCTTCGTCAGTCTGATTATCGTGAATACGGTTTTGCATGTGCTGTCAAGTACCACTTGCGTGAGCGGGTGGGCAGTGGAGTCACCCAGCAGTCAGTACCGCAATTGGAGGAGTCTCCCCACGCCACCCGCTGATGCGGGTGGTACTGACTCCATGACGCTACGTGAGTGACTCTCGCAACGGGTCATCCAGTCAGTACCACCTGCGTAAGCGGGTGGATCATAAAGTCATCTAACAGTAAGCAGTCACCCGCGTCAGCCGGTATCAGTCAATCTCTGGCAGATCATCTCCCTGTCCATTGAGCACGTAGTCGATGGCTAGCGCAAGGCTGCGTTTGTTCCATAGATATCTTTGACTGCCTTTGTCCGACCACGGGCTATGAGTTTCTCGCCAGTTGCCATTACGCCTCATCAATCGAGTAGCATATGCCTTGAGTGTATTAAGCACACGTCCCGGCTTGGTGTTCCCAATCGAGACCACCAAATGGACGCGGTTTGTCCGCACATTGAGTGCGTGCAAGACCCACTGGCGAACGTCACACACTTCGCGGACGGCGGTATCCACGATTTGACGTAGCTCAGCGTCAAGTACGCACGGCTCAGACTTGAGCTCACGCTGGTTGCGCTCATGTCTGCGATCACTTCGCGGGAGATACGGAGACTTGTATCGTTTGTGGAAACGATCGATTGATCCGCGCTCGTCGCCATGCAGCCATGTTCCGTAACAGCGGAAGGTGATCAGATACCCAAGAGGGAGATCGGTATCGTTCCACATGGGAGGACATCTTATCCCACCCGCTGACGCAGGTGGTACTGACTGCGGGATGACTCTATGATCCACCCGCTGACGCAGGTGGTACTGACTGCGGGATGACTCTATGATCCACCCGCTGACGCCGGTGGTACTGACTGCGGGATGACTCTATGGCCCACCCGCTCACGCAGGTGGTACTGATTGGATGACTCTGTGGTCCACCCGCTGACGCGGGTGGTACTGACAGCGGCTATCCAACAGAAGCCGCTCGATGCGACAACCTGATCTCGTCTTGGCTGACTGAATTGCTGGATTCGTCTTTGCGGTTCGAGAGCAGTTGCATCCCATCGCGATCTTCTTCCTGCAAAAACTTGACTGCCTTGACTCCGTACTGCTTCAGGCGGCGATAAAGTTTGCTTCGATCAATCCCCAGCGCCGCGGCGGCCCTTACTTGATTTCCATCGAACTGCTCAAGAACCGAGAGGATGTAGTGCTTTTCAATGTCTGCCAGAGGCGCACCGTCGTTTCGATAGCCCTCCAAAACCTGTTTCAGGTTGGTAGCGGTTTGTCGAGTTTGCTGCGAAAACTCGGGCGGCAAATCCTCAATCCCAAGCTCTTCCCGCAGACCAATTGCCAATGCGTATCCAACGGCACTCTCCAGCTCGCGCACATTTCCGTGCCAGGAATATTGCAACAGGGCCGTCATCGCTTCAGGACTAAACCGTCGCGGCGTGACTCCCTGCTGGTCCGCATGACGCTCCAGGAAATAGTCGATCAGCAACTCAACGTCGCCTTGACGGTGCCGAAGCTCGGGAGTGTGTATAGGGAAAACGCGCAATCGGTAGAAGAGATCAGCGCGAAAGCGACCCTCGCTGATAGCAGCGCTCAACTCGCAGTTAGTGGCTGAGATAATACGCACATCGACAGCGATATTTGTGCGGCCGCCTACGCGACGAACGCGTTTGTCCTGAAGCACGCGCAGAAGCTTGGCCTGAGCTGCCAGCGGCAGGGCGTCTACTTCATCAAGAAAAATTGTGCCACCTGAAGCTACTTCAAAAAGACCCGCGCGATTCTCATGAGCGCCGGTAAAAGTTCCGCGTTGATGGCCGAAGAGCTCGGCCTCGATCAGCGTTTCCGGAATTGCCGAGCAGTTAACGTCAACGAATGGACCACGTGCGCGCCGGCTCTTTTCGTGGATAGCGCGAGCGACAAGTTCTTTGCCGGTTCCCGTCGCTCCGGTGATCAGGATCGAACTGTCAGACGGCGCGACGCGTTCTATGGTCGCAAACAGCTTCTTCATTAGGGGCGACCGTCCGACAAAGATCGCGGATGGTGCTTTATCAGGATGCGTTCCTAGCTCGACTAGAGTTTGGCTTATGCCTTTGGCGTTGGCCGCCGACGCGGTCTCAGGTGAACGATAATCAACCGCGGCCGCGCGTCGCAGACCAGCAGGAATCGCGGCCCGTTCTCCACTCGCGCGCAGCGCCGATTCTTCGGCTTTCTTACGCTCTGTTAGATCGGACACAATCTGGGCCACACAGACAGGTGAGCCGATTCCATTGTTGAGCGGGACAGCATTTATCGAGACGAAGATTCGCTCGCCACCCTTCTTGATGCGGACTGTTTCAAAAGCGTCGACCTGTTCCTGTCGCACTACGCGCTCGAACAGCGTCTTCAACTCCTGCTTGTAGCCCGGAGGGTGAACAATCGAGATATGACGACCGAGAACTTCTTCTTCAAGGTAACCATAGATTCGCTCGGCCGCGCGGTTCCATGAGGTGATAATGCCATCAGATGTGTGGGTAATGATCGCCTCATCAATTGAATCCGCAATCGACTCCAGCCTGGTGATCGCCTCTTGCGCGCGCCGGCGTTCAGTCAAATCTGTGATAGTTACGACCGTCCCGACGATCTGTTCGCCCACAATCAGCGGCGCTCGACATAACTCAACCGGCACCTGGGTGGCATCGCGTCGCAGCAGGGTTTCCGTCGTCAAGAGAGCGCCCATCTCTGCTTTCAGAGCACCGGACTTAGTCCATTGCTGTTCCGCATAAGCCCAGTCGCCATCATTGCAGGGCGCCAGCTCGCTAAAATCTTTGCCGACCAACTCGTACGATTGGTAACCCAGGAGTTGAGCTGCTGATTTACTTGCGAACGCGCAGTGACCATTGAGGTCCACGGCCAACAGGCTTGCATCCACCGCATCCAACAGGGCGATCGTTTCAGCCAGCCCCCGCTCCGGGGCTTTGGCTTTAGGATCAGGGACACTCCGCAGGACTAACACTATGCCGTTAATCTGACCCAGGCTGTTCCGCATCGGAGTGGCTATCTGATCGACCGGCATCTCACTGCCGTCACGCGTAACCATGAACACCGGCCCACCCAATCCAAGCACTACGTTGTCTCTAAGCACGCGGGTTACGACTGTCTCAACTTCGCAACCTGTTTCGGCGTCCACGAGCCGGAAGAGCTCTTCGATTTCCCGGCCGTTGGCCTCATGTTGCCGCCAACCAGTTAGAGACTGGGCGATGGCGTTCATGAAGGTGATGCGGCCGCTGGCATCAGTCGTGAT
>WNGF01014586.1_pt1 | contig 11336 bp, 10 predicted proteins | sample 5400641 | NCBI WGS metagenome assembly WNGF01 (sample SAMN13153371, study PRJNA577476) | soil metagenome | isolation source: 80 cm soil or saprolite under grassland replicate 2 | place: USA:California | collected 2016-06-15 | reverse complement strand
CGCTGACCAGAGCCGTGATCCCCTCCCACATCCGCCGGTAGGCGCTGCCCGGATACTGCCCCGCCATCGTCTCCCAGTGTTGCTTCACGAACTCCCACGCGAGCCCCCGGCTGTACACGCCGGTGAGCAGCGCCCGGACGAGGAAGGGCGCATCCTGGCTTCGGACCTCGCCGTTGATCGTGCGCTCGAGCGTCCGGCTCAGCAGCTCCGGCTGGCGGAAGCCCGCCAGCGCGTAGAGATAGCGTTGCTCTTCCTGCGGGGTGCGCGCGCTCTTGAAGCGATCCAGGAACCAGGCGTACTCCTCCTCGCCGCCGGCCCACGCGACGATGGCGATCAGGGCCGGCAGCACGTTGGGATCCACGACCAGCTCGTCCTTGCGGTGGCGGGCATAGAGCTCGCGCGCCCGCTCCTTGGTCGCCGGATCATCGCCCAGGGTGCCGAGGACGCGGAGCAGATCGCCTCGGAGCTGGCGCTCGAGCTCGCCCTCGCCGGGCTGAGGTTCCCACCCGAGCCGCTCCACGGCCGGGGCAACGCGGTGGCGCACCAGCGCGGCCAGGCCCGGCCGCAGCTCGGACCCGATGACCCGATCGACATAGGCGAAGGATGCGATCAGCACGGTCCAGACGGGGCGATCGGTCTCCGCGGTGAAGCGAGCGGTGAGCTCCAGGTAATCATACGCGGACATGGCGCCCGACTGCGTCAGCGCGAAGCAGTCGCTGACGAGGTTGAACCGGTCGATGGGCATCACCCGCGTCAGCGCGCCGAGGAGCTTCTTGAGGAGCGGCGCGGCGTACCGCACCCGGTAGAACCCGTGCCCGCCCGCGTTGACGACCACCCAGTCGGCGGCGGCGGGCAGCGGCACCGCCAGCTCTCGATCCTCCAGCAAGAGGTGCTTCTCGACGACACCCCGCTTCACCGAGGCCCGGAGCAGGATGGGGATTCGCCACTGCCCCTCCGGTCCGCCCTCGAGGTAGGTGAAGCGGCGCTGCGTGAGCCGGAGCCCGGGCCCCTCGGGCTCGACGGTCACGAGCGGGTAACCCGGGTGAAAGATCCAGCCGTCCATGATCTCGGGGATAGGCTGGCGGGCCGCGTCCCCGAGCGCCTTCCAGAGATCGGTGGTCTCGGCATTGGCGAAGCGGTGGCGGTCCAGGTAGAGGCGCACCCCGTCGCGGAAGACGTCCGGACCCAGGTGCTGCTCGAGCATGCGGAGCACGGACGCGCCCTTCTCGTAGGTGAGCAGGTCGAACATGGCCTCGCAGTCGCGCGGCGCGCGCACCTCGAACTCGATGGGCCGCGTGTTCTGGAGGCCGTCCACTCCCATGGCCGCCGCGCGGGAGACGCCGAAGGTGACCCAGCGCTTCCACTCGGGTTTCCACGCGTCCACGGCGAGCAGCTCCATGAAGGTCGCGAACGCCTCGTTGAGCCAGATGCCGTTCCACCACGCCATGGTGACGAGGTCGCCGAACCACATGTGCGCCACCTCGTGGGCGACCACGTCGGCGACGCGCTCCAGCTCCGCGTGCGACGCGGCGGTCTCGTCGACGAGGAGGGCGGTCTCGCGGAACGTGACGGCGCCCAGGTTCTCCATGGCGCCGGCGGCGAAGTCGGGAATGGCGAGGAGATCCAGCTTGTCGCCGGGGTACGGCAGGCCGTAGTAGCCCTCGAAGAACTCCAGCGAGAACGCGCCGGCGGCAACGCCGAAGCGCGCCAGCTGCTTCTTGCCGGGCACGCACCAGATGCGGAGCGGCGTCTCGCCCACCATGACGGGGTCGGTGGCCTCCAGCTCGCCCACGACGAACGCCACGAGGTACGTGGACATGCGGATGGTGTCGGCGAAGCTCACCGCTTTTTTGCCAGGACCCGCGGGCGCCTCGGTCGCGACCGCGGCGTTCGACACCGCGGCGAGGCCTTCGGGCACCACCAGGGTGACGCCGAAGACGGCCTTGAAGGCGGGCTCGTCCCAGCACGGGAACCCGCGGCGGGCATCGGTGGACTCGAACTGGGTGGCGGCGATGGTGTGCGACACCCCGGCCGCGTCCTTGTACGTGCTCCGGTAGAAGCCGTGCAGCCGGTCGTTGAGCACCCCCGTGAAGGCGAGCCGCAGCCGCCACTCGCCGGGCGGGATCGGCGCCGGGAACAGGAGCCGGGCGCGCTCGGCTTCTGCCTCCAGCGCCACGCTGCCCTGCACCGCGACACCGTCGGCGCCCTCGACGGCGACCGACTGGATGAGAAGCTCCACCGCGTTCAGGACCACCTCGGTCACGGGCTCCGTCACGGTGACCGAGACGGTTTCCTCCCCGGTGAAGGTCGCGGCGTCGAGGTCGGGTTCGAGCCGGAGGTCGTAGCGGGCGGGGACGACGGTCGTCGGGAGTCGGTATTCCATCACCTGACCTCCCGGGGCAGAGCGTGTGGAGTCCGGCCGCGACGGTCGATCATCGTCGCCAGGATACCACCGCGCCTGCGCGGACACACTTGACATCTCCCTGCCCTGACGCCACACTCGCCACCGTCGAGCGCACCTCGGTCGAGGTCACAGGAGGCGCCATGGACAGCGTGCGGGACAGGGTGGCCGTCGTCACGGGTGGCGCGAGCGGGATCGGGCGCGAGCTGTGCCGGGGCTTCGCGCGCGCCGGCGCGCGCGTGGTGGTCGCCGACGTGGACGAAGCCGGGATGGACGGGACGGTGACGGCCGTGAAGGAGGCGGGCAGCGAGGCCATCACGGTGAGGACGGACGTGAGCCGCCGCGCCGACGTGCAGACCCTGGCCGAGCGCGCCTTCAAGCAGTGGGGGGCCGTCCACGTGCTGTGCAACAACGCGGGCGTCACGGTGCACGGCGGCCTCGAGTCCGCCACCCACCAGGACTGGGAGTGGGTCATCGGCGTGAACCTCTGGGGCGTGATCCACGGCATCGAGGCGTTCGTTCCCCGGATGATCGCCGGGGGCGAGCCCGGCCACATCGTCAACACCGCCTCCATGGCGGGCCTCATCGCCTCGCAGGGACTCGGCGTCTACAACACCACCAAGTACGCGGTGGTGGGCCTGTCCGAGACCTTGCAGAAGGACCTGCGCCCGTACAACATCGGCGTGTCCGTGCTCTGCCCGATGGGCGTGGCCACCGCCATCCGGGAGAGCGACCGGAACCGCCCCGCACACCTGAAGAACCCCGAGGACCGGCCGGGCGGTGAGATCACGTTGATCGGCCGGACACTGGCGCCCGAGCAGGTGGCCGAGCAGGTGCTGCGAGCCATCGTCGCCAACCGCCTGTACATCATCACCCACGCCGAGAGCCTGGAGCCGCTGCGCCGTCGCTTCCAGCGCATGGAACGGGCGATCGAGGAGTCGTCATGAACTTCGAGCCGATCGAGGGATGGGGCAAGCTCCCCGAGGGCTGGCGCTACGTCGAGTGCGCCGGCGTGGCCGTGGACAGGAAGGACAACGTGTTCGTCTTCACCCGCGGCGAGCATCCGGTCATCGTCTTCGACCGCGACGGGCGGTTCCTCCGCTCCTGGGGCGAGGGGCTGGTCCGCCGCGCCCACGCCGTCACCATCGACGCCGACGAGACGGTCTGGCTCACCGACGATCTCCACCATACGGTCCGCAAGTTCACGCCCGACGGCAAGCTCCTGCTCACGATCGGAGACCCCGACAAGCCGAGCGAGCTCCAGGGCGGCAAGCCCTTCAATCGACCCACCCACGTGGCGATCTGTCCCAAGACGGGCTTCCTCTTCATCTCCGACGGCTACGGCAATTCCCGCGTGCACAAGTACGCGCCCGACGGGCGGCACGTGATGTCCTGGGGCGAGCCCGGGACGGACCCGGGGCAGTTCAACCTGCCCCACAACTTGGCGACCGACGCCGAGGGCCTGGTCTACGTGGCCGACCGCGAGAACCACCGGGTGCAGATCTTCGACGGCCAGGGCCGCTACCAGGGCCAGTGGAACCACCTGCACCGCCCCTGCGGACTCTTCGCCGACCGCCGCGACAACGCTCACTTCTACATCGGCGAGCTCGGCGCCGGGATGGCGGTGAACGAGCAGACGCCCAATCTCGGCCCTCGCGTGACGGTGCTGACCCTCAAGGGCGAGCGGGTCTGCCGCTTCGGCGGCCGGTTCGCCGGCGAGAAGCCGGGTGAGTTCGTGGCCCCGCACAGCGTGGTCACCGACTCCCGCGGAGACCTCTACGTGGCCGAGGTGTCCTACACCGCGCGCGGGCAGCACGAAAGCCCCCCACGCGAGATTCGATCGCTCCAGAAGTTCAGGAGAACCGAGTAGCGCACTCCGCTGCACAGGATCCCGAGATAGCGACCCCAGCGCTTCCGAACAAGGAACGCGTACATCGTCAAGAAGCCCGCCGCCGCAACAAGCGTGAGGGCGATCTTCCACGCCAGGCCAGTTCGCCAATCCTGATCCGCGGAACCGACGAGGATGTACAGCAGCGGGATCAGCCCGCCCAGCCCCACGAAAACTCCGTAGACCAGCCCGATGAGCCTGAGCCCTGTGATCAGCGTCGGGGTCGAATGTCGGTGCTCGCGCATGTCGGGCCTCGTGGAAGAGCGCGGCCGGAGTCGTGCGCGCGGGCCTACCGGCGCTCGGGCATTGGAAAGAAGCGGCCGGTCGCTCGCGCCACCACGTGGCGGGTCTCGAGATCCTCCAGAGTCCCGGCCAGATCCAGGTATTTCCCGGTGTCCTTCGTCGCCCGCCCCCGGCCGAGCAGGGGGCGGTCGAGGGGCGTGGGCTTGAGGTAGCGCACCGTCAGCTCGCCGGTGACGTAGATCCCACCGGTGTGGTGCAGCGCCGCCCCCGCCAGGATCTCGTCGAGGTATCCGGCCACGATGCCGCCATGGGCCGCCCCGGGCGGACCCTCGAAGCGCGCGGGGATGATGATCGGAGCGAGCACCTCGCGATCGGCGCGGAAGCAGCGGACGCGGAGACCGATCTCGTGGTCAGGCCCGCAGCCGAAGCACTGGTGGAACCGCGCGCCGGGCGCGCTCGAGCGGAGCTCCTCGAGCCCGGCGAACATCGCGTGAAAGGGTACCGGGATCGATGGGCCGTGCGTCATGGCGGTGACTATACCCGGGTCCGTGGCGGGCTTTCAACCGATGGACAGCGGCGCGGAAGGCCCGTATACTCCGTCGGGAATCACACTCCAAACGCCCCGAGAGCCAGGAGGAGAAACTGATGCCCGTGACCGTGAAACCTCTTCCGGACGGCCCGCTTCAGGTGAAGGGCGAGTGCGAGGTGCTGGACGCGCAGGGCAATCCGATCCCCGCAAAGGGCGGCGACATCTATCTCTGCCGCTGCGGTCACTCCGGGAACAAGCCCTTCTGCGACGGGAGCCACAAGAGGGTCAGCTTCAAGTCCTAGCGAACTCGGAGGAGGCGGCGCCCCCCAGGGTGCCCTGCGAGCCGCCGGACGTCGCGGGGCTGGAGCCCCGCCGTCCGAGGCGAGCTACGCGGAGAGATCGCGCCGGCAAAGACGGCGCCCGAACAGAGATCGGTCAGCCCCGCTTCTCGCCCCCGCCGCCCGGCCTCACCATGTGCTCCGGACGCACGAGGCGGTCGAACTCCTCGGCGGTGACATGGCCCAGGGCAAGGGCCGCGTCGCGGAGGGTCGTCCCCGCCTCGTGCGCTCGCTTCGCGATCGCCGCCGCCCGGTCGTAGCCGATCTGCGGCGCCAGCGCCGTCACCAGCATCAGGGAGTTCTCCAGGTGCTCGCGGATGCGACCGTGGTTCGGCTCGATCCCCACCACGCAGTGCTCGCGGAACGATGCGCAGGCGTCCCCCAGGAGCCGGACGGACTGCAGCAGGTTGTGGCAGATCAGCGGCTTGAAGACGTTCAGCTCGAAGTTCCCTGACGCCCCTCCGATGTTGATCGCGACGTCGTTGGCGAGGACCTGGGCGCACACCATGGTGAGCGCCTCGGACTGGGTGGGGTTGACCTTGCCCGGCATGATGCTGCTCCCCGGCTCGTTCTCGGGGATCCGGAGCTCGCCGAAGCCGGCGCGCGGCCCGGACGCCAGCCAGCGGATGTCGTTGGCGATCTTCATGAGCGCGCAGGCGAGGGTCTTGAGCGCCCCGCTGGCCGCCACCGCCGCCTCGTGGGAGCCGAGCGCCTGGAACTTGTTGGGCGCGCTCACGAATGGATGGCCGGTCAGCGTCTGGAGCACGGTGGCCACGCGCTCGCCGAAGCCCTCCGGCGCATTGAGCCCGGTGCCCACCGCGGTGCCGCCGATGGCGAGCTGGCAGAGGCCCGGCAGCGCTCCCCTGACCACGGCGAGCCCCTGGTCGAGCATGGCCACGTAGCCGGAGAACTCCTGACCGAGCGTCAAGGGCGTGGCGTCCTGGAGATGCGTGCGCCCGATCTTCACGATCTCCCCGAACGCGCGGGCTTTCAGGTCGAGCGCATCCCGCAGCGCCTCGACGGCCGGGATCAACCTCCCCGCGATCCGTTCCACCGCCGCCACATGGATCGCCGTCGGGAAGACGTCGTTGGAGGACTGGGAGCGGTTGACGTCGTCGTTGGGATGCACGGGCTTCTTCGAGCCCATCCGCCCGCCCAGGATCTCGATGGCCCGGTTGGCGATCACCTCGTTGGCGTTCATGTTGGTCTGCGTCCCGCTGCCGGTCTGCCAGATCACGAGCGGGAAGTGCTCGTCGAGCTTGCCCGAGATGACCTCGTCGGCGGCCTGGATGATGGCGCCTGTCCGCTCCGGGTCGAGGAGGCCGAGGTCCTGGTTCACGACGGCGCACGCCTTCTTGATCAGCCCCAGCGCCCGGATCAGCTCGCGCGGGAAGCGCTCGCCGCCGATCTTGAAATGCTGGAGCGAACGCTGGGTCTGGGCGCCCCAGTAGCGGTCCGCGGGCACCTCGATGGCCCCCATGCTGTCCGTCTCGGTTCGCGTCGGCATGGTCATGAACGTCCTCCCTGATTCGTCAGCCGGAGCATAGCACTTCGCGCGTCACCCGAGCGCACTTGACATCGGGTCGCTCGCGAGCGGCTCGTTGGGCGTACTCGGTGAAATCGTCGTGGTTCGTCGTCCAAGATGCGGAGATCGGCAGGGCGGCCAGAAGCGTGTGGTTCTCGGTCAGTGAAGAGCGTTCGTCGAAGTCCGTCAGCAGCGCTTGCTTGATACATAGCCAAGCTCGCGGAGTCCCTGCTTGAACGGTTCGACAAACGGGTCGGGAGGCGAGCCCTGGCGGAGCATACCGATGCGGGCGACCTTCCCTGCCTCCTGCGCCTCGACGGCAAGCGGCACAACGAGGGCCAGAAGCAGGATGAGAACGGCGATGAACGTGATGGCATGCACGGGCCTTGCGCGTCTCCAGACTCGGCGCCGGCGCATGAAGGCCTTCAACGGTCAGTCCCTCCCCCTGTGGGGCAAACATTCACGTTCAGCGGCGGCGCGCTCGCGCCGTCCGCTGCGACGTGGAGTTGGACCATCGGCCATCAGTAAAGTCTCTCACCGGCCACCAACAGGCCCGCGAGCTTAAGGAACGTGAGTCCGGCATCGCGGTATGCACCCTCTCCTGGCGAGAATCGATCGACCACGTGATATTCGGTGCGGCGGCGTCCCTCGAGGATCCATTGTGCTCCATCGAAGCCAACTGCACGCGGGGTGGGCTGCGTCGGCATGGTCCAGAAGTCGCTCTTCCGCAGAACTGCCACGAGTGCCTTCCAGTCCGCCCTAGATAGCGATCTTTCGATGCGTTTGGCAACGCCACCAGGGGCGTATCCTCCTGCTCCGCTCAGCTCGATCGCCACAAGATGCACTGCGCGTTCGGAACTACCGACCCGGACCGCGATTGGTCTGTCGAATGTCCGCAACCATATAAAGCGGTACGTCTCAGGTTCCGTCACCGCGCCACACGACAGTGAGGGCTCTCCCATGGTGCTCAGGTGCAGCGAATACCACTGGCGGCGAAAGTCGTCGAGATCGCCCCGATCCGGATCCAGCATCGCAGGCGGAAAGAAGAACGCACCAGTCGTGGCCGACGGACAGCTTGACCGCGCGTCACCGGCTCGCGCATTGTTCGCCCCAACCATGCTCGCCAAGAGAACAACCGCCAAAAGCGTCGTTTGTATGCCCATGGTCTAGACATAATGACTGCCGAGGGGAGAGGCTGACCTCCGTCTCGACACGCGGGTTAGCCTCGGCGAGGTCAATCGGAGGTCAGCTATGAAGAAGGATAGCACGCTGCATGTCGGTCTCGACGTCCACAAGGATTCCATCGTAGTCGGGTACGCGAGCAGCGATGGCGGGGACCCGGTGCACCTCGGCGCCATCGGCACGCGCCAGTGCGACATCGACGCCCTGGTGCGCAAGCTTCAGAGCAAGGGGGCGCGGCTCGTGTTCGTCTACGAGGCCGGGCCCTGTGGCTACTGGCTGTACCGCTACCTGACCGGCAAAGGGCTGGCGTGCCTCGTCGTCGCCCCCTCGCTGATCCCGCGCAAGCCGGGTGACCGCGTCAAGACCGACAAGCGCGATGCCCTGACCCTGGCTCGCCTCGCCCGCTCCGGGGATCTCACCCCCGTCTACGTGCCCCAGGTCCCCGACGAGGCGATCCGCGATCTCGCGCGTGCCCGCGAAGACGCCCTCGGGGACCTCAACGACGCCCGCTTCCGTCTCAAGGCGTTGCTGCTGCGCCACGACGTCCGCTATACCGGGCGCGCCAACTGGGGCGATGAGCATCGACGGTGGCTGGCCCGGTTCGTCTTCCCCACCCCCGCCCAGCAGATCGTGTTCCAGGAGTACGTGCGCACCGTGACTGAGCGAACCGAGTTGCTGGGGCGCTTGGAGGCCGCGCTCCTCGAGCAGGCCAAGACCTGGCGGATGTATCCGGTCGTCGAAGCCTTGCAAGCCCTCCGCGGGGTGCAGTTCACCGTGGCCATCATCACTGTCGCCGAGCTGGGCGACCTCACGCGCTTCGAGCGCCCGCCGGAGCTCATGAAGTATCTCGGCCTCACCCCGAGCGAGTATACCAGCGCCAACCGGCGCCGCCTCGGCGGCATCACGAAGGCCGGCAACGGGCATGCGCGGCGGGCCCTCGTCGAGGCGGCCAAGGCGTATCGCCATCGGGCCAAGGTGTCGGAACAGATCCAGGCCCGGCAGCAACACCTGCCGAAAGCCATTTGCGACATTGCCTGGCGCGCGCAGGTGCGCCTGTGTGGGCGCTACCGGAAGATGTTGGCGCGGGGCAAGCACCCGAACACGATTGCCGCCGCCGTCGCGCGTGAGCTCATCGGATTCATGTGGGCGATCGCCAAAGAGCAACCTCTCGCGGCGTAGTGCGCGATCCGGCACCCCAGAGCCAGCATGAGAGCGACGGCCGACCCGCGGAGGAGACGCAGCCCCGGTGATGGTGCAACCCTCGTCGGCGTTAAGAGGCTGCGACAGATCCTCGTGTCTAGAACGAGGCAGGCACCTGACGGACACAAGCAAGGTGGTACCCAACCCACGAATATCAGCATGATCAACCGTCGAGGTTACTGGCTCCGTCTCCTTCACGGGTCGGTGTCGTATGACCACGTCACCCATTCACGCAGCGGCCACGGCCCGCCGACCCCTAACGCGCGAGGACCTGACGGACGAGGACTTGACATCGGCAGTCATATCAACGTGACGCTCAGCGGCCGGGGCGAGCAACGCGAGCACCGGCCCGCTGAAGCGTGAAGTTGGGCAGTCGTCGTCAGACATTCGACCACTGGCTGGCGCGAACGCCGGGCCGATTCATGCACGGAGACTCCGAACGACGGTGATACTCCGTGGCCCACCGGCGGGCGGCTCCACCCGCTCAACCGGGCTTGCGACCGATGACGATGCTGTAGTAGCCGAACGTGGGCGTCACTTCGATATCGGCGAACCCGGCTTCCGCGAGCATCGCGGACAACTCCCGCCCCGAGTACTGCCGGCCCGCCTCGTACTGCAACAGCATATTGATATTCATCGCCGCCGTGGAAAACGGGCCGGTCTTGCGGTCTTCGTACAGCATCTCGTGGAGGATCACGCGGCCGCCTGGCTCCAGTCCCTCGAAGCTCTTGCGCGTGAGGAGCCGGCACCTGTCCGGTGGCCAATCGTGGTAGATCTGGCTGTAGAAGTGCAGGTCGGCGGGCGGGAAGGTGTCGGCCCACATGTCGCCCACCTGCGTCCTGACGCGGTCCTGCAGGCCGTGCCTCGCGATGAACTCCTCGGCCAGACCGCAGACGGGGGCCAGGTCGAAGACGACCACTTGCAGCTTGGCCCATTGCTGCGCCGCGCCGATGGCGTGAGCGCCCGAGCCCCCGCCGATGTCGAGCATCAGCCGATGCCCGGAGAGGTCAGCCCGCTCCGGCCAGGCGAGGGCAGCGGCCATGCTCGTGCCGTGCATCGCGCGAGTGTAGTTGCGCACGCGATCAGCGCGGTGCCTGTGGGAGGTGAAGACGTCGTCACCCCCGTAGAACTGCGGGGCGTCCGTGAGCACGGCCCGCCTCAGGCTCTCGAACGAGTACATCGCATAGTTCTGGATCATCATGTCGAAGTAACCGCCGTAGTATGTGGCGCTTCCCTCGAGCAGGTAATCTTCCGCGACGGGTGTGAGCGAGTAGCGGCCATCCCGCTCCTCCAGCAGCCCCAGGGCCGCGCTAACCGACACCAGCGCCTCGGCCGCGCGGGGGGCGATGTTCAGGGCATCACAGACCTCCGGTAGGGAGCGCGGCCGCTCGGCCAGCAATGGATAGAGTTTCAGATCGTGCGCGACCAGCACAGCCGGGTAGCCGGAGATGCCGAAAAGGACGTCCCGCATCAGCCGATCGTCCGCCCTGGGGCGCCGGATTCGGCCTGGTTCTGGTTGGCGCATACCTGCCTCCTGGGGCGGCCGCAGCCTGACCCCATTGAGGGCTCTTCGCAAGCCGAACGTTGTTGGCCCGGACGGTCGGGAGCTCGATCACAACGTCGCCAGGATCGCGATTATAGAGTATTCGCCCCTCGTGAATCATCAGCCGCATCGGTTGTCTGCCCAACTATAAGTCGGCGGAACCGCGTAGTGAGATAAACGCTGCCGCCCGGTCAGTCCATCGGCCTCGGACAACGCCTCGATTGCCGTCGCAACCCCTTGCTGGACCGGCGATTGGCATTTCATGCCCGCCCAACTCTCCAGGCGTTGGGCTGCAGCGACGCGCTGCGGTCTATCACGACGACGACCGGACAACTGGTACCTGGCTTTCTCACGGGCTGAACAGTCGATCGGCAGGGCTCTGGACACCGCTCGGACCACGGTTCAACACGTGCGTGTAGATCTGGGTGGTGCTCACGTCGCTGTGGCCGAGGAGTTCCTGAACTGTCCGGATATCGTGACGATCCTC
>WNGF01017204.1_pt1 | contig 11339 bp, 16 predicted proteins | sample 5400641 | NCBI WGS metagenome assembly WNGF01 (sample SAMN13153371, study PRJNA577476) | soil metagenome | isolation source: 80 cm soil or saprolite under grassland replicate 2 | place: USA:California | collected 2016-06-15 | reverse complement strand
ACCGGCATGCCCGCGGAGAGCCGGATGCGCGGCAACGCGCACGTCCGGTTCGGAGGGCGGCCCAGGGAAACGGAGCGGCCAAAAGGCCACCACCGCGCCCTGGGCCGACCCACCTGACACAGCGCGTCGCCCGCTCTCGTGACCTCGTCGCCGAAGGCCACTCGCCCTCGGTCGTGGCGCGCGTCGCGCAGGTCAGCCGCCAGGCCCTCTACCGCGTGCCGCGGCCGAGGAGCGTGCCGCAGCGACGGCCGCCAGCCGATCCGGTCGAGGCCGCGATCATCGAGGAGGCGCTCGCCAACCAGACCGACGGCTACCGGATGGTGACCGCTTTCGTGCGGCGGAAGCTCGGCCGGCCGGTCAACCGCAAGCGGGTGCTGCGGGTGATGCGGGAGCGCAAGCTGATCCAGCGGCGCCGGCCGCTGGAGCGGCGCAAGCGGCCGGGCTTCTTTCGGGTCGAGCGGCCGCGGCAACTTTGGCAGCTCGACATGTCGAGTGTCTGGGTCGCCGAGCACGGCTGGTGCTACCTGAACGCGATCATCGACTGCTGCACCCGCGAGATCGTCGCCTGGCAGCTCAGCCTGCGCTGCCGCGCTGACGAAGCGATCGCCGTCGTCGAACAGGCGGCCGCGGTGCACGGCATCGAACCGGGCGAGCTCGTGCTCGGCTCGGATAACGGCTCGGCCTTCACCGCGCGCCGCTTCCGCGGCCGGCTCGCCGAGCTCGGCATCAAGCATCGTCGCGGCGGCTACCGCGACCCCGAGAGCCAGGCCTTCATCGAGAGCTGGTTCGGGAAACTGAAAGAGAGGGAGGTGTGGTTGAACGAGTACGAGACCCTCGACGACGCTAGACGCGGCATCGGCGGCTACGTCGACCGCTACCACCACCGGCCGCACTCGCGGCTCGGATACAAGACGCCCTACGAGGTCAAGCAGACCTGGGAAGATCTACAAAACATCGCGGCCTAGCCTGTCAACGCCGGCGGGGAGCAGGTCACCACCATGAACCTGTGCCCAATCATCGTGCGGTGCCCGGAGACCGGCCGGGCGGGGATCCCTGGGCGGGAATCCGCAGGGACGGGCCAGCGGAGAGGTTCCAGCTTGACAGGTGTCGGGCGGGAGTGAGAACGTGTCGGTGTCGAAGCCCGGTGACCGAAAGGTCGGCGGGCTTCGGCGTTTCTGGTCGGAAGCTATACGCGGATGCCGAGCTTGCGCAGCTCGACGATCGCAGCTCTACGCCAGCGGATCGTGTCGGGCGAGAACGGCAACGTGAAGGGCATCCCGTTTGCTTTTCGGAGCGGCTTGCCGTCGCGCAGGACGCGGTAGTGCCCCGGCGTCGACTCGACCGTAAGGCCGGTGGCTTCGAGCCGGCGAATGAACTCGCGCACGTCTTTTCTCATCCGTTCTCGTCGCGCTTCGGCGTGGACGGGATCAAACGGAAGACCGCGTGTCTCGACACTTCGGCCGCAACGGCCTCGTCCGATGAGTTCGGTCTAGCGTCGAAGTAGGGACGCGTGACGCGGATCTCGGCTATGTATTTGCGTAGTACCGGGATCGCCTCCTCGCCTGCGACCTCCTCAACCTTGTATGTCTCCGAGTGGCGACCGCGGCTGAGCGTGACCTCCCCGCGCGCGCGGGTGTTGAGCACCCAGTTCGCGGGTCCGTAGCCGGCGACCAACCAGCGGCGGCCGCCCACCTCGATCACGTCCACCGGGGTCGAGTGCGGCCGTCCCGTCTTTCGCCCTGGCACCGTGAGAATCTGGCGGTATTGCGCTCCCAACCCGAGCTTCGTCAGAGTGCGGAACCACCGGTTGATCAGTCGGGTTCCAAGGTGCCGTCGGTAGGTCTTGGCCATGCTTCGACGAGGGTGGACGAATGCAGCTGCCGGCGCAAGCTTCGTTAGCACCGCAGGATCGGCGCGCGACCGTCATCGGCGCTGCGCGTGACGTCTGAGGACTACTGACTCGAGCAGTCGGCGGTCGCTGCGCCGCGTTGTTGTCTGAGTCACCTCGGCGATTGCTGGGATGCATCAACAACGTGCATGAAGTCGATCACGCGCAACAGCCGCAGGATCGGTCGCAGGGGCTGCGGGACGAGTTGTTGTCGCTCGTCGTGATGGATCTCCGGTGATGTCAGACGCTTGCGGCGGCCGCGTGTGATCACCTCGCAGCCTCCGGCCGCGAGAACGTTTCGAACCCAATCGGACTCGGCGCCGTAGGTCAGCGCGATCAAATAGCCGTCGGCCGTGCGGAACAGGTTGACCGGCGTCTCATATCGGCGTTTGGACTTGCGCCCTGTGTGGATCACGACGCCGAAGCCTGGCAGCCAACGCGCCAGCGGCCGGGTCAGGTGATTGGTGACGCGGCGGTTGAAGTGCGCGATTCGTCGGCCGAGGAGCGGGCTCATCTGGTCATTGGGGCGACCCAGAAGTCTGATCGCGCTGTCCTCTCGTCGTCGCTGATGGACGCGATCCAGTGACGAGGATCAACCGACGATGTATCGCTCTCGGAGCGTCGCGCGTGTTTTCGACGGCAGTGCTGCGTCGCGGAGGAGCTCTTCGATCGTAATGGCGGCGAACGTGGCTCGGTCTGTGAGGAGATCGGCGTAGCGGGTGCAGATGTCGGCGAAATCCGTGTTGCCGCGGCGTCGATCGCGCCGCGGTGGAAGATGCCTGACCGTCGGGCGATCTTGCGTTGGAGCGGCCGCCCGGCGGGTTTTGCGATCGCCGGCTTGGCGCGGTCGTGGTATTCGACGTCGAGCGCGACGATTCCGCGCGTGCCGTCGTGGAGGTCGAGCACGAAGGCCGCGTCGAAGGAGCGGAGGCTGCCGAGGTAGGTCGGATCGAAACGTCCGGGCGAGTGTGCGAAGCGGATCTCGCAGACGCTGCCGGGCGCGTCGGGCCACCACTTGTGCATGGCGCGGTCGGCGAGCGAGACGTTGGCGGCAAGGTCGCCGAAGAGGTTGAAGGCGAGTGTCGGCGACCAGAGCAGGTCGGCCCAGAGGCGCTGGTGGTCGAAGCGCTGGTGCGGCTCGGGATTCGACGCTCGCGTCCGTGCCGCCGCGAGCGCGCCCGCCGTCACGAAGTTCGCGCCGGTCTCCTGCGCGTACGCGAGCGGGAGACGGCTGCCGACTGGGCGGGTCGGGGTTCCCTTGCGCGGGACGATTGGCTGCGATCCGATCGGGTGCCCGTGCGCTTCGCGCCAGCGGGCCTGGTGGAGGCGGAGCCGCCGGCGGAAGGCGGTCATCTGGGGACGGCCGTGCACCCGGTCGTCGGGCTCCCAGCAGTGCGCGGCCTGCAGCTCCTGGCGCGAGGGCTCAGCCATGCGTTCGCAGGAAGTCGAGGACGCGCCGTGTGAGCAGCGCCGTTGCGTTGGGGTCGTAGGAGGGCAGGCTCGAGTCCGCGAAGTAGTGCTGGTCGCCGGGATAGAGGAACAGTTCGGCGTCGTCTGTGGAGTCGACGAGCTGGCGAGCGGCGTCGATGTCGCCCTCGCCGACGAACACCGGGTCGTTGTCCATGCCGTGGATCTGCACCGGCACGCCCGCCGGCCAGGCGCCGAAGAAGTCGGTCGGCACACACGCGTAGAAGAGGAGCGCGCCGCGCGCGCCCGGGCGGGTCTGCGCGAGCTTCTGCGCCGGTAGAACGCCGAGCGAGAAGCCGCCGTAGACGAGCTCATTCGGTAGCGCCTGCGCGGCACGCTCGCCGCGGGTCAGGATCTCGTCGGGGAAGCCCAGCTCCTGGGCGTATGCCATTCCGTCCTCGATCGTCGCGAACGTTCGGCCGTCGAACAGATCCGGCGTGTGGACGGTGTGGCCGGCCGCCCGCAGCTCGTCCACGAAGGCGTGGAAGCCCGCGGTCTGACCCTGCGCGTGGTGGAACAGCAGCACCTCGGCCATCTCGCCTCCTTGTGGGATCAGGAATAATCGACAATAATGGATCGATCCGCCTATGTCGATCGATGACCCGATTCCCGACTGCGAGCTCAGCGAGCGGCTGGTCATCACCGCGCCGGCGCAGCTGCGGGCGATCGCCGACCCTCTGCGCGGCACGATCCTCGATCTCCTGCTCGAACGGGCCGCGACCGTGGCGGAACTCGCGGCCGCCGTCAACCGGCCGAAGAGCACCGTCGCCCACCACGTGAACGTCCTCGTCGACGCAGGGCTGCTCTGCGTCGTGCGCACGCGGCGGGTGCGGGCGATCGACGAGCGCTACTACGGCCGCACGGCGCGCCTGTTCCAGGTCGGCGTCGTCGAGCGTCCCGGCGAGGACCCGACAACGGTGCACGCGAGCGCGCTCTCTGTCGCCGCCGCCGAAGCAGGCCCGGCGCACGCGGCGGACGAGCTGCGCTCGATCCTGCGCCACGCGCGCGTTCCCGAGGAGCGGGCCGAGGAGCTCTGGCAGCGGATCCTCGCGATCGTGCAGGAGTTCTCCAGGCTGCCGCGCGGCGGCGGGACCGTCTTCGGCCTCGCGGCCGCGCTCTACCCGACCGACTACCCGGCGCTGCCCGATCCGGAGCTGGCTGATGGCTGAAGCACGACTCGAAGACAACGGCTCCTCGCGCCCGCTGGCGAGGGCTGGTTCGTCGTCAACCTACGCGACGCGCATTGGCTGACCTCCGAGGAAGGCGAGAAGCAGCCGACCGGCGCCGAGTGCCCGTTCGAGAGCGGGAAGGCGGAGTTCCCGCAACTCGGCTTCCGGATCCACGTCCTCGCGCCGGGCGAATCGAACGGGCTCTACCACGGCGAGAACAAGCAGGAGGACTTCCTCGTCCTTCACGGCGAATGCCGGCTCCTCGTCGAGGGCGAAGAGCGGCGACTGCGCGCATGGGACTTCGTCCACTGCCCGCCATGGACGGAGCACATCTTCGTCGGTGCCGGCGACAGACCGTGCGCGATTCTCATGGCAGGCGCGCGCGGCGACGACTGGAAGGTTCGCTACCCGCTGTCCGAACTTGCCGCAGGACACGGCGCGAGCGCGACGGAGGAGACGTCCGATCCCGATCAGGCCTACGCCGAGTTCGAGCCGTCGCGGCGCGGCCGGCCGTCGTATTGGAACCAACTGCCCTGGGCGTAGACGAAGCCTCGTAACGGGGCTCGAAGCGTTGACCGGTCCCTTGCGCCGGGCCAGCGGTTCACGTCACGTTCTCGCGAGGCCAGCGTTGTCGGTCCGCGACCAGTCAGCTTGCTTGGTCCCATTCGTCCTCCCCGTGCGACCAAGGCACCGCTGTTTCGCGCCTGAACACGAGGTCGTCTGCATCGTTGCCGGGCCAGACGCCGATCTTGTTGCTGTCTGGGTAGACCGAGACCGCTGGCACACGGGAGCTGGAGAACATCAGCGTTCTGGCGGGCGCTTCGCTGCGGTTCATGATCTTGTGCGCGCCGGTGGGGCCGGGCGGGAAGCAGATGAGGTCGCCTCGAGTCAAGGTGTGTTCGCCGTCGGTGTCGCGGAGGATGATGCTGCCCTCGAGCACGAGCAGCCATTCCTCGTTGTATTCGTAGTGATACGGGGACTGCGCCTGGCCCGGTGAGAGGTCGTAGATGTACATCGCGGTCTCAGCAGACTCGAGTGCACGAGCGACGTCGATCCTGCCTTCGGTGTTCTCGGTGGTGAAGAGGTTGATCGGCATCCCGCTACGAGTCCTCCGCGGCAGGCAGCTCCTGTGCGATCTCCCAGCTGTGGCCGTCGGGGTCGGTGAAGGTCGCGGTGCGCATGCCCCAGACGCGGTCGACCGGGCCGGTGAGGAGGGTGACGCCGCGCTGCTCGAGGAGCGCACAGACGGCGTCGACGTCGTCGACCCAGATGCTGAGCTGGAACCGGGCTCCTGCCTCGCGGTTGGCTACCGGCGCCGGCTCGACCTGCTCTCGGGCGGCGGCGGCGTGCAGGAGGTTGACGAAGAGGTGGTCGAACTGCACGCAGACGGAGGTCGCGTCCTCGAAGACGACGTCCACGTCGAAGACGTCGCGGTAGAAGGTCTTCGCTGTTTGCAGATCGTGGACGAAGAGACTGATCGCGCTGACTTTCTTGAGGGATTGCGCGGCCGCCTCCGCGGGCTCAACCGGCGCCGCGTGCTCATCGAATTGCGGCAGGTCGTCGGTGATCTCAAACCAGGGGGCCTTCGAGCCGACGAAGATGTGCTTGGTCGGTCGCAGCGTCGGCGGGTCGACGAGCGTGCCGAGCGCGACGTGCACGTAGGCGCCTTCGCGCACGACCGAGAAGAGCAGCGACCCACAGGCCTCGCAGTGGCTGTCGTTGAGGCTGTCGTCGCCAACGATCAGGAGCGCGTCGCGGCCGTCCGTGATCTCGAGCTTCTCCCGCTCAATGCCAGCGAACGGCTTGAAGGCCGAACCGGTCGTCGCGCGGCAGTTCGAGCAGTGGCAGTTGGAGGCATACACGAACGCGTCCTCGACCCGGTACCGGACGGCACCGCAGTAGCACTTGCCGACGAGCACGCGCGTGTCCGCGTCCCTCTCCCCAGACGTCTCCGTGAGCATGCGCCCTCCTTTCGCTGTGACCACTACCTCACGAGACCGCTCTGAGGCCGAAAACTCATCGGCCGCTGACCAACCGACGGGTCGGCGGCTCGGACACAGACCTCACACGCCGACGCGGGCTGGGCAAGATCACGCCGGCGGCAAAGCCGCGCGCGGCCGTGATCCGGATCCCGCGCCGACAGTGTCAGGGGAGAATGAGCGGGGAGACGCTCTCGCGCCGCGACGGGGACGCTGCTGTTTCTCGTTGTTGCGCCGGGCTGGCGTTGGTGACAGCGTGGTGACCGCGGCTTGCGCGGGCGTCGGCGATTCACCAAGATGTCCTTGTGCGTCGACTGCCGGCCGATTGCTGTACTCCGGTCGCGAGCTCGTCGCTCGGCGAGGCGGAGGCTGGTGAGCTGGAGCGGCTGCTGCGCGCGCTCGCGGACCGGCAGCGGCTGCGGATCCTGAACATGCTCGTGCGCGCAGGCGGTGCGCCGCTCTGCGTGTGCGAGTTCACGGCGGAGTTCGATCTGCCGCAGCAGAACGTCAGCTATCACCTGAAGCAGCTGGTCGACGCGGGCGTGATCGCGCGCGAGCGGCGCGGCCGCTACTCGTACTACGCGCTGGTCGACGGTGTCCTCAACCAGATCGCAGCCCTGGTCGCGCTCCCTGCAACGCAGGCGGCGGCGTGAGCCGCGACCTCGTCCGTGCGCTGACCGCGGAGGCGATCGGCACCTTCGCGCTCGTCTTTGCCGGTGCGGGTGCGGTGATGGTGGACGGAAAGACGCACGCGCTGGGTCACGTCGGCGTCGCGATCACCTTTGGGCTGGTGATCATGGCGATGGTCTACGCGGTCGGGCACATCTCGGGCGCGCACTTCAACGCCGCGGTTACGTTTGCGTTCGCGCTCACCCGCCACTTCCCTTGGTCGCTCGCTGCCGGTTATTGGTTGGCGCAGTCCGTCGGCGCGGTCACCGCGGCCGCGCTGCTGCGCGGCTCGCTCGGCGACATCGCGCACGTCGGCTCGACGTTGCCGTCGGGTTCGCAGGGGCAGTCGTTTCTCTGGGAGTTGGTGATGACGTTCTTCTTGATGTTCGTGATCCTGGCCGTTGCGACCGACACGCGCGCGGTCGGGGAGGCGGCGGCGATCGCGATCGGCGGCACGATCGGACTGGATGCGATGTTCGGCGGTCCGATCTCGGGCGCCTCGATGAACCCGATGCGCTCGCTCGGTCCGGCGCTCGTCTCCGGCGACCTGCACGCGCTCTGGCTGTACATCGTTGCGCCGCTGATTGGCGCCGCGCTTGGCGGGCTGGCCTACCAGTTCGTGCGCGGCGAGCAGCCGCGCCCGGCCGAGTTCGTCGACCAGCCCGTTGCGCCAACGGAGGAAGCGGCGTGAGCAAAGTGTTGTTCGTTTGCGTCGGCAACCAGGGCCGCTCGGTGATGGCGGAGCGGCTGTTCCGGCGCGCCGCCGCTGGCCGCCACCAGGCGCGTTCGGCCGGATCGAACCCCGGTACCTCTGTTCACCCGCAGGTGCTGGAGGCGCTGGCGGAGATCGGCCTCGACGCCGGCGACCACACGCCACACAAGCTCGCGGACGAGGACATCGAGTGGGCCGACGTCATCGTCGCAACTTGCGACGACGCCTGCCCGGTGATCCCCGGCAAGCGCTACGTCAGCTGGCAGCTGCCCGACCCGAAGAATGAGCCGCTCGAGCGCGTGCGCGCGATTCGCGACGACATCTCGCAGCGCGTGGCTCAACTCGTCGACGAACTCGATCAGCAAGATGTCGCGGCTTAGGGGGTTGCGGTGAAGTACGTGCTCTTCGTCTGCACGCACAACGCCGGCCGCTTGCAGATCGCGCAGGCCTTCTTCGAGCGCGACGCGCCCAGCGACATTCGTGCCGAGTCCGCTGGCGAGGAACCCGCTGCTGCGATCTGGCCGAACGTTGTCGAGGCGATGCGCGAGGTCGGGATCGACATCAGCGATCGCCGCCCGAAGAAGCTTGACCTCGAGATGCAGCTGCACGCCGACTGGGCGATCACGCTGCATTGCCAGGCGAGCTGTCCGTTCGTTCCCTCGCAGGTCGAGGACTGGGACGTCGATGATCTCGCCGGACGGCCGCTCGAGCGTGTGCGCGAGATCCGCGACGAGGTCGAGCAGCGCGTCCGCGACTTCATCGAGACGCGACTCGGCGACGTCCGCAGGGACGAGACGGCGCACCGGCTGCGCCTGCAGAGGCTGATCCCTTCGCTCGTCGACGAGTTTGGCGGCGAGAAGCCTGCGGAGGAGATCCGCGCCTGCGCGGATGCCGTTCTCGCGGAGTTCGCGGACGTGCCAGTGCGTAGTTTCGTGCTCGCACTCGCGCAGCGTCGCGCCCGCGAATGCCTCCGCGACGGCAGCTGCGCCGAACTCGTCGCCTCGGTCTGATCCAAGAACAAAGCGCCTCTTGACGGCGATGTGTTCGCTTGTCAGAGTCGAGCGGTCAAGTCCCGTGGTGAAGGGTTTCAAAACTCTGATTCACGCCTGGGAATGCCTCGTTTTCCAGGCGAACCGTAGTTCTGAAACAGTGAAGATCTCGGCGCGGTGGGCGTCGAGGTCTGACCTGTTTGAAACTGACCGCTGCGTGTCGTTGTGGGGACGTGTTCGTGTGGGTGCCGAATACTCCGTTTCGCCTACTGATCAGGCTGTTCTCTCGTTCGGTAGCTCCGTTCCGAGGACGGCGTTCGGCGCCGAGGGGGGGTGCGGCGGCTGCTAGTGTCGTCTGCGACCACGGGTGAGTGAGAGCGCGTACCGGCCGAGCCCCTGGACGACGTTGAGGACTCCCGGGTTTTGGCTTGTGCCTTCCGCTGCACGTTCGTGAAGCAGTCGAGGGAGGTGTCGAGATGGCAACCGGAACCGTGAAGTGGTTCAGCAACGACAAGGGCTACGGCTTCATCGCGCCGGATGACGCGAGCAAGGACGTGTTCGTCCACCACAGCGCGATCGAGGGCGAGGGCTACAAGAGCCTCGCCGAGGGCGCGAAGGTCGAGTACGAGGTGGAGGAGGGGCCGAAGGGTCCGCAGGCGCGCAGCGTCAGCGTCGCAACGTCCGTCTAGCCGTCGCGGTTTGACGGGCGACGCCGTAGGTATCAGTTTCACGCGCGCGCGCGGATACCAAAGACCAACGTGAAGCGCAAGTTTGTCTGTCGGCGAGAGGCGAGCATCGCGGTGCCGCGTTCGCGCCGGGCAGCCCCGGCCCGCTGCCTGAGACCGTCCGCAGGTCCCAGAGCAGGCGGTGGACGTTGGTGGACGCTGGGTGGACGTCGAATCGGGAATTCGTCGCTGACCCCGAAAACGGAACCAGCACCTGAGCACGAAGAAACCGGAAGCCCTCTGACGGACTCGAACCGTCGACCCCCTCCTTACCATTTGGCTTGTTCCTGCCGTTCTTGCCGCCGATTGATTTGCGGCCGATTGCCGCCGGTTGCAGCCACGGGGCTCCATAAAGGCTCCATCGTGTGTTGCCACGGGGCTCCATAAAGGCTCCATCGTGTGTTGCCCGCGCTGACGACATGAGGCCCCGGTCGGCCAACGACCGTGCTCGTGCACTCGGTCGCGTAGCCATTCAAACGACTCTACGTTCGCTGCGTGCGGTTGTTACACCCGATCACGGAGGACGAGATGATCGCAACGTTTCTCCGTGCCGAGGTCGACTCCCGCCGCTACGGCGACAAGCTGCGTGCGCTGCTCGTGCGCGACGGCCGCAGCGAAGACGTGCTACGCCGTCCGGACCTGAACGACGTCGAGGCGAATGCCTACCGGCGGCGGCTCCTCGATGAGCATCGCGAGTACGTTCGCCGCGAGGGGATGTTCGGCGGCTTCCCTCGCGGCCTCGAGTGGTTTCGCGCCACGCTCGACCGCGACGAGGTGCTGGAGATCCGCTACATCGACTGGGATTGGTGGCTCGAGCTGTCCGGCGGCAGCCGCCGCCCGCGCGACGCGGCACGGAGGATCCGCGCAGGCCTGATCCCCGGCGCCACGGCTGCCGGGCACGAGCCGCTGGCGGCCGCGCTGCAATCCGGCCTGCCGCCGCCGGAGCCGATCGCGGTCGCGCCGCGGGCGCTCGCGCCCCTCGTCCTCGTCGAGGGTCACGTCCGCCTGACCGCCTACGCGCTCTTTCCGGACTGCCTCCCGCGGTCGCTTGAGATCCTCCTCGGCGTCTCCGACGAGATCGCGACCTGGTGGGCCTTCTAGGGCTCGAGAAAAGGCGCTTGCTGGGAAGCGGGCGGGGGCTATCGTCGCAGGATGGGTAGCAGCGGTGTCCGTGCTTACGACCCGGTCCGCGATGCGGACGCCGCCCTGGCGTTGTGGCAGCGTTCGCTTCCGTTGTGGCCGATTGCTCGCGCTGAGTTCGCTGGTGTGATCGGCGACGCCGCCCTCGTCGCGACCGTCGACCGGCAGCTCGCTGGCATCGCGGCCGTCGCGCACGGTGGCCGGCGCGCCAGCCTGCAACTCCTGCTCGTCGACCGCGACCGACGCCGGTGTGGCCTCGGCCGCCGCCTGCACGACGCGGCCCTCGACCACCTCCGCCGCCGCGGCGCCGACACCGCCGGCCTCGGCGGCACTCCCGCCCCCTACCTCTGGCCCGGTCTCCCGGCTGGCCTTGACGACGCGCGGGCGGTCCTCGAGCGCTGGGGCTGGAGGTTTGGTTACCGCTGCTGGGACCTCGTCCGCGATCTGAGCGACTACCAGACGCCGCGCGAGGTCGCGGCACGCGCCTCTGGCTCCGCGTACCGTTGGGCGAGCGGCGCCGACCGCGAGCGCCTGGCCGCGTTCGAGGCACGCCACTTCCCGAGCTGGGTTGCGTACTCAACGGCGACCTTGTCAGCGCGAT
>WNGF01009263.1_pt1 | contig 11343 bp, 6 predicted proteins | sample 5400641 | NCBI WGS metagenome assembly WNGF01 (sample SAMN13153371, study PRJNA577476) | soil metagenome | isolation source: 80 cm soil or saprolite under grassland replicate 2 | place: USA:California | collected 2016-06-15 | reverse complement strand
TTCCAGGCCCCCGCACCTGCTGCTTTGGGCAGTGGCGAGCTCGCGGCGGCTGTCGAAGGGGGCGCGGTCCCTCATCCTCGATGCGGCGAACGAGGTGTTCTACAGCGCCGCAAGCGTATGGGAAGTCTCCATCAAGAGCGCGCTGCGAGGCAGAGCCTTCAAGGCCGACCCGACAGTGCTCGTGCGCGCTCTGGCGCAAAGCGGGTTCTCCGAGTTACCCGTGACGGCGGCGCATGCGGCGCGCGTCGCCGGCTTGCCGGCAGTTCACGGCGATCCGTTCGATCGGCTGCTGGTGGCGCAGTCGTTTGCCGAGCCGATGACGCTGCTCACGAATGACGCGGTCCTGGTGGGCTACGGTCCGTTGGTACAGTTGGTGTAGCTAGCTCTACCGACGCGCGGGCCAGCGCGAGCAGGCCCACGAGCCCCTCCCCATCGCGGCGACGCTCACGGCTTCTTCCACACGATCATCTCACTGCCGCTGATCGTGAGCGTCGTGCCGAGCTTGTCGCATCGGTGCATGATCTGCTCGACCGCCTCCTTGTCCTGGCCCGGGTCGCAGACATAGGTTTCATTGCGGTCGTTATGGCGCACCATCGAGAACGCGACCTCCACGAGCGCTCTGTCGTCGAAGGTCAGGCGGGCCAGCATGCCGACCCAGTCGCCGTGCGCCCGGCCGTCATGCCCGGTGTGGAACGAGAAGCTGCCGAGGCCATAGAAAATCGGCTTGCCCTGATACATCTCGACCGCGCATGCGTAGTGGGGTCCATGCCCCATGACCACGTCGGCGCCGGCATCGATCGCCGCGTGGGCGATCTCGACCTGGTAGTCGAGGACGTCTTCGGACAGTCCCCAGTGATGGGAGGCGACCACGATGTCAGCCCCTGTGCGCAGCGCGCGCAGATCGCCCGTGAACTCGGCGAGCGACTTGGCGTCCGCCCACGTGATGATCGCGGGCGGAAGGCCGGGACGGTTCGCGGGCGGGACGCCGGCGCGCCGCGTCTGGAGCATCGGCTCGTACGCGGTGCGTCCCGTGGGGACGGCGACACCGGGGCCGTTGTCGGTGGCCTCGTGGCCAATGGCCCAGTAGACGGAGGTCCGTTGGACGAAGCCGAAGCGCAGACCCTCGTGGATGACGATGGCCGGGGCGCGCGCGGCCTTACGATTCAGTCCCGCTCCGGTGCACGGAATGCGGATGCCGTCGAGCTGCCTGAGCGACGACCGGATCGCCTCCTCGCCGTAGTTCACGTTGTTGGCGTTGCCGACCGCGCAAAACCCGCCGATGACGAGGGCTTGGGCGGAGGCGAGCGGAGCATAGAAACCCTCGCGTTCCACCGGGTGCCCTGCGGCCGGCTCGTAGAAGCAGCACTCCAGGTTGCCGAACAGCACATCGGCCTGCCGTAACGTGTCCTTGATGCGAGTGAACGGCACCTGGGGATCGGTGACGTTCATCAGGTTGACGTCGCCGGTCAGCATCAGCGTTCGTTTCATGGTTCACAATTCTTGTTCACGGCCGTAGCGGCCGTCCGGCTGCGCCTCAGTGCCGACCCGTGCCGCCTGGCGTGGGCGCCGGTGTCGGGAAGTACTCGGCGACCGGAATTTCGATCACACTCGGACCGTTCGATGCCAGCGCTTCCTTCATGGCGCCCGCGATCTCCTCGGGGCGCTGCACGTACATCCCGCGCGCGCCGTACACCTCGGCCAACTTGTCGAAGCGCGGATTGACGAGGTCGACCCCGATGTACCGCCCGCCGAAGTGGCGCTGCTGCTGTGCCTTCTCGGCGCCGTGGCAACTGTTGTTCAGCACGATGCTGACCAGCGGGATGCGCCAGCGCACCGCCGTGTTGATCTCCTGCGAGGTGTAGAGGAATCCGCCGTCGCCCTGCAGACTCACGGCGGGGCGATCGGGCCGGCCGAGCTTGGTCCCGAGACCGACGCAGTAGCCCATACCGAGCCCGCCGTGCCCGGCGTAGTTGAAGAGCGTGCGCGGAACTTCGAAGTGCAACCGGTCGTAGGCCAGTCCCGGCGCGACGCCGGCGTCGATCGTCACCATGCAGTCGCGCGGCAGGACACGGCGCAGCTCCGGGTACACCCGCTGCGGCATCATCGGAGTTCCCGTCAGGGACAGCTCGCCCTGGAGCCGCGCCTGACGGCGCGCCGCCAGCGCCGCCACCTCGCTCCGCCACGCCGCCTTGGGGCGCCCCTGCGAATAGGTGTCGCGCACTGCGCGGAGTAGCTGCTCGGCCACGGCTCTGGCGTCTCCCACGATCCCGACCGCCACCGGGTAGTTGCGGCCGATCTCCTGAGCGTCGATGTCCACCTGGACGATCTGCGTCTCGCGGTTGATCACGCGGTAGTCCCAGAACGTCGTCGCCTGATTGAGGCGTGTCCCCAGCGCCAGGATGACGTCGGCGCGGTGCAGGGCTTCCGCCGCCTCGCCGGACCCGCGTCCTCCCGGCGGCCCGACGTACAGGTGATGGCTGTTCGGTACCGCGTCGGTGTGACCGTAGGAGGGCACGAGCGCCATGTCCAGGAGCTCCGCCAGCGCGACCGCTTCCTTGCTCGCCTCGGCGTCGATGATGCCTCCGCCCGCCAGCAGGAGCGGCCGCTGCGCCTGCGCCAGCAACGCCGCTGCGCGCTGGATGGCCTGCGGATCACCCGCGATGCGCGTCTCCACCGCGCGGTACGCCCCCGGACGGAGCGGCTCCCCCGCGATGGTCTGGTCGTCCAGGAGATCTCGCGGGATGTCCAGGAAGACCGGCCCGCGCTTGTCGGCGAGGGCAGCGCGGAAGGCGTAGTGCAGCATCTCGGGGATGCGCTCGGTCTTGTTCACCTCGAGCGCCAGCTTCGTGATGGGCTTGAACAACCCTACCAGATCGAACGCCTGGCTGCCGTCACGATAGATGAAGTCGCGCGCGACGTCGCCGGCGATCACGATCACGGGCGCCCGTCCCTTGTAGGCGAGGGAGATACCCGTGACGAGATTGATGGTCCCGGGCCCGGAGGTGGTGATGCAGGCAGTGGGCCTGCCGGAGGCGCGGGAATAGCCGTACGCCATGAAGGCCGCGCCCTCTTCGTGCCGGGTGTCGACGAAGCGGATGTCGCTCCGCCCGTACATCTCGGTGACGATACTGTTGGTGGTCGAGCCCACCACGCCGAAGGTGTACTCGACCCCTTCCGCGCGCAACGCTTCCAGGACGGCTTGGCCAGCTTTCATCTGTCACGCCCTCCGCACCATGGTGGGCACAAGATGCTTGATCGTCGGCGCGCCGATCTGCTACATGGGCATCCTCGGTGATGATGGCTGCCGGGAAGTCTAGCTGAACCTTACGATGCGCACCAGCAGAGCCTCCGCCCGGGTTCGAGACTAGGTTCGTGAGGCTTCCTGCTCACGCGCGATGCGAGATCTCAGGCGGGAGAATACCCCGAAGCAACGGCTCGCGCCGATGGCGGCATGACCGCGTCGCGATCGTCATGATAAGGTCGGGGAGAAAATCGCAGGCGAAAGTGGAGGAAGGAGCAAGCCATGGGCATCAAGGGCATCGACCACTGGGTCATCGTCGCGGGCGATCGCGAGCGCACGCTGCACTTCTACCAGGGGCTCGGCTTCACGATCGCCTGGGAAAAGCGGCCAGGCCGCCCGGACATGGCGACGATCCGGATCAACGACGCCCAGAAGATCAACGTCCACGAACCGGAGGCGCCGGCGCGGGCGGGCTATCTCGGAGCGCGACAGCCGACGGTGGGGGGTGCCGACTTCTGTCTCGAATGGGATGGGACCGTCGACGAGATTCTCGCCTTGCTGAAGCGCAACGGCGTGAAGTCGGAGGCGGGACCCGGACCACGCACGTGCGCGCGCGGTGTGTCGACCAGCGTGTACTTCCGTGATCCCGATGACAACCTCGTCGAGTTCACCGTCTATTGACCAACATGGGGGGCCGAGCCACGGGCCCCCCATGTCCCAGCGAGTCCACCTGAGCGTGGCCGAGGCCCGCGCGCTGTCCGAGCGGGCCATGTGCGGGGTCGGGTACGAGCCCGAGGAGGCTCGTATTCTCGCCGACCACGTGATCGACGCGGCCCTCTGCGGCTACGAGTACTCCGGTCTGCCGAAGTTGCTCAACGTCGCCGAGCACCCCAGCTTCAAGGCGCCGCGCAGCCCGATGCGCGCGCTCAGGGAGACGAGCGTGTCGGTGCTGTTCGACGGTGGCAATCAGAGCGGCATGCTCGGGATGTACTACGCGACGCGCGCCGTCATCGAGCGGGCGCACGCGCACGGCTTCGCCCTCGTCGGCGTCAACAACATCTGGATGAGCGGCCGCAGCGCCTATTACGTCGAGATGGTCGCCAGGGCCGGCCTGATCGGCATCCACACGGTGGCGGCGCACCCGATGGTCGCGCCGCTGGGCGGGGCCAAGGCGGCGCTCGGCACCAATCCGATCGCCTTCGGCTTCCCGATGGACGGCGACCCGCTGGTGATCGACCTCGGAACCTCCGCGTTCATGGGCACCGATCTCCAGTTCCGGCAGCGGCTCGGCATCCCGCTGCCGGAGGGGGTAGCGATCGACGAGGATGGCCGTCCTACTACAGACGCGGGGGCCGCGCGACGCGGCGCGATCCTGCCCTTCGGCGGGCACAAGGGCTACGCGCTGGCGCTCGCGATGCACGCGTTCGGTGTGCTCTGTAGCGGGGTGGCCGACAAGGAAAGCACCGGGTACCTCTTCATCGCGTTCAAGCCCGATCTGTTCGTTCCCCTGGAAGATTATCGGCGTGCGCTGGCCGCAGAGATCGCCGTGATCAAGGCGACGCCGCGGCAGGAAGGCGTCGACGAGATCCGCATTCCTGGCGAGCGCGCGTATCGCGAGCGCGCGCGTCTGGCGCGTGAGGGTCTTGAGATCGACCGGCGTATCCACGACGCGCTGATCGCGCTCGCGGAGGGCCAGCGCGGAGCCTTGACCGGGGCCGCCGAGGAACGATGACGTTGCCGGAGATCTGGACCGAGCCGCAGATGCAGGCGATCCACAAGATGCTCAACCCGCGCTCCATCGCCATTGTCGGGGCGACGCCGCGGCTGCAGTACGGGGGGCGGTTCCTCGCCGCCGCGCTCAAATCGCAGGACCGCGTCCGCGTCTATCCGGTGAACCCCAACTACGACGAGATCCAGGGAGTGAAGTCCTACCCGAGCGTCGCCGATCTGCCGGAAGGTCCCGATCTGGTGGGTATCATCGTCCCACACCACCAGGTGCTCGAGATCTTGAAAGCCTGTCACGCCAAGGGAGCGGGGTCGGCCATCGTCATTTCGGCGGGGTTCGCCGAGCGCGGGGTGCCGGCGCGACGTGATCTACAGACGCAACTGGGGGTCTTCGCCCGTGACACCGGACTGCGCCTGAGTGGGCCGAATTGCCTCGGCCTCGCCAATGTCAAGGACGACATCTGGGCCACCTCGTCGTCGCGCGGGGCGAAGGGCGTGACGGGGCCGGTGGGTCTCGTCTGCCAGAGTGGGGCCACGGCGTTCGGGCCGTTCCTGGCGCGGGCCGCGGACGCGGGCGTAGGATTCAGCTACATCATCTCCACGGGCAATGAGGCGGATCTCGATTGTTCCGACTTCGCGCGGTACTTGCTCGATGACGGCGCCACCCGCGTGATCGCCGGCTTCGTCGAGGGGTTCAAGGACGCGAGCAAGTTTCTCGAGGTGGCCAAGCTCGCGGCGGAGCGCGGCAAGCCGCTGGTGATGATCAAGATCGGCCGCTCCGAGGCGGGCGCGCGGGCGGCCCGGTCGCATACGGCCGCGCTGACCGGCGCCGACAAGCTGTACGACGCGGTGTTCGCGCAGTACGGGGTCATCCGCGTGCAAGATTACGACGAGCTGCTGGAAGTCTCCCAGCTACTCGCCCATACCCCAAAGCCCGAGCGTCCCGGCGTGGCCGTCGTGTCGCACTCGGGCGGGGTCAGCTCGCTCACGGCCGACATGTGCGGCCTCGCCGGGCTGGACCTGCCGCCCCTCAGCGACCACGCCCGCGATGGCATTGACGGGATCCTCAAGGGGTTTGGCTGGGCGGCAAATCCGGCGGACGTCACGGGCTTTGCCAACAGCGCGTCCTTCCCGTCGATCATGGAGTACCTGCTCGATGAGCCCCAGGTCGGCACGCTGGTCATCGCGAGCGCCGGGGCCGATACCCAGGCCGAGCAGGTGATCACTCTCCGCCAGCGCACTCGCAAGGGCATCGCCTTCCTGTGGACGGGGAGCCGCAGCGAGACAGCGGGACTCGCCATGCTGAAGCTCGCGAATATTCCGGTGTTCTATACGCCGGATACCCTGGCCCGGGGTCTCAGACGTCAGCTGGATTATCACTCCTGGCGTGACCGTCGCCTGTCCGACGGGTTCGCGGAAGCTCCCGCGCTCTCGGCCGAACAGCACCGGGCCATCGCACGGTTGCGGGCGGCCGGTCGTACGACGCTGTCCGAATCCGAGAGCAAACAGCTCATCGCGGCCTGGGGAATACCGGTGACGCGCGAAGTCCTTGCATCCTCCGCCAAGGCGGCGGTCGAGGCCGCCGAGCGCCTCGGGTACCCGGTGGCGTTGAAGGTCGACTCGCCCGACATTCCGCACAAGACCGAGGCCGGCGGCGTCCGCCTGGGCGTGCAGAGCGCCGAAGAGGTGCGGCGCGCCTACACCGAGATCATGGCCAGTGCTCTCGCCCATGCCCCGGACGCGACCGTCTCCGGAGTGCTGGTGCAAGAGATGGTGGCCGAGGGGGTAGAGGTCATCATCGGTGTCTCCTACGATGCGCAGCTCGGACCGGTGCTGCTGTTCGGGACGGGCGGGGTGATGGTGGAGGTATACGACGACGTTGCCGTGCGGCGCTGTCCCCTGGCCCTGTCCGAGAGCCTGGCCATGCTCTCGGAAGTCAGGGGAGCCCGGCTCCTCCGGGGCTTCCGTGGCCGGCCACCGGCAGACGTGGCGGCGCTCGCCGACACACTGGTCCGCGTCTCGTGGCTGGCCGTGCACCTCACCGGCCATCTGGCGGAGCTGGACATCAACCCGCTGATGGTCCTGCCCGCGGGGCGCGGGGTGAAGGCCGTCGATGCCCTGGCGGTGTTGCCGAGCCCGTAGCCCGCGCAGACTTACTGTTCTACGTGCGTCGTCGTACTACCTTTCGCCGTCAAGGCAGATGTGGGAGAACGCCGAGTCGTGCGTGGCTCCATGCCAATGTTTCTCTTTCCGAGGGAATATGCACGACATCGCCTGGGATGATGATCTGCTGTTCCGTTTCCGTGGCAATGATGCCCCGCCCGTCACGAACAGTACCTGATCACTACTATGAGTGTGCATTTTGTTACGCGCACCAGGGCTGAAGTTGACGATGCCCAAATTGAAGTCCTTGCTCGCCTCAGGCGTGAGCAGCGTCTCCCGCGTCACCGGACCAGAGCCTAGACGGGACAAAGGCCCTCCCTTCTCGGCAGTCCCGCCCCGCGTGATCGGACCCTGCCGCTCCCCCAGGTACGGATGGCCTCGAGGGCGCGCCCGGCGGCGGCGTGGAGCGCGTGGCGCTCCGCCGCGAGGAGGCTCCCGTAGGCGAGTCGCGCCCGCGGGTCACCGAAGCCGGGCAGCAGCCGAGCCCAGTAGAACTGGCCCGCATAGCGCGGCGGCGGTTCAGCGCCGACCGTCTCGCGATGGGCGACGAGACGGGCGGCGGCGACAGCGGACGATGCGGGCGGTAAGGCGGTCGAGCGCGCTTCGCTTTTGCAATCCGGCCGGATTGTGACACGGCCGAGTCCCGAGCGCTTTTGGAACGTGTGTTGGTCCGCGGATCGCGAGACGCTGGGCGGCGTGATCGGCTAGTCCAGCCTCACTACTGCAAGACGCACTACGCCTTGAGAGCCGCAGGCCCGCTTGACGGACCCTTCTCAGCGGTCCCGCCCCGCGTGATCGGACCCCGGTTCTTGCTGCTCCACCCTAGGTACAGCGGAGGCACGTCACGTGGCTCGCGGCCGTCAGCGGAAGCTCGGGCGGCTGGTCACCGGGCTGGAGAAAGCCGAGGGCGGCGATGAGCAGGGCGCGGCGGTGGTTGAGGCTCACATTGAGGGACCGGACTGGAGATGATGAGACTACCTCCGCACCACGAGCGCCGAGGGGTCAGCCGACGCACGTGGTGTCCGCGACTGGCGCCCTTTCCGAGCGCCTTTCCGATCTGTCTATCATTCCACGCAGCCGCCCCGCACGGCGCGGACTTGCCACTTTTGGTTGGTATCGGACTTAAGGACAGCGGACACGAGAACGCCACCTACGATCAAGGCGACCGTTGGTTGTTGAGGGGCAGAAGTAGACGACCAGAACGAGGATGACGCGGTACAGCTACAGGTGAGCACTGTGCAGCCGGGCGAACAGTTGTTATGGAAGGCCGAATGCACCCCCACCGGGGGGTCGGAGAGGCCCTCCTGCCCGAAATCGATTTTGCTCACGAGTTCCTTGACGTTCGCGAGGCGCCAGTCTTGATACCCCGCGAAGCTCGTCGCATTCAGCTCGGCGATGTGCAGCAAGAAGGCGTTCTCCCAGGTGTAGGTATTGTTCATGTCGTGGACGGTACCGTCGTCGCTGTGCTTCTCCCACACGAGCCCGGTGTTCAGATCGGTAATGGTCCCGTCCCCGTTGTCCTGAAAGCGCAGGGGAGCCCCAGCCTGGATGTCGCCGTCCTGGTCGGTGCCAAAGCAGGGAATTTCATGACCAAGACTGTCCCAGCACGTCGTCTGCCCCGATGCAGGGAAGAACCCCTTTCTGCACGTTTGCGGCGCAGCTTCCGCACTTCCGGCCCAAAAGTGGAGCACCACGCCCACCAACAAGAATCCCATGCCACCGGTCATCACCATGAACCGACCTGGCCGTGTTTCCATCTCCGTTTCCTCCTCTCGATCCTGCGAAGCACCAGTGTCTATCACTAGGCGTCGAGACCGTCGAGACCGGATCATCGCAGATTCCCGACCGAGGGCACTTTTATGCAGCGGCTGTCGGTGCAGGTGGCGGACGAGGACGAGGGCTGCGAGTCGGAGCCTTCACGTGACACCCCCTGAGGGCGCGTGCCGGGGACGCTAGAGAGCATAGACGGGACAAAGGCCCTCTTGACGGAACATCCACCCCAGGTACAGAAATCCAGCCTCACCATGGTCGACACACCCCCGGGATCGACATGAGTCCCGGCCCGCATTCTACGCCGCGTGAACCCGCGACACGTTGACAGGCGTGGCCGTCGTCGCTAGCATCGCCCACATGGTTCGCCGAACGGCGCGCGCGACCGCTACCACCCGGCTGGGGTCCCCGACGACGGGACGCCCAGCGATCCTGGTGGCGCGCGCCCAGCGACGAGCCCGGTCCAGACAGCGCTGATCTAGCCGACGAGCTCGGCCCGGCAAGGCCCGCGACCACCACAATGGTCGCGGGCCTTTCGTGTTTCAGGAGGTGGCGAGATGAGCGAGATCGATGTCCGCATCAAGGGGGGAGCGACGGGACGCGTCCGGGCCGGAGCCACGGTCGGCGAGGTGCTCGAGCGGTTGGACGCGGGCGTGGCCGGGCAGGCCCTGGTGGCCAGGGTCGAGGGCCGCGAGGTCGACCTCGCGACCCGGCTCGAGGAGGGTGGCCGGGTCATCGAGATCGAGCCCGTCATGCCGGACTCGCTCGAGGGCCTCGACGTCATCAGGCACTCGACCGCGCATCTCCTGGCGGCGGCCGTGCTGGATCTCTTCCCGGGAACGAAGCTCGGCATCGGCCCGGCCCTGCTGGACGACCCGCGCTTCGGGTTCTTCTACGACGTGATCGCCCCGCGACCGCTCACCGATGACGACCTGCCGGCCATCGAACGGCGCATGCGCGAGCTGGCGGACCTCGGGCTGCCCTTCCGTCGCGAGGAGGTCCCGAAGGCCACGGCCGTGCGGCTCTTCGCGGACCGCGGCGAGCCGTTGAAGTGCGAGCTGATCGAGGACAAGGGCGGCGAGGCGGTGAGCCTCTACTCCATCAACGGCTCTCCGTTCGTCGACTTCTGCCTCGGCCCACACGTGCCCCGCACCGATCGGTTGCGCGCCTTCGTCCTGATCTCGCTGTCCGGCGCCTACTGGAAGGGTGATCCGCACCGGCCACAGATGCAGCGCATCTACGGCACGGCGTTCGGGACGCGCGCGGAGCTCGACACGTGGATGCGCCAGCGGGAGGAGGCCGAGCGGCGCGACCACCGGCGTCTCGGCCGCGAGCTCGACCTGTTCTCGATCCACGAGCAGTACGGCGAGGGCCTGATCTTCTGGCATCCGAAGGGCGGCATCGTCCGCAAGGAGATGGAGGATTACCTGCGCCAGCAGCTCCTCGAGCGCGGCTACGGGCTGGTCCACACCCCTCACATCGCCAGGCGCGAGCTGTGGTGGGTCAGCGGGCACGAGGAGAACTTCGCCGACGCCATGTTCTCGCCGCTCGGGTCCGAGAAGACCGAGTTCCGGCTGAAGCCGATGAACTGTCCCTTCCACATCGCCATCTACAAGTCGGCGCGCCGGTCGTATCGCGACCTGCCGATCCGGCTGGCCGAGCTCGGCACCGTGTATCGCGCCGAGCTCGCGGGGACGCTGCACGGGCTCCTGAGGGTCCGCGGGTTCACCCAGGACGACGCCCATGTGTTCTGCTCGCCGGAGAGCGTGCGCGGCGAGATCGGCGCGTGCCTGGACTTCGCGTTCGATCTGTACCGTGTGTTCGGGTTCGAGACGTTCAAGGCCGAGCTCTCGGTGCGAGGCCCCGACTCAGGCAAGCACTATCTCGGGGCGGAGGCCGACTGGCGGAACGCGGAGGCCGCGCTCGTCTCGGCGCTGGACGAGCGGAGCATCCCGTACCGCAGGATGGAGGGCGAGGCGGCCTTCTACGGTCCCAAGATCGACATCAGCGTCGAGGACGCCATCGGACGCCCGTGGCAGTTGACGACGGTGCAGTTCGACTTCAACCTGCCGGAGCGCTTCGGGCTCGAGTACGTCGGCGCGGACAACGCGCCGCACCGGCCGTTCATGATCCACCGCGCGCTCTTCGGGTCGATGGAGCGGTTCTTCGGTGTCCTCGTGGAGCACTACGCAGGGGCGTTTCCCCTCTGGCTGGCGCCGGTACAGGTCGCGATCCTCACGATCACGGAGCGCGCCGGCGCGTACGCCGAGACGGTCTTCCGCGCGCTGCGCGGGGCCGGGCTGCGCGTCGAGCTGAACGCGGGCGGCGACAAGATCGCGGCCAAGATCCGCGACGCGCAGATGCAGAAGATCCCGTTCATGCTCGTGGTCGGCGCCCGCGAGATGGAGGCCGGGACGGTGGCGGTCAGGGAGCGTTCGCGGGGG
>WNGF01009261.1_pt1 | contig 11346 bp, 4 predicted proteins | sample 5400641 | NCBI WGS metagenome assembly WNGF01 (sample SAMN13153371, study PRJNA577476) | soil metagenome | isolation source: 80 cm soil or saprolite under grassland replicate 2 | place: USA:California | collected 2016-06-15 | reverse complement strand
GAAAGACCCCGCGGCGCTTTCGCTGCTTTACGTCAAATCGAACGGCGGGAGACAAATCCCGTTGAACACGGTCGCGCAGTTGCGGCGCACGGTGGGGCCATTGACCATCACGCACTCGGGCCAGCTCCCGTCGGTGACCCTCTCGTTCAATCTCAAACCAGGCGTCGCGCTCGGCGACGCGGTCAACCAGATTCAAAACATCAAAAACGAGATGCGATTGCCCGTGACGCTCTCGACGAACTTCCAGGGCGCGGCGCAGGCGTTCCAATCGTCGCTGCAGGGCCTGTGGCTACTGCTGGCCGTCGCGATCCTGGTCATCTACATCGTGCTCGGCATCCTCTACGAGAGCTTCATCCACCCGATCACGATCCTGTCCGGGTTGCCTTCGGCGGGTTTCGGGGCGCTGCTGACGCTGATGATCTTCAAAACCGATTTGAACATCTACGCGTTCGTCGGCCTGATCATGCTGATCGGCATCGTCAAGAAGAACGCGATCATGATGATTGACTTCGCGTTGGAGGCGCAGCGCAAAGAAGGCAAGAGCGCGTCCGAGGCGATTTACGAGGGCTGTCTGCTGCGCTTCCGGCCCATTATGATGACGACCATGGCGGCGTTGCTGGGAACGCTGCCCATCGCGCTGGGATTCGGCGCGGGGTCGGAAGCGCGCAGACCGCTGGGGTTGGCCGTGGTCGGGGGGCTGCTGGTCTCTCAACTCCTGACGCTCTACATCACGCCGATCGTATACGTCTACCTCGATTCGCTGCAGAAGAAATTGCGTCGCGGCGCCAAAGCCCGCCGGGCCGCGACGGTCGGCGAGCCTACGGCGGCTGATTGATCAGCGAGGTCGAACCGTCCTTCTTGCCATGCGCGCAATAGAAAGAGGGCTGATTTCATTGTACTTATGGCCTTGAATCTCGCCCATCCAGCATCATTCTGCTCCAGAAGCATCCTGCTCCAGAAGCATCGGGATTGCGGGAGTGTCCCTTTTTCATGCTTGTTAACACCAGCGCCTGAATATCCCAAACGGCTGATCAAACTCCATAAGCCGTCAAGGCATGCCTATCTCTATAGGCCATTTGATGTTCTCTAGCGTATGACCATAACTCCGTACAAATTCCTCCACCTCATCGAGATTTGAGAAGAAGTAAGTCTCGTTTAGCAGATAATCTTCGCCGGTCTCATATCTCTCACTTTCGTATGCTTCTCTCTTTAGTTCCTGTACCGACACGTGGTATGGCGTGCGTCGATAGCGTTCTTGTTGAGCGACGAATTCAGGCTCTTCACCATCCTCAAGGAGTCCGAGATAACGATTATTGGGTTTCAGTTTATTAAGCAGTATCCATCCCAAGGATCCGTTACTCCCGGTTTCCTTAACAAAACCAAGTGTGTCACCCCTATCCAAGTATCTTTCTAAATCATCCCGCTTCACCCTATTTCCTCGGAAAGAACATCTTGATTAGCCGAGCATCTGCATTTCAATGGGCCGCTCGCCGATTACTCTGCTGACAACCGCTGTAAAACCGGGTATCGTTCTTGCAACCTCCTGATCGCAGTATTCCGGCTAGCCTCTGGGTTTAATCTCTGAAAGTCAGAAAACACTTTAATTGAAAATGCAACAGATGCGTCCTCTAGCTCTCTATAGTTGGCCGACGCCTGATGGCTATTATAATTCGATATGATTAAAACCAAGCCGTCTCTACGCCGAAAAACAAGCTCAGCCTCTGATTCGGTGAACTCTATCGAGCTTTGTTCTTTGCCTGCCGATAAGTCTTCAAGCACACTCAGCAGACAAATTGCGAAGTCAAGTATAGGAACCCATCCCCAGTGTGTACTAAAATCAACGCCATCCACTTTGAATATCACATCTCCTAAGAAGACGCTGTAACGCAGTGTCATCTCATCTGCTTCAGAGAGATTTACCCCGCCCGGCTTCACTGCCCAATCAAGAGATAATCTGTAATCAATATCTACCATATTTTTAGAATGGAAAGGCTGTTACAACATTGCCATTGGCTCCAACCACTACACGTAAGCTACTAGCTGCTCCCCCGCTGCTATTAACGCCGATACTGCGACCGAAGTTTAATTCATAAATAATTCCCGGTCGTCCGTGAGTGTTGGCGCGAATGGCTCCTGGAAAAGAAATAGTCTCGTTAATCATGCTTTTCAAATCTCTTAGACTTGTGCCTGCTGCAAACTTACTGACACCCTCTATACCGCTAGTTGCCCAGTGACGCACGACAATATGCTCCAGCCCTTCTTGAGTTAATCTTGCAATTGCGCCTTCTGCTGCGGCTTTAAGTAGACCTCTTGCGCCAACACCCAGCACCCCAGCCACTGCTATCCCAGCTTTAATCTCGCCAAGCCCGACCATGTCTAGCGGGCCGAGCATCTGCATTTCAAGGGGCCGCTCGTAGCCGGGGACTATAGACCCATTAAGGTCCCTGAATATTCCACCAATATCGACCCCTAACTCTCCATTGAATTGTGTTAGCTTACCAGATTTGTCCCAGTGCCATTCGGCCGGAAAGGTATATGACCAAAAGACGTCGCCTGCCTCACCTGTCGCAGTATGCGTTTGTTCTTCCCAGTGTCCCCAACCGGCAGTGCCATCGGCCTCTACCCTAAAACTCGCGAACCCTCCTTTCCCTTGATTCAATGCAGGGTCCCAACGAGTTGTATTCAATGGACCAATCACCCCTGCGCCCGAATGCAATACACTGAATGCCAGGTCGCTACTCACTGGTACCCCATCTATAAGGAATGATGAGCTATCCCCCGAGCCCCCCAACCCATATGGATGTGGATCCAAATTTGGCCTCAGCCCGCTCGGATCAACAGCGTTCCCCGGATCATTCTGTACATAGCTGTACAGGTTCAAGCTCTGTGGATCCGCCAGGCTTGCCGCTCCCATCCCCAGCGGATCAGCCTGAGCGAAGCGCCCTTGTTGCGAAGCATAATGTCGGTTCACGGCATAATCAAGCGCTCCGTCTCGCTCGTAGGTGGTGAATTTGTGTTTTTCTGATTCGCCAGTGAATCCAATTTCTTCTCCGAACGGTAAATGATCCGTCGTCCCTTTTACATTGCCGGCGCCGTCCGTAATGATCCTCGTCGATAGACGGTCCTGATGATAGTATCTCGTTCCCGTCCCCTGCGTATTGCTGCCGCCGCGCTCGTACTCGGCGATCACCTTACCCTCCCAGATGTAGTGCGTCACCACTCCACCCACCACCTTCTTCACCCGGTGATTCATTGCGTCGTAGCCGTAGCTTTCAATCACTATCCCGTTCACGCTCACGCTCATTAACCGGTTCTCGGCGTCATAGGTGTACGTCTTGGCCCCCTCCTGGGTCAAGTTGCCGCTCGCATCGTAGCTGAAGGCCGTCCCGCTCACGCTCTCCACTACCATACGGTTCGTCGTCATTCCATTCGCCTGCTCGATCATCGTATTTTGCAATGGATTGCCGCCGCTCACGGCGTCCCACACCTTCGTCCGATTCCCGTACCGGTCGTAATCAAAGCGTCTCGCCCATGGTGTCCCTTCGGTTGGTTGGCTGCTCAAGCCCGTCGCCGTCACAAGCCTTCCGACGTTGTCGTAGGTGAATGCCTGATTTCGGTTCTGCCCGTTTATCGTCCCGGTGACGCTGACGAGTTGACCGCTGTTGCCGGCCGCCGAGCCGTTACCCATCTGTCCCGCGAGCGCTCCATATCCATAGCTCAGGTCGAGCAGCGTACTGCCGCCTTTCATCACTTTCTGCTTCGTCAGTTGCAGCCGGTCACCGCTATACTCAAAGCTTTCCGTCGTACTGTCACCGAGATTCTGGCTGCTGATCAGCCCGTCCACCCTGTAATTGATCCCGCTCAGGTAGGTTTCCAGCGTAGCTCCTGAATCGTCCACTTTTTTCAGATCGGCGAGTCTCCCTCTGTCGTCGTGTCCCACCTTCGCACGCTTGCCGGACGGATAGGTCATCGCCGTCATCTGGTTCACCGGGTTGTACTCGTATTGACTCGGGTACCTTATCCCGTCGATCCATCGCGTGCGCGATTGCATCCGCCCGAAGCTGTCATAACCGTAGCTTTCGCTCCACGTCGTCCCATCCCCGTACTTCACCGTATCTATTTTAACCGCCATGCCAGGCGAGGACTGCTTGTAACCGATATTCACATCCTCCGGCGCAATGACTCCCGGCGCGCTCGCCGTGTCATAATGCACCTTGGTCAGCAGGTTCAGATCTCCATACGTGTAGGTGGTCACCACATTTCTCGCGTCAGTGCGGGTACTGACGGCGTCGAAGTCGGTGTAAGTGTAACTGATCGGTCCGGCTTCCGGCGTCGTTTCACTGGTGAGCCTGCTTTTGGCGTCATACCCGAATGTGCGGACCTGTCCGCCTTGATAGGTCTGGGTCAGATTGTTCAGTACGTCATAGCTATAGCTCGTATCCCATTCCAGATTGCCGTTGGCCGGATTCTGCTCGGTCACCTTCACCAGCCTGCCCAACCCGTCCACCTCGCTCATGCGCTTGCGCCCCACCGTGTCCGTCACGGTAACCGTTGCGCCACTTGTTGATGTCGCGCCGTGGTAGTCCGTCTGGATGAACTGATTATCAGCGCCCGGCAAGGTCACCTTGGTGACTCGCGACAGTTCGTCGTAGGTGTTTGTGGTCCAGAATTGGGGGCTGCCATTGCCGCTTGCGTCGCCGGAGTAAGGATTCGATTGTTTCGTCACTCTGCCCCAGCCGTCATAGACCGTCGCGGCCGCATCATAGCTGTTCGGCGCGCCTCCCGTTCCCGTACCAGCGCGGATGACTCGCCCCGCGCCGTCGAACCACTGCCTGCCGGTAATCACTTTCGGCGTTCCCTGGTCGTCATAGCTGGTTTTACTGATGTAGGACAGCAGGTCGTTCCCGAGGTTATCCTGATCGAAATGTGTTTCCGCCGCCGCGCCCGTATTCCGATTGGTCACACTCGTGAGCCTGAGCGCGCTGTCGTAATCATAGTCCGTCGTCACCCCGTCCGGATTCGTCTCATTCTCAAGGAGCCCGGTAATATTGTTGTGGTGATAGGTTGTCTGCAGGCTCAGCCCCGTATCGCCGCCTGACGTGACCGAGTCGGGCTCGGAATAGGCCGTCTGTTCGCTGAAACTGAAGCTCTTCTTCACGCAGCAACTTACTTCCGCCTCCACGACGTTGCCGAAGATGTCATATTTCGCATGTCGCGTCGTCGACTTCAGATCGTCGGGCTTGACACTGCTGAAGGTAGTGACGGCGGTGGCGTTCCCTCTCATCACTTTGCTTTGATCATATGTGGCGTCGTGATTCGGCGGGTACTGTCTCGCGCTCAGATTGTAGTTCTCGATCACCCACGGAGCCGCGTAGTCGTCGTATTTGGTTATGGTTTTCGCCTTCAGCACGTCATCCGCGTCGTCGTTGTTATTCAGCGCGTCATAAACGCTCACGCCGCTAACCAGGCGCAGGAAGCGCTCGTCCACGTAATTTTGAGCATCGATGTAGTCGAAATGGGTGCGCCTTCTGGCCTGGTAGTCGGCGCCCTGTTTGTAGCCGTACTCATACTGGTCAATCACCCTGCCGTAACGTCCGTAGCCGAATTTGACGAGCCTGCCCTGTCCCGCCTCGTCAAACGTTTCTATTTTTTCAATCTCCGCCTCCCCGTCCTGGCCGTTCGTGTAAGTGAAGACCTGCCTGCTCAGGGCCTCCTCCGGCTCGCTTTTCTTCCGCTCGACCGAGATCACCTTGCCGAAGCTGAGTTGACTGCTGTCGGTCCCTATCGTAGTGACCTCTTTACAGTTCTTATCTGAGTATTCAATCGTCGTCGTTTCCGTCGTGCCATCCGTCGTGCGCGAATAGACGTACTGCGTCGGAGCCGTAGTCGGCGTTCCGTCGGCGGCGGTCTTGCCCAACCACCATTCTTTTCTTGCAGTGAATTGCGGAAAGTCGCTCAGATGCGCTGCGCCCTGGTTGCGGTTATAGGGGGGGTCGTTCGGATCGATCGCGATCGTCGTGTAGTCGTAGGTTGTATAGGCGATCTCCACGCCGTCGGTGATCCCTCCGGAGCCTTTCATGCTCATGCGGGTCGAAATCTTGCGCGGCATCCCGTAGCTGCTGTAATCCAGGAACAAAAACCCTTTGCCGGTCTGCGGATAAGAAATGCGCCGCACGACCTGGATCTGCGAGTTGTACGTCGGTGCGTCCACGGCCAGGCTGGGATCAAAGTCATACTTCAAGTTGATCGGTTGATACTCAACCCTGATGACTTCCTGCTGGACGCCGCTTTTGTCCGGCGCCTTGATCGCCGCAAGCTCGCCCGCGGGATGGCCGTTAGCCACCGGGTACTCATTACCTGCATCTCCGTAATAATGGAAGGTTACATATCTCCCCCGCGTATCGCGGACGGCGTTCAATGCGGTGCGATGCCGGAACACTTGCTGACAGTTCCCTTCGCAGTAATCCCTGTAGCTCATGGTGATCACGCCGCCGTTCGCGCCGATCATGGCGGTCGGCAGCAGACAGCCGTTGACGCTGCTGTAGATCATTCTGGTTCCGTCCGGGTAATGCATCTCACCGCTGATCGGATTGAACTGTAAGAAGGAACCGTCATCCGACTCGTGGAACCAGAGGCCTTTCGCAGTATCATATTTGGCCGCCAAGCGTATCCGCGTGCCGTCTCCCGCCACCAGCAGATAATCGCCCGGACTGTTGCCGCTCCCTATGCCGCTGCCGTCGCCCGTGGCAGTGGCGTTGTAGTTGCGGATGATCTTGCCGAAGCCCATCGACCATCCCGGCCCCGGATACGCCCCGACGTAATTGAACGTGAGCTTCCCGTTGTCGGTGTTCCACACGCGGCTATTGAGCGTCATGCCGATCGAGGCGCTGACGCCTCTGCCGCCGACGCTCACCACCGGCACATTGAACTGATAGTTGTCGCTGCCGAGCTGCGTACTGGTCGGCACGCCGCCGCCGCCTCGACTCGTCGCCGAGAACCGGGGATTGCCGACGGCGTTCCTGAACTGCGCGGCGAGAGAATTGGGCTGCGACGACGGGTCCCAATCGTATGGCACGCCGTCTTCGCCAATCAAGCTTTGCTGCGCCGAGGCGCCAGCAGCCGATTTTTGCTGCGCCGAGGCGCGGGCGGCGGATCGCGGCGCGAACATGGAAGCCTGTTCGCCGGAGCAGTCGCCCGTATCGAGGTCCGCCTGCTGGTTTGATCCCGTCGGCCGCGTCCCGATCCGCACTTCGATCGTGATTTGCTTAGAGGCGCTGCCGGACTGAACCGTCACGGTCGTGGTCCCTACCCCCTCGGCCTCCACCTCGCCAAATGATGATACCTTGGCGATGTTGTCCTCAGGCTTGCTCCAGCTCATCCCGGCGCCGTGGACCACATGCCAGCCGTCAGCATCATTGCCGGCCAGCGCGATCGGCGTGAAGGTATAACACTCGCCGACGAACATGACGTGTTGCGTCGGACAGACCTGCAGTTGAGCCACCTGTTCCGCTTGCGCCGCCGCGGAAACGACCTTGCCGGGGCGCTTGCCTAAAGCCTCGATGAGGCGATCGAACGTGCCACTATCGCTACTCGCGCCGTGCCGTTTCGCGGCGGCGCTCATCGTACGCCAGGTCGTTTGCGCGGCGCGAATGAGGCCGTCGGCCTGAGTGGGGCTGAGCGGCGTCGCCAGTATCACAATCATGGCAATGGCCACAGCGCGGTGGACTACAGGCTTGAGTCGCCCCAAGCCCAACCCGCGCCACAACGACAGCGCCCGCCGAGCTATGGCCCGTACTCTTTCCGGCAATAGCCAGGCGAGTTTTCGCTTGCCGAGACGCATGACTGCGCCGCAATACGACACGACTTTGAAAATCGACGAAAAGGCGGCAAGAAAATATCCGACGAACTTCAGTTTGTGGAAGGTCCTCGCGAGTAGTCTCTTGCCAAAGTCTATGATATTCAGTTTGTCACAGGCCCATGCAAACAGTCTCCTGCCAAAGTCTGCGAACTTCAGTTTGTTGGAGGTCTCTTCAAGTAGTCTCTTGCCGAAGCCCGCGACAAACTGAAGTTTGTCGGACACCACAGCCGCAATACGGAATAACTCTCCAAGTCGCGCAGTGATCTGATCTCGTAGGCGCGATGCAATGCCAGCGGCGGCCATAGCGAACAGTCTGCGCGCTTGCCGCCGGTTGATCCGGAGCAGGAGGGCCAATGCGCCAAATGCGATCAATAAGGCCAATCCTACGCGGCCGAGCGGGTTCGTTAGCCATCGGCCTGGGGCACTCAGATGTGGCCGTGTGGCTTTCTGGCCTGCGTCAGATCCCGGTGGCAGCAGCATTCCCGTTTGTTGTTTGGCGTCAGCCGGCGTGGACTTGTTCGTTGCGGCTTCCGGATACAACCACTGCTGGGGGACGATCTGCTTGGGCGTTGAGGCGCTGCTCCACAGCAAGCGCATCTCGGCCCTCCCTCCGGCGTTGTAATACTCCACGCGGATGTCTGCCTTTGTGTCCGCTTTCATCTCGACGGGCACGCTGCGTGTCTGCCGTTCGAACGGCGGCTGCCAGCGGTCGATCACCAACTGGTTATTCACCCAGAGCCTGACGCCGCCGTCGCTGTACAAGTAGAACGTATAGGCTTCGCTCGACGGCGCGGCGAGTTGGCCACTCCATCGCGCGCTGAAGCCGTTCGCAGGCAGGAGCTTATCAGGGCCATTACCGGCCCAGTTGAAATTGACGACGGCGTCGGTGCGCTCAAGCGCTGGCTGACCGCTCAATGTCGTATTGCCGAAGTAGCGGGCCGTCAGGCCTCCGGTTCCTGCGCCTGTCGCTGATTGATCAAGCGCCGTGGGTTGAGATTGCGGGGAGGTACAAAATTTCGGGTTGACACAACATAGGTCTTCGCACCCAGCTTGCCCGATCGTAACCGTCTGACCTGCTACCGTAAGGGTCCCCTGCCGGCTGCCGTTAAGCACTTTATAGGGGCCGACTGAATAACTGACACTGCCGGGGCCGACGCCGCTCGCTCCCGAGGTGATAGTGATCCACGACGCGTTACTGACCGCCGACCAGGGGATAGCGGGGCAACCTGCCGCTGATGATACCGTAACGCTACCCGTGCCACCGCCTGATCCAAACGAGGCGCTGGTGGGAGAAACATCAAAGCCGCATTGGGTGATGGTGAAGACCTGCCCTTTAACCGTGATGGAGCCTATGCGCGAACCGCCGTTGTTGGCTTGCACGGTAAAGCTCACCGTCCCAGTGCCGATGCCCGCGCCTCCGCCACCGATGGTGATCCAGCCGTCGGTCGTGTTCGCGTTCCAAATACAGCCCGCCCCGGTCGTGACAGTGAACGATCCGCTCCCGCCCTCGACAGGGTACTGCCAACTGCTCGGATTGAGGGCGAATGTGCAACTGGCTTGATTCGGCGCCTGGGTAACGTTAAGGGTGGCGAAGGTCTGCCCTCCCGCCATGATTGAGATTGAGCCGCCGCGCTGCGGGCCGCCGTTGGGAGCGGCCGAATAGTTGATGGTGGCCGAACCGACGCCGTTCGTCGGTGAAGCGGTGAGCCAACTGGTGTCGCTGGATATGGCGTTCCACGCGCAGCCCGCGCCAGCCGTCAAAGATAGCGGTCGGCTGCCGCCCCCTTGAGGGAACGTATCGTTGGTTATGCTGAGAGAATAACCGCAACTGGCCGGATTCGGATCCTGAGTAATGGTGAACGCCTGGCCATTGACTGTGATCGTCCCTACGCGTTGCGGACCGCTATTCGCCGCTACGGAGTAATTGACCATGCCGTTGCCAGAGCCGCTCGCCCCCGAGGTGACGGTGAGCCAACTGGTGGCGTTGCTGGTAGCGGTCCAATTACATATCGACGGCATAGAAAAGTTGAAAGACCCGGTTTGGCCGTCCTTCGACAAGCTCACGCTGTCGGGGCTGAGAGCAGGCACACAAGATATTTCCTCGCTGGTTACCAGCCTGCCTCCGGCATAAACGTACTCTTTGAGCTTCGTGAAGGGAGGGTCGGTTGTCGCTGGCGGTTTGGAGGCCTTATTTGCAGGGCTGGCGGCTGTGGCTCCATGAGCAAGGCTCGACGTCGGCCTGACGGCTCGCCAAATACCAAGAGACGCCAACGCGACGGCGCTCGACGCCAGCAGTAGAACCACTAAAAGGGCGCGATTACTGCGCCGGAGCTTGGAGATGGCGCTCTTGATAAACCAATGCGTCTTGAAATGATGCCATTTGTTTCCCTTGGTATCAGACTTGCTCAACATATTGTTGTTCGTAGCCATGCCGATCCTCCTGACAAGATAGACTCTTCCCAAGTTCTGTGTTGACTGACTTAACTAAATTGAACCAGGCGCTATTGGCACAGTACTGGGAGCGGTAGCGACCGGGCGTTCTCGAAGCGCATTCTCGGCAAATTGCCGCACGCTACCACGCCTGGTACTGTACCGTTGCGTGCCCAAATGGAGCATGATTCAATTTAGTTTCAGGCCCTCAAGATTAAAATCAGGCCAGTAGAATTTGTCTTCCAACTACTAGTCCGAAAAAGAGCAGAAACATGTCGCAGTTTTTTTTAGTAGGGATATTTTTTTTACTACACTCGGAAGAAGTATCGGTCGATTTCTTCACTTCTGCCGTCTGCGGTCTGGCCGAAAAGGACGAGATCGCACTTGGTGAGGTTTTCGGCCTTGACCGGCGGCGTAGCGAACTGCCGATCTTTGCCGAATTCGGCCGCTAGGCGTGGATGCCGGGTCGTTAGCGTTACATCCACTTTCATATAACATTGTTCTTCTGCTACTCCCAGACACGAGTTGGTTGAGGAGCGACCTCAAGTCCAAAGAAAAGAGGGCTGAGGTTCGAAAACCTTCAGCCCTCAAATTACTATGTTGAACTATCCTTCCGTTTTAGAACGTGTAACGCAGGCCCAGCACAATGCGGCGGTTGCCGCCGTTAGTCGCCCACTGGTTGAGGAAGTTGGCGCTGGTGACGGTTCCGTTCGGGATTCCGAAGTTGCGAGTATTAGTCACGTTGAACATGTCGGCGCGGAACTGCACCCTGTGGCTCTCGAACAGGTTCGTGTTCTTCAGGATGCCGAAGTCGAGGTTCTGAATGCCGTCGGCGCGCAGGATGTTACGCCCCGCATTCCCTACGCGCTTCCCGATCTGCGTCGTCCCTCGCTTTGTCTCGTCGAAGGCAGGCAGCGGAAGGAAAAGCTTGGCGCCGCCCGCCGCCAACAGCTCGATGATATTCATCGAAGAAACATCGAGCGTCGTGTTCAGGTCAGCGCGAATCGCATTACCCACCAGTGAGTCAATGCCGTTCAGGGCGCCAGTCGGGTCAGAAC
>WNGF01009768.1_pt1 | contig 11347 bp, 9 predicted proteins | sample 5400641 | NCBI WGS metagenome assembly WNGF01 (sample SAMN13153371, study PRJNA577476) | soil metagenome | isolation source: 80 cm soil or saprolite under grassland replicate 2 | place: USA:California | collected 2016-06-15 | reverse complement strand
CCGCGTCATGCGCGTCATTCCGAGCGGAGTCGAGGAATCCCGCGAATTTGCGCGAACGTTTAACACGGGAATGTCTCGACTGTCGCTCGACATAACATGAGAAGATGAACACAACCCGCCGTCATTTCATCAAACTTTCTACCGCAGGCGTGTTTTCGCTTGCCGCAAGCTCGACATCTTTACTCGCAGAGAAATCCGTGAAACCCTTGCGCATTCTCATTCTTGGCGGCACCGGGTTCACAGGGCCATATCAGGTTCGATACGCACTGAGCCGCGGCCACAAGGTTACCACGTTTAACCGCGGCAAGACGCATCCTGGAGAGTTACCAAAGGAGGTCGAGCAATTGATCGGGGACCGCAACGGTCAGCTCGATGTGCTGCGATGGGTCCGTGATGCTGCGCAAATTCTGAAAGGCAACGTCGAGCGCTACGTGTTTATCTCCACAATCTCGGTTTACGCTGACACCAGCCAAGGCGTGGACGAAACGGCGCCGCTTGCCAAATACGACGGCGCCGATCCATACAAAGAGACGATCGAAGCTGTGAAAGCTTCCGGCTACAAAACTTATGGGCCGCTCAAAGCGTTATCGGAAAAGGAAGCCGAGAAGTGGTTTCCCGGAAAAACGTTAATCATCCGACCAGGCCTCATCGTCGGACCGCGCGACGAGACCGATCGCTTCACCTACTGGCCGGTACGCATCGACCGCGGAGGCGGAGTGCTCGCGCCCGGTAATCCAAGCGATCCCGTTCAGTTCATCGATGCGCGAGACCTGGCGGAATGGACGATTCGAATGGCAGAGAATCGCGAGACTGGGATTTATAGTGCCACCGGTCCCTCCAAGCCGCTCGGAATCGGTCAGATGCTCGACCGGATCAAAGATGCACTCCATTCGAACGCCAAATTTACCTGGTTACCCGCTGAGTTCCTCAAACAACAAAAGGTTGAAGCATGGTCGGACATGCCGGTCTGGGCCGGTGACGAGCTCGGACTTGCGCGAACGAAGATCGATCGCGCGCTGGCAAAAGGTTTGACGTTTCGCCCGCTTGCCGAAACAGCGCGTGACACGCTCGCCTGGTTCAAATCATTACCGCAAGATCGACAATCGAAATTGCGCGCCGGTGTAACACCCGAACGCGAAGCGGAAGTGCTCGCTGCGTGGCATAAAACGAAAACATGATGGCCATGTCACCCCGAGCGAAGGCGAGGGACCTCACAAATGCGGAAAACGTTACCCAAGTAGGCGAGATCCTTCGCTCACGCTCAGGACGACCGCGCTTTTAATATGAAGCGCCTCTTCACCAAAATCGTGGATGTTAAGCCGGACGAGCTCCGCGCGCTTTGGCTTGCCTTCGTTTTCAACTTCGTCGTCCTTGCCGGTTACTACATTTTGCGGCCAATTCGTGAAGAAATCGGTGCGACCAGCGGCGTGGAAAATTTGCCCTGGATGTACACGGCCACGCTCATCGGCATGCTCATCGCGAACGCGCTCTTCGCCGCCATCGTATCACGTATGTCGCGCCGCAAATTTCTGCCGCTCGCCTACCGGTTTGCGATCGCTAATCTTTTCATCTTTTTCGTTCTCATGCGCTTCGTGCCGGCGAACTGGCAATGGCTACTGGCGCGCTCGTTTTTCGTCTGGGTTAGCGTCTTCAATCTTTTCGCGACCACGCTTTTTTGGGCCTTCATGACCGACCTATTTACCGCCGAACAAGGCAAGCGCCTCTTTGGTTTCATCGCGGTGGGCGGTTCGTTGGGCGCGATTCTCGGTCCGCTCGTCCCGACGTTTCTGGTCGATCGATTCAGCACCGGCATTTTCTGCCTTATGTCAGCGGCGATGTTCGAAATCGCGGCGCAATGCATCCGTTTTTTCCCGGCGGAATTTCGCGAGCACGCTGAAGCTGCGACAGCCGAAAAACCAATCGGCGGAAATATTTGGGACAGCATCACGCACATCGCACGTTCGCCGTACTTGTTCGGGCTCGTCCTTTTCATCTTCATTTACACGCTGACAAATACATGGGCGTATTTTCAACAGGCCGACCTCACGGGGCATGAGTTGGCGGATAAGTCGGCCCGCACTGCATTCTTCGGCAAAATGGATTTCTCGGTCAACACGCTCACTGTATTGATTCAACTTTGCTTAACGAGTCGTCTGCTAAAATGGTTCGGCGTGGGCTTTACCCTCGTGCTCATGCCGGCGCTAAGCGGGCTCGGTTTTCTCGCGATCGGTTATGCGCCAATTCTGCTTGTACTCGCGATTTTTCAGGTGGTGCGGCGTTCAACCGGCTTCGCGTTGCTTCGTCCGGCGCGCGAGATTTTGTTCACCGTTTTGCGGCGCGAAGACAAATACAAAGCGAAAAGCGTGATCGACACATTCGGTTATCGTCTCGGCGATATAGTCGGCGCCTGGTCGTATAAAGCGCTCCACGTCGTGGGCCTGAGCTTAAACGCGATCAGTTTCATTGCTGTGCCAATCATTGCTGCATGGTGCGCGCTGAGCGTTTGGCTGGCTCGCAAACAACGCGCCCTGGCGGATGCTCAGCACCGTTCAGAAGCTGGTCCGGCTGTTGACGTCGCAGCTGCGAAACCAGCGTGAGTTCGTTAGGCTGAAAAGAAATTGCGTTCGCCTGTGTTCGGCAGAATCATAATCAGCAACAACTAAAGGAGGTAAAACCATGGCAACACGAACTGGATCGGCTATTTGGGAAGGCACTTTGAAGGAAGGCAAGGGAAACATGAAATTAGGAAGCGGCGCGTTTGAAGGTCCTTTTTCATTTTCATCGCGCTTCGAGGAAGGAAAGGGCACAAATCCCGAAGAACTTATCGGCGCGGCAGAGGCCGGTTGTTTCTCGATGGCCCTCTCGGCGAATCTTGAAAAAGCGGGAAACCCTGCCAAACGGGTCAGCACGACAGCAACGGTGAAATTGGAAATGGTCGAAGGCGCGCCAAAGATCACAACGATCGATTTGAAAACCGATGCTCAGGTTCCCGGCATCGACAAAACGAAATTCGACGAGATCGCAGAGCAGACAAGGAAAGGCTGTCCGGTTTCAAAGGCGCTCGCCGGAACGCAGATCAATCTGGAAGCGAAATTGCTGTAGCCGCTGGCGTTGGCTGCGGCTTCCTATTCCTGCAGGAAATGAATTCCGTGCTCGGCACCGATCTCGATGATCCGTGACATATCGGGTCCGCTGGGCTTCGCGAACTCTGCAGCGCAACGCGCAAAGAACTTCTCGAATCCTGACGGCGTCGTGGTGAGGAGCATGCGAGACGGTCGGTCACCGACGTTCTTGAACGTGTGAATGACGCCGCGCGGCATGAAGGCGGCTCCGCCGGGACCGACTTCATGCCATTTACCGTCTAAAAGAAACGCGATACGTCCTTCGAGGACGTGAAATGTTTCATCCTCGTTTAGATGATAGTGCGGCGGCGGGCCGCCACCCGGCGGAGTGATTTCCGTCCACATTGTGAGGTTTCCAGCCGTGCGGTCGCCCTCGAGATGAATTTTGACTTCCTCGCCAAACGCATGCAGCACTTTCGCGCCGTCCGGCGCAACTATCGCTCCTGATTTGTCGCTCAAGGTCACTTTGCCAATTCGTAAAGATATTCGACAAAGGACATCACCGCGCCATCGTATCCTTGTATTTTGGGGTTCGCCGATTCGATGATGTAATACTCGTCCGGCGCGTGCGCGCCGCTGCCGTGACCAAGCCCGAAATGCCCAGCGGCAAGCTTGAGCGGTTCGCCGGTGAAAACATATCCGGGATACGAACCGGCATTGCGCGGCCAGAGCAATGGATCGATTCCGAATTGTTTGTAAGTCGCAACCTGCGCTTTAATGAGCGAGGAATCAGCCGATGTGCTCGTCGGATCGTAACCGCCGGTCATGTTCACCTCGATGTCGCCGAAGCCGTGGATGGCCAGATATGCCTTCAACGCCGCGAGAGCGTCCGCCGCTTTCATGTCGGGCACCAGACGCATGTCGATCTTCGCGACGGCACGATGCGGCAAAATAGTTTTCCCGCCGGGTCCGGTGTAACCGCCAACCAGTCCTTCAATGTTAACTGTCGGCTGCGATTCGAGCCGTTCGTTCGCCTGTTCCCACGGCAGATCGTTGATCCAATGCTGCACGCTAAATAACTTCTTTGCCTGTGCTTCGCTCCGTACCTTCGACACGCCAGCGATCATCGTTTTCTCTTCGGTACTCACCGGACGCGGTTTCGGATAATTGTCGATCTTGATTTCGTTACCGTCGTCGGACACAAGCGTGTCGAGGGCTTTGACCAAATGCCATGCCGGACTGTCCACCATCGCCTTTAGCGAGGAGTGAATGTCCTTGGCCGGACCCCGTCCCCATTTTTCGCCGCTCGATACCAACTCGAGCTCGATCACACCTTTTGAGCCGAGGTTCACCGTCACGATGCCGTCCAAGTCCTGTGTTGCCGACGGCATGAATACCCCGTCACATTTCTTTAGCGCGGCCAGCACTTCCGACCGCCTAACGAGTTGTAGAATGTGCGGCGAACCGATCTCCTCTTCGCCTTCGGCTACCATCACCAGGTTCACAGGCATTTTCTTACCCGCACCACGGATCGCATGTAGTGCCGCGAGGAACGCTGCTTCCGGTCCTTTCTGATTCACGGCGCCGCGTCCAATCATCACCTTTCCCAGCGGCGCTTTGTCCACGATTCGCGCTTCAGTCGGCGGCGATGTCCACTCCGCCGGATCGAACTGTTTCACGTCGTACATGAAATAAAGACCGACAGTTTTCGGTGCGCCCGCATCGAGCGTCGCAAACACGCCCGGCTTGCCATCCGTGTTAATCACGGTCGCTTGCTGAAATCCCGCATCGCGCGCCAGCTTCGCCATGTACTCCGCGCCCTCGGGATATCCGCGATTCTCCGCCGCGATCGATATTTGGCCGATCCAATCCTGCAATCGCTTCACCGCTTCCTCATGGCGTTTCGCAACCTCGGCTTTGATCGAACTGAGATCGTTTTCGGTTGAATAAGCGCGGTCAGTGCCGGCGACGAAAACGACAATTACTATTAGGGATAAAAGTCGTGTATTCATAAATGGAATGTCTCTTTTACAGAGCTAAGTTCTCTTGCCTCGCAGTTGAGCCTACAGCAGCGGTAATTCCACCGAATTTTTTCACTAGGTCGTCGAGTTTGGCGACATAGTAATCGACGTTTTCGTCGCGGTTTTCGGGGTCGAATTCGCTGGCAGGCTTGGCGGCTTCATAGGCGGGAACTTTTTTGGGCGTCGTTTTGATGTAGTAACTGATCTGGTCGCCGGGTTTGTAATTGCGGCCGCTGGCGAGGGCCAGTTCATAGGCAGCGGCGCGGTTTCGCGCGGAGCCGGCGATCTTTGCGCGATATTTGTCCAGCGAATCCTGCAGCGTGTCGGTCTTCATCAGCATATCGATCTTCCATTCGCGGTTCCGGATTTTGTTCTCGAAGTCGTTTCGCAGATCAGCAACCGCATCTGGTTTCCCTTTCATGATGAGCTTGATCATTTCCTCCAGGAACACGCGCTGGAATTTTTCGAGTCCGCGCGATTTAAGGGCGCCGCCCTTGATGACGACGTCGCCATTTTTCGTAAGGAGTGCGTAGTTCTTTGCCTTGTAACTGAACATGGCGTCGAATTGCTCGTCGAACTCGATTTCAATTCCCTCGGGCAATTCCTTCGCCAAACCTTTTTGCAATTCATCTATCTCAGTCTGCGCCGGCGGAACGAAATAGATTCCGTCGGTATCTACTTCAATCACTTTCGCTCCCTGCGCGCCTAGCCAGTCGATCATCTGTCTCAGCAAATCGCGTCCGATCTGAGTGACACGCGCTGCGGCACCGAAATCGGCGAAATGACCCTGTGCGAACCCGAGATAGCCGTAGAAACTGTTGAGCAGAATCTTGAACGTATTATGAAGCGCTTGCAGGTGATGCTGCTTCGCAGGACCTTTTTCCGCCCGCATTTCTGACTTCGCTTCCAATCGGAATGTGCGCAAATCAGTGAGCAAATGCCGGAAGATTTGCAACTGATCGGTCACTGGAAAACAATCGAATTTCAACATGATCGACGGATAGAGGGAAGCGACGTCGCAGTGCCAGACGTTGTGCGCAACCCCCGTGAAGAAGATGTCGGTGTAACCGCCCTCGAACGCGCGTGGCATTGGCAGCTCAGGAATGGAATGGCGTTGCCGAAAATATTCGCGCAGGAACAGCGCATTAATCCGCGTGGCGTTGCCGCGGACGATCACATCCTGATAGTTGTAGGGAAAAATCTGCGCTTGGATGAAGTAGCTCGCGCTTAACAGTTCGGATAATGCCCGCGTCTCCCGTACTCCGCACAGTGCGCGCTGCCAAAATTGTTTTGAATCATCCAGGTACGCGCGTTGCAATTCTTTGCCTGTAAGCGCGGAAATTTGGTCACTGTCGCAAAGATCAAAATGCCGGGCGACGTCGGCCCGTTCGAAACCGGCAAGGGAACGCATTCCGATGTCGTAAAATTGTGCGAGCAAAAATGTGTCCACAAAATGACGACCACCGACTGTGAACTTCGGATAATCGATAGTTTTTTCCGCGATTTGGAGTCGTGACGGTCGCGAGCGCAGAAATCCATCGCTGCGTCCCCAATCGAGTTTCGCCTTTGCCTTCTTCGCACGTGCAACCAGATACGGGAGATCGAACCGGAACAAGTTGTGACCTTCGATCACGTCGGGATCGCGTTCTTTGACGAGACTCGTTAGACGCTTGAGCGCGTCGTGCTCCGATTCCTCGATATTTTTAGAATCGACAACCAATAATTCTTCCCAGCCGGTGTTATCCGAGAGCGCGATGCTCATGATGTGATCGCCGCTGTAGCTGCGGTCGCTGACTGCGGCGCCGGGGTCGGCGACCCCAGCTAGGGAAAGTACCTCGATCTGCAATCGTTTCAGTTCTTCAAACGACAAGTCTTTAAACAACGTGCGCCCGGTCGCTGTAAGGTAATGCTGCACCGGATCGGTAAACGCGAAGAAATCGCGCCCGGCGTTTTTAAGTCCGTTGCGCAATGCGATGAGTTCCTTCCAGCTGTCGACCGTGACCAGCCAGCCGTACTTGAGACTGCTCTCGAGTTTTTCAGATTCGATGCCGAGATCGACAACATCCGAGTCGCACCAGACAAATGGGTGGAAAGGCTCAACGTCGGCAACGGTGGACCCGTCCGCTTCCCGGCGATAAACGTTAACCGTTCCGGTTTCACCAAGTTCAATTGCGACGATGCGGGGAGTTGGATCAGCGCCGAACAGCAGCGTGTTCTTCTCGAATTGCATGAGCTAACCGCAGATTACGCGGATTTCACAGATTCAAAACTGCACGTCACGTGAAAAAAACGATTGTAGGGCAGGCGCACCGCCTGCTGCACAGGACGCCGGCAACCGGAGCGGTTGCCCTACAACGCGGGACGACTACGGTGCGGCATGAAGATTTGCTGCTTCTCGATTCTGTCGTTGTCGATTTTGTTTTCGGTCGCGGTCTTCGCGCAGCAAACGCCGCAATCGCTCGCCGACGCGGAGATGCCCTCATTGCTCGCGATTTACAAGGACATTCACAGTCACCCGGAATTATCAGGACATGAGGAACGCACGGCACTTCTCATCGCAAAGGAATTGCGCGCCGCAGGCTGCCAGGTCACCGAACATCTCGGCAAATATGAGAACTCCAAACTTAAGGGTTACGGAGTAGTGGGTGTAATGAAGAATGGCGACGGGCCGACCGTGCTTGTGCGCACGGATATGGATGCGTTGCCAGTGGAAGAAGACACCGGTTTGCCGTACGCCAGCAAGGCCGTGACCAAAAACGATGAAGATAAGGATGTCCATGTGATGCATGCCTGCGGACACGACGCACACATGGCCGCCTTCATTGGCACGGTACGCGCCCTGGCGAAGCTAAAGGATCAGTGGCGCGGCACGATTTTGTTCGTGGCGCAACCAGCAGAGGAAAGCGGCAACGGGGCGCGCGCGCTGCTCAAAGACGGTCTTTACGAAAAATTCGGCAAGCCGAATTTCGCGCTCGGTTTTCACGACAAGGCCGATCTTGAAACCGGCCACATTGGCGTGACCGAAGGTTACACATACGCGAACGTCGATTCCGTCGATGTCACTGTCCGAGGCGTGGGCGGACATGGAGCGTATCCGCACAAGACGAAGGATCCGATCGTACTCGCGGCGGAAATGATCAACGACTGGCAAACCATCGCAAGCCGGGAAAATAATCCGCTCGATCCGATCGTTGTCACGGTTGGTTCGATCCACGGAGGGACAAAGCACAACATCATTTCGGACGAAGTGAAAATGCAGTTGACCGTGCGCACGTACAAACCCGAGACGCGCGAGCGCGTATTGGCCGCGATTGAGAGGATCGCTAAAGGAATCGCCGCTGCCGGTGGAGTCCCGCCGGATCGCGTGCCGATTGTCAGCGTGTCCAAAGATCAATTTTGCCCGGCGACGTATAATAATCCCGAGCTCACAAAGCGACTGGTCGCTGTTTGGAAGAACTCGTTAGGCAACGAAAACGTGGAGATTGTCGATCCAACAATGGGTGGGGAAGATTTTTCTGAATATAGCCTGCCTGACCATTCCATTCCGGCGGTTGATTTCCATATTGGGGCAGTCGAGCCGACGAAGATCGCCGAGTACAAGCGGCAGGGAAAAGAATTGCCAAGCCTGCATTCCAGCAAATTCGCGCCTGTTCCCGAACCAACAATCCGTGTCGGAATCATCGGAATGGCGAGCGCCGTGCTCGAATTGATGAAGAGGTGACCGCTAGGTCATCCCGAGCGGAGCGCAGCGGCGTGGAGGGATCCCGTGGCACTGCCGCAAGGTTTCGCAACGGGATTCCTCGACTTCGCTCGGAATGACTGGTTCGGTCACTTCACCTTGATCTTCTTCCGCAGATAAGTCGGGACGTCGAGATCTTCGCCTTCAACAATAGTCGGCTCACTTTTTTCAAAGCGACCACGGTTGACCGGCTCGAACTGCAAAACCTCCTGCTTGGCTTGCATGGATTTTTCAGTAGATACTTTTTCCTCCTTAGCAGGCGCAGCCTTTTTTCGCGGTGCACTCACAGGCGGCTCGGGCACGTCGAGAACCTCAAACGCGTTCGAGGTTGGTTCCACAGAGGGCTCTGGCGCGCTTTCGACCTCAGCGAGGCTGGCCTCTTCGACAGGCGTCGTCTCGGCGGTCTGAAAATCTTCGATCGGCGCGGGCTCGGGCTCAGCCTCAATCTTCGGGGGAGTTTCCCGTGGCTGTTCCCACACTGGCGGCATTGGCGGCGAGCTACTCAGCGGAGGCTGAGTCTGCGGCAAACTTTCATCCGCTGTAAACGAACTGATGATCGTGACGCCCAAACGGTCTCCTAATCGTCCGTCCACAGCAGTGCCGAAAAGAATCTGCGTTTCGTCGCTAACGTGCCGATCGAGCTCCTTCATGACGATTTCCACTTCGGACAAGGTCATACTCGGCCCGCCTGCCACTTGAATGAGAACCCGCGCGGCATCGGCCAGCGTGCGACCTCGATCCATCAATGGACTCTTGAGCGCCTGCGCGAGTGCGTCGTGCGCGCGATTGTCCGAATCGGATTCACCGTAGCCAAACAGGCATCGGCCATTGCGGCTGCGCAATGCCGAAAGCAAATCGTCAAACCCAATGCGAATGAGTCCTGGTCGCTGAATCAGATTCACAATCGAACGGATGCTCTGACTGATGGTCGTGTCGGCTTTTGAAAATGCCTGATGAATACCTGCGTGCGGAGCGACCATGTCGCCCATCTGATCGTTTTCGAAGCAAACTACTGCGTTGGCAATCTCGTTGAGACGAGCCAGAGCTTCGCGCGCTTGCGCGTTGCGACGCCTACCTTCGAACCCAAACGGCAGCGTTGCGAACGCAAGCACCAGCGCGCCTGCCTCGCGTGCGAGATGCGCGACATACGGCGCCGCGCCCGATCCCGTGCCTCCCCCCAGCCCAGTGCAGATGAAGATCATTCTCGCCCCAGTCAACGCCTCGCGAATCTCCTCTGTCGATTCAAAAGCGGCTTGATAGCCAACCTCGGGGTCGCCACCTGCCCCCAGGCCACGGGTGACTGTCCGCCCGAGTTGTACTTTGTGTGCAGCAACGGAACTCGCCAGCGACTGCACGTCGGTGTTGAGCGCCAGAACTTCTGCGCCCTCCAAACCGTCGAGCACAATCCGGTCGAGCGCATTCAGACCGGCGCCGCCGACACTGACAATTTTGATTGGAATAGATTCCTCCGCACGCTCAGGGAGACTGTAGTTTTTGCTAAGTTGAATCATATTGATCTTTCAATTTCTCTATCGTCTTCCGCTAAAAATTCTTCCCAGGATTCGCCCGATTCCTCGCGCCGGCCGATCTGTTTGCACGGCTTGAGCATATTTGATTAACCCTATTGCAGTCGAAAATTGCGGGTTCTCTACCGCAGACGTCACGCCCGATGTTGTTTGAGCGTGCGCGACGTGCGCGGGCATTTCGAAAATCTCTTCCGCGAGGTTGTCAATGCCATTAAGGAAGCTGCATCCGCCGGTAATGAAGACACCCCCGCCGAGGTAATTGATGAATGGCTCTTCGTCGAGCCTGCGTTTGAGCAACTCAAGAGTTTCGCGCAGGCGCAAGTGAATAATCGTGTTCAACGTCTCGCGCTCGATCTCCTTCCCCGCAAAACCGGAATCGTCCTTTAGCAAAATCATTTCGCCTGGGAAACAATTGCCGAGCACACAACTGCCTTCCTCGATCTTGAGCTTCTCCGCACGCGCCATTGGAATGCGCAACCCCATGGAGATGTCGTTAGTGATATGGTCTCCGCCGATCGCAATGCAACCGCTCTGCTTCACCGCGCCGTCCGCGTACAAAATGTAGTCCATCGTCCCGCCGCCGATATCGATCACCAGTGCTCCAAGGTCTTTTTGGTGTTGCGTGAGGATCACCTGGGCAGAAGCAAGCCCGCCGAAAACGACATCCTCAACATCTAGCGGTAATTCTTTCACACACCGGATCGTGTTCTGGATGCGTGTCCGCACACCGTGAATAATGTGGAAATCGGCTTCTAATCTTTGGCCCAGCATCCCGAGCGGGTTCAGCACGCCGTCCTGTCCATCGACATGATAATGCTGAATGATGGAATGGAGGAAGGCGTTTTGCGCCGGAATGCTCACCTCGCGCGCATTGATTTTCACGTCTTCGATATCCTGCTCATCAATTTCGTCGCGATCCTCGGGCAACATGACGCATCCCCGATTGTTGAAGCTTTGAAGGTGCGACCCGGCAATGGCCACATAAACGCTCCGAATCAT
>WNGF01009257.1_pt1 | contig 11348 bp, 9 predicted proteins | sample 5400641 | NCBI WGS metagenome assembly WNGF01 (sample SAMN13153371, study PRJNA577476) | soil metagenome | isolation source: 80 cm soil or saprolite under grassland replicate 2 | place: USA:California | collected 2016-06-15 | reverse complement strand
CCAGCAGTTCTACACCGACCTTGGACACCACCCACACACGGGCAAGCTCCTGTACCGGATCGATCTCGCCTGACACACATCCGGTACACCCTGGACCCTGCTCCGACCGGAGGCGTCTTGTGATGATGATGAGCGGCGGATATCTGTGTCCAGTCTGCGGATATCCCGATCTGGACGAGTGGCCCTGGGACGGCGCCTCCGGCTCGGACGAGATCTGCTCGTCATGCGGTACGCATTTCGGTTACCACGACGCGGCCGGCGGTGACGCCGCCCGGCGCGAGGCGGTCTACGTGAGGCTCCGGCTGGCGTGGAAGTCGGCTGGCTGCCCATGGTTTGCGCCGGGCAGACCACCCCCAGGCTGGAATCCGGCAGAGCAGCTTGAGGCCGTCGAGGATTGATAGACGCCTACTGCCCCGAGATGTCGCAACCATACGCAGGAGACCCCCCTGCCGCTCGCCGCAGCAGTTGGCGTGACCAAGCCCCGATCTGGCCGGCTGACCGGACCCGCACCAGCAGGCTTGCGTTGCCGAATTGCGAACGACCGACCAACACCACCCCGACGCCCGACGCTCTTACCCATACATCTATTATTGCGGTTCACCGATGTTGGGTCTCTCCCGCCACCAGGCCAAGGTCACGGTGATGGTCCCGCACTACGCGATGAGCGGCGGCACGCTGATCGCGCTGGCCGCGGACGAGATCGTGTTGGCCCTGTCCGCGGTGCTCGGCCCGGTGGACCCGCAGCTCGGGCAGCAACCGGCGGCCTCCATCCTGGCGGCCGTCGCGCTGAAGGACGTCAACAAGGTGGACGACGAGACGCTCATCCTCGCCGACGTCTCCCGCAAGGCGATCGACCAGGTCCGCGAGGCCGCGACCGTGCTGCTCACCAGCCGCGGGATGGACGCCGGGGAGGCCGACAAGCTCGCCGCGCTGCTGTCCGAGGGGCACTGGACCCACGACCACCCGATCACCGCGGAGGCGGCGGCCGGCCTCGGCCTGCGGGTCTCCACCGCGATCCCGACGGAGGTCCGCGACCTCATCCGGCTGTACCCGCAGCCGCGTGGCCGGCACCCGGCGGTGGAGTTCTTCCCGGTGCCGTACCGGACGCCCGCCAAGCCCACGGAGCCGGCGGCGAGCTGACCCGAACCGGGTCCGGGCCGACCGGACCGGGACGGGCGAACCGGGACCGGACCGGGACGGGGCTGACCACACCGGGACGGCCGACCGGGACGGGCCGACCGGGACGGGACCTCAGCGGGCGGTCCAGCCGCCGTCGATGAGGATGGTCTCGCCGGTGATCAGCGACGCCGCCGGGGAGGCGAGGAACACCACGGCGCCGGCCACCTCCATCGGCTCGCCGACCCGGTGCAACGCCGCGACCCGCTCCACGATGTCGGCGTGCGTCGCGGGGTCGGCCAGCGCCGCGGCGGTGCCCGGGGTGGCGATGAACGTCGGCGCCACCCCGTTGACGGTGATGCCGTGCCGGCCCCACTCCACGGCCAGGCACCTGGTCAGGCTCGCGATCGCGGCCTTCGTCAGGCAGTAGACCGACTCTCCCGGAAGTGCCACGAAGCCGGCCTGCGAGCACAGGTTCACGATCCGGCCGTAGCCCTGTCGGATCATCACCCGGCCGGCGGCCTGGCTGGCGAAGAAGGTGCCCTTGATATTGACCTCGACGGTCAGGTCGAAGTCGTCCTCGCGCACCTCCTCGGCCGGGTTCTCCGGGCCCACCCCGGCGTTGTTCACCAGGATGTCCAGCCGGCCGAAGTGCGCCACCGCCCGGTCCACCGCGCCGAACACCTGGGCGGTGTCGCGGACGTCCATCTGCACCGCAAGCGCCCGCCGGCCGAGCGACTCCACCTCCCCGACCACGTCCGACCCGCCGGCCGCGTCCCGCAGGCCGAGCGCCACGTCGGCACCGGCGTGCGCCAGTGCCAGCGCGATGCTGCGGCCGAGCCCGCGGGCGGCACCGGTGACCAGCGCCGTCCGGCCGGCCAGGTCGAACCGGGGGAACTCCTGCATGACCGCTCCTCGCGTTCGGGCCGGCGCCGGGCCGGCGGGGTGTGCACCGATCGCGCGGCTCATCCGACGGCGCGCCCGGTGGGGCCGCCGGCGGCGCGCAGCAACTCCTCCCGCGCGGCGGCCAGCGCCACGAACAGCGCCCCGGTCAGCGACGCCGCCACGCCCAGCGCGCTGGTCTCGATCCGCGGCGGGAACGGCACGTGCGCCGCGACGGTGTCCCGGACGGTCGGCAGCAGCAGCGGGTTGCTGCCGACGCCGCCGCCGAGCACGACCAGCTCGGGGTCGAACACCGCGCAGGCGCTCGCCACGGTCAGGCCGAGCTGCCGGGCCTCCGCCTCGACCAGCTCGCGGGCGGCCGGCAGCCCCGCCGCGGCCTGCTCGAACAGCTCACGCACCGTGGCCGGCCGGCGGCCCGGCCAGGACCGGCGGGCCCGCAGCGCGGCGAGCACGCCGTACGCGCCGGCCTCCGCGGCCAGCGGTTCCTTTCCGTGCCCGACCCGCTCGGCCGGCGGCACCGAACCGGGCAGCGGCAGGTACGCCACCTCGCCGGCCGCTCCGTGCGCGCCCCGCACCACCTCGCCCGCGTGCACCAGCCCCATGCCGATCCCGGCGCCGACGGCCAGGAACGCGAACGTGGCCACCCCGCGGGCGTGCCCCCGCCACCGCTCCCCCAGCGCGGCCAGGTTCACGTTGTTGTCCAGCACGATCGGTGCCGCGATCCGCGCCTCCAGCGGGGTGACCAGGTCGAAGGTGCCATCCTCACCCAGGTTGTGCGCCACCGACATGGTGCGCTGGTCGGGGTGGATGACGCCTGGGGCGGCCACCCCGACCCGGCGCAGCGGACCGAACTCCTCGCCCACCGCGCGCATCGCCGCCGCGGTCATCCGGGCGGCCTGCACGGCGATCCGGGCGGCGCCGATCGCCCTGGTGGGCTGGCGCCGCTCGTAGCGGACGACGCCGGCCAGGTCGGCGGCGGCCACCCGCAGGTTGTCGCCGCCGATGTCGAGGCCGACGACGTAGCCGCTGGTCGGGGCCAGCCGGTAGTAGGTGGGCACCCGGCCGCGCCGGCCGCGCCGCACGCCGTCCTCGACCAGCAGCCCGGCCTCGACCAGCCGGCGCACCGCCTCGGAGATGGTCGGGCGGGACAGCCCGGAGCCGGCCGCCAGTTCGGGCCTGGTCATCGGCGTGCCGTCCAGCAGGGCGGCCAGCACAGCGCGCTCCGAACTGTCGGCGAGGACCATCGCCCATCCACTCCCTGCCTGGCCGCCGGCGGGTCTGCCGGCGGTCTTGACCACGTACCGCGGACCGAGTAGAAGCTTTTGTTAAGTAGCTTACTTAACGAAATGGCACCGGGAAGGCAACCATGGCGGAGAGTGTTGGCGAGCTGTCCAGGCGGAGCATGCTCGGGTTGTCGGCCCTGGCCGGCGCCGGCCTTCTGCTCAGCGCCTGCGACACGGGTGGCGGCGGCGGCCCGAGCGGTACGCAGGGCAGCGGCGAAGGCAAGATCACCGCGTTGTTCATGAAGCAGGCGGGGTACTCCGAGGACGACATCCGGGCGATGACCGCCGACTTCCAGGCGAAGTACCCGAAGATCACTGTCGAGCCGTCGTTCGTGGCGTACGAGGCGCTGCACGACAAGATCGTGGCGGCGGCGCCGGCGGGCACCTTCGACGTGGTGCTGATCGACGTGATCTGGCCGGCCGAGTTCGGCAGCAAGCACATCGTCGCCGACGTCAGCGACCAGTTCCCGGCGTCGTGGAAGACCGACATGCTCGGCGGGGCGCTGGCCACCGCCAGCTACCAGGACCGGTTCTACGGGGTGCCCTGGATCCTGGACACCAAGTACCTGTTCTACAACACCGACATGCTGGGCCGGGCGGGTGTCGACCCGGCCAGCCTGTCCACCTGGGACGGCGTGCTCGCCGCGGCCCGCGCGCTGAAGGCCAAGCGGGTGGTGGACTTCCCGCTGGTGTGGAGCTGGAAGCAGGCCGAGGCGCTGGTCTGCGACTACACCCAGCTCGTCGGGGCGTTCGGCGGCAAGTTCCTGTCCGAGGACGGGAAGTCGGTGGCGTTCAACAGCGGCGGCGGCCTGCAGGCGCTGCAGTTCATGAAGCAGTCGCTCGACTCCAAGCTCACCAACCCCAACTCGACGGAGTCGCTGGAGGAGGACGTCCGGAAGATCTTCTCCGACGGCCAGGCCGCGATGGCGCTGAACTGGACCTACATGTTCAACGCGGCCGACGACCCGAAGCAGTCGAAGATCGCCGGCAAGGTCGGCGTGGCGCCCACCCCGTCCGGCTCCTCCGGCGGCCCCGGGGTCAACGGCTCGATGGCGCTGTCGGTCAGCTCCGGCAGCAAGAACCAGAAGGCCGCCTGGACGTACGTGAGCTACCTGACCAGCGCCGCGGTGCAGGACAAGTACGCCAAGAGCTCGCTGCCGTGCTGGTCGGCGTCCTACGACAGCAGCCAGGTGGTCTCCGCGCTGCCGCAGGTGGTCCCGGTGGCGAAGAAGCAGCTCGCCAACCTGATCGCCCGGCCGCAGGTGCCGCGGTACAACGAGATCAGCCAGATCCTGCAGGCCGAGCTGCAGAACGCGCTGCTGGGCCGGAAGACGCCGCAGCGGGCGCTGGACGACGCGGCCGCGCAGAGCCGTTCGCTGCTGACGTGACGGCGGCGCGGACGGCGCAGCGGCTGCCGGCCCGCACCGGCCGCGTCGTCCGGCGCCCTCGCCGCGGCGAGCTCCGGCTGGCGCTGCTCCTGCTGCTGCCGGCCGCTCTGGTGGTCTTCGGCGTCGTCCTGTACCCGGCCGGACGGGCGCTGGTGATCTCCTTCCTGGACGTCGACAGCCCGTTCCCGGGGGCGTACCCGTTCGTCGGCCTGCGCAACTACACCGAGGTGCTCGGCGACCGTCGACTGTGGACGGCCGCCGAGCACACGCTGTACTTCACCGTGGTGTCCACCACGCTGGAGCTTGTGCTCGGTCTCGGCCTGGCCCAGTTGCTGGCCGCGCCGCTGCGGCTGCGCTGGCTGTTCCGGGCGATCGTGATCCTGCCCTGGGCGCTGCCCACCATCGTCAACGGCGCGATGTGGCGCTGGATCCTGAACGCCCAGTACGGCGTGGCCAACGCGGTGCTGTCCGGGCTGCACCTGCAGGAGGGGTACCGGTCCTGGCTGGGCACCGACCCGTTCGTCGCGCTGAACATGGTGGTGCTCGCCGACGTCTGGAAGAACACCTCGCTGGTGGCGTTCTTCCTGCTGGCCGGGATGCAGACGATCCCGTCGGAACTGCACGAGGCGGCCCGGGTGGACGGCGCCGGGCCGGTCCGCGGCTTCCTCCGGATCACCCTGCCGTTGCTGCTGCCGAGCATCGCCCTGGTGCTGGTGCTGCGCACGATCGAGGCGTTCAAGGTGTTCGACATCGTGTACGTGATGACCGGCGGCGGCCCGGCCAGCGGCACCCAGACGGTCACCTTCTACACCTACCTGCAGGCGTTCTCGGCGCAGCGGTTCAGCGTCGGCGCCGCGCTGGCCTACCTGACCGTGCTGACCGTGCTCGCGCTCGCCCTGATCTACCTGCGGCTGCTGCGGCAGAACGAGATGCGGGCACTGGGATGAAACCCAGCGAGGCGACAGCGAGCGAGCATCGCAGGGCCCGCCCTGCCGACCCGCCGCGACATCCGCTGGAAATGCGGGCCCGAGGAGCGGAACGAGCGCGGAGCCGAGCAAATGAAGCCTAGCCGGGGATACCTGGTCCTCATCCACGTGGCGGCGGCGGTCGCGTCGGTGGTGATCCTGGCGCCGTTCGGGTGGCTGCTGTACTCCTCGCTGGTCGGGCAGTCCGACGTGATCGCCCGGCCGATGCACTGGATCCCGGAACACGTGACGCTCGACCGGTACCGGGAGATCTTCGCCGGGCACGGCACCAGCGCGGGCGCGGAGTTCCGCCGGGCGATGGTGAACAGCTTCCTGGTGGCCAGCGGCACCGTGGTCGTCTCGCTCGTCGTCGGCGTGCTCGGCGGCTACGCCCTGGCCCGGCTGCGGTTCCCGCTGCGGCGGGTCACGCTGCTGTCCTTCCTGGTCACCTACATGCTGCCGCCGATCACGCTGATCATCCCGCTGTACCTGCTGATGTCACGCTTCGGGTTGCTCGACACCAAGACCGGGCTGATCGTCGTGTACTGCTCGCTGGCCACCCCGTTCGCGCTGTGGAACATGAGCAACTTCTTCGGCTCGCTGCCCCGCGACCTGGAGGAGGCCGCCCGGGTGGACGGCTGCACCCGGCTCGGCGCGCTGGTCCGGGTGGTGCTGCCGCTGTCCCGGCCGGGCGTCATGGCCACCGGGCTGTACGCGTTCCTGCTGTGCTGGGACGAGTTCCTGTACGCGCTGATCTTCACCTCCACCTCCCGGGCGAAGACCATCCCGGTGGCGATCGCCGAGTTCACCGGCCGCAACGCGGTGGACTTCGGGCTGATCGCCGCCGGCGGCATCCTCGCGTCGCTGCCGCCGGTGGCGATCACCGTGGTGTTCCAGCGCTACCTGGTCAGCGGGCTGACCGCGGGGGCCGTCAAGGGTTGAGGGCCCCCGCCGGCGGCTACCCGACCGGGATCGACGTGGTGGGCAGGTTGACCCCCCGCACCCGCAGGAACGGCGCCCGGCCGCCCAGGTCGCTGGTCTGGTACGTGGCGGTGATGGTGGTCTGTTCCCCCGGCCAGAGCGAGACGTAGTTGTCGGTGTAGCTGACCGGCAGGACCTCGGTGCCGCCGTCGCCCGCGGTGATCTCGGGCCGGACGAAGAACGCGAGGTTGGTCGGGCTGTTGTTGGTCAGCGTGATCGTGGCCGTCTCCTGCCCGCCGGCCACCACGCGGGACGCCGTCGCGGTCAGGTTGGGGTTGGCGGCCAGGCTGGTCAGGCCGGTCAGGTTCGCGTAGCTCTTGGGACTGGTCTTGTACCAACTGCTGTTGCTGCGCAGCGTGTCCGGGGCCGTGGAGTACCAGTAGAGGTTGTTGCTGACCACCGCGCCGGCCGAGTCCCTGACCTGCAGCCGGATGAAGTAGGTGGTCGACAGGCCGGTCAGCGCCGGCAGCGTCAGCACCTGCGTCGAGGCGTTCGCCGGCGCGCCGACCGCGACCTGGGTGGTGTACCTCTGCGCCAGGTCAGGGATGTTGTAGACGGTGGCCGTCGCGGTCAGGCCGGTCCGCGCCGCCAGCGTGGAGTTGACCAGGTACACGTTCCGGGTGGCGTAGTCGTAGCTGATGTGCACCGGCTCGTTGGCCTTCCTGCTGCCGAAGAACCCGCCGCCCGGCTTGAAGTAGTAGTCGTAGAGGTTCCAGTGCACCGACGGCCAGGCGTTGTTCAGCATCCAGAAGATGGTCCCGAACGACTGCGTGTACTCATGTGAGTTCCAGGCCTCGAAGAAGGACCTGGCGGTCTCGTAGTTCTGCAGTTCGGACTTCACCGAGTAGGCGGCGGCGTCGGCGGCGGAGCCATAGCGCTTCGTGATGCCGTTGGTGAACGCGTTGATGTTGTCGAACACGGTGTTGGCCCGGCCGGAGTGGTAGTTCCAGACGGTGCCGATCGGCCACAGGTCGTTCGGGCCGATGAACTTCTGCAGGCTCTCCAGCGGCGGCGGGGCCTCGGTGCCCTCCTCACCGGTGGTGCCGAAGGCGCTGCCGGCCTTGGTGGTGTCCCACCACAGCACCGGCGGCTCCCACACGTACGGGCCGTCCATCTTCATGCCGGCGTCCGGGTTCGACCAGGTGGCGACGTTGTCCAGCGTCGGGTTCTGCCAGTGCAGCCGGGCGGCGGTGGCCTTGTAGGTGGCCAGGTGCGCCGCGGTCGGCGGCTGGTCGCTGCCGTAGGCCCAGAGGAAGGGGCTGGCGTGCGCGCGCAGCGCCCTGAGCTGGGTGTCCAGCGAGGCGTCGGCCACCTGCGCCTGCTCGGCCGACCAGCCGCTGTCGTTCTCCCATGCGCTGCAGCAGACGAACCCCGGGAAGATCATGACCCCGGCCCGGTCCGCCAGGTCGTAGAGCTCCTCGTTGCCGACCGACCCCTCCAGCCGGATCGTGTTCAGGCCCATGTCCTTCACGTACTGGATGTGCGTGGCGTTGGTCCTGGTGTCCCACCGCTGGAGCATGTCCCAGATGTAGCCGCCGCCGCGGAACATGATGTTCCTGCCGTTGACCCGGTAGCCGACGAACGAGGTGCCCTGGACGGTGGTCCGGTAGTCGGTGAACTGCCGGACGCCGAAGTCGATCGACTTGCTGTCCGAGGCGGCCCCGCCGGCCGTGGCCGACACGTCCAGCCGGTACAGCTCCGGGCTGCCGAACTGGTACGGCCACCACAGAGCCGGGCCGGTCACGTGCAGTTGCGGGTACCCGGCCGGGTCGAAGGCGACCTCCCGGCGTTCACCGGCGGCCAGCGTGACGTTCTGGCTGACCGAGATCGAGGAGTACCCCGGCTTGCTGATCGTGCCGCTGACGGTCGTAGTCACCGGCGCGTTCGTCGCGTTCAGCGCATCGACGTAGACGGTCAGATCGGCCGAGTCGGTCGCCGGCAGCGGCAGGACGGTCTGCACGTACGGGTCGCGCAGCGCGACCGGGCCGGTGGTGTCCAGCAGCGTCCTGCCCCAGAGGCCGGCGTTCATGTCCGGGGCCTCCGGGTTCCAGTCCACCGTGCAGAACGACAGGTCCTTGCAGCCGTGCGCGGGCGGCGTGACCAGGATGGCCAGCGCGTTAGCCGCGCCCGGCCGGATCACGCTGCTGACGTTGTACTCGTGCGCCACCATCGTGCCGACGGAGTTGGCGTCGATCTGGGTGCCGTTCAGCCAGATCTGGGCCCGGTAGCTGATCCCCTTCAGGCGCAGCCAGTACACCTGGCCGGCGGTGGCCGGCGCCGCGGTGAACTCGCCGCGGAACCACCAGTTCTGGCCGGTCAGGTCCGGCACGGACTTCAGGTTCGTGCCGAAGTAGATGTTCTGGTAGACGTTGTCGGCGACCAGTCCCGCCAGCACCGTCGAGGGCAGCGTGACCGGGTTCCAGCCGGCGGTGCCGTAGCCGACCTGCGAGATCGTCCCGCCCGGGTCGCTGACGGTGCTCGCCGAACGCAGTGCCCAGCCCGCGGTCAGCTCGGTCGAGCCGACGGTGGCGGCGCGCGCGCGGGTGGCACCGACGAAGCCGACCGTGAGCGCGAGCGCCACGGTGAGCAGCAGCGTCATGATTCCCCTGCCGTGCAGGCGGTTCCGGACGGCATTCGATGACATGTGCGACCCTTCCCGGTCAGCGGGGCGTACCGGGCCGGCGGCGGGCTATGAACCGGCCGGCCAGGACACCTGCCTGGAGTGGTAGTAGTTCACGCCCATCACGTGCCACCGCGGGCCCTGGGCGCCGAGCCGCTGCTTGAAGGCCGTGAGGTTGTGCGTGCTGGTCGGCGACCAGCCCAGCTCGGCGATCGCGGGCAGCCGCGGGAACGCCATGTACTCGATATCGGCCAGGGTGCGGATCGTCTCCGTCCACAGCGGGGCCTCGACGCCGAGCACGGAGGCCTCGCTCACGCCGGCCAGGTAGTTGCCCGGGTCCCAGTTGTAGGCGTCCTTGACGTCGATGAAGCCGGCCCAGCTCTGCCCGAGGACGGTGCGCGCGTTGTACTTCATGTCGAGGTAGGTGTGGTTGGCCGGCGACATGACGATCTTCGTGCCGTTCGCGGCGGCCGCGGCCACCGCGGCGTTGCGGGTGGTCGTGCCCCAGAACTGCGCCACGGTCGAGGGCAGCGGGGTCGCGTTGACCACGTCGTGCCACCCGATCACCGCCTTGCCGTGCGCCGCGACGATCTGCTGCGCCCGGTTGATGAACGTGGCGTAGTCGGCGGCCGTCGTCGAGGACGCCTCGTCGCCGCCGATGTGGATGTACGGCCCTGGGGTCAGCGCCGCCAGCTCGCCGATGACCTGGTCGATGAAGGTGTAGGTGAGCTCCTTGCCCACGCACAGCGAGCTGAAGCCGACGTCGGTGCCGGTGTACAGCGGCGGCGCGACACCGCTGCAGTTCAGCTCGGCGTAGGAGGCCAGCGCGGCGTTGGTGTGACCCGGCATGTCGATCTCGGGCACGATGGTGACGTAGCGCGCCGCCGCGTAGGCGACGATCTGCTGGTACTCGGCCTGGGTGTAGTAGCCGCCGGGGTCGCCGCCGACCGCGGTGCTGCCGCCGTAGAGGGCGAGGTTCGGCCAACTGTTGATGGCGATCCGCCAGCCCTGGTCGTCGGACAGGTGCACGTGCAGGACGTTCACCTTGTACAGCACGATCTCGTCGATGTACCGCTCCACCGTGGCCACCGGGAAGAAGTGCCGGGCAACGTCGAGCATCGCGCCGCGGTGCGAGAACCTCGGGTAGTCGACGATCTGCCCACCGGGCACCGGCCACGGCCCCGGCTGCACGGTGCCGCTCTCGATCTCCGGCGGCAGCAACTGGCGCAGCGTCTGCACCCCGGCGAACAGGCCGGCCGGCTGGTTGGCGTGCAGGGCGATCGCCCCGCTGGCGATGTCGAGCTGGTAGCCCTCGGTGCCGACCGTGGCCGGCGCGCCGGACAGCAGCAGCGAGATGCCGTCGGCGGGGTTGGGGCTGGGCGCGTCCGCGACCGGCAGCGGGAACCCGGTCGAGCGGCGGAGGATGGCGGCGAGGTAGCCGCCGATGTCGGCGGCGGCGGCCGAGCCGGGCTGGACGTAGATGGTGGTGCCGGCGGTGATGAGGTGGGTGACACCGGCGGCCGGGCTCGCCTGCACCGGCGCCGGGACCACCGAGCTGAACGAGACGGCGGTGGCCGCCGGGACGGCGGCCGTCGGCAGTGCGGACGCCGGCAGGGTGGCCGCCGTGGCCGGCGAGCTGGCAACCGCGCTGGACGCGATGCCCGCGGTGAGGGCGAGAAACGCAGCCGGGAGCCGCCGCGCGCCGGGAATGGTCATTGCCGCCTCCGGGGGGAAGAAGCTCCGGCGCCCGGGAATGCTGCCGCAGGCGCCACGTCTGCGTTGACCTCTGCCGCTTGCAGGGCTCACCGTAGCGGCGGTGGATTAATAAGGCAAGATTCTTAACAGTGAACGCCCAGACGGGTGTCGCCCCGGCCGGGCGGGAGGCTGCCGGCCGGGGGGCTCGGGGCGCGGGCCGCTAGACCGAGGTGATCCTCCAGATGCGGTTCCACGGGATCACCGTGCGGGGCGCCGGCGTGCGGGGACCGCAGTTGGCGATCTCGACGCAGCCCTCGAGCTGGATCTGGACCGTCCACCCGTCGCTGGCTTCGTAGACCTTCGACTCGCCGGGGCCGGGCTGCCCGTCCTCGCGCAT
>WNGF01009252.1_pt1 | contig 11352 bp, 6 predicted proteins | sample 5400641 | NCBI WGS metagenome assembly WNGF01 (sample SAMN13153371, study PRJNA577476) | soil metagenome | isolation source: 80 cm soil or saprolite under grassland replicate 2 | place: USA:California | collected 2016-06-15 | reverse complement strand
TCCATGTTTTTGAAAGTTATCCAGAGCGTCGAGGGCCTGACGGAAACTGAGATGCTCCATCTCTCTTATGAAGGTGATAACGTCGCCATGCTTCCCACAGCCGTAGCAGTGGAAAGTGCCTGTCGCCGGATAGACCGTGAACGAGGGATTCCGTTCCTCGTGAAATGGACAGAGAGCTACGAGACTGGTGCCGGACGGTTTGAGTTGGAGATACTGTCCGATAACCTGCTCGATAGGGTTAGCGCTTTTGATACGGTCCACGCGCTGAGTCAACGTTGAATCTAAATTTCTCCGTCTCGGCGAATATCGGGGAGCCTCCGGCTCAGGCGCGGCCGGCGCCGGTTTCGCCTCGGCCATGAGTTTTAAGAAATCGTCTCGAGTCATTCCTAGGCGCACAAAGAAATCGGTGACATCGCCTCCCTCCCCAACTTCCGCAGGCAGCTCAACGATTTTGGCATGTGGAATCATCCGTCCTATTCGAAGCGCGCCAATGCGGCCGGCCTCGTCGTTGTCGAAGCAAATATAGACATCCGCCACCGAATTAAGTTCATCTGCCCAGCCTTGACGAAATGTTTTGGCGCCGCTTGTCGAGGTAACAGCTTGAAAACCGTTGGACTCCAAAAGAAGACGGTCAAACTCGCCCTCGCAAATAATCACTTGCGCGGCTTTGTTCTTTATGTGCTCCCAGCCGTAAAGTTCGGCAGCTCCTCTCGGCCAAGCGATCATTTTCGGACCGTCGCTTTTATCTTCCGGATCTTTGGCTTGCTTGAAGAAAGCAAGCTCTCCCTCACGATTGAAAATTGGAATCGTGATTCGCCACCCGTTCCAGCCGATGAGATGCTTTTCGATCAGCTCATCAGAGATACCGCGGGCGTTCAGGTACTGACGGATTCGGTCGGGAAGATTCTCACGGAACTTTCGGGCAAGCTCCATGAGATTGCGATTTTGGTTTGTCATGGGGCCAGAGTAGCGGGTGGTTGGAACAAGGAAAGAAGGGAAAGGTTGCCGAGAGGGTCAAAAAACAGCTTCTTGTTTAGCTTTACATCACCGCTACGATGATCGCATGCGCCCTTATTTCGAACTTTCTCGTTGGGGGAAAGTAGTAGCCACGAAATTTACCAAAAATTTAATGTCGTGTTAGAGTAATATAGCCTATCGTAATCGCGTTCGCGATTACCTTCCCTATATTGCTCATTAACAATCAAATGCCAATTGGCAACTATCCGACAATTGAATTAATAACACCGAACGACCTCGCCCGACTACTAAAGATTTCTAAGGCCGGGGTATATCGTTTGGTAGATAAAAGGCAGATCCCATTTCACAAGGTTATGGGAAGTCTTCGGTTTAATAAAGAGGATGTTATGTCCTTTTTGCAAGACAACCGGATTGAACCAATTGGCGTAACACAATATGGCAATCAGAAAAATTAGAAACTGGTGGTGGATTGATATTAGACACAATCACACTCGTTATCGAAAAAGAAGCCCCGAAAACTCAAAAGCTGGCGCAGAGGCCTATGAGGCGACAATCAGACAAAAGCTGGCTCGCGGCGATTCACTGGCGTTGGCTCCTCCGGATAGAAAACAAGAGGAGCGCAGGCAAAAATTTAAGGACTTTGCGTGGCAATGGTTTGATACTTATGCAAAAACCAACAACAAGTTTTCCGAAGTCCAGCGCAAGAGATCTGCCTTACAAAGGCATTTAATTCCATTTTTTGGTCAGACACCACTTGACCGAGTAGATACCCAACTCGTAGAGCAGTACAAATCTAGGAAGATCTGTGAAAGGCTCGCAAACAAAACCGTAAATAACCATCTGACTGTATTGAGTTCTTGTCTTCGAACTGCCCAAGACTGGTTTGATATACCGAAAATGCCGAAAATGAAAAGACTGAACACGCCTCCGCTACAAATTGATTTCTTGTCGCAAGAGGAAAGTGATTTATTGCTGGCGCATTCCAGCGGTCTTTACCGCGACATTATCTTAATGGCTTTAAAGGCCGGTTTACGGCGAGGTGAATTGATAGCTCTGAGCTGGTCAGATATTAACTGGAGCAATAAAACGCTAACCGTGAGGCACTCGTGGTGTGAAGCCAGCCAATCTGTAGATACACCCAAAAGCAATCGTGAAAGGCATATTCCGCTAACAGATGATCTACATGCGATGCTCTTGCGTCGCAAGCGAGCAGCCGGGTTTGTTTTTGTGAATGAAAAAGGTCATCGGTTTCAAGTCAAGTGGTTTAGCCATGAGCTACGCAAGGCATGTCAAAGAGCGGGAATCCGAGCGATCACGTGTCATACTCTGCGACACACCTTTGCCTCCCATTTGGCTATGGCCGGGGCATCGCTAAAAGCGATACAAGAACTTCTCGGGCACGCTAACATTGAAATGACAATGCGTTACGCTCATCTTGCCCCGTCAAGTTTAAGACAAACAGTGAAGCTGTTGGAACCAGATGAACGCATGTTTGGAGATTTTGGGCAACCGGTGGGCAACGCTGAATACGAACCAGTCAGAAGTTTTGTCTGACGACAACCCATTCTCTCTCCAATAAGTCCTTATTTGAAGCCGTATTTATTAGACAAACACTATTGTACCGCGAAGATATTCGAAACCTCCGGCTCAATGTCCGATCCCTCGTGGGCGCACAATCACAGAAACTCAGAAAAAGACTAGGTAAATTGAAATTTATGGCTTAACCGAGCCGTGCAATGAATTCTCAACTGTAATCGTAATTTGCAGATTTCAAAAGTTTTTCTCACCTCTTGGGCAACCCGTGGGCAACCGCTCGAATCGGTAGCTCACGCAATTATAAGCAAGGGCAATATAGGGGGGTGAAAAAACATTTGGCTTAGAACCTTCACAAAATGGGATTTTGCTGTCAGCGGAAACTAATTTTGCATTAGTCGCTTCTAGAGAGCCAGTGATAGCTACAGGTCGTATTTTTGTCTTTTTTGATTATAAGTACCCTCCCCTCCTTCCAAGTAATCTATGACTTCCTTCCTGATATCACCCCGGTTCATAGAACCTGAAAACATGATTTTTCCTTGCGTCGCATCTGACTGCAAAATAGTAAATCGGTCTGTATCGGAGGCTACCGCCACGGACGAATTGTGTGTTGTCAGAATGAACTGCCTTCTATCCTTTGACATTCGTAGTTTTTGGCATACGTCCTCCCAGATCGTTTTTAAATCTAAAGAATCCTCCGGTTGATCAATCACTATTGGGAACGCACCGTCGCTTAAAGCTATGATCAACAAAGCTATTGCCTTTTGGCCGACCGATAACTCGTCTAATCGCTTAAAATCAGTCCCCACTTTGAGTTTGATTGTAGGCACGTCATTTGGCGCAGATGTATAAAGCAAAGCGAGTAGCTCTTTGAACTCGTATTCATCCAGCAAATGCTCCGCCAGTTTCTCAATCCCCTCAACCTTAATTCCTGTGGTTTTGGCAATATTGTCGAGAGGCTCTTTCTTTAGTCTCGAAGACCACGCAAATCGCAGCATCTCCTCGATAAACTCCCTCGGCGAGATCTTGCCTGAGATTGTTTCAATATCTTCCTCTCGTAACCACGAGCCTCGTTTAAGACGCAATAAATTGTTCTTAAAGCTTGTCTTATCCTCGTTCTCTTTTATTGTGACTTCTAATTTTCCGAATGAATGTGCTGTGAAGTAATCACAACGCTTTCCACGGGCTTCTGAGTAAGCTTTATAAGCGTCATCAAGCTGGTCTAGAATCTGTTTCCTCTTTTCGGCGACGGTTTTCGCTTGCTGAGCCCTTCCTTCATATCGGGTTAATTCCTTTTGCATCTTGGATGACTCGTTGATTAGGGTTTTCCTCTTTTCATCCAAAGCCACTTGTGTCCCGCCGGCTTGCTTTACTACCGACTCGAATTCTTCTTTCACGGCGGCGAAGTTTGATTTCCATTGATCATACTCCTCTTGGATACCGACACGCTTTTTGTTCAGCATCGATTTAAGTTCGTCTAGTGCTCTGACGATCTCTTTAAGGATATCGCTGGTTATTTGAGCCGCTCGCTTTACAGCAGGATCAGCATTTGTTTGGTCAGCAAGGGCCGGGATACTAATATCAGAATATTCCTGATGGGTAGTTGCGAGCGTATCTTTAAGCGAATCAACAAAATCTAACTCCGTCCTTATTAACTGGCCAATTTGTTCCTTAGAAGAGTACTTAGCGAAAACTGTATTTTCAATTCGCCTGCCTAGCTTCTCAATCTCTTCCTTATAGGTCACCAAAGTCTTCTGTAGCTCAACTCGTGCCAAGTGCGCCTTAATGACTTCTGCGAAACGACTATCAACCTCGGCCAGTTCTTTATTTAATCGCGCGACCTCAAATTGATACGACCGGAAATCGAAAAACTTATCTATGAATTCCCTCTGGCTAGCACCTGTCTTGTCTTCCGCTATCTTGATAATTTCGTTCTGACTAAGAAACAAAACAGGAAAAATGTGGCTGACCGCAAAGTCTTTTTTTGTGCCATCAGCTACGTCGGTAACTTCAATGGGGTTACTGTCGCTGGGCCGATATGTTCTTTTTATTAAATATCCCTTTCCCGAATCATCAATAAAGAGAACCTCAACCTGGCCATGCAGCTTGAGGCATTTCTCAAGTTTTGAACGGTGATCTGACAAAATATCTGGATTCATTGGTTCCTGATCCAGAGCGAAACGCAAAAATTCGATAACAAGAGATTTCCCGGATCCTTTGGCGCCCAAGAGGCTATTTAAACCTTCGTGAAATTCGAAATCTTGATCATTGAGAAAACCACTACGTACTTCTAGCCGGCTAATTTGCGGGTAGATTAATTCTTTAAACTCAAAACTATGGCGAATTCTCGTGTCTCTATCACAGAGAGACTGTCGGATATCATCGATTGTTATGACATCATCGACTTTGAAATATGTAAATTGAGTACCGATTTCGGCCAAAGAGTGCGCATCTGACGACTGGTAAACACCCAGTTTTTTGTAGTGGTACCCATCGTATCCACCGTCGAAAAGATCGACAACTCTTGTATGGCGCCTGATCTTTTCGCTATCGGTGAAATCAGTCTCCCGCGCTTCTGCTCCCATCAAACATCGCCACTCTGGTTTAAAGATTTCACTTCTTTGTTGTCCACGCATATCTCCCAAGACACCTTGAGTAGAATGACAATGCGCAAGAACCATGACACCCGATCGATCAAATTCCTGTAATTCTCTGGCAACGTCAATAGCGGTACAGTTGGCTATGACATCTGGCTTTCCGTTATGCTCGTATACTTTAAGCGTGTTTAGAAATGCCTTAACATAATCACCCGACTTGTCTACGTCGAACAGAACAAGAATATGCACGCCGGACTCACCGCCGTGTACCTTTAACTCCACTCCGGGAAAGACAATCAGATTCTTATCTTTTGCCTCTTTCTTGACCAAATCTATAAATGCACCGGTTTGGTGATCAGTTATGGCAATCCCAGCAAGACCTTTGGCTAGCGCTGCATCCACGATTTCCTTAGCTGTTGCGGTTTTATCGTTAAAGTCGTCTGAGGCAGGTGTGTGGACGTGAAGATCAACTTTCTTAAATTGTAGGCCGTGAGTGAAGGTCATAGGCATTTTACGCGTTAATCGTAGCAAAAAGACTAATTTTTACCAAGAATTAAGTCACCACTTGACCGATGTGTTTTTCGAATATCCGTTTCGTATTTAATAGCTCCACTCCTCATGCGAAAGGATAAAACGATTTAGCTCCTGTTTTTCGCTTCGCGACTTCGGTAAATGCTGGCACAAGCTATACTGATGCTTCCTCAGTTCGTCCGAGAGTGACATCCAGTTCTGACCGAAAACCTTGGGCCGCATCCTTCCGCACTTGAATGAAAAACCTGTTGAAGGATTTCGGTGTAAGGAAATTGATCTGGTAGTGGGCGTCAATACCCTCTTTCAGCAACCATCCGTTCAACCGCTCGAAATGTTCTCTAGCGTATTCGAACTTTTTTTGATTTTCGGGCGAGGGATCGTTAATTTCGTCGTCATCTTTTATTTCAACAACGTACACTGCGTTACCTTTTTTTAAGAAGAAGTCCGGACTAAACTCGCCTCGTTTTGGATGCTCCCCTTTTTTCCATGCATATTCGATCGCATAGAATCTTTGCGGTGAGTTCTTGAGCCAAGCATCAATAGATTGGGCATTCTCTCGCTCGCACAGTAAACCAATGAATCGACGTTCTGGGGTCCAATCAGCAACAACCATATTGCACGGCGTTTTGAAATCGTGAGAATTCGACACCGCCTTGCTGCCCATACGATAGTCACCATCAGAATCTTTAACGGCGTTGAAAAACTCTTTTTGCTCATCTCCAATAGTGTTTGCCGTATTCGGGGTAAAGAAAACCGTCTTATCCCCGCGGCGAAGCTCCGCCGCGCTGACACTCACTGCCTGGCGTTCTCTGGTATTGATCGTTTTGAGAGCATTCGCTGTCAGCTTATAGACAACTCTCTTGGCTAGTTTGCGACGCAGTGGACCAAGGGCCTGAAGGATTTTTTGCCGGTTTTCTTCGGTAATTCTATTTGACTTTATCTTCGCTCGTCGCGCTGAGGCCTTTACTATCTCCAGGCAACGCTCTCGAGAGAATTTTTTAGCATATTCCGTGCGGTCTTTAGGATCGAGCGCGTCCTTGGACTCTTCGTCGATTGATTGCAATCGCCTATACATTTCCTCAGCCACGTCATCGAAAGAGTAAGTCTTGTGTTCGAGTTTGGTTTTAAATTTGGAATGCTCCCCACTGACCGCATGTTCGAATTCAACAATTACATCCTCTACTTCTACTTGTGACGGCAAATCAACATATCCATCCTCAAGCAACCGGTATTCGCCCTTCTTTGCGAACTGGCTTGCATCAGTTTCCCGCGTATAATCCAGATTATACAAGTCAAAGTGATAGGACGAGTCGGCTATTACCTCGGAGGAAAGCCTATTCTCCATTTCTAAGATTTCGTCTACCAAATGGCGAATTCGGTTGGCCCATGCATCGTGATTAAACACCGTTACTTCAGGATCGGGACCTTGCCAACCAACTGGCCGGCGAAGACCGCGCCCTAATACCTGGGCGACCAAAAGTTTGCTGTTGAAGGCGCGCTCTTCGTGAGGAACAATCTGAAATACGTTCTGTACATCCCAACCTTCGCTTAACATTGAAACAGACACTATCCATTCAACCTTGCTAGCCTGTGTGTCAACGGTCTTAAGCTTCGCGACATTTACTTGGTGTTCAGATGATGAACTGACAGCTAAAACCTTTTTTTTCGCGTCTTCCGCCGAGATTTTCTCCCACTCCTCCAAGAATGCCTGCAACTCTTCAGCAACCAGTTTGCACGTGTTGATATCTCTCGTGACGATGATGGTCAGCGGACGGATGCCTTGTTTCTTTAAACGTTTTTTCCGGTCTTGATGTCGGTTATCAATTAACTGCCATTTTTCGTCCGGGTTATCCGTCTGCGGCATCTCTGCTACGTATTCAACTTTCTTGACGAAGCGCTGTTCTATGGCCTGCCGCAACGAATACCGACTCACAACGTCGGTGAAATAGTCGTCACCGATGTAACATGTGCCGGAGACCCCGACGACGTAACGAAATCCGTAATCTGGATTCAAAAGAAACTCTTTCCATTTCTTGACGTTTGTCCCAGACTCGTTTGCGACGTGATGTGTCTCGTCGTTAAAAACAGCTACGCGAGCCCCGCGGCCGACAAGACTGTCACGGATCGACGATTTCACGTGCTGGAGAATAGCATGGTAATTTTCAATGCAGATTGATCCGTCGACGATAGTCTCAGAGGCGTTGATGATCTTCGGTGTCCGCACTTTTGCATTCTCCGGCAACAAATCGCGCAAATCGGTGCTCCCGGCCAAATCACGAAACTTTGTCAGTAAGCCTGCTTCGATTGTATTGGAAGGACACAGAACAAGAACTCGATCGACAATCCCCTCGGCCAATAGAATCGCGGCGAGGCCATATAGCACGAAACTTTTGCCGGTTGCTGTAGCCAAATCAAGTGAACAAGCAAGCTGGTCCGGTAGCTGAAGGTGCCGCTCCATGCCTGTCCATGAACCATAACGACGCTGCAGTTCCTCGTTACTTTCGAAATTCTCCTTGGCTAGCGCCCGCAGATCCGGATACTTGGCACCCGCAAGGTAACGCATTACTAGGCGGATAGCTTCTTTTTGATACTCGCGTTGAGTGGAAAGTTCATCAAGGAACGGTTCATATTTCGACTCGTTCCACACAGCCGGATCAATATTCGGCGAGACCTTTAATACAAGGTCTTCATTTCTGAAGGCTTGGCGATCTCCGCGATTCGGACTCACGTTTTCTTCCCATTGGGTTTCTTTGCCGTTTTTTGAGTTTTACCACTCCGAAATTCGCGTGCATCAATCAAAACCCGTGCCTCATTGCCGTAGATATCAAGAAAGACGGCCATAACTTTTTCACCCATGCGATCATTCCGAAAGGTCACTTTCCACCGTCCCTTTTCGATGGTGTCCGCGTAATGCACTTCGTCGAGATCGAATATCTTCGCCGATTCGTCATAATCTAAATCCAACAGGACCATTGATAGAGTTTCCAAATTAGCTTTTTTCTTTAGTGGTTCTCTGACAACAGCGTCACTCTTAAAGGTTTCCATCTTTATGAAGCCGCACTCGAACAACTCACCTCTGGGTTTTTCGAATCCTGTTTTGTATTTCACTTCTGGCGTACGGATGAAATCGAAACCGACTGCTTCCACAGTATCGTTGACAGCGAGTTCATCGGAGGGTTGTTTTAGCGCTGTGAATTCGCGTCGATGAAGTTCGTGAATGATCGAATAAGGGATTCATAGTAACGTACTTTATCGAAGTCGATATAATCCTGCTGGAAATCGAACGTTAAGGCTGGGGCGATAATAAAAACTTTGCGGCCCACCCGTGATCCGACTGCTTCGTGGATCTCTTGAAGAGTATCCTCGGTAAGCCGGGCTTCTTTGTGCTTTGCGTTCATGTGATTGAATACCAATACGCTCGCGCCTTGCCTATAACCGTCGAAATCAATCCCATTGATTCGGTGAGGTTCATCTCGACACTGGAAGAGTTGTAAAGCGAAGAACCGCCAATCGTGCCAGGCGAGTTCTTTGAGTTTTGAGAAGTCATAAAGGCCAGCGTTGTAAAGCGTAAACGGCTTTGGTTCTAGCTTGAGGCCCTTACTTCCAATATCACGGCTAAGGTTCAGCATTCGCTTTTGGATCGTGTAGATGGCGAGTTTGCCGCAGTCGATACCGATCCAACGCCGACCAAGCTTCTCTGCCACAGCGAGAGTCGTACCCGAACCCACAAAGGCGTCCATAACTGTGTCGCCAGAGGACGTTACAAATTCCACGATTTGCGCCAGGAGCCTCTCGTTCTTTTCCGTTGGATATTTTGTCGAGTTGCTATAAATCGGTAGACCAGCCCACAAAGTGTCAGCGAGCCGATCCTCAGCTGGCGCGCGCCAGTATTGGGGACTCCTGTCGTCCGGATTTTTACGAATAAATTCGAGTGCGCAGCCCGTATCCCGCCAGTACTCCGCGAGCGTCCTACCGCCACATTCCTCGCTAAACCTTTCATAGTTTTCGATTGCTCTCTTTGCTCGGTCTTCCTCCCAAGTCCACTGTCCTGTCTCAGGTTTGATACCGAATAGTTTATAGCGCATCGTGGGCCGGTCTGCGGTGCTCCAGAAATGGTGCCAATGACCCTCCGGATTCCCTTTGTTATGTTTTTCAATCCAAAGAGGAGCCACTTTGCTCCCGGTCGTCGCGCTGTACCAGAAAAGATTATCGTGCCTTACATTGAGGCGCGATATTTGTTTGAACTGCTGTTGCAAATTCTTAGAGGCACGTCCAGGAAGAATGATTTCATTTCGAAAATTCTGTTCGCCGAAGATCTCATCTAAAATAGCCTTAAGGTAGTGTCCTTTTCGGTAGTCTACGTGTACAAAGATGTGACCGTTATCTGCGAGTAACTCTCGCATAAGTACAAGTCGCGACCGCAAAAAATTGAGAAATTCAACGCCGATTACTTTGTCCTGATATGCCTTCTGATCCTGGTTGCCTTCGAACTCCTGCTTTGTGGCAAATGGTGGGTCAATGTAGATTAAACGGACGCCAGGGGTGCCGTCGGAATTACATAACTTACCAGCTTTCTTCAATTCCAGAAGCGTCTTCATTGTCTGGAGATTGTCACCAAAGATAAGCATGTTGTGCCAATCGTTACCGTTCTTACCAAAAGTCCGGACGGGTTGAAGAGGCACCGCCAGAGTATCCGCGATAATGTCTTCCTCTCGTTCTTTACCATAATAAACCAACTCGTATTCCCGCTTTTCCGGAGGAAAAAGGACGCGTGCCCACTCAGGGGAAATATCCTGGTGCTGTTGGAGCAATCTTATGAGTTCGTGTCTTTGTTCAGGGGTCATCTAGCGATCGGCCGGTTTAAATTTTGTGAATGTTTATTCAAGCCAACGATGTAAGTAAAAGGTTCGGTTGCTCGAAATGCTCTCATTTAACACACCATCTACCAAAATCGCCACTCGCACCGAAAAAAATCTGCTCGGCATTGCGGATGAGTCTCACTTCGATCTGTCGCGGGGTTTTGTCCGTCAGGACCATCGATCACGCCGAGAGCATGCGCATTGCACTTTTGCCATGGGCACGTTTTGGGCACTTTTTCGTTTTTGGCCGATAGCTTAAAAAAAATCTCAGTCAGAAGTAGCGAATTTAAGAATTTTGGAGCGGGCGACCGGGATCGAACCGGCGAATGACTCTATGCCTATTTTTGTCTTTGAACCGAAACCCTCAACACCAAAACCAGTCTATCTATTGGTGCTGTAATGGGGTGCTCTTTCTCCATTGTGTGACAAGCTAGCCGATTTCCGTATCGTCCTACCGGTAAAGGTTTTGATAAACCCGCCGCTTTCCAGCTCGCGGACAAAACGATCCTCGACAATGGATTCGGCCTTGAACGACGCAAGCTTAGCATCGTTCTCCGCCAGGATCTGGGTCAGACTCGCGATGCCTTCACGTTTGATATAGGGCGCTCTTTCCGAGAGGTCCGCAAACAGATTATGAGTCTCCTCTAGCACTTTGTCATCGTCGATTCGCAAGTATTTGGCGACCTGCCGCTTGGCGAAAGCCCTGTCGGTTTTGAAGCGATAGATGCCTTGGACGACGCCGGCGATGAATGGCCGGATGAACTTTTTTTCTTTTTCTTCGCGGGTCATCTCGTCGCTTGTACCGGAGCTCCGGTTGCGGAACAACCCTCAAATTCCTTTGATCAGTGTCTTTA
>WNGF01022434.1_pt1 | contig 11353 bp, 7 predicted proteins | sample 5400641 | NCBI WGS metagenome assembly WNGF01 (sample SAMN13153371, study PRJNA577476) | soil metagenome | isolation source: 80 cm soil or saprolite under grassland replicate 2 | place: USA:California | collected 2016-06-15 | reverse complement strand
TTGAACGATAGGCTGCGCAGCACACCATCGAGCCCGGCACCATGCGCGGAGGCCTGGATCTCTCGCGCGTAGTTCGGAGAGACGGTCGTGACCTGATCGGCGAAGATGATGCCCCCCTTCATCAGATTCACCTCGCCGAAATGCTCGAGCGCATCGGGGGACCAGTAACGGCTGTGCATTCCGAGAGCGGCGAATTGATCGGCGCGGCCGGTGCCCTGGTAATTGAGATTGTGAATCGTGTACACCGATCGCGTGGCGGAGAAAGTCGAAGTGCCGTGCAATCCCGAGTGCAAGTAGAGCGGCAGAAGTGCGGTGTGCCAATCGTGGGCGTGAAGAATGTCGGGAGCGATGTCGAGAAGTTCGCAGCCGTGCACCACGGCGCGGCAGAAGAAGGCAAAGCGCTCGACGCCGTCGTCGTAACCATCTGCGCGAGGCGCGTAGATCTGTTCGCGGCTGAAGAAGTGATCGTTCGCAATCAGGTAAAGCGGGATGTCGGTTCCAGGCAGCTCCGCGCGAAAGTACGACGCCTCCGCTGCCCAATTGGCCCACAGAATCTGCGTCGTCGGCACTGCTTGCTCCAGCGGCGCACCTGTGGTTTCGAACCACTCGCGCGCCTGGCGATGCAGCGGCATGAAAATCGTGATGTCGTGACCGAGTTTGGCCAGCGCTTTCGGCAGCGACCCGCAGACGTCGCCCAACCCGCCGGTCTTGGCAATCGGCGAAACCTCGGCTGTCGCGAATACGACTCTCATGCGGCCGGTGTCATCCTGACACTGAGCGCAGCGAAGGGGAAGGATCTCAAGATGCGAACGCTGTCGCAACTGAGATGCTTCGCCGTCTGCGCGGCTCAGCATGACACCGCGCGCCTGCTGCTATGAGATCAGAATCGCCGCATAGCCCACAACGTGCGAATAATCGCCGTTGATGTCGCCTGACGTCGCGTGCTTGATCAGCCTGGCATTTGCGGCGCCCAGCTTCTTCGCCGCGATCAGCATCGTCGTCGTGGGGATGAAGCCGCACATCGAGATGTCCTCTTCATCAACGACGCGCCATAGGGCTTCGGGATCGAGCGCGAGGACGGCATCGATCGCGCGCTGATCCTTTCGCAGCGTGGCTTCCTGATTCTCGTAATGATTGAGATCGGAGCTCGCGAGAATGCCGATCGACTCGTCGCGCGCCGCCTCTGCGATCGCATTGCCGATCTCTTCACACAGCGCGTAGCGCGGCGCAGCGAGACAAATTGGAACGAATGTAAAGCTGCCGAGGAGTTGCTGGAGGAACGGGAGCTGGACTTCGAGCGAGTGCTCCCGTGTGTGCGCTTTCCAATCCTCCGCGAGCAGCTTGCTCTTTGCCATGAGCGCATCGGCGAGCGGAGTGTCGATCGAGACGGTCCCGAGCGGCGTGCGCCATTCGCCTTCGCGATTGATCGCCGCAAAGTGACCGATCCCTGTGTGATTCGGACAAAGAATGATGAAGCGCCTCGGCAGCTCCGCGAGCGCGTAGAACGCCGCGGCGACGTGGCCGCTGTACATCAATCCTGCGTGCGGCACGACCGCGCCGATGAAGCGCTCCTTCGCGGCCACCTTTTCGTTTGCGGCGAAGCATGACTGTACTTGCGCGCGCAGCCGGTCGGGCGAAGCCTCATAAAAGGAACCGGCGACGGCGGGCGGGCGGGTGGTCATCGCGACAGTCTAAATCCTTGATATGCTGTTGCACGATGAGGCTGGTTCGATTCGCGGCTGCGGCGCTGGTGATCCTGCTGACGACGGCGCAAACACCGCCGCCAGGATTTCCGAAAAGCGTCGACGTGCCGGGGCTGGCGATGACCGGGCTTGGAGAGTCCACGACAACGACGGGCGCGACAACGACGAGCGCGCCGTTTGCGCCAAAAGAGGTCAAGGCTCCGGCGTTAGAAATGACGGGCGTCGAGGCGGCGCCAACGAAGCAAGCGGGCGTCGAGGCGGCGCCCTCGCAAGCTCCATTCACACCAAAGACGGTCAGCGTTCCGACCCTCACAATGACAGGAGTGAATTGAAATGAGACGAATCTCGATCGGAATCGCCATTGTGCTCGTTGCCGGCGTGGCGTCGGCCACCGATCTCTTCACGCTGAACGTGCCGGTGCAAGTGAGCCATCTGAACTCCTTAGTCACTCAAGTCAGAGTCAACTGTCACCTCCAGGGGAGGGACGCAATAACAGGGAATCTGGTCAACTTTGGATTCCCGACGGGCAAGAGTCAGGACTTCACCGTGGCCGGCGGGGCGTTCACCGGGGCGGCGAGGATCGTTTTCACAAACACCGATTTCAGCGCCGCCGAGCTCGGTAACCTCACGAGCGTCTCCAACGGCAACTGCCATCTCATCCTGATCGCGGGTGGCAATCAGTACCAGCCCTATGCGTCCAGCACAGGTCCCGTCCTCGGGCACCAGCCGGGAACAGCGTTCAGTACGCAGGTGACCTTCACGATTCATTGATCAATCGCGCGGAAAGCTCGGCGCATAGAGCACCGCGTTCATGAACAGCGGGAGCGTGCCCCGCCAGAACAGCCGGAAGTGCGGCTCATCGGCAAACGTGATCACCTGACCTTTTCCATACGGCTCGCTGATCATGTAGACCGCGCCTTTCATGCGCTCGATCGATTCCGGCCAGGCGACGCCCGAGACCAGGGGGTTGTCCTTCGTGATCGAGATGATGTTGTCAACCTTGTGCGCGACCGGCAGCAACGCCTCTGCACGGGTGGCTTCGATCAGCACGAACGGCGAATGCGGAACGCCGAACGTCAGGTACGAGCGATCGTTCATCGTCGTGCGGAACGCGGCGCCCGGAATGCGGTAGTCGTTGTAGCGCTCTTCGAGAGGCGTTTTGTCGTCATCCTTCTTCTTCGGCGGCTCCCACGGTTTCAGTTTGGAGATCTCCACCTCTTTGTCTCGAAGGAACGCGCTTGCGCCCTTCACAGCCACGATCGTGCCGCCGCCACGCGCCCACGCCTGCAGTTTGCCGATACCACTTTTGCCGAGGCGATCGGAGTAGCCGTTGCCGTCCGGGAGGATCAGCACGTTGTAATGCGAGAGGTCGACGTTGCGCAACGAATCGAGCGTGAGGTTCGAATGCGGGATCGGCGTGTCGACGTCGAGCGTATGCCACAGCATTCCGTACGATGTCGCGCCGACGCCCTGCCCGCCAACCAGCGCGATCTTCGGATCGCGAATGTAGTGAATACGCTCCGATCCGAACGCCGTGCCGCCGGTCCATCCCGACTCCAGCGGAAACACGGTAATGTTGAGGTCACGTGCGATCCGCGCGAGCGTGGCATCAGCTTCCGCTTTGTTGTTGCCCTTCAGAATGATGATGGTGCCGCGCGCAAATGATCGATCGCCGACCGTGACCGGATCTTCGCTGATGCTGAAGCGCACGGCGTCCGCGAGCATCTGTCCCGCGGCGCGATAGATGTTCGGATCGTTGCCGTCGATCAGATACCCGTACGCTGCAGGATGAAACGATGGAGCAGTTTGCCGCTGGAACGGCCGGACATCCGCGGCGACTGCGCCGGCCGTCACGAATGCATCGACATCCATCGCCAGCGGAAGCGACCATGAAGTGAGGTCGTAAAACTCGTTCGGCTCGTCCGCCTCGGTTCTCTGGCGCTGCGCTTCGAGGAAACCTTTGCTGAACGTTGGGCTTTTCTCGAGCAGCGTCTGGACGAGACCGCCGAGCGGCTGCTTTGTTGAAATGACCGCAGTGCCGGCGGGGAACGTCTGCGAGGCAGCAGTCTCGGCGTCGACTCGCGTGGCGCGGAGCGTGACCGGCGCAGAGAGCATTCCGATCTGAATCGACTGCCGTTGCAGCAGATCGAGCAGCGGCTGAAAATTCGGCGAGGTCGGCGGAACGAGAAACGTGTTCTGCCCGCTCGCCGCCTGCATGCGCATCGCGTCGTAGGTGTACTGGAGCAAATCCGCGGCGTGCTCCGACGTCGTGCGCAGCGTGGTCATACCGGTCGTGTAGTGACGTTGAATGCGATCGGCGAGTGTGAGTACGGTGTTGTCTTCGCGCAGAACCGCGGACCCGCCCCTCCCGCCGCCCGCGACTTCGTAGGTCATGCCAATGGCGCCGTGCAGCGCCGGCCACGAGTCGCCGTAACCAGGATAGAAGAGATCGAAGACTTCGCCGACGAAGAATGGCCATCCTTTCGCGGTGAACGCGGCGGCATTCGCGCGGCCGAACACCTCGAGCCACTTCTCCACGTCTTTCGGCAGATTCGCGTTGATCGGTTTCGCGTCCGGCGGGAAGAAGTACGTCGAGTTCGAGCCCATCTCATGAAAATCGACGAAGACCTGCGGGTTCCAGCGTCGATACTCCGCGACCCGAGCCTTCGTCTCCTGCTGCGACGCCCAGCTCCAGTCGCGATTCATGTCGATGAGGTAGTGATTGAAGCGTCCGCCCGGCCACGGCTCGCTGTGCTCGAACGACTCGGGATTCGGATCGGCGGTTGCGCCGCGCGAGCGGACGAACCACTGTACGTAGCGCTCGCGCCCGTCGGGGTTCTGCAGCGGATCGATGATCACCACCACGTTGTCGAGAATCTTCGCCGCGTCAGGATCGCGCAGGAGCGTGCTGGCGACTTCCATCGCCGCCTCGCTGGAGGACGTCTCGTTGCCATGAATGCCGAACCCCAGCCAGGCAATGGCCGGCGTGGAGTGCGCAATTTCCGCCGCTCGTGCAGGTGTGGTCGTCATTGGATCGGTGAGAGCGGTGACGTTCTGACGGATGATGTCGAGTGCCGCGCGATTTTTCGGCGACGTGATCACCGCGATGACCAGCGGCCGGTGCTCGTATGTTTCACCAAATTGATGTACGGTAATGAGCGATGATTTACGAGCGAGCTCGTTGAAGTAGTCGAGAATGCGGCCGTAGGGCGTGAATCGGTCGCCGAGTTTGTAGCCCAGGTATTCGTCAGCAGTGGGGACCTGGGCGAAGATCGGCGCGGCGATCAGGGCGATGACGATCAGGACACGTCGAATCATTCGTGAGCACCTCGCAGTTAGTGTCATGCTGAGCGGAGCGAAGCATCTCAAGATACGAACGGCCTCGCAACTGGAGATCCTTCGCCGTCTCGCAAGCGGGGAGAAGGACGTAACGCGAGGTCCCTCGCCCCGCGAAGCGGGGAGAGGGTGCCGCGAAGCGGCGGGTGAGGGGTGTGTCATCACCGCGCCATCTTCGCAGCGCGCAGTTTTCTGGCTCAGGATGACACCGTCACTCAGCGACTGTGACCTCGTCCTCGACAGCGGCGCTGGAGCGCGTGTGGATTCCGAGCCGCTTCATCATCTCGTTCAAAGTCGAAGGCTTCAGTTGCAGCAGCTCTGCCGCGCGCTTTTGAACGCCGTTGGCCATCTCCAGCGACTGCAGGATCATCGCGCGCTCGTACCGCGACACCGAATCTTTGAGCGAGAGGCCTTCCGCCGGCACGACGGTCGCCGGCTGCTCGGTGTCCACGGGATAACGTAGATAGTCCGGCAGCAGATCGGTCCCGATGCGATCGCCCGTGCAGAGCACCACGGCGCGCTCGATGGTGTTCTCGAGCTCGCGAACGTTTCCCGGCCACGAATGATCCATCATGATGCGCATCGCATCCGGGGTGACCTCGCGAACTTTGCGTTTGTTCTCTTCCGAGTATTTCTCGAGAAAGTGCGTGACCAGGAGGGGGATGTCCTCGCGGCGGCGGCGCAGCGGCGGCAGCGTGATGGTGATGACATTCAGCCGGTAGTAGAGGTCCTCGCGGAATCCTCCATCGGACATCAGCTTCGATAGCTCGACATTTGTGGCGGCGATGATGCGCACATCGACTTTGATCGTATCGACGGATCCGAGGCGCATGAATTCGCGCTCCTGGATGACGCGAAGGAGCTTCGCCTGCGTCTCCAGATTGATGTTGCCGATTTCATCGAGGAAGATCGATCCGCCGTCGGCGACCTCGAACAGCCCGCGTTTGGTGGCGATCGCGCCGGTGAACGCGCCTTTCATGTGCCCGAAGAGCGATGACTCGAGCAGTTCCGGAGGCAGCGATCCCGAGTTCACGGTCACAAACGCATTTCGTGCGCGCGGTGATGCGTGATGGATGGCTTTGGCGACGAGCTCTTTGCCAGTTCCCGATTCGCCGGCGATGAGAATGTTCGACCGCGACGGAGCGGCGAGCCGGATCAGCTCGAAGACTTTTCGCATCGGCTCCGATTTGCCGATGATGTTCGAGTAGGCGTACTTCTGCGACAGCTCGGCTTTGAGGCGCTCGTTTTCGCGCGACAGCCGCCGCTGCTCGAGAGCCTTGTTCACGGTGAGGATGACTTCCTCGTTCTTGAACGGCTTCGGGATGTAGTGGAAGGCGCCCTGTTTCATCGCCTCGATCGCGCCATCGATCGACGAGTAGGCGGTGATGACGATGACCGGCAAATACGGATTGGAGATGCGCATCGCACGCAACGTGTCGATGCCACTGATGCCGGGCAACATGACATCGAGGATCACCAGGTCGATTGCGTCGTCGGTATCGAGGACCGCGAGCGCCTGCTCGCCGCTGGAGGCCATGACCACATCGAAGCCCTCGCTCCGCAGGACGGCGTCGAGCACGTCCCGGAGGACTTCCTCGTCATCGACGATCAGGATTCGCATTGCTCTCGGTCCAAGTGTCCGCTTTCATCCCGCGGCTACGCGGCAACGATATCGTGAACTCCGCTCCGTTGCCTGGCGTGCTCTGTACGCTGATGTCTCCATCCGAAGCGTGCAGGATACGGCGGGTGATCGCCAGCCCGAGACCCGTCCCTCCCTGCCCGCGTTTGGTCGTGACCAGCGGCTCGAAAATCCTGCCGAGAATCTCCGGCGCGATTCCTTTGCCGTCGTCTTTGACCCGGATATTGACCCGTTCTCCACTCTCCTCGGCTGCAATCCAGATGTTGCCCCTCTCGTCCACCGCGTCTCGAGCATTGAGCAGAACGTTGGTAAGAACCTGCTGCAGGTCGTGAAAGTTCCCGCGGACTTCCATTTGAGGGATGTTGCTGAGATGGACCGAGATCTGTTTCGGTTTGAGAAGGTCTTCGTGAAGGGCCAGAGTGGAGGTGATCAGCGAAGGCACGTTCACCGATTCGCGCGTGCGCGGTCGGTTGGCGATCAGATCGAGCAGGTTGTTGACCAACGTCGACGCACGGAACGACTGCTGCTCCATTTTTTTCAGCAGGCGGTATTTCGGATCTTCGGGCGGAAGGTCCTTGAGCAGGAGTTGTGCGTATGAGGAGATGCCGGTGAGCGGCGTATTGACCTCGTGCGCCACGCCAGCGGCGAGCAACCCGAGCGATGCGAGCCGCTCTTTTTCCTGCAACTGGCGCTCGAGCCGCACGCGCTCGGTGATATCGCCGATCACGAGCACACGCGCGCCGTCGGCGACATCGGCGGCATTCAGCGGACTGGAAGTGACGGTGATTTCCTTTTGCTCGCCGTGTCGATTGACGAATTGCGTTTCCAGCGAGCGGGCATTCGAGAGCAGCAGCTCGTCGTAGGGGGGGAACATGTCGCTGATCAACTCGTCGAGACCTTCGCCGCCGACCAGGTCCCAGAAGGCGCGATTCGCCGTCAAAACCGTGCCGTCTTTCGCCACGACGGCGATCGCGGACGACGACGACTCGATGATATTTTCGTTGTACTCCTTCAGTGCGCGGATCTCGTCGAGCTGCCGGCGCAGGCGTCCATACAAACGTGAATTCTCGATTGCCAGCGCGAGGGGTGCGGTGAGCGACTGGAGCAGGGCCAGGTCATCGCGCGACAGCGGCTCTTCGCCGCGCTTGGTGCCGAGAAGCAGAAGACCCTGCAGCTCGCCGCGATTGGGAAGCGGCAGAACGTATCGATATCCGGCGCGCAGCAGCCGCCACGGCAAATCGGTCGGATCGGGAAGGCGCGGCTCGGTCAGCATCATCGGTCCGTACGCCGGCATCGAACCGAAATCCGCGATGGTCACGCGCCGTGGAAGAATGTCCTCCACTTCGTAAATGACGAGCGATCGCCCTTCGCGCGTGAAGAGATTCATCTTCTCGATGTCCAGTGCCGCGCGCATGCGCTCGCGCATCATCGCGATCAACTCGTGCACGTCGTGGAACGTGGCCAGCTCCTGCGCGAAATCCGTCATCGCCCGCCGGTGCTTGTAGCTCTCGCGGTAGACGAACATCTCGATCACCGACTCGATGCGCCCTTTCACCGGGATCAGGACGCCGGCGATCAACAGACCTGAAGTGAACGCGAGGAAGTTGCGCTCGAGCGCCGACTGCTCCTCGATGACGTGCGAGAGAACGAGGTTGACCGTGGAGAAGGCGATCATGCCGAAGATGAAGGTGACGGAGTACGCCAGGACTTCTTTGATGACCACTTCGACGTCCCACAGCTTGTACTTGAGAATGGAGACGGCGAAGGCCAGCGGAATGAGCGCGAGCGGCAGGATGGAAATCGTCGAATAGATCGGCTTCACCGATCCGACGATGAGATACGGAACGATGTAGACCAGAAGGAAGGGAAGAAACCCCAGCGCCATGCCGAGGTAAATCCATTTGATCTGCTTCTTGCCGACGGCGGCCGCCGTTCGATAGGTGTACGCCAGCGCGACCACCGCGAGCGTGAAGTAGATGGCGACGTGGACGATCTCCCATTTCTGAATCACGTCGAGCGATTGATATGGCGGAGCGATCGCCAGACGGTTGTTGAACACCAGCAGATCGATGTCCCACAGTGCCAGCAGCGCCGGCGGAAGGTACAGCGCTGCGATCAGCCCTCTCTGGCGGACGATCGGGCGCGGGAACAGCAGGAAGAAATTCAGAGTCAGCGGCGGCAGCAGAATGGTGGCGAATTCCTCGATGAGCTGCAGCAGCTTGTAGGTGAAATCGATGTCGCCGGCGGGCGTGTAGACGTACACGACGAACGAAAGCAGCGTGACGAAGTAGAAAAGGATGCTCTCCCGCCGTCCGCCACGAAACAGCGTGAACAGCCCGATCGCCAGGTACAGAAATCCGATGAAGCTGAGGATCAGATACGAGTAATCGATCTTCAGCTCGGGCACGCGGTAGGTCAGCTTCAGCGCCTGATGACCGCGCTGCACGATCATCGGTACCGGCGCGCCGATTCTGCGAAGCGTCTTCTGAAGACCTTCGACTTCGTCGCTCGGCGTGTCGCCGATGATCCAGATCTCATCGCCAGGACGGAGTCCCGCCCGCTGCGCGTTGCTTTCCGGATCGACGTTCTTGACGACGATGACGCCGTTCCGCCGCGTGAATGTGAAATCGATCCGCTCGAATGACGAGCGCTTCCGCTGGAACGATGCAAACGCACCGACCACCAGCGCCACCGTGGTGACGAGGATCAGAGCATTGGTGATGATCGATTTGCGCATGGCCCGCGTGGGCGACTGCATTCAACGGAAGTGCCGCCGTCAAACTCGGCCTAACTTCATGATTCTGAACGTCGCAAAGAGCCGCGCCCTTTCGGACGGAAGTGAGGAAGTCCAACGGATTGAATCAGCCGGACAGAAACTTGAAGCCGGATTCAAACCACCGGAAAGCGGCAAACGTCGCGCAGCAGGCAAACGTCGCAGTTTTCCTTGCGCCGCTTCCGGCTGCAGAGGTCGAGAATTCCAAGCCGGCATATGGCGAAGTCGTAGCGGATCGGATCCGCACGATCGAATTTCGTCAGACGGTCGGTAATCGCGCGCGCCGCTTTCCAGTCAGGGGTTTTCCGGCTGCTGAGTCCGAGAAACGTGGCGATGCGATGCACATGCGTGTCGAGCGGCACCACCAGCTTCGCCGGATCGACGAAATCCCAGATGCCCAGGTCGGGCGCGGTGCGGCGGACCATCCAGCGGAGGAAGAGATTCATCCGCTTGCACGCGCTGCCGTCCCTGGGAGAGGTGAGGAGATAATGCAACGCTTTGTCGCGTGGATGACAGCGGCCCTCGGCTGTCCGGACAGCGGAGGGCCGCTGTCCTCCACAAAGCAGCGCTTCCACGAATCGCGTCAGCGACGGCCCGATGTCCTCATCCTTTTGGTCATAGCAGCGCCGGAAAAGCTCGCTGAGCGAGCCGTAGTTCGCGATCGCGTCGGCGATGCGACTGAACAAATCGACGAGCTCAGGCGTCTTATGAAATCGATGGGAGAAACCGGCGAAATCGTCGGTGGCGCGCCGGCGATCGAAATTCGCGAGGTACTCGAACGGCGAAAGCTGCATGCGATCGAGGACGCGGCCGACGTTCGCCACCACGATGTCCGCTCGCCCGTAAGCAAACGCCGCGGCAATGAGGCCGGCGACCTCCTGGTCGCGCGGATCGTCATATCGAAGCACGAGCTCCAGGGGATCGGGAGTAATCGTCGAGATGTCGAACGTGGCCACCAGCGCGTCGAGGCGCTCGCGCAGCATCTCTTGCCGGAGCGGCCGTTTCATGATGCGGGGCAACAGGGAAACTCCAGCTATCATTCTGCGTCTAATTCAGCGAAAACACTCCGTCATTCGTAAGGTGGCCATCCAGGAGCATCTATGCGCAAGCACCTCCATTCGCTTCTCGTCCTACTCATCTCCATTCCAGCAACCGCATCGATTACCGGCGTGGTCATCAATAGCGACGGGCAGCCGATCGCCGGAGCCAAAGTCTCGATTTACGCGCCCGAGACGATCGAGGCACACCGGCTGCGATTGGTTTCGGCAAAGCCGGATCGGACAGCGCTCTCGAGCATGAACACCGACTCAAAGGGCACATTCAATTTCGAATCACCCAAAGATCAGCGCGTCGTCGATCTGACGATCGAGGCGAACGGCTACGCGCCCGATGCCATGCGCCTTCTCGCCGATGATGAAGCCGGCGCGATCGCGCTGCTCGCGGCGCCGATGCAGCGTGGCACGATCACCGCCAGCGGCAAAGCGGTCGCCGGAGCGACGGTCGTGTGGATGGGCAACTCCAGCGACTTCCTCTCGAAAACTGACGCCGAGGGTCACTACAGCGTTCCCGATCCTTCGAAGTGGGCGAACCGTCTCATCATCGTTCATCCCGACTACGCGATCGTCGATGAGGCCTCCCTGTTTCGCACCGCGCCGAAGCTCGATCACGCGCTCAATGCTGGCATCACGATCAAAGGCCGCGTGGTTTCGGAGGACGGCAAAACCGCGGTGGCGAAAGCGCCGCTTCTCATCGACGATTTCCCGCTCGCGGTGACCGGCGATGACGGTACGTTCACGATCACGCACGCGCCGGCGAACTGGCAGGAGCTGCAGACGCGAAGCGGCAATCTCGCCGGCGTACGCGCGCGCGCCACGGCTGACGCAGCGGTCAACATTCGCCTCG
>WNGF01011222.1_pt1 | contig 11353 bp, 10 predicted proteins | sample 5400641 | NCBI WGS metagenome assembly WNGF01 (sample SAMN13153371, study PRJNA577476) | soil metagenome | isolation source: 80 cm soil or saprolite under grassland replicate 2 | place: USA:California | collected 2016-06-15 | reverse complement strand
GACACGGCGACGTCCGTCGCCATCGCCCGCGTGGAGCTCCTCTACCCGTTCGCGCGCGACCAGCTGGCCGAGCTGATCGCCGGCTATCCGAACCTGAAGCAGGTCGTCTGGGTGCAGGAGGAACCAAAGAACATGGGCGGCTGGAGCGTCATGTACCGGCGGCTGCCGGAGGTGCTTCCGGATGGAGTCGAGCTCGAGTACGTGGGACGTCCGCAGCGCGCCAGCCCGAGCGAGGGCTACCCGGCCGCTCACCGCTCCGAGCAGGAGCGGATCGTGCTCACGGCCCTGGAGGGCTGATCCTCAGACCAGGGCGGCGCGGCGGATGATCGCCACCGAGAGCGACTCGCCGCAGTTGGGACAGGTGCGAATGCGATCCCACGACCGGTGCTCGTGTCCGGAGGAGCAGCGGTACTCGCGCTCGAGGCCGACGAGACGCCGCACCCCGCACCGAGCGTGGCCATTCCCCGTTATGCCAGTGATCGGTGCATTCATGCGGCGATCTTCCCGCTAGGCGGCGTTAGTGCCTATGTACCCGCGTCCAGTCTTTGCCGGCCGCGCCTGTACATGGGGGCCAACGCCACGCGGAGATTCTCTACGGCCGATGCTGCCGCGATGCGGCGGGAACCGGGCTATCTATTTCGGCGCAGGTGGTCCCCAAACGAATCCCACGCCAGCCACGCGAGCGAAACCACAGCGCCGCCAGCCAGGATGAATAACGCGTGTCCTGCGCTCCAAAGCAGCCAGACCAGGCCTGCCACGAGCACCAGCAACACGATCCTTTCGAGGAACGCTCTCACCGGCGAGCTCCCGAAATCGCCCCGATGAGGCAGCCGTCAATTGCCCCGCCGACGCCAAACAGCGCCTTGTGATCCCGACCTTGTGCCTAATCCGACCGTGTAGGCCTTGTCCTGGAGATGCTGGCCCCGCATCGCCGTGGAGATCACAACCGCGCCGGTTGATATGGAGCAGTCGAAGTGGGTTTTGGCTCCGGCCTTGGCGTGGCCACACGCGAGCGGGATGCGCCAGGTGGTTAACAGGCTGCTCGATCTCATTCAGCCATCCGTCTCTGGGGGGCCAACGCCATAGGGAGATTCGGCCCGGCAGGGTGGGGAATACTGCATGACATGGTCGAGCTGGACGAGCTCCAAGGCCCGCTCGTACGCGACGAGACGCCCGCCGAGCGGCTCGATCGGAACTTCAACGAGCTGCTCGGCGAGCTGCGCATCGCGCTGCCCGGCGTGCAGGTGCTGTTCGCGTTCCTCCTGGTCGTCCCGTTCTCGCAGGGCTTCTCGAGCCTCAGCGGCTTCGAGCGGGGTATCTACCTGGCCGTTCTCCTCTGCACGGCACTGGCCTCGGCGTTCCTGATCGCCCCGACCGCCTACCACCGGGTGCTGTTCCGGCGCGGCCACAAGCCCGACGTCGTGTTCTTCGCCAACCGGGCGGCGTTGATCGGGCTCGCCTTTCTGGCCGTTGCGATGTCCGGGGCGATTCTCCTGATCACCCACGTTCTCTTCGGGCCGCCCGCCTCGATCCCGATTTCGATCGCCGCCGCTCTAGTCTTCGCAACGCTCTGGTACCTGCTGCCAACGCTGCGCGGCCGCTGAACCCGCCCGTGCCGGGCACCCTCTGGCCCTGGGTGAAGCGGGCCAGCTGGTTCGAGCTCGGGATCTTCACGGCGCTCTGCTTCTTCTGGCTTGCGCCGGGTTTCGATCACGAGGCGCTGATCTTCGGCTGGGCCCACGGGATCGGGTTCATCGGGCTCTGCGTGCTGATCTGGGCCGCGGTCCTGCGCCGCGAGGCCCCGTACACGCTGCTCGCTGCGACTCTGACGCCGGTGGGCCCCCTGGGAAGCGTCATCGCGATCGAGGTGATCGAGCGCCGGCGATAGAGCCTGGCCATATCTCGGATGCCTTGCGCTATTGACTTTTCCCTATCCGATGCGCGAGAATGCCCGCAGGCTGGGAAATAGGGGAGACTTACGAAACTCGTCCCCGGCCAGTCCCGCCTCCGGGGGCGATCGCGTCGGCATCCCTCCCTGGCTACCGACGCGCAGGCGGTGGCGCGGGCTGTGTGGACCCCCTGCCTCCCACAGCCCCGCCCCGCCAACTTTGCGGGGCCTGCAAAGCGGCGCATCTCGGGGTCCTCGGCAGACTCGCTTTTCGCGCCCTGCTCGTCTAACAGGCTCGGTTTTCGGCCCTTTCGCGTTCAGCTAGTTGCTTTGGCGCAGGTCGCGCAGCACTCGCTGCAGGATGCCGCCGTGGCGGTAGTAGCCGACCTCGTTCGGGGTGTCGAGTCTGACCCTCGCGTCGAACTCCACGGGGTCGCCGCCTCCTCGCTGTGCCTTCACGTGCAGGGTGCGCGTGCCCGACGCGTCCGGCGCCACCGCGTCGGCGAAGCCCTCGAGATCGAATGTCTCCTCGCCCGTGATGCCGAGGGACTCGAGGCTCTCGCCGTCCGGGAGCTGAAGCGGCAACACCCCCATGCCGATCAGGTTCGAGCGGTGGATGCGCTCGAAGCTCTCCGCGATCACGGCGCGGACGCCGAGCAGCGCGGTCCCCTTGGCCGCCCAGTCGCGTGACGAGCCCGAACCGTATTCCTTGCCGGCGAGCACCACGAGCGGCACCTCCTCGTCCGCGTAGGCCATCGCCGCCTCGTAGATGGTCGTCTCCTCGCCGTCGGGGAAGTGGCGAGTGAACCCGCCCTCGCGCTCGACCAGCTTGTTGCGCAGCCGGATGTTCGCGAAGGTGCCTCGGATCATCACCTCGTGGTTGCCGCGCCGCGAGCCGTAGGAGTTGAAGTCGCGCACGTCGACCCCGTTGTCGATCAGCCACTGGCCCGCGGGGCTGTCCTTCTTGATGGCGCCTGCGGGCGAGATGTGGTCCGTGGTGACGCTGTCGCCGAGCACCGCGAGCACTCGGGCGCCCTCCACCGGCTCCGGATCCGCCGGCTCGGGGTCGATGCCCTCGAAGAACGGCGGCTGCCGGACGTACGTGGAATCGCTCCACTCGTAGCGATCGCCCTCCGGGATGTCCAGCGAGCGCCAGCGATCGTCGCCGGTGAACACGTCGTCGTAGCCCTTCGTGAACATGTCGGAGCGGATCGCGCTCTCCACCGTCTCCTTGATCTCCTCGGTGGACGGCCAGATGTCCCGCAGATACACCGGTTCTGAGTCGGAGCCCTCCCCAAGCGGCTCCTCGAGGATGTCGACGTCCATCCTGCCGGTGAGCGCGTAGGCGACGCAGAGTGGCGGCGAGGCGAGGTAGTTGTTGCGAACGTCCTGCTGGATGCGGCCCTCGAAGTTGCGGTTGCCCGACAGCACGGAGCAGACCACGAGGTCGTGCTCGTTGACGGCCTCCGAGATCGCCTCGGGCAGCGGGCCGGAGTTCCCGATGCAGGTCGTGCAGCCGTACCCCACCAGGTTGAAGCCGAGCTTGTCCAGCGGCTCGGTGAGCCCGGCCTGGTCGAGATAGTCGGTCACGACGGCCGACCCCGGCGCCAGCGAGGTCTTCACCCAGGGCTTGCTCTCGAGGCCGCGCTCGACCGCCTTCCTGGCCAGGAGGCCCGCCGCGATCATGACCGTGGGGTTGGAGGTGTTGGTGCAGCTCGTGATCGCGGCGATCACCACCCGGCCGTGGTCGAGCTCGGTCTCCGTTCCGTCCTCCAGCGTCACCTTCACCGGCTCGGCCTGCCTCTCCTCGACGGCTGCCACGGCCTCGGAGTCCACTCGGTGGGGCCTGCCGCGCTCGTTGTTGTGCTCGTCACCGGGCGGGTCGGAGGCCGGGAACGAGTCCGCGACGGCCTCGTCGTAGTGGTTACCCAGCTCCTCCGCGGCTTCCGGGTCGTGCTCCCGGAGCGACTCGACGAACGCCGGCTTGGCGGCGGCCAGGGGGATCCGGTCCTGCGGGCGCCTCGGTCCGGCGATGCTCGGCTCGACGTCGCCCAAGTCCAGCTCCAGCGTCTCCGAGAAGGTCGGCTCCTCGGAGTCCTCGGTGTGGAAGAGCCCCTGCTCGCGCGCGTAGGCGTCCACCAGCTCGATCAGCTCCGTGGGGCGGCCCGTGAACTCGAGGTAGCGCAGGGTCTCCTGGTCCACGGGGAAGATCGCGCAGGTGGAGCCGAACTCCGGCGACATGTTGCCGATCGTCGCCCGGTCGGCGAGCCCCAGCGTGTGCAGCCCCGGGCCATAGAACTCGACGAACTTTCCGACCACGCCACGCTCGCGCAGCATCTCGGTGACGGTGAGCACGAGGTCGGTCGCCGTCGCCCCCTCGGACAGCTCTCCGGCCAGCTTGAAGCCGGCCACCTGCGGCAGCAGCATCGAGATCGGCTGGCCGAGCATCGCCGCCTCGGCCTCGATGCCGCCGACTCCCCAGCCGAGGACGCCGAGGCCGTTGATCATCGTGGTGTGCGAGTCGGTCCCGACCAGCGTGTCGGGATATGCACGCGACATCGCGCCATCCTGGCCCGATGTTCTGCCCCCCTCGCCGCCCTGCGGGCGGCTCCCCCCGGCTATCCGCTCTGCACCCTCACGGCGCTCGACAAACACCACCTGGCCCAGGTACTCGAGGTTGACCTGATGGCAGATCCCCGTCGCGGGAGGGACCACGCGCAGGCTGTGGAACGCCTGCTGTCCCCACCGCAGGAAGGCATAACGCTCGCCGTTGCGCTCGTAGTCGCGGTCGGCGTTGATGTCGAACGCGCGCGCGTTCCCGAAAGCGTCGACCTGGACGGAGTGGTCGATGATCAGGTCCACCGGGACGAGGGGATCTATCCGTTCTGGATCGCCACCGAGCTCTTCCATCGCGTCGCGCATCGCCGCCAAGTCGACGAGCGCGGGTACGCCCGTGAAGTCCTGCATCAGGACCCGGGCGGGCTGGAAGGGGATCTCCGCGCTGGGCTCGGCCTTCGCGTCCCAGGTCGCGATCGACTCGACGTTCTCGGACGTCACCGACTCCCCGTCCTCCAGCCGCAGCGCGTTCTCGAGCAGGACCTTGATCGAGTAGGGAAGGCGAGCGACGTCGAACTTGGGCTGGAGCGCGCCCAGGCGGTAGATCTCGTACTCGTTCCCCGAAACCTCGAGCGTGTCGCGGGCGCCGAAGCTGTCGCTCATCGGATCACCTCCTGACGATCATCTTCGCACCCCAAGGTGCCCTTCCCCCGTTTGCCGCCCGGCTAACCGCCCCTCCAGCTCGTAGTGCCACGCGACGCCGCGCGAGGCGCTTAGGCACTTAACGCTTGCCTGCCTGACCCTCGCTCACCCGGTCGGCGATTTGGCTCGCGCTGCGGCGCGTGATCCGCGAAGCGAGATGCGGGCGACGATGGGCAAAGGACGCGCCAAGCCGCTGCAGCAAAGGCGCCACCTGGACCTCTGCGCGGTCCCGCTCGATTGCCACAGCGACACCCTCGCCCACCTCGTCGGGCGAGGAAGTGCCGAGGCCGGGCGGGGCCTTCGCCCCCGAGTCCGCGAACATGCCCGCCTCGCGGATGAAGCCCGGCAGGATCAGCGAGACGCCCACGCCCGAGCCCCAGAGCTCGTCGCGTAGGGCGAGCGCAAACCCCCGCAGCCCGAACTTGGTGGCCGTGTAGACGGAGCTGTTGGCGAAGGCGACCTTCCCCTGGAGGGAGGAGACGAAGACGAGATGCCCCGAGCCCCGCTCGCGCATCGCCGGCACGAGATCGCGCGCCATCTTGATCGGCGCCTCGAGATTGACGCGCAAGGCCTGCGTGAGATCCTCCTGCGCGAACCGCTCGAGTCGCCCACCGGCAGGCAGCGCCGCGTTGGCCACGAGGACGTCGACCTCGCCCGCATCCTTGACGAGGCGCTCGGCGGCACCCGCCTCGCCCAGGTCGGCGACGGTCACCCGATGCTCACCGGAAAGCGCGCGGGCCAGCTCCTCCAGCGCCTCCGGCTTTCGCGCGCTCAAGACGAGGCTGGTGCCACGCTCGGCGAGCGCCCGAGCGATCGCCTGCCCGAGACCGCCCGTCGCCCCCGTGAGCAGCGCAGTCTTGCCCTCGAGCCTCACGAGCGGAACCTACCAACGGCGCGCCGATACTGGTCGAGCGCGGTAGGGTCCGGGGGCCGTGAAGCTCTACATCTGCTGGACGACCGCCCAGACGCCGCGGCCACCGGATGGCCACCCGTGCCACAACGCCTATGAGGCCCTGCGGATGGCGGGATACGACCCCGAGCTGGTCAAGGTCCGAGGCCTCGGGATCGGGCCGAGGTTCATGCACTGGATGACGGATGGTCGCCGCGAGGTGGAGAGGATCTCCGGCCAGCGAGCGGTCCCGGTGCTGGTGACTGACGACGGCGAGGTGATCGCCGACTCGCACCGCATCGTCGAGTGGGCGGAGGCCCACCCGGCGCACCTTCAAACGGCCCGCGCATAGTTCCGTCCCACGCCCGCGCCATGCTCGTGTGCAAGTCGTGACCATGCGTGTGGACAAATGTTTGGAAGGTGTTTGCATACGTCAAGCGAATCGTGTAGGGTGCCGCGCCAGCAATAACCGGTAAACGCCGAATCCCCGCCAAATCCAAGGCGGGGAGCGGGGGAACCAACGATTGGGGCGAACCCACCCCCGAGCGCGAGGCCAGGGCCGTATACAGGTTCCAGGCCGAGCGTGAGGAACTAAATGGGTGGGAGCGCAAGCTCCTTTAGCGCTAGCCCGACAGCTAACCCCGTAGGCCGACGAAGGAGACGGTCGATTTTGCGTACCCATAAGCAGGTTCATGGCAGGGGAACCAAGCTAGGCCTCACTCTCGCCCTCACTCTGGCGTCGGCGGCTACGTGCGCGATGCTCGCCACGCCCGCAAGCGCGGGGGGCGGCGGCACGTCCGCCAGCGGAACGGCGGACGGCCCGAGCTGCGGCGACGCGAGGCTCGTGGACGGCCTGGCCCGTGCGCCGGAATGCGCGCCGCGGCGAATCAAGCTCGTGATCAGCGCGGCGAACGAGATCGCGAAGGGCAAGGACTACTGCTACGGCGGCGGCCACTCGAAGTTCAAGTCGCGCTGCTACGACTGCTCGGGGTCCGTGAGCTATGCCCTCCACGGCGGTCGCTTCATCGACACGCCCATGGACTCGAGCGGTTTCATGCGCTGGGCGCACCACGGCAAGGGCGACTGGTTCACCGTGTACTCGAACCCAGGCCATGCGTTCCTGGTCGTCGCTGGTCTGCGCTTCGACACCTCGGACACCCGCGGCGCGGGGCCCGGCTGGGCGAAGAACATGGGCGCCGAGAGCCCGCGCGACTACCGCAAGCGCCACAAGGGCCGCTTCTAAGCGCGTCCGTCCTGGACGAACCGTCTAAGCCGGGGGCGCCGGATGCGCGGTCCGGCTTCGGCGCGCACTGCTCCAGTTCGGCGCTCCGGTGGGTCCAAGTTTGTCCACTGGGGGACTACATCCCGGAAGGTCGTCGTATAGCTTCTCCGTGAGGCGTGGGCGCTCCGCGCCTCGTTCGAGTGGAGGAGACCGCAGCAATCACAATTGAGGACCGGGGGCGGGAGCGGCCCGCGGGATCGCCCGCCGAGATCTCCTCTACTGCCGAGCCACCCGACGTTCGCCTCGCCTCGCTGCGCAAGGCCTATGGCGAGGTCGTCGCCGTGGCCGGCATCGATCTCGAGATCGGCCGCGGCGAGTTCTTCACCCTCCTCGGCCCCTCTGGCTCGGGGAAGACGACGACGCTCCGCATGATCGCGGGCTTCGAGACGCCCGACAGGGGCACGGTCGAGCTCGCGGGAACGGATGTCACCGCCCTTCCCCCCTACGACCGCCCGGTCAACACGGTGTTCCAGGACTACGCGCTCTTCCCGCACATGACCGTGGCCGAGAACGTCGGATACGGGCTGCGGGTCCGGAGGGTCTCGAGGACCGAGCGAGCGAAGCGCGTGACCGAGGCGCTGGAGATGGTTCGCCTGCCCGGCTATGAGCCCCGCAAGCCGAATGAGCTCTCCGGCGGCCAGCGTCAGCGCGTCGCTCTCGCGCGTGCGATCGTGAACCGGCCCAGGGTGCTGCTCCTGGACGAGCCACTCGGCGCCCTCGACCTGAAGCTCCGCGAACAGATGCAGCTCGAGCTGAAGGGAATCCAGGGCGAAGTCGGGATCACCTTCCTCTACGTGACGCATGACCAGGACGAGGCCCTCACGATGAGCGACCGCATCGCGGTGTTCAACGAGGGCCGCGTCGAGCAGGTCGGGGTGCCGGCCGAGATCTACGAGCGCCCCGCCAACTCGTTCGTCACCGGCTTCGTTGGCGTCTCCAACCTCCTGGAGCGCGACGGCGAGCGGTTCACGGTGCGTCCCGAGAAGGTGCGCCTGCTCGAGCCGGGCGACGACACCGACGGCCTCCACACAGAGCGCGGCGTGATCAGGGAGGTCGCCTATGCGGGGGTGGTGACTCGATACCTGGTCGAGCTCGAAGACGGAGGGGAGCTTCAAGTCGTCCGTCAGAACCTCGAGACCTCCTCGGCGGAGGCCCTCGAGCTGCGCGGACGGGAGGTAAACGTCGGCTGGCGACCGGTGCAGATGGTCGCCGTCCGCGAACAAACACGAACGGAGGAGTCCCAGTGACCACAAAGGGAGAGGGAAGTCCGGCCAAGGTCGCGTGGCTGATCGCTGCCGGACTGATCGCGGCGCTGATCGGGATCGGCTGCGGCGGTGGCGGCGAGAACGACAACGGCACCGAGCTTCAGAAGCTCGGCAAGAGTGAGGGCGAGGTGGACCTGATCTCCTGGGCCGGCTACGTAGAGGACGGCTCGACCGATCCGAACGTCGACTGGGTAACCGACTTCGAGAAGCAGACCGGCTGCGACGTCAAGAACAAGATCGCGGGCACATCCGACGAGATGGTGCAGCTGATGCGGACGGGCCAGTACGACGGCGTCTCCGCGTCGGGCAACGCCACGGCCCGCCTGGTGGAGGGCGGCGACGTCGCGCCGGTGAACGTGGACCTGGTCCCGAACTACGCGACGGTGTTCCCCGACCTCAAGGATCAGTCGTACAACACGTTCGACGGCACCCACTACGGCATCCCACACGGCCGCGGCGCGAACCTGCTGATGTGGAACTCCGACGAGGTCAAGCCGGCTCCGACGTCCTGGGACGTGATGCTCGACCCGGACAAGGCGGCCGATTACAAGGGCAAGATCTCGGCCTACGACGACCCGATCTACATCGCCGATGCAGCCGTCTACTTGAAGGCGCACGAGCCGGACCTGGGGATCGACAATCCCTATGAGCTGGATGAGGACCAGTTCAACGCGGCCGTGGACCTGCTGAAGCAGCAGCGCCCGAACGTGGGCGAGTATTGGTCCGACTACGCGAAGCAGATCCAGGCGTTCACCAACGGCGACGATTGGGTCGGCACCACGTGGCAGTACCAGTACTTCACGTTGAAGGCCGACGGTCAGCCGGTCGCCGCCGTGGGCGCCAAGCAAGGGTTCCTGCCCTCGGAGGGCGCAACCGGATGGTCGGACACGTGGATGATCAGCTCGGAGGCCCAGCATCCGAACTGCATGTACATGTGGATGAACCACATCATCGACCCGAAGGTGAACGCCCAGGTTGCCGAGTGGTTCGGCGAGGCGCCGGCGCAGAGCAAGGCCTGCGACTTCACGTCGGATCCCAAGTTCTGCGACAACTACCACGCGGCGGACCCGGAGTTCTGGAAGCGGGTGTACTACTGGAACACGCCGCTCGCGGACTGCGGGGACGACCGTGGCGACGTCTGCAAGGACTACAACGACTGGGTCCAGGCGTGGACCGAGATCAAGGGATGATCGCCTGCGGTCATCTTCGTTGACAGCCCTGATCCGTGGAGGGCGCTGACCTAACCGGGTCGGCGCCGAGGAGGTCGGTGGGCCACAGGCTCTCCGACCTCCTCCACGGACGGCCGCGCCTTCAGGCGGGCGGCCTGCTCGCCGCTCCGATGGGGTGGCTGGTGATCGGCTATCTGGGATCGCTCGCGGTGCTGCTGGTGGCCGCGTTCTGGCAGGTGGGCGCCGTGAGCGGCGAGGTCGTCAGGGGATTCAGCCTCGAGAACTTCAAGACCCTGGTCGACGAGCCCGTGTATCGCTCGATCGCGGGCCGCACCATCCTGATCGCCGCGCTCGTGACCTTGACCGACGCCGTCCTCGCCTTTCCGATCGCGTTCTACATGGCGAAGATCGCCAGCCGCCGAGCGAAGGCGCTGCTGGTGGTGGCCGTCGTGATGCCGCTGTGGTCGAGCTATCTGGTCAAGGTCTACGCCTGGCGCACCATGCTCTCCGCGGGCGGGGTCCTCAACTGGGCGCTGGATCCCTTCGGAGCCGCCGGCCCCGGCTACGGCAACCTCGCCGTATGGCTGGTCATGAGCTACCTCTGGCTGCCCTACATGATCATCCCGATCTTCGCGGGACTCGAGCGGATCCCGAACTCGCTCATCAGCGCCTCGGAGGACCTCGGCGCCGCCCCGCTCACGACGTTTCGCCGGGTGATCCTGCCGCTCGCCTTCCCGGCCGTGATCGCGGGCTCGATCTTCACCTTCTCGCTCACCCTCGGCGACTACATCACTCCCAGGCTCGTCTCCAACAACCAGTTCATCGGGAACGTCGTGTTCTCGAACGTAACCACCAACCTACCCCTCGCTTCCGCCTTCGCCACCGTCCCGATCGTCGTCATGGTCGCCTACCTCCTGATCGCCCGCGTCGAGACGCTCCAAGATCCTCCTGCGAGCCGGCATCGCCGTCACCCTGGCGTTCATCTACGTCCCCCTGATCGTGATCGCGATCTACGCCTTCAACTCCTCCGACGTGCTCGCCTGGCCGCCTCCCGGCCTCACCTTGAATTGGTTCCCGAAGGCGATCCACAACAGCGGCGCCCGCGACGCGTTCGAGAACTCGCTGAAGGCGGGCGTCGCGGCGACCGCGATCGCGCTCCTGCTCGGCACCCTGGCGTCGATGGCGGTGGCGCGCCACCGCTTCTTCGGGCGGGAGACGATCTCGTTTTTGGTCATCCTCCCGATCGCGCTGCCGGGCATCGTGACCGGAATCGCCCTCAACAACACGTTCACGCAGGTCCTCGGCATCAGCCTCAGCCTGTTCACCGTGATCGTGGGGCACGCCACGTTCTGCATCGTCGTCGTCTTCAACAACGTCATCGCCCGATTGCGACGCATGTCGACCTCGTTCGAGGAGGCGTCCGCCGACCTCGGGGCCGACTCCTGGCAGACCTTCCGCTACGTGACCCTGCCGAACATGCGCACGGCGCTCGCCGCCGGAGCGCTGCTTGCCTTCGCGCTCTCCTTCGACGAGATCATCGTCACCAACTTCACGATCGGCGCCGGCCAGCAGACGCTGCCGATCTGGATCTTCTCCAACCTC
>WNGF01009251.1_pt1 | contig 11353 bp, 1 predicted proteins | sample 5400641 | NCBI WGS metagenome assembly WNGF01 (sample SAMN13153371, study PRJNA577476) | soil metagenome | isolation source: 80 cm soil or saprolite under grassland replicate 2 | place: USA:California | collected 2016-06-15 | reverse complement strand
GAGCATCAGGAAGAGATTTGGGTTTCCCTTCAGGGCGTTGTAGATGGCCTGCCCCTGCGCTCCGAACGTGGCGGGATTGCCGGCGTTGATGATGTAGTGGCTGACGACAATCGCACGCCGATCGCTGTACGTCTGCAGCAGGCTATTGGCCCAGCTCAGAACCGCCGGGTTGGCCGCGGTGTCGTATTCGAGATGCACGACGACGAAATCGAGGCCGCTGGCGCTGAACAGCTCGAAGTGATTGTCGTTGTTCGTCCCGTAGTGTCCGCCGTAGTACGTTCGGCCGAGGAACCGAGATTCCCCAAAGTACTGGTTGTAGAACGTCGTTGTGCCGGTCGCATCGCCGATCGGCGACTGGTCGTGGTTCCCGACCGCCACACCGAAGGGGAGCCCCTGCAGCATTGCGGCGATCGGATCCTCCAGCTTGCTCATCGCGGTGTCGGCATTGATCCATTCGATCGGGTTTCCACCGTTGTCGCCGTTCTGGACGCAGTCGCCCAGTTGGGTCACGAAGATGATGTTGCGCGCTACCGTGTTGTCGACGATCCATTGAGTCTGTGCGTTGAAGATTGCGGGAGTGCCTCCGTTCAGGCTGGACACGTAAAACTGGGTATCCGGCAGCGCAATCAGGGTGAAGTCCGGACCGGGGGACCCTGTGGCCGACTTGGGCCTTCCGTAATAGGTCACCAGGAGGTTGTCCGCGTCGGGGTCCGAGACGGAGATCTCGAGGGACGGAGAGGTGGCGACCCCGGTGGCCCCGGTTGCCGGCGCGATCAGAACCGGCGCGACGGGCGGGTGGTTGATGCTGAACGGCGCCCCGGTCGCCCATGCCCAGTTCGCACCGGTGATCGTGCCGGCGGCCGGAGTGGCCGTGGAATCGCCGACCGATGTGCCCGTTCCTTCGTTCAATCCCCAGTGAGCGACGAGTCCGGTCGCGCTGGTGATCTCCACATTCATGTTGGACTGGATTTCCGAAGCCGTGAGCGCGCGGTTCCAGACACGCGCTTCATCGATGACCCCGTCGAAGAAGCTGGCGGCCGTCCCGGTGGAGGTGAGTGCGCTGCCGATTGCCGCGTACTGGTTTCCTGCCGCCGCCGGCGGCTGGCTGACGGTCAGCTCGCTCTCGAGGATGCCGTCGAGGAAGAGCTGCCACTTCGTCCCGTCGTACGTGGCTGCCGCGTGGTGCCACGCATTGTTCGTGATCGAGGTGGTCCCCCGGATGGGGTGATTCTGGCTCGGGCTCGTGCCGCCGGCTCCTTCTTCGAAGTCGGCCGCGAGCACGTTGGTCGCTGCGTCGATCCCCAGGAAGTAGTTCATGTCGACCGCTGGGTTCTCGGCCTCGCCCGTGCCGCGTGTGACGATCGGCAGGGCGTTGGCGATGCTGTTTGTTCCAGTGGTGGCGGTGATACCGCTGCCCTGGCGGTTGAACCAGGCTTCGACCGTGAACGTGGAAAGGTGCAGTTTCGTCGGGTTGCCGAACGTGACGTAAGCGTTGGTTCCTCCGAAGTCGATCGCCTGGTTGCTCGGGCTGCCTGTCGGATTCACCGTGATCGTCGCCTCGTCGTAGCTCGTCAGGGCGCCGTCGCCGGCAGTCAATCGCAGGACGTACGCACCCGCCACCGAGAAGCTCGCAGTCGTCGTCGGCGAAGTCGTTTCGCCGAAGGTCACGACGCCCGGTCCGCTGATCTTGGTCCAGGCTACGGTCAGGGTCGGCGGACTCGGCAGCCCGTCATCGGTCACCGATCCGTTCAAGAGCGCCTGGGCCGGCAACGTAATGAGCTGATCCGGCCCCGCGCTCACCACGGGAGCCTGGTTGCCGGTGACCGTGATCGCGACCTGGTCGCTGCTCGACAGCGCCCCGTCGTTTGCGGTCAGACTGAGAACGTAAGAGCCCGTCATGGAGAAGGAAGCCGTCGTGCTCGTGGCGCCGGGGTCGGCGAAAGCGACCGTGCCGGGGCCGCTCACCTTCGACCAGGTGTTCGTCGTGGCTCCGGGAGGATTCGGCAGGCCGTCGTCAGTGACCGTGCCGGCCAGAGCGGCCTCGGCCGGGAAGGTGATGCTCTGGTCCGGTCCGGCATCGACGACCGGGGCCAGGTTGATCGGGGGCGCTCCGGCGACCCAGCTCCAGTTAGAGCCGGTGATCGAGCCGTTGACGGGACCGGCCGTCGAGTCGCCGACGACGGTGCCGGTGCCTTCGTTCAAGCCCCAGCGGGCCACCAGACCCGTGCCGCTCGAGAACTCCTGATTCAAATCCGCGCGTATCTCCGCCTGGGTACGCGCGTGGTCCCAGATCCGAACCTCATCGATGACGCCGTCGAAGAACCCGGCGGCGAGAGGTGTCGAGGTCATGGCTGTCGCGATGCCCGCATGCTGGATGCTGTCGGACCGGGGCGGCTGCCCGACGGTCGATTGCGCTTCCAGGGCGCCGTTGAGATACAAGCGCCAGGTAGTGCCGTCGTACGTGGCCGCGGCGTGGTACCAGACGTTATTCTGAATCGCCGTCACACCGACGACCGGGTGATTGAGGCCAGGGGTGTTCCCGGCTAGCCCGGTGTTGGCCTCCTCGAAGTCGGCGGCGATCTTGTTTGTCGAGGAGTCGATCCCCAGGAAGTAGTTCATGTCGACGTTGCTGTTTTCGGCTTGGGCGCGCCCCTTCGTGACGAGGGGAACCGCGGTGACACCGCTCGTTCCAGTGCTCGTCGACACACCGGCGCCATCCCGCCGGAACTTCGTTTCGATCGTGAAGGTCGGGAGGCCGAGGCCCGGCGCCGGACCGAACGTCACGTAGGCGTTGGTGCCGCCGAAGTCGATCGCGTAGTTTCCTGCCGCGGGATTGACCGTGACCGCCACGTCGTCGCTCGAGGACAACGCGCCGTCATTGGCCGTCAGGCGCAGGACATAGCCGCCCGGGGCCGAGAAGCTCGCCGTCGTGCTCGCCGCATTGGCGTTCGCGAACGTCACCGTGCCCGGACCGCTGACCTGGCTCCAGGCGACGGTCAGGGCCGGTGGGCTCGGTAGCCCGTCGTCGGTCGCCGTGCCCGCCAAAGTCGCGCTGCTCGGAAAGACGACCGCCTGATCCGGTCCGGCGTTGACCACGGGCGCCTGATTGACCGGCGCCGGGTTGACGGTGACCGTCACGTCGTCGCTCCCTTGCAACAGGCTGTCGTTGGCCGTGCGTCTCAGGACGTACGTACCGCTGGTAGAGAACGAAGCGGTCGTGCTCGTGGCGTTGGGATTGGCGAACGTGACCGTGCCCGGCCCGCTGACCTTCGACCAAGCGCTCGTCGTGGCTCCAGGGGGAGTCGGCAAGCCGTCGTCGGTGACCGTGCCGGTCAGTGACGCTTCGGCTGGAAGGGTGATGGTCTGATCCGGTCCGGCGTTGACTAGCGGGCCGAGGTTGATCGGGGGCGCTCCGGCGGCCCAGCTCCAGTTAGAGCCGATGATCGAGCCGTTGACAGGATCAGCGGTGGAATCGCCGATCGAGGTCCCGACGCCTTCGTTGAGGCCCCAGCGTGCCACCAGCCCCGTTCCGCCCGAGGGCTCCTGGTTCACATCCGCACGGATCTCCGCCTGAGTTCGCGCATGGTCCCAGATCCGCGCCTCGTCGACGAGGCCATCAAAGAAGCTGGCGGCCACCCCGGTGGAGGTCAGCGCGGTCCCGATCGCCGCGTGCTGGTTCCCCGCCGCCGCCGGCGGCTGGCCGATCGTCAACTCGCGCTCGAGGACGCCGTCGAGGAAGAGCTGCCACCTGGTGCCATCGTAGGTGGCTGCCGCATGGTGCCATGTGTTGTTCGTGATAGTCGTCACGCCGCGGACCGGATGATTCGCGCTCGGGCTCGTGCCACCAGCGCCTTCCTCGAAGTCGGCTGCGAGCACGTTGGTCGCCGTGTCGATGCCCAGGAAATAGTTCATGTCGGTGGCTGCAGTCTCGCTCTCGCCCGTGCCGCGCGTCACGATTGCCAGGGCGTTGGCGATGCCGTTCGTCCCCGTGGTGGCGCTCACGCCGACGCCCTGACGGTTGAACCAGGCCTCGACCGTGAAGGTGGGCAGGTGCAGCTTCGCCGGGTTGCCGAACGTGACGTAGGCATCAGTGCCGCTGAAATCGACCGCATAGTTTCCTGCCGCGGGGTTGACCGTGATCGCCACGTCGTCGCTCGAGGACAACGCGCCGTCATTGGCCGTCAGCCGCAGCACGTAGATGCCCGGGACTGAGAAGGTCGCCGTCGTGCTCGCCGCGTTGGCGTCGCCGAACGACACGGTGCCCGGACCACTGAACTTGCTCCAGTTCGAGGTGACGCCCGGGCCCGGCAGCCCGTCGTCGGTGACGGTGCCGGACAGAGACGCATCTGCTGGAAGGGTGATGCTCTGATCCGGCCCGGCGTTGACCACCGGCGCCTGGTTGATTGGAGGTGCTGGATTCACCGTGATCGTGACGGTGGCTGTACCCGTGAGCTCGGTGTCGTCCGCTGTCAAGCTGAGGACGTAGGTCCCCGCCGCGGAGAACGTCGAGCTCGTGCTGAGCGCGTTCGCGTCTCCGAAGCTCACCGTGCCCGGTCCGCTCACCTTGGCCCACGTGGTGACCACCGGTCCAGTCACGCCGTCATCGGCAACGGTGCCGGCGAGCGCGGCGCTGGCCGGCAGGGTGATCCCCTGATCCGGACCGGCATTCGGAACGAGCGCCTGGTCGACGGTGCCCGGCAGCGGCGGCGCGCCCGGGACGCAGCTGAGTGTGCCGACAACCGTGCCGGTATTGCCGTTGCCGGTGGAATCGAGAACCGTAGTAGCACACGTGTCATCGAGGCCCCAACGGCCGAGCAGGCCGGAGGCGGTCGGAATACTCCGATCCAGGCCGCTGGCGATCTGGGTAGCGGTGCGCGCATAGCTCCAGATCCGTGCCTCGTCGATCACGCCGACGAAGAATCCGGCGGCGAGGCCGTTCGAGTTTATCGCGGTCGCGAGGGCCGCGTGCTGCGTGCTGTCGGACCGCGGCGGCTGACCGACGGTCAGCTGCGCGTCCAGAGCGCCGTTCAAGTACAGACGCCAGGCGGTCCCGTCGTACGTGACGGCGGCGTGGTACCAGACATTGTTCTGAATCGCCATCGTACCGGTAACGGGATGATTGAGTCCCGGACTCGCTCCCGCGGCTCCTTCCTCGAAATCCGCCACCAGATTGCTGCTCGTGGCATCGATTCCCAAGAAGTAGTTCATGTCCACGCTGCTGCCTTCGGCCTCGGCGCGGCCCTTGGTTACCAGAGGTATGGCGTTGGCAATTCCGCCGGCGCCGGTGGACGTTCCGACTCCGGCCCCCGTCCGCTTGAACCAGGCCTCGAGCGTGAAGCGCGCGGCGCCGAGCAACGGGGCCCCGCCGAACGTCACGTAGTTGCCAGTTCCCGAGAACGCCAGAGCGTTGTTGCCCGCTGATGTTGCCGTGACCACCACGTCGTCGCTGCTCGTGAGCGCGCCATCGTTCGCGGTCAGGCGTAACGTGTACAGACCGGGACTGGAGAACGTCGCTGTCGTGCTCGCCACGCTCGCGTTCGCGAAGTTCACAGTTCCCGGACCGCCCAACTTGCTCCACGCGACGGTCAGGGTCGGCGGGCTTGGCAGCCCGTCATCGGTCGCCGTGCCGGCCAAAGTCGCGGCGCTGGGAAGCACCACCGCCTGGTCCGGTCCGGCGTTCACGACCGGCGCTTGATTCACCGGAGCCGGATTGACGGTAACGGTCACGTCGTCGCTCGCTTGCAACAGGCTGTCGTTGGCTGTCAGCCGCAGCACGTACGTGCCGCTGGTCGAGAAGGAGGCGGTTGTTGCCGGAGAGCTGCTGTCGGCAAAGGTGACTGTCCCCAGACCACTCACCATCGACCACGTCTTCGTGGTGGATCCCGGAGGGCTCGGCAACCCGTCGTCAGTGACGGTGCCGGAAAGAGACGCACTTGCGGGCAGCGTGATGGTCTGATCTGGCCCCGCGTTGACCACCGGCGCCTGGTTCCCGGACGCGACGGTGATCGTGACGTCATCGCTGGCTTGCAACGCGCCGTCATTGGCAGTCAGCCGCAGAACGTAGGTCCCGCTGGTCGAGAAAGAGGCGGTCGTCGTCAGCGAGCTGCCGTTGGTGAAAGTGACTGTTCCTGGACCGCTCAACTTCGACCACGTGGTCGTCGTGGCTCCGGGAGGATTCGGCAGGCCGTCGTCGGTGACGCTGCCGGCCAGAGTGGCGCCGGCCGGCAGAGTGATGGTCTGGTCCGGTCCCGCGTTCACGATCGGCGCGAGGTTGATCGGGGGCGCTCCGCCCACCCAGCTCCAGTTGGCCCCGGTGATGCTGCCGTTGATGGGACTATCGGTCGAGTCGCCGACGACGGTGCCGATACCTTCGTTCAAGCCCCAGCGGGCCACGAGGCCCGTCCCGCTCGAGAGCTCCTGGTTCACATCCGCGCGAATCTCCGCCTGAGTGCGCGCGTGATCCCAGATTCGCGCCTCGTCGATGACGCCGTCGAAGAACCCGGCAGCGAGGCCGGTCGAGGTCATGGCGGTTGCGATGCCCGCGTGCTGGATGCTGTCGGACCGCGGCGGCTGGCCGACGGTCAGTTGCGCCTCCAGAGCGCCGTTCAGATACAAGCGCCAGGTCGTGCCGTCGTACGTGGCGGCGGCGTGGTACCAGACGTTGTTCTGAATCGCCGTTACACCGGCGACCGGGTGATTCAGGCCAGGGGTGTTGCCGGCCAGTCCTGTGTTGGCTTCCTCGAAGTCGGCTGTGAGCTTGTTGGTCGCGGAGTCGATCCCCAGGAAGTAGTTCATGTCGGCGGCGCTGTTATCGGCTTCGGCCCGACCCTTGGTCAGGAGGGGAACCGCGGTGATACCGCCCGTTCCAGTGCTGGTCGCCGCCCCTGCGCCGTCCCGTCGGAACTTCGTCTCGATCGTGAAAGTCGGGAGGCCGAGTCCCGGCGCCGCGCCGAACGTCACGTACGCGGTGCCGCCAAAGTCGACCGCGTAATTGCCTGGCACGGGATTGACCGTGATCGCCACGTCGTCGCTTGAGGACAACGCACCGTCGTTGGCCGCCAGGCGCAGTACGTAGCTGCCTGGAGCCGAGAAACTCGCCGTCGTGCTCGTCGCGCCGACGTTTGCAAACGTCACCGTGCCAGGGCCGCTCACCGTCGACCACATCGTCGTCGTGGCTCCCGGAGGATTCGGAAAGCCGTCGTCGGTGACGGTTCCGGACAGTGACGCGTCCGCCGGCAGCGTGATGGTCTGATCCGGGCCGGCGTTGACCGCCGGCCCCTGGTTGGTTACGACGGCGATCGTCACGTCGTCGCTCGCTTGGGACACGCCGTCGCTGGCCGTCAGCCGCAGGACATACGTGCCGGTGGTTGAGAAAGTAGCGGTCGTGGTGGCGGCGCCGGGGTTAGCGAAGGTAACTGTGCCCGGGCCGCTGAACTTCGACCATGTGGTCGTCGTGGCTCCGGGAGGATTCGGCAGGCCGTCGTCGCTCACGATCCCGGACAATGACGCGCTGGCTGGAAAGGCGATCGTCCGATCACTTCCGGCGTTGACGGCCGGTGGTTGATTGTTGGAAAGCGGATAGCCGGCCACCCACGCGGGTGCATTCGTAGCTGTTCCGTTGCTGGTGGTGCCAGCGGAATTGGCGACGAGCGTGCCCGAGCCCTCGTTCATGCTCCAGCGGCCGATCAGGCCAGGGGCCGTCGACACCCCGAGGTTCATCGTTGCGCCGATCTGCGCCTGCGTGCGGGCGAAGTTCCAGATTCGCGCCTCATCCAGGAAGCCTGCGAAGAACCCGGCGGCCACGCCGGTGGAATTCATCGCGGTCGCCAGCGCTGCATGCTGGATGCTGTCACTGCGCGGTGTTTGATTGACCGCCAGCTCCGCTTCAAGGACGCCGTCCAGAAAGAGCTGCCACTTCGAACCGTCGTAGGTCGCGGCGGCGTGGTGCCACAGGTTGACGTTGGGCGAAATGACGGTCGTACCCGTGACCGGGTGATTCCCTCCGGCTGCCATATCCTCGAAGTCGGCCACGAGCCTGTTGCTCGAGACATCGATCCCGAGGAAGTAGTTCATGTCCACGTTCGAGCCTTCGGCCTCGGCGCGGCCCTTGGTCACAAGCGGCACGGCAGTGATCCCACCGCTGCCGGTGGATGTTCCGACGCCCGCTCCTGTCCGCTTGAACCAGGTCTCGAGCGTGAAGGTCGCCGTCCCCAGGCCCGGTGCCGCTCCGAAAGTAACGAACTGATTGATGTCGTTGAAACTGAGCGCGGCGCCGGCCGCCGGGTCGGGTGTCGCGCTTGCCTCATTGGAAAGGGCGGAGGCGCTCGACAAAGTATCGACCGCCCTGACTGCGTAGTAGTAGGGCGTGAAGTCGGTCAGGCCGGTGTCGGTGAAGGTGGTGACGGTGATCAGCGTCCCGCCGTTCAATGGAGTGCCATCGGTCGGAACGCCTGGCGTGAGGGAGCGATAGACGTTATATCCGGCCAGGTCGGTTTCCGAATTCGCATTCCAGTTGAGCGTTACGAGCGTGTTGCCGGCCGTCGCGGTCAGATTCTGCGGAGCAGCGGGCGGGGCCTCGGGCGTTGGAAATCCAGGGACCCAAGTCGGGCTGCCAACGGCAATGCCGGGATTGCTGCCGGCGGAATCGCTGACAGTGGTGCCGAAGCCTTCGTTCATGGCCCAGCGTCCGACCAGGCTTGCGGGTGCACTCGTGATTTCGGAATCCTTTGCGGCCAGGATCTGTGCCTGGGTTCGGGCGACGTTCCAGATCCTCGCCTCGTCCAGGACGCCCTGGAAGAATCCCGCAGCGACGCCCGTCGAAGTCATCGCGGTCCCCAGCCCCGCGTGCTGGATGCTGTCGGAGCGGGGAGGACGCGGCACAGTCAGCGAGAGCGTTCCGTCCGGAGCGCCGTCCAGATAGAGAACCCACGTCTGCCCGTCGTACGTCGCAGCGGCGTGGTGCCAGACGTTGCTGGTGATGGCGGTATTGCCCGTGATCGGGTGGTTCAACCCAAGCGTGCCGCCGGTGCTGGGTCCCTCCTCGAAATCGGCCACCAGCTTGCCGCTGGTGGCATCGATTCCCAGGAAGTAGTTCATGTCCACGTTCGAGCCTTCGGCCTCGCCGCGGCCCTTGGTCACAAGCGGTACGGCACTCGCGATTCCGCCGCCGCCTGTGGTTATTCCAACTCCAGCCCCTGTCCGCTTGAACCATGTCTCGAGCGTGAACGTGGCAGCACCGAGGCCCGGCGCCGCTCCGAACGTGACGTATTGATTCGAGCCGTTGAATTGGAGCGCTGTGCCCGCGGTGTCCGCGCGGCCACCCTGTTGTATCAGGAGACCGATCAATGCCGCGGTCAGGACCGCGGCGGACGACGCTCTTCTGACTACCTTCTTCATGATGGGTCTCCTCTCAGAAAGACCGAGCCAGTACATTCAGCACTCCTCCCGGGCACAGCTGGACTTCAGTCTTGGTGTGTCGGGTGTCTTTGTGTGCCCCATGCTGGTGTCCGCTGAGCGACTCCGGCGAGAGTCATTCGCACCAAGACTTCGGGCAGGGGAAAGCATGAGAAAAGGGCCCGGGACTTTGGTTGGATGCGCTCCATGATCTGGAGGCCGAGCGCGAAACGGTTGTCGTATGACGCCATCGCCGGCGGTTGCATACATTCCGCACTTCCTTCCCGGCCCAGCGGAACTTCAGTTTTGAGGGTGTGAAAGTCTGCGAGGTCTGAGACCTGAAGATATGTCCGAGGGCACTCCGGCGATACGGGCCCTCGGGCCTGAAAACCTGCGAGAAGAGGGCCTAGGACTTCGGTAGGAGGCGTTCCGTGATCTGGAGGCCGAGCGCGAAACGGCTGTCCACTTGGAGCTTCCGGAAGATGTTGTTCAGGTGGCCTTTCACGGTCTTCGTGCTGATGTTCAAGCGCGAGGCGATTTCCTTGTTTCGCAACCCCTGGCTGCAGGCGTCGGCGATCTCCTGCTCCCGTTTCGTTAGGTCGGACTTCGGCACATTAGAGGAAGGCCCGGTCAGGATCTCCATGGCGAGGGATGTGGCGCGACGGTTAGCCCAGATCTCGCCGGCGGCCACCGCCTGAATCGCGTGCGCGAGCACGGCGAATTCGAGGTGCTTGCCGACGAGGCCCGAAGCGCCGGCCCGCAAGACCCGTTCGACGGTCTCGTCGCTCGACCGGCTGGCAAGAACGAGAATTCGTGTCCCGGGCGCCGAACGGCGGAGGCGACCCACCGTACTCTCCCCGCTGGGTCCAAGCCCCTCATAGTCAAAAACCAGAATCTGAGGGCTCTCTTTCGCCAGCAGTTTCCCGACCTCTTCCTCGTTGCAGGCCCGGCCCACGACGATAAGGTCAGGCTCCTCGTCGAGCCGATGGCACAGGATTTCGCAGAAAAGAGCGGGTTGGGCAGCAACGGCGATACTGAGTCCAGCTCTCTTGGTTCTCGCTGGAGAGGCATTCTTCCTGGCTAACGACCCCATGTTCCTCACCTTCCCAGGTGCGGCGGAACGGCTTTTCCGGCAGTCGCTTCCTGCTTCTCGAATTGTCGTTGCCGGCGAACCACTCGGAGGAAAACCCTCAGCAGCGGGTGTTCACCCGGGTTATTCGTCGGTGACAAGAGAACATGGCAAATCAGCTGCGAATTATGGGCGAATGTCTCTTCCGTCCAGTTTGAGACACCAAACTTCTCCGGATTGTATACATCCAAAGGTATCAAGAAGTCCATACATCGGAAGATAGATTTTCACTGTCAGAGACACTAACGGCCCGCGGTGAGACATCCCAGGAGCTCCGACTGGCACTACCCGACTCGAGAACCGAACTGCTCGCGGGAAGACATCCGCTCACGGCGCTCGAAGATGCGCGTGATCTCGGCTTGCGCGGCCTGGACGGCGTCCTCGGGAGTCGCTTCGCCGCGGGCGACTCGCGCGAACATCGTCGGAAGGACGAAGTTGTTGAAGACCTCGTCGGTTGCCGCGGTGGCGTAGCCGGGGAAGCCGATGTTCGTGGACCAGTCGAGGGCTGTTCCGAGAACCTTGTATTTGCCCGGAGGCTGCGCCTCGGGGTCGCTGGCAATCTGCCCGGCGAGATCGGGGACTGTCGAGGGGTAGCACGGCAGGCTGTAGAACTCGCTCTCGCGGAAGACCGCCCCGAAGTTGCCCACCAGGTCGACGAGGAACTGTTTGGCCGCATCGACGTTCTCCGAGAATTTCCAGATGACGTAGCAGCTCATCAGATGCTCGGCCGCGATCCGGCGGACGGGGCCGCTCAGAGCCGCCGTCAACCCGATCCGTCGCGCCATCCCCGGGTTCTCCTTCTCGGCGGAGCGCGTCACCGAGATCGCGTTC
>WNGF01009250.1_pt1 | contig 11353 bp, 9 predicted proteins | sample 5400641 | NCBI WGS metagenome assembly WNGF01 (sample SAMN13153371, study PRJNA577476) | soil metagenome | isolation source: 80 cm soil or saprolite under grassland replicate 2 | place: USA:California | collected 2016-06-15 | reverse complement strand
AGCCCATCCGACGCCGGCTGCTCGGCCGGCGCCGCCAGGGGCAGCACCGGGAAGCGCTGCTCAGCGCGCAGGCGCAGTGCCGCCCGGCTGGTGACCAGCAGCGTCAGCTGGGGGCAGCCCTCCAGGAGCTCGGCCAGCAGCGGCGCGGCGCCCAGCAGGTGCTCGAAATTGTCCAGCACCAGCAGCAGGTACCGCGCCTGCAGATGGTCCAGGAGCAGCTCGCGGGCGCTCCGTCCACCCGCTTCGCGCACTTCCAGGGCGTGAGCGATGGTGGCCGGCACCAGCCGGTCGTCGTGCAGGGGCGCCAGGTCCACGAAGACCACCCCGTCGGGGTAGGCATTCACCAGCGCAGCAGCCACGGCCAGCGCCAGGCGCGTCTTGCCCACGCCACCGGGCCCGGTCAGCGTCAGCAGCCGCACCGCCGAACGGGCCGGGTCCAGCAGGGCCGTGGCCGCCGTGATCTCCACTTCACGGCCGATGAGCGGCGTCGGCGACACCGGCAGCCGCACCCTCGCCGCTGGGCGGGTGGTGTCCGGGCTCGGCGTTGACGCAGCGGTCTGTTGGCGCAGCGGTACAGCCGCCTGGAGCGCCGCGCGCTCGTCGGCTGAGAGCCCGAGCGCCTCGGCGAGGGCCGCCACAGTATGGGGGTAGGGTTGGCGGCGGCGGGCCTCTTCGAGCGCTTCGATCGTGGCCAGGCTCACCCCGGCACGCTCGGCCAGCGCCTCCTGGGTGATCCGTGCCCTCAGGCGCAGCCGACGCAGCAGGCTGCCAAATGACGGCTCTGCCTGCCCAGCCGGTGCGGGGCGGCCGTCGTCTACGGGCTGGGGCACGCGCATGCGCGGCAGTGTACCGGCCGCGCGGGCCAGCCTCAGCACCTGCAAGACGAGGGGTCAGACGAGGGGTAAGTCGAAGGGTCAGTGTCGGTGGGACTTACGCGCAGGTGCTGGGATGCTGGCGAGCATGCAAGGGAGAGAATCCATGACCCCGTCCGTCCCACCGGCCGCACCTGTTTTCACTCGAGCCCAACGCGCCACCCTTTGCCAGCTCCGCGCCCGCTATCGCGCCGGCCGCGATTTGTTCGACGTCCAGGAACTCGCCCGCTTGCGGTTCATTCGCTGGCTGTACCAGACCGGCCGTCTGGCGTCGTAGGCAGGGGGCACGACCTGATGCGGTCCATATCAAAGCCAGCTTGTTGGCTGCATTCACTAAGAAAACGGCTGCAGCCGCTGGCGACCAACCGCCGCTTGGCCTACTTCGCGGCCAGCTGGGGTGCGTGGGTGGCCAGCGACGCCGCGTCACTGGTGATCGTGTCAGTGGTCGCCTATGCCGAGGGCGGCTTGGCGGCCGTGGGCCTGGCGGGTGCAACGCGCGTGCTGCCCACCGCGGTCGCCGCTCCATGGGGTGGGGTGCTGACCGATCGCTATCCACGAGTACGCGTGCTCTCGACGATGCACGCGCTGTGCGCGCTGCAGCTGCTGACGGCTAGCCTGGCCGTCGCACTGCATCTGTCGCTGCTAGTTCTGTGTGGGCTGGTGGCGCTGGGCGCTGTCCTGTCCGCGCTGGTACGGCCAGTCAGCAGTGCTCTCGTGCCCCAGCTGGTGGACAGGCCCGAGGAACTAGCCGGTGCCAACGCGGTGGCGAGCACCATGGAGGCCGGCGCCATGCTCGTCGGCCCGGCAGTTGCTGGCGCCCTCCTGGCGGTTGCCGCACTACCCTTCGCGTTCGTCGCGATCGCGCTGCTAAGCGTGGCGGGCGCGGCGGTCACCCTCGGCATCAGACCGGCCATGCCTGTACGGGCGGCCGCCTCGACGCGCGGAGGCGGTGGCCTGGGTCACATCCTGGCCGTCTTCGAGCCGCTGCTCGGCGATAAGCGGGTGCGCGCTATCGTCGGCCTCGCCATGGGCCAGGCGGTCATGCGCGGGCTGCTGAACGTGTTCGTTGTGGCCGCGGCCGTGTCGCTGCTCGGACTCGGGGAGGCCGGGGCAGGCGGGCTGCTGTCGCTGGTCGGACTGGGCGGCCTGCTCGGCTCGGGCCTGAGCTTCGGGTTGGCCGCTGGTCGTCGGCTCGCCCTGCCGTTCGCGGGCGGCGTGGCCGTCTGGGGCGTGGCGGTGCTAGCCATCGCGGCATGGCCAACCGCGGGCGTTGCCTGGTTGGCGCTGGCCGGGTTGGGCCTGGGCAACGCCATCGAGGACGTAGCCGGCCTGACGCTGCTGCACCGGCTGGTGCCGGAGCACAGGCTGGGGCGGGCGTTCGGTGTCTTCTGGGGCGTCGCTTCCGCGAGCGTGGCCGCCGGCTCGCTCGGCGCGCCTGCGCTGATCGCGGTCTTCGGCGTACGCGGGGCGATGGCCGTCAGCGGGGCCGGCTTGGTCCTGCTGGTTCTGGGGCTCTGGGGCCAGGTGCGCCAGGCCGACGCCGCTTCCGCTGGTCGGTCAGCCAGTGCCCAGCGGCAGCTCCGGCAGCCGATGCTCACGGAGCGGCCGCGTCTGAGCCCCGAGCCGCTCACCTAAACCGACGCGCCGTCCAACTCGCGGGCGTAGGCGACCGCCTGTTCGCGTGTCATCGCCCGCCCCTCCGCCCAGGCGGCATCGAAGGCCGCCACATCGAGGACGCCACGAATGTGCCATCTCCCGCAGCTTTTCCGCGGCGTGAGCGGATGTGACAGTTGTCGCCGCGGATGCATCGCATCCGGCCGCCAGTTGGTGGGGGCGCTAGACCGGGTGCCTTCGGCTGAGCAGCCGACCCGCTGGGGGCCAGGTCCAGGGCCTGTCCGCGAAGCGGTACGGCCGCCACTCTTCAAGCGCGCCGATGGCGGCAACGCTCGTCGGCAGCTGCAAGACGAGGGGTAGGTCGACGGGCTGCCGACTCACGCCCGCGGCGCCTGCCGCGGCGCACGCAGCGGGAACACGGAGAAGAGCTTCTCAGGCGGGCACAGTCGGAGCAAGTGGGGGTGGCGGTACACGGTCCCCAGCCAACGCTGCCGGCAGCTGGAGCGCCTCGGCGACGGCTTGGGGGGCACTCAGCGCATGGCCGGCGGTCCAGGCCTTCGAGAACAGGGGTTCCCCGAGCGCGTCGCGCGCTGCGCTCAGCCACGCTTCCAGGGCCTGGCGCTCTGCAGGATGGGCGGTCGCGCCCAGGTCCGCCCGCACCGCGTCGGCCGCCCCTGCCAAGCGGACGGCCCGCTCCGGCCCAGCCGTCGCCAGGACACTAGCCAGCCCTTCCAGGCTGCGCATCAGCGTAAGCCGGTCGCCGGTTTTGTCCGCGAGCGCCAGGCTTTCGGTGTACAGCTGCCGCGCGGCACTGCCATCGCCGCTGCGGACGACTTCGTTCGCCAACGCAACCAGCGACCAGGCGATCCCTTGATGGTCGGCGAGCTCGCGTTGGAGCGCGAGGCTTGTTTGGTGCAGCGAGCGGGATTTCGTGTGATCGCCGTGCGCGCTGGCCACGCGTCCCAGCGCGTAGAGCGAGCGAGCCACGCCCCAGGTGTTGCTGGTCTCAGTGAAGAACGCCAGGCTCTCTTCGGCACACGCGCCCGCCTGCGCGTGCTCGCCCTGCTCGTAGAAGACATTGGCAAGGACCGAGAGGACCGTGGCCTCCCACATCCGGTGGCCCAGGCGGCGGGAGACCTCCAAAGCGGACCCGTACAGCGACCGGGCGCGTGCCAGGTCACCACGCCCGCGTGCCACGCTGGCCAGCACGTGCAGGACCACGCCGCCGAGCTGGTCGTCCCTCAGCCGGTCCGTCAGCCTGCGAGCGTCTTCCAGCAAGAGCTCAGCAGTGACGTACTCGCCCTGGCAGTACGCCAGGTGGCCAGCCGCAATCAGCGCGTTCGCCCGGGCGAGCGTGGCTGCCTCAGCGCCGGGCATTGCCAGCAGCTCGGTCAACCAGGCCCAGCCCTCGGCATACGAACCGCGCACGTACCACGGCATCCACAACGCCGAGGCTAGCCAGAGCCCTTCCTGGGCGGCCCCACCATCAATGGCCTGGCGCAGCGCGGCTCGCAGGTTGTCATGCTCGGGAGCCAGGCGGGCGATCTGCTTCGGATCGGGCGCCACCAGCGCCACAGGTGCCACCAGCGCCACGGGCTGTACCAGCGCCAGGCACCAGTCCAGATGCCGTCGAGCGACGTCCTCCGCATTGCCGGCCATCTCTAGCCGCTCCTGCGCGTACTCGCGGATGGTCTCGAGCATGCCGAAGCGCGGCTCCCCGTCGGCGCCGACTGCGCAGTGCACCAGGCTGTTGTCCACCAACACGCCCAGCCGCTCGAGCACATCCTCAGGCACCAGGCCAGGACCCGCACACACGGCCTCGGCGGCTTCAAGTGTCCAGCCGCCGGTGAAGACCGCCAAGCGGCGGAACAGCACCTGTTCGGCCGGCCCGAGCAGTTCGTGGCTCCAGGCCAACGTCTGGCGCAGCGTCTGCTGCCGCTCGGGCAAGTCGGCCGCGCCGCCTGTTAGTAACGGCAGGCGGCGCTCCAGCCGCCGCAGCAACGCCTCGGGCCGCAAGAGCCCCACCCGCGCCGCCGCCAGCTCGATAGCCAGCGGCATGCCCTCCAGCCGCCGACAGATGCCGGCCACCGCAGCGGCATTACTCGTATCGAGGAGGAAGTCAGGGGCGACGGCCTGCGCGCGCTCGACGAACAGGCGCACCGCCGGTGCGGCGGTCAGCGCGGCAGGAGACGGGTCCGCCTCCGCCGCCGGCGTGGGCAGCGGCGACACCGGCCAGCGCTGCTCGCCCCGCAGGCGCAGCGCGGCGCGGCTGGTGATCAGCAGCCCGAGTCGGGGGCAGCCCGCCAGCAGCTCGGCCAGCAGCGGCGCGCCACCCAGCAGGTGCTCGAAATTGTCCAGCACCAGCAGCACCTGCTGCTCCCGCAGAACCGTCAGCAGCAGTTCACTGGCGCTCCGCCCGCCGGACTCGCGCACCGCCAGGGCATGCGCGATGGCGGCCGGCACCAGGCGGTGGTCGCGCAGGGGAGCCAGGTCGACGAACACTACCCCGTCGGGGTAGGCATCCGCCAGCGCCGCGGCCACGGCTAAGCCCAGGCGGGTCTTGCCCATGCCACCTGGACCGGTTAGCGTCAGCAGCCGCAGCGCCGAACGGGCCGGGTCCAGCAGGGCCGCCGCAGCCGCGACTTCGCTGTCACGCCCGATGAGCGGCATCGGCGGTACCGGCAGTCGCACCCGCGTCGCTGCCCGAGCCGACGCAGCCGGTGGCGCGGGGCCAGGTGCCTGCGGCTGAGCAGCCGACCCGCTGGGGGCCAGGTCCAGGGCCTGTCCGCGTAGCGGCACGGCCGCCTGCAGCGCGGCCCGCTCATCCCCAGAGAGGTCCAGCGCCGCGGCCAGGGCGGCCACGGTATTGGGGTACGGACGGCGGCGCCGATCCTCCTCGAGCGCAGCGATGGTCGCAACGCTCACCCCGGCGCGCTCGGCCAGCACCTCTTGGGTCATGCGCGCGCGCAAGCGGAGCTGACGCAGCAGGCGGCCAAAGGACGGGTTCTCCTGCCCATCCGGTGCGGGGCGGCCGTCGTCCACGGGCTGGGGCGCGCGCATGCGCGGCAGTGTACCGGCCGCTCGGGCGCCGCCCAGCACCCCCAAGACGAGGGGGTCAGACGAGGGGTAAGTCGAGGGGGTCAGTGTCGGTGGGAATCTAGCCCGATCGCTGGGATGCTGGCGGGCGAGGACGCCGCCACACCCGACCGGTCGGATAACGGCCCCGCCCTCATCCCAGCCCATCAGCCACTCCATACGTGGGTTCGTCATGGACGCGCTGCTGGTCCTCAGTCTGTTCCTCGTTCTCTCGGTACTGGCCGCGCGGTTCGGCTACGACAGCCGCGAGCACCTGGCCTCCAGCGAGGAGGCGTTGGCCCGCCAGGGGTTTGCCTGGCACGGAGACCGGCCATGAACCCGCTCGACCTGACCCAAGCACACCCGATCCGGCGCACGCCCCGACGGCGGCTGGCGTCGCTGCGGAAGCTGGCGCCGGCGCTGCTGCTGTCGCTGGCGCCTTTGCTCGGCCCGGCTCAGACGGGCGTGGTGCACGCGGCCTCTGGCGACTGCACGACCAGCGGCGTCCAGGTCAGCTGCACCTTCACCTCCACCGGCACCGAGCAGACGTTCAGGGTTCCCGCAGGCGTTACAAGTCTGCACGTGTTCGCGGTCGGGGCCTCCGGCGCGCCCGGGACTCCGAACTTGGAGGCGTAGGAGGACCTGGGGGCTCGGGAGCCGTCGTCGCTGCGGATCTTACCGTCACCCCGTCGTCCACGTTGTACATCGAGGTTGTCGGTCCCACAGGCTCGCGCTCCGAGGGCGGTGGGTCCTTCGAAGGCGGCGGCGCCGGGGGTGGCGCGTCGGATGTTCGCATGTGCTCGTATCTGACGACCTCGTGTGCCGACGGCTCACCGAGCTCTGTCGCCTCCCGCATCCTGGTCGCGGGTGGCGGAGGCGGTGGAGGCAGCGGGTACGCCTGTGGGCAGGCGGGAGCCGGCGGAAGCGCTGGGAATGCCGATTACAGCGGCAACTCGGGGACCAGGAAGCGGAGGATTTTTTTGCTCAGTGGGTAGCGGCGGAGGCGGCGGCACGCTGACCAGCCCTGGCGCGGGTGGTCGTGACCAAACCTTTGGCAACCCAAACACGTCGGGTGATTTCGGCGCCGGAGGCACCTCTGCGCAAGGGGGCGGTGGTAGTGGCGGTGGCGGCTACTATGGCGGCGGCGCCGGAGGCGGCCTCGGCAACGACGGCGGCGGGGGTGGCGCTGGATCGAGCAAGATCACTCCAGCTGCTCAGAACGGGACGGTCAAACCGAATACATCCGCACTCGGTCCCTCCGTGACGATCACCTACACCGTCACCTACGCTTTCAGCGGCTATCTGGCGCCCGTCAATAACCCGAGCACGCTCAACACGGGCAAGGCCGGGCGGGCCTACCCGGTCAAGTTCCAGCTGACGAATGCCAGCGGCGGCTTCATCAGCAGCCTGAGCGCGGTCAAATCCATCACCTACCAGAGCACCAGCTGTAGTGCCTTCAGCAGCGACCCGACCGATCCGCTGGAGACGAGCACCACCGGCAGCAGCGGCCTGCAGTACGACAGCACGGCCAACCAGTACGCCTACACCTGGGCCACACCCAGCACAGCCGGCTGCTACACGCTGTTCGTGGCCCTGGACAGCGGCCAGGTCTTCCCCGCCTACTTCAACCTCTCCTAGGTACGCCCCACCCCGAGGCGGCCAGCCCGACCTGGCGCTGGCTGCCTCGGCTGCAGGGCGGATCACCGGTCGCGTGGTCCGCCCGCACCGGCCCGGCGGCTCGCACGAGCCGCCGGGTCTTCGGCTTCATCGACAGCTACTTTGGACCGTGCACCCGAGGAGCATCCGCCCATGGGCGACGACGAGATCGAGACCCGCTACTGCCGGTACGTCGAGGAGGTGCGCAACCACCACCATCTCGACCGCCTGGCGGCTTACCTGAGCCCGGACGTCGTCGTGCACGCGGCGGGCGTTCCACCGGGCCTGGCGGGCGCCCGCCAGGCCCTGGCCAACTACCTGACCGCCTTTCCCGACCTGCACCTGACCATGGACACGCTGCTGGCCCTGGATGGCGAGCTGCTGGCCCGCCTCACGGCGACTGGCACCCATCAAGGTGCGTTCCTGGGCCTGGCGCCCACCGGCCAGCGGATCAGTGTGTGCGCATTCGAGGGCTGGCGACTGCGCGACGGTCGGTGCGCCGAGCACTGGCTGCAGCTGGACACCGGCGAGCTGCTGCGCCAGCTGGAACTACTAGCGCCAGACACCGAGTGGCTGCCGCTCGATGGAGCTGTTGGAGAGAAGCGGCCACGAGCCGGTGGTGAGACGCCTACTTCGCGCTGCGGATGAACAAGAGCCTAAGGATCTCACTCAGCACGGCGCAGGGAGGTGCGCGCCGACGAGACGACCACGGAAATGCTGGTGGCACGCCGCGGAGACCAGGCCCGCAGCTCGTTGGGCGGGCCGCTCTTGAACATTTCTTCTATTCCGCTGCCCAACCTAGCGGTTGGCGAAATGTGCACGCTCGCCTGCGAGCGAGTCGGCGCGGGCTATGCCCACGCGATGCTCTCGACCGCCCGCTGGAGATCCTGCTGGGTGCCACGTACATAGCGCAGGGTGGTTTCGAGCGAGTCGTGCCCATGAATGGCAACTTCCGGCTACTGCAACGATTGCTGCAGCAGATCGAACGGGTCCTGGAGCTCAACGAGCTCACCGGCGTTACGCCTGAGGTCGTGGTCGCCGCCCGCGAAAGCCTGGTGATCGGTGCGAACTGATCGCCCGATACCGGCGGCCGAACCAGGCGCGCCAGCCGAGCAGGCCACTGCGGCCTACCTGGCGCGACTGGCCCCGAACAGTCGACGGTTCGTCTTGGCGCGGCTGCGCAAGGTCGCGCCCCTTCTGGCGGGTCCAGATGGCACGGTCGCCTGGCACGATCTCGGCCACGTCCGCCTGAGCTGGATCCGCGATCGGCTCCAGTCTGATGGCACGACGCCGCTCATGATCAACCTGACGCTGATCGTTCTACGCGGTGTCGCACGCGCAGGTGCCGAACTCGGCTTCATTTCGGAGGAACGCGCCGACTCACTGCACCTGGTTCGCGGTCTTCCGGTTCCGCACAACCGTCCAGCCCTTGGCCAGGTACTGGCGCCGAATGTGGTGGCGGCCGTTTTCGCCGTGTGTTGGCAGGACCGCTCGATTGCTGGCCTGCGCGACCTCGTGCTCTTGCACGGCATTTACTGGGCTGGCTTATCCACAGCTGAGTTGGCCAGCCTCCGCGTGGACGATTACACGCCGTCGCCGCCGTTGCTGCAGGTGCACTCGGCCCGCTCTGCCAGGCAGCGACGAGTCGAACTCGTTGACGAGTCGGCCGTCGTTTTCGAACGCTGGCGAGCCGTGCGCGGGTCTCAGCCAGGTGTTTTCTTTTTCGATTGCGACGAGGCGCCTGCAGACAGGCATGCCCATACAGCCGGTGGGATCACCCAAACGGTCCGTCACCGTGCAGTATCCGCGGGATTGGCACCACTCGGCCCGCAGATCTTCGCCGCGCGGCGATTCACGATCTTCTCGAATCAGGCGTCAGCCTGACCCACGTTCATCGACGTTTCGGGTTCGTCAGCCATGTGACCCTTGCAGACCGTTACGATCATCGCGATCTGCATGACGCTCGCTGGCAAGCCCAGGCATGGCAGAACCTTGCGTTGCTTGGTCTTTGAAGCTGAGAGGCGGTCGTGTTGTTCACACCGTGGCTGCGAGCACCGCGCAATCTATCCGCTGGACCTCATCACGCGCAGCTATCAGCCGTCACCTGCGACAAATAGCGCATCAAGAAGCGCGCCATTTAGCGAGTGAGGTGACACCGTGACGACGGTAGAAGCCCTGGTCAGAGGTTTGTCTGACCAGGGCTTCTGGTACCGGAGGGATTTGAACCCGCGACGGGCGTGTCCGGCTTGGCGAGCTGCGAAGTCGCGTCGCGCGAGGCCGCCAGTACGCTCGCCCTAGCGGCGCGCGCAAGGCGGGCTGCTTCCACCGTCGCGGGCGTGTTGGCACTGTGTGAAGCGGCAATCACTAGGGAGCCCGGCCCCCCGACCGGGGCAGGACCGCGCGACACGAACTCGCTGCTATTGAGGACGGTTGTCCGGACGGTGGATTTTCGATCAAGCAAGAAGCGGGTCGAGTCCATGGCCAGAGTGAGCCGCCACAGCCGACCTAGAACATGCTGCGCAGTCCCTGGTCGAGATGGCCGAGATCGAGCGCACACGGTTCGGCACGCAAGCGCCGCGCGTTCAGCGGCTTCTGTCCCCGGAGCTGGGCCGCGCTTCGTCTGGCGATGAGCGGCACGAGAGCACTGGCGCAGAAGTCTCTCTGCTAATCAGCTGCTTTTAACCACGTCGACGACCAAAAGGAGCGAGTCACCCCTATCAGTGAGCGTCGCACAGGACCGCACATCTGGCATCCCCTCTGGCAAGACGGAGCCTTCGGCGCCGCGCCAACTCCCACTCCGCGTCCAAAGATCTAACCGCTTCGCGGCGGTCGGTCCCGCACCCGGCCGCCGCGGGGACGTTCTTCACTACGCCGAGCGACCCGCAAGCCTTTTTGATCGCGGACCGTCAGCTGAGGAAAGAGCGCCGGAATCAGAGTTCGTGACGCAGTCGGTTAGCGCGCTGGGTGACCTCCGCAAGGACGTTGTGCGCGATGGCCAGGTCGTCTGGGTTGAGGTCCGCGTACAGACGACGAGTAACTGCCGTTACCGACTCCGCCACGCTGGCGTGTCGTGCGGCGCCGGCGGCAGTCAGTTCAATCGGGCCTGGGCCAGCGGGGTCGCTGTTCGCGATGAGCCCGCGGACTTCGAGACCGCGGAGCAACTCGGCAACCTGAGATCGGTCCAGGCCAAGCTGTGGCTGATCGGCGAGAAAGTCGTGGAGGGCGGCCGGCGGGTGGGCCGCGCCGCGGGCAGCGACGAGGCGCAGGGTGATGTACTCGGTGCGACTCAGGCCGGTGTTGGTCCCGTCGAGAAGCCGCTCGAGTAGGCCCGTCAGCGCGCCTTCGGCTTCGCCGACGTCCTGGCCGGTGAGTGTTGCTGCTGCTGATGACATGGATTCGTTCCTTTGCTCCTTGAAAAGCAGGGTCTCTAGCGTGCGCACAAGTTCGCAGGTGCGCTGACTCTGGGTACCTCCGATCGGTGCGGTGAATTCGTCCTGAAAGGCATGGACGATGGCAATTGCACGCTCGGCCACGTGGCTGCCGCGCTTGGTGAGGCGGAGCTGCATCGCGCGGGAGTCGGCGGGATGAGCGAGGCGTGTAATGAGCCCCGCGCCCTCAAGTGCGCGAGCGAGCTTGGAGACGAAGATCGGCTCGAGCCCGGTCCACTCCGCCAGCTCGCGCTGGTTTGGCTGCACGCCCGTGTGCGAGTAGCCATATAGCGACGCGAGCAGCGTGTACTGCGCGTGCGTCAACCCGAACGGGGCCAGGGCGAGGTCGATGGCGGCGCGCAGCCGGGTGGTGAGCCGCCACAGCAGGTAGCCAACGGTGGGGTGTTCAGTCGGCCGCGCCATTGAGGATAGGATACATGGCTATTATTGCATTGGAAACTATTTTCCGGGGTGGAGGTGGCACGCCTGGTCGCGCAAGGACTGAAGAACAGAGAAATCGCCGAACACCTCGTGTTGGCTGAGAGCACGGTCAGCTCGCATCTCGAACGGATTTTTGGCAAGCTACGAATGACGAGTCGTGCCCGCCTCAGCGCCTGGGTAACTGCGGCGTACCGACGTGATCGGCATTTTCCGAACGAGCGTGCCGTCATCCGACTCGTTGGCAGTGTGCTCGCCGAGCAGAATGAC
>WNGF01023948.1_pt1 | contig 11354 bp, 10 predicted proteins | sample 5400641 | NCBI WGS metagenome assembly WNGF01 (sample SAMN13153371, study PRJNA577476) | soil metagenome | isolation source: 80 cm soil or saprolite under grassland replicate 2 | place: USA:California | collected 2016-06-15 | reverse complement strand
CGGTAGTAAATCGTGGCCGGTTTGGCGGCGACGAAGACCTCACCATTCCATAACAGCCTCAACCTCGTGCCAGCCGGCAGACTGCGGTGGGGAAAGGGCGGCGGACGGCTCGCGTTGGGTCGAGTGCCCCATTTCATCGCCATTCGCGCACCTCGGCGCTTTTGGCGTCCTCGCCGTTCGTCGGACACCAGCGTAGAGTAGAACGGATGTAGGTCGTGTCGGGCATGCTGCGCGAATGCTCGACCCACGCGGACCTATTCAGCCGTCACTAAAATGTAACGGTGGGAGCAGCACACAGGGGATGGCCCGTCCGTGGGAGGTGACTAGTCCGAGTGGGGGCACCTGCCGGTCCGGGTTTGCTGGCGGCGATCGCAGCGTTCAGTCCACGACACAGGCAGGTAAGTACTGGTAACCTCGCATGACACAATGCGAAAGGATCTGGTCAGGGTCTGTAATGCCGCCGCGGGCTGTGCTGCGGCGGCCGAGCCGTTACAGCCCCATGGAGTTGGAGTCAGCGCGTTAGTAGCGTACATGTAGTTCGGACTCAGATCCTCGGGAGGGAAACGAATGGGCAGGTCGGAGTACCTTCAGATCAGTTGGGCCGGCACAGCCAGGCATGATGTTTGAATCTCGGATCCCTAGTTCCGCGACTGCGGATCTGCATGCGCTCGTCCGACAGCTCGACGCCGCCTGCGGCGTCGGCCGGCGGAGGCCAGCTACCGCCAGCTCCAGGCGACGACCCGCTGGGCCGGCCTCGGCCGCCAGTACCGCCGCGCCACGGGTCACGGCCGCCCAGCCGCCTTTCCAAGCGAGCTTCGCGCCGCGCTGGGGGCCACTTGCCAGCCGTCTCCGTGGGCCCAGGCATTTGTTACGCCGCCGCCAGCGAGGCGGACGACTTCGGACCAGGCACTCCGAGCGTCTGGTACCAGAACAGCACAAGGAGATCGTCTCGGTCGAGCAGCCCGGCCCGGGCCAGGGCCTCGCGAAAGCTACTCGGGGCTGCTCGGTTGCGCTATGCCAGCTTGCCTTCGACTACCCCTGACGGCCAGCGACTCCGCTCCTGGTTGTCACTCCCCTAACTGCTCCCCTAACGCCGTCGCTCGCGGCCGTCCGCGAGCGTGTAGAACGGGGCAGCGGTAGGGTGGCTGCCAGATAGATCCAGGGCCGCCCCCGCTTGCCTCGGCCAAGCGGCTATGATGAGCGCGCATTCACAGCACGAAGGGAAGTTGCCATGCGCGGCACGGACGCGATTGCCAGGATCTTGATGCTCGAGGGCGTCGAGTACCTCTTCTCATACCCGAACCACCCCCTGATCGACGCCGCGGCCGGGCTCGGCATCCGACCGATCATCGCCCGCAGCGAGAAGACGCTGATCAACATGGCCGACGGCTACACCCGAGCGACCAACCGCCAGCGGCCGACCGTCATCGTCGTTCAGGCGGGCCCGGGCATCGAGAACGCCTTCGGTGGGCTCGCCCAAGCCTTCGCCGATTCGGTCCCCATGCTGATGATCCCGGGTGGCCCCGACCAGCACCGCCTCGGCGAGCCGCCCGAGTTCGACCCGTTGCCGGTCTATCGCAACGTCACCAAATGGGCCGCTCGGGTCAACTTCGCCGACCGCATCCCCGAGCTGGTGCGCCGCGCCTTCGCCCAGCTGCGCAACGGCAAGCCCGGGCCCGTCCTCCTGGAGCTGCCGCGCGACGTCGGCGCGGCCGAGCTGGACGAGTCAACCTTCCACTACACGCCACCCCGCGCCTACCGATCAGCCGGCGACCCGGCCGACGTTGCCGAGGCGGCCCGGCTGCTGCTCGGCGCGCGGCGGCCGGTGCTGCACGTCGGGCACGGCGTGCTCTGGGCGCAGGCCTGGGACGAGGTGCGCGAGCTGGCTGAGCTGGTCCAGGCGCCGGTGATGACGACCATGGCCGCCAAGAGCGCCTTCCCCGAGGACCATCCGCTCTCGCTCGGCGCCGGCGGCCACTCGATCACGCGCACGGCCGCCCACTTCCTCGTCAAGGCCGACCTGGTCTTTGGTGTCGGCTGCAGCTTCGCCCGGGGCGGGTTCTCGGCGCCGATCCCGTCCGGCAGGAAGCTCGTGCAGCTCACCCTCGACGCCCGCGACCTCGACAAGGACTACGCGGTCGACCACGCCGTGATCGGAGATGCCAAGCTGGTCCTGCGCCAGTTGATCGACGCAGTCAAGGGGGAGATCGGCGCCCCCAGGAATGGCGATGCCGTCGTCGCCGAGGTTCGCGATGCCAAGAACGTGTACCTGGACGAGTGGCTGCCGCGCCTGACCTCCGACGAGACACCGATCAACCCGTACCGGGTCATTTGGGACCTGATGCAGGCCGTCGATCGCACTCAGACGATCGTCACACACGACTCGGGCAACCCGCGTGACCAGACGCTGACCTTCTACGAGGCGCTGGTGCCACGGGGCTACATCGGCTGGGGTAAATCGACCCAGCTCGGGACGGGCTACGGCATCGCGATGGGCGCGAAGCTGGCTTGCCCGGACAAGCTGGTCGTCAACGTGATGGGCGACCTCGCCTTCGGGACGACCGGGATGGAGGTCGAGACGGCGGTCAGGGAGCGCATCCCGATCATGACCGTGATCCTGAACAACTCGTGCATGGGTGGCTACGGCCACCACATGCCGGCCGCCAGCGAGCGCTACGGATCGAACCGGCTCTCCGGCGACTACACTGCGGTGGCCAAGGGATTGGGCGCTCATGCCGAGCGGATCGAGCGGCCGGGCGATGTGGTGGCGGCGATCCAGCGCGGCGTGGCGGCGACACGCCAGGGAAAGCCGGTTGTGCTGGAGATGATCACCAAGGAGGAGCCGGTCTACCCGCTCGCCGCTCGGGTGATCCAGGAGGTAGGGGACGAGGTGCTCGCGCTCGCCTAGTTGCCCAGCACCTGTCGGACCTCGCCCAGCCGTCGGACGTGCGCGTCCGGACCGAGTCCAACACCCGCCGTGCTCACGGAGAGGTGGGTCGCCGCCAGCCCGCGCCACTCGTCGACCGTCGTACGCCAGTCGTCGGGCGTGCCAGCCCCGGCGTTCAGCCGCCCCTCGACGCCGAACGCTGACGGTTCGCGCCCGGCCTCCCGCAGCCAGCCTCGGACCTTCTCGATCGTCGCCGGCCAGCCGCCGTCGAGCGGTCGCAACGGCAAGTAGCCGTCGGCGATCCGGCAGGCGCGCTTGATCGCAGGCTCGGCCGACGCCCCGATCCAGATGGGGATCGGGCGTTGGACTGGCAGCGGGTTCAGCCCGGCCGACGTGACGGTGTGGTAGGCGCCCCGGTAGCTGACCACCGGCTCGGTCCACAGCCTGCGCATCAGGTCGATCTGCTCTTCGAAGCGGCGAGCCCGGTCCTTGAAGTTCATCCCGAGCGCTTCGTACTCGACGGGATTCCAGCCGATCCCGACGCCGAGCCGGAAGCGACCTTTCGTCAGGACGTCGATCTCTGCTGCCTGCTTGGCGACGAGCGTCGCCTGTCGCTGCGGCAGGATGATCACGCTGGGCGCCAGGCCAAGCCGCGGCGCCACGCCGGCGATGAAGGCGAAGAGCGCGAACGGCTCGTGAATCATGCTCTCGCGCGTGTATGGCCCGCTCCAGCTCGGATGGCCGGCCGGGTCCGCGCCGAGCACGTGATCGGCCGCGACGACGTGCTCGTAACCGAGCCCCTGCACCGCCTCCGCGTACGCCCGCACCCCGCCCACGTCGGCGCCGATCTCAGTCTGTGGAAAGACGACTCCGATCTGCATGAACGATCCTCCTGCGGGGCTGATCGCGCGGGCGCGATGAAATCCAGGCCACGCTCTGCCTAGCTATTGGCTGCTGCGCGCTCTTTTTCCCAGGCCTTGTATTCCTGCTGGCGTCGGGTCTGGCCCTTCTTGGTTGGCCAGAACGGCGCTATGTCGATGCGGTGCCCCTCGGGAGTGCGCGTGAACACCTCGACAGGCCGGCCGTCGCGCACACCGTCCTGGAGCTGCGCGCCGAGTTGCTCGAAGAGCGGACGCCGGGCCTCGATCTCTTCGTGGCTCATTTCGAATCCGAAGTGCCAGGTGGCCGGATCGTGGTCGAGAAACGCCTTTGTCAGCAGCGTGAAATTGATGACGCCGTCGGACAACACCGCGACCGGACCGGTGTAGTACAGGATCTCCAGGTCAAAGGCCTTTTCCAGGAATTCCGCGACGGTCTTGGGATCGTCGCAGACAAACGCCAGGTGACGGAGCTTGGCCATCGTGCTTGCCTCCACCGAGTTGATGTGCGCCGTAAGCATACATCCCGGCGCCTGTCCCACATCTCGGCAAGAATTGGCAAATGAGCTAGCATGAGGCACGCTTGGCAGGAAGTAAAGGCCATGACCCGCTGGTGCCTCATCCTGGCCCTCGGAATATCAAGCTTGCTGGCCGCCTGCGGCAGAGCCGCGGCGCCTGCTGAGACCAAGCCATCGACTCCCTCGGCCGCCCCCGCGGCGGCAGCACCGAAGGTCGCCCAACCGACTGCCACGGCCAAGCCCCTGGCATCCGTCAGGATAGGCATGCTGGGACTGAACATGTCCAACGCCGGCATCTACATCGCCAACCAGAAGGGCTATTTCAGGGAGCAGGGCATCCAGCTCGAGGAGAGCCGTTTCGACGACGGCCTGAAGATGATCCCGCTGTTGTCTCAGGGCCAGCTCGACGTGGCCGCCGGCGGGCCCGGCGCGGCCTTCTACAACGCCCTGTCTCGTGAGCCCGGGTTACGGATCGTGGCCGACAAGGGCAACACGGCTCCCGGCGCCGACTGGTCCGGCGTCGTGATCCGCAAGGATCTGTGGGACGCGGGCAAGCGGACGCTGAACGACCTCAAGGGCGAGAGCATCGCCCTGGTCGCGCCTGCTGGGAGCCAGCAAGTCCAGCTCGAGAGGTACATCGAGCCCAGGCTGGGCCTGAAGGCCGAGGACCTCAACGAGGTGTATATGCCCTTCCCCGACATGGCCGTGGCGCTCAAGAACAAGGCCGTCGGCGCGGCCATGCCCATCGAACCCGGCATGACGGTCATCGTCAAGCAAGGTCTGGGCGAGATTGTCTACACGGTCGACCAGTTCGAGCCCTATGGCCAGACCTCGATGCTCATGTTCTCGGCCGACATGGCAGCCAACACGGACGTCGGCAAGGGGTTCATCGTCGCTTACCTCAAAGGCGTCCGGGACTACGTGGATGCGTTCAAGAAGAAGGGCCCCAACCGAGCCGAGATCGTTCAGCTGTTGGTGGACATGAAGGTGCTGGCGAACGCCGAGCAGGCCGACGATGTCCACTACACGGGTCTCAACCCCAACGGGTACGTGTACGCCGACGCCCTCAAGGCGGCCCAGGACTGGCTGGCGGAGAAGGGCTTGGTCAAGGAGAAAGCTGACCTGGACAAGGCCATCGACAACGGCTTCGTGGACTACGCCGTCAAAGTGCTGGGCGAGTACCAGTAAGGACCGGCCAGTTACCTACGGATCAGCACCTCGTTGGACGCTCGGAAGACGTCTACCCTGACGAACGGGTGCTCCCCATGAACGCGTCCATCAACGGCCGCGTCGCCTGGGTGAGGACGCCCGAGGTGTAGAGCATCATCGACCCTTCCTGGCGCGCCCTGTCTCGAGGATCTGCTGCCGATCCGGGCCCGTGTAGCTCGCCAGCTCTGCGACCGTGGCCGGCTTCCCGGCAGCCGCCGGCGGTGCGCTACCGGCACAGCCGGCGCACCTCGTCGAGACCCTCCCGCGGCTACGACCGCCGCGGCTCAGGCGCCGACGGCGGCCGAGCGCTTTAGCGAGACGCCGAGGCCGGGGCCGCGCGGCACCCGCACGCTGCCGCTCTCGACTTCCAGGCCTTCGGCCGGGTCGTTGAGCAGGCGGGCGAACTCGCCGATCTCGCAAGCGTAGTCGACGTTCGGCGTTGAGGCAATGAAATGCATGCAGGCCGCGTTCACCAGTCGGCTGCCGACCGCCGCGCCCACCCGACAGCGGACGTTCGCCGCCCGGCACATCCCCGCCACCTGCTTGGCGGGGCGGATGCCGCCCAGCTTCATCAGCTTGATGCTGATGCTGTCCACCGCCCGCATCTGGAGCAGGCGGAAAATGTCCGCAAGGCTCTTGGCCGACTCGTCCGCTTCGACCACCGTGCTGACCGCGTGGCTCACCGCGGCCAGGCCGTCGAAATCGTCGGCCCGGACTGGCTGCTCGACCAGGTCCAGGCCGAACTCTTCCATGGCCTGGATCGCCCGGATGGCCTGCTTCGGCGCGTAGCTCTGGTTGGCGTCGATAGTGAAGTGGATGTTCGGGCCGACCTGTTGCCTGATCGCCCGTAGCCGCGCCACGTCCTGCCTCAGATCTCCGCCAACCTTGATCTTCAAGTACCGGTAGCCGTCGTCCACGAGCTTCTGGGCGTTGGCCGCCATCTCCTCGGGCTCCTTCAGCGCGACGATCCGGAGCACCGCGATCGACTCCCGCACGAGGCCGCCGATGAGCTGGTAGACCGGCAGCCCCAGCGAGCGGGCCACCAGGTCGTGCAGCGCGATGTCCACCGCGGCCTTGGCCTGCAAGTTCTGGAAGAGGACGCCGTCGAGGTCCGCCATGATCGCCTCGTAGGCGAAGGGATCACGGCCCTCGAGGTGAGGGATGAACGCTTCGAGCGCCGCCCGCAGCCCGCCGAACGAGACGCCGTAGTGGAAGGCGGCGCCGCAGTAGCCGTAGCCTTCGCTCCCGTCGTCGGCCTCCAGGCGCAGGACGTAGCCCTCGCTGCGTGGCGAGCCACCGAGGGCAAACCGCCACTTCGGGTCCTCCTTCGGCATGCTGCTCTCGATCAGGTCGACCTTCGCGATCCGCATCGCTTCCTCCACGCCGCCCGGCTCTCGGTGAGAAGTTTCGGCTAGGCGTCATCCAGCGCGAACCGGCGCAGCTCGCGGCGGCTCGTGTCGAGGTCGAGCATGGCGCAGCTCAGCATGCGGCTCTCGTCGCGCGCCTCGCCGCAAGAGCCGGGGTTGACGACCAGCCTGCCGTCGACCCAGACCTCCATTGGGACGTGGGTGTGACCCAGGATGATGAGGTCGGCCGGGACCTCGGCCAGGCGTTCGAGAGACTGCCTGTCTGCGGGGAAGATGTAGTGAGCGATCGGGCCCTTGACCTCGTCCCAGGGCGAGCCGTGGAACATAGCGATCCGCGTGCCGCCGAGGGTGAGCGCGAGGTGGCTGGGCAGGCTTGCTAGGTACTCGAGGCCACGGAGGCCGACCGACGGCGACGAGCGCAGGGGATGGCTTGGGGTGTAGAGAATGGTCTTGTCGTGGTTGCCGAGGATGGCCCGCACCGTCCGCCGACGGAGCAGGGCAAGCACGTCGTTCGAGAACCGATACTGGTAGAGCAAGTCGCCGGCGCACAGGACCTCGTCGCAATCCTGAAGCAGGTCCAGCGCCCGCTCCAGGCCTCTGAGGTTGCAGTGGATATCGGAGATGAGGCCGACTCGCACGGCAGCTCCGGCGGGGGATGCGCCCCGATTATGCCAGGCCCTGCTGTATCTGCACGGCATCGCCGGACTCGTTAACACCACTATACCGATGCCGGTTCGCGGGCCAGCTCGAGGAAGCGCCGCTCGGCCGCCGTCAGCCGCTTGTCACGACGGTGGATCGCGAACAGCTCTCGACGGCACGACCAGGCCGGGACGTCCAACACGACCAGGTGGCCGGCTGCTAGCTCGGAGTCGGCTGCTCGCCGAGAGAGTAGCCCCACCCCGAGCCCGGCTCGCACGGCTCGCTTGACGGCCTCGTTGCTGCCCAGCTCCATCGCCAGCCTCGGCTCCAGGCCGGCCGCCCGCAGGCTGGCCTCGGCCGTCGCCCGGGTGGCCGAGCCGGCCTCGCGCGCCACCAGTTCGGCCGCGGCCAGCTCCTCAAGCTCGATCCCGTTCCTGGCCGCCAACGGATGATCGGGAGCGGCCAGGGGGACGATCTCGTCATCCTCGAACGCCTCGGCGATCACGTCGTCCACGCCCGGCCGGCTGCCGACGAACCCCAGGTCGAGCTGGCGTCCGCGGACTTCGGCCAGGATCCGCTCGGTGTTGGCGACCCGCATGGTCACGGCCACTCCGGGGTGAAGCGCCTTGAATCGGCCGACGAGCGGCGGCAGGATGTACTCGCCGATCGTCGAGCTGGCTCCGATGGTCAGGCGCCCGCGCTGGATACCGCGCAGGTCGTCTAGAACGACCTCCATCTCCTCGGCCAGGCCGAAGATCCGGTCGGCGTACTCCAGAATGACCTCGCCAGCCTCGGTCAGGCGAATCCCGCGCGGCAGCCGCTCGACCAGCGGCTGGCCATAGCGCCGCTCGAGCAGCCCGACTTGCGCTGATACGGCCGGCTGGCTGATCGCGAGGGCATCCGCGGCTCGCGAGAAGCCCCCCCGCCGCGCGACCTCACGAAACAGCCGGAGTTGATGGAAGTTTGGCTCGCTCATAACTCACAGTCTATCGCTGCTAGCAGGAACTTGTCTTGGACGCGTCCGCAGCGCGGCGGTAGGCTGACGGTAGGCTTGGGAACCCAACACGGCAACGGACGAGCACTCATGACCACCACGGTCCACATAGACGTCGACGTACTCAGACGCGCGATCAAAGATGAGTACGCGCAGGTCGCCTCCTGCCCAAGCGGGGAGTTCCACTTCCACACCGGGCGGCCACTGGCTGAGCGGCTGGGCTACCCCGGCGAGGACATCGAGGCGATTCCAATCGGATCGGTCGAATCGTTCGCCGGCGTCGGCAACCCGTTCGTCTTCGGCCCCGCGCGGCCTGGCGACACCGTGCTGGACGTCGGTTCGGGGTCCGGCTTCGACAGCCTGATCGCGGCCCGCCAGGTGGGTTCGGGCGGGCGCGTGATCGGCGTGGACATGACCGACGCGATGCTGGAGAAAGCGCGCCTGGGAGCCCAGGAGGCCGGGCTGGAAAACGTCGAGTTCCGCCCCGGCCTGGCGGAGGCGCTGCCTGTGGCCGACGCGAGCGTCGACGTGGCCGTCTCGAACGGCGTGATCAACCTCTGCCCGGACAAGGAGGCGGCGTATCGGGAGGTCTTCCGCGTGCTCAAAGCCGGTGGGCGGCTGCAGATCGCCGATATCGCCGTCGAGCAGGCGGTGCCCCAGGAAGCCAAACTGTCGATTGACCTCTGGACGGGGTGAATTGCCGGCGCTCTGCTGGAAGCAGAGTACGTCGAGATCGTCGAGCGAGTAGGCTTCGGCGGGGTCCAGATCGGTCCCGAGGCTGACGTGTTCGCCGGGGCGGGCGGCGAGGCGAGCGCAAGGCAGTTCGGGGCCGGCGGCCTCACTCTGTTCGCGCGCAAGCCGGCCTCGGTCTAGCGACTGCGAGGCAGATGGAGGTGGCCAGCGCGTCGGTTGGGCTGCGGCCGGACGAGCTTCGGGCGGCGGTGCGCGAGCGCTACGCGGCCGTCTCGACACGGCCCGAGGGGCGCCATCCATTCCGCGTCGGGCGCGACTTCGCCGAGGCGCTCGGTTACCCGCCCGACGTGCTCGACACGGTGCCGCTAGCAGCAACCGAAGCCTTCACCGGCGTGGCCACGCCGATCTTTCGAGCCGATCTGCGGCCGGGCGAGACTGTGCTGGATCTGGGCTGCGGTGGTGGCTTGGACCTGATCCTGGCTGCCCGAGCGGTCGGGCCGCGCGGCCGAGCGATTGGGGTTGACATGGCCGAGCCAATGGTCGCTCGAGCGACGGCCAACCTTCGAGCCCTGAGGCTCGACCAGGCCGAGGCGGTGGTCGGCTGCGCCGAGGCGTTGCCGCTGCCGGACGGCAGTGCCGACTGCGTCGTGGCGAACGGCATCCTGAACCTGGCGCCGGACAAGTCGGCCGTGTTGTCGGAGGTGGCACGCGTCCTTCGGTCCGGCGGCCGCTTCGTCCTGGCGGAGACCACACTGAGGCACGAGCTAGAGCCTGGCATGGTCCAGAGCCTGGAGGACTGGTTCCGCTGAATTGGCGGCGCCTTACCAGAAGCGTCGCTTCTGGCCACGATCCGAGCGGCGGGGCTGGAGCCGGACGTGCTCGAGCGTGGCCGCAACGCCCGCACGAGCGCCGAAGCGTCGCAGATCTCGGTGATCCGGGCCCACCGCCTGGAGACTTGAGGCGCCTGCTTGGCCGGCCGGCGACCAGGACCGCGTATCGCGGGTGGGTCCGAGATCCGCTCAAGGCCGTCGCTTTGAGTATCGACCAGGTCGCACTAGACGGCTAGACTCGAAGTTGGCAACTGGGGCATCGCCAGCGTCGAGCGAGCCACATCGACCGACAAGACCGCGGCGAGTTTGCGGGTTGGGGAGCTCAGGGGGCGGGGCTTCTGGGCCCGGATGCGGCTGGAGTGTCGGAGTCGGGCCTCGCGGAGCTTGCGAAGCTGGTTCGCGAGCTGCATGCGGAGGCGCGGCGCAAAGCCGAAGCGGCCGCGGCCTGGCAGGCTCGGGCGGAGATGCTGGCGGCCGAGCTGCGTGTGGCCCGGCTGGCCCTGCAAGCGTTCGATGATCGCGAGGCCGATAATAGGCCGTGGTGGCGGCGCTGGATGTGGACCGTTGCGCTGTGCGTCGCCCTGTCCGCGCAACTCGTCTGAGCCCCGCGGAGCGCACTTGTTCCGCGCAGCGCACTTGTTCCGCGCAGCGCACTTGTTCCGCGCAGCGCACTTGTTCCGCGCAGCGCGGGGCTAGCGGGCCGACTGGATCGGGGTCGATGTGACGGCTGACCAGCGACCCTTCGACGTGATCGTGCTGGGCGTCGGGGGGATGGGCAGCGCTACCACGTACCACCTTGCGCGGCGTGGCAAGCGGGTGCTCGGCATCGAGCGCTTCGACATCCCACACTCGATGGGCTCGTCGCATGGCATCACTCGAATCATCCGGCTGGCCTACTTCGAGGACCCGTCTTACGTGCCTCTCTTGAGGCGCGCCTATGAGCTGTGGCGAGAGCTCGAACGGGGCTTCGGCGAGCAGCTCCTGCACATCACTGGCTCGATCGACGCCGGCGCGGCCGATAGCCGCTGTTTTACCGGCTCGCGCCGGTCCTGCGAGCTGCATGGGCTGTCGCACGAGGTGCTCGACGGCGCGGCCGTCAATCGTCGCTGGCCGGCCTACCGGCTGCCCGCGGAGCTCATGGCGGTGTTTCAGCCCGACGGCGGCTTTCTGCTTTCCGAACGATGCATCGTGGCGCACGTGGTGGCAGCCCAGGCGCTGGGAGCCGAAATCCACGCCCGTGAGCGCGTCCTGGGCTGGGAGCCACGAGGTGACGGCGTGCGCGTCGAGACTGAGCGCGGCGTGTACGAGGCCGAGCGGCTGGTGATATCAGCCGGCGCCT
>WNGF01012007.1_pt1 | contig 11358 bp, 13 predicted proteins | sample 5400641 | NCBI WGS metagenome assembly WNGF01 (sample SAMN13153371, study PRJNA577476) | soil metagenome | isolation source: 80 cm soil or saprolite under grassland replicate 2 | place: USA:California | collected 2016-06-15 | reverse complement strand
ATGACCAACATCGGCCTGGGCATCGGATCAGACGGCTTCTGCGAGCTGGCGCAGCGGGCCGGGAAGAAGGCATCCGCCGCCTCCCGCTGACGAGCGAGATCAAGGCCCGATTAGCTCGGGGGATCTCACCCTGGGCTCCCGCAGAACGGCACGGTGGCGCCACCGGGTGACAGGGGCACCTGCCAGCGACGCCATCGGGACGAGGAGCAAAGGCACATGACAGTCAATCAGCTATGGCCGGTAAATCGGATAGGACGGTGGAAGTGTCAGCCGCGCAAGTTGCCCGGATGGCCGGTGTCAGGCGGGCGGCAGCAGCCGGGCCAGCGCGGACAGGACCGTTGACCTGCCCGATGGCGGTCTCGATCCCGGCGAAATGCGACGCCGTGAACTGTGGTAATCACCATCATTCCAGGCCAAGCCGTACACCTATCGTCGTTTCACCCAGAGACCACTAGCACTACTCGTGGATCCGGGTCAGATGCACTTCGTTCCTGGACACTGGTGTCCCCTAATTGAATGCAATTTACTTGAGGTTGCATGCGAGCAGTTTTCTGAAGTCTCGGTCCACGAGTGCTACCCTTTCCAGGATCTCATCCGCAGTCGCGGACCATTCGAACGGAACAGAATCCTCGTTCCAGGAAGCGATATACTTGTTGATCGCCTGGGTAAGCACCCGGACTGAGCTGAACGTGCCACGCCGGATGGCCTGGCGGGTGATGATCCCGAACCATATTTCCACTTGGTTCAGCCATGAGCTGCCTGCAGGCGTGAAGTGAAACTGGAAGTTCTGATGGCTGGCCAGCCACTTATCCACCTGCGGGCCGGAGTGTGTGGAGAGGTTATCTAGGATTACATGAGTTTCCTTGACGGGGTGCTTGGCCGCTATCTCGTCCATGAACCTGAGGAACTGGCGGGCCCGGCGGCGGGAAAAGCACTTGCCGGTCACCTCCCCGGGTGCCGGTATCGAGCGCCGCGAACAGTTTGGTAGTGCCGTTGCGCTTGTAGTCATGAGTGCGCTTCTCGGTCTTCCCGAAGCTGACCGGCAGCAGCGGCTGGGTGCGGTCTAACGCCTGGACCTGCGTCTTCTCATCAACGGACAGCACGACCCCGCCCGCCGGCGGGTCAAGATACAGGCCCACGACATCAACGACCTTCGCCGCGAAATCCGGGTCGCGACAGCCTGAACGTGCCCTGCCGGTGCGGCTGTATCCCATTCTCGCGCCACCGAACAGAGATGAAGTTGTGCGAGACATCGATTCCCTCATGCCTTTTCAGGTACCGGGACATCTCATAGCTCGACCAGTGCGACAGTCCCGTTCCTTCCGGTGGTGACTGCTTCGTAAGAGCGAGGATGCGGGAGCGGACCTCGCCTGGTATCTCCTCATCATGGCAGCGATCTCCGGCACAGAATGACCTTCATCATGCCAGAGGACTATCTGCGCGCGAGATGCAACCGACCGATCATATCCGCCCGGCGGCAGCTTAGCCCGGAGTTCAGCACGCTCAGCTTCCGACAATTTCATGGCCTCTATTATGCCACGGCTGCCGTCCCGATAAAGGCAATTCAATTATGAGACACTAGGATCCAGATTCACCGACGGAAGTCAACGCGGTCCACCACGGCGTGCTGCCGCCTCCAAGGTGACGGTTCGAGTGCGATATTTCCACAGTTGAACGCTCCGTCGGCACTCCCCCGGCGAGGAGTCGGCACTGGGAACGCGCTCATCGGACTGGGATATTGCGGCAGCTAAACGCACCCTCTTACTCTTGGCCGGAAAGCCATGATGTCAGGAGGGGTCATGTCAGCACCGCCCACAGCCGGGGACCGCCTCGACTCGGTAGGGACGATGACGATCAGGAAACGCCTCGAGAAACGCTCCGGCTGCTCTCTCCTGGCCGAGGTCTTCTGGCAGGCGCCGAGTGTCACCACCATCGCGGACCATCCGGCCGGGTCGCGGGAGGAACCGTGAGAGCGCTGTTCGTCGTGGCTGGCAGCAAGGCGGCCGTTTTCGCGCTCACCCCGTTCGCCTGGGCGATGCGCAACGCGGGCCACGAGGTGTTCATGGCGGCGGCCGAGGACATGATGCCGACCGTCGCGGGCGTCGGGCTGGCGGCCATCTCGGTCACCGACCTGCCGATACGCCATTTCATCTCCACCGACCGCGCTGGGAACCGGCTGGAGGTACCGCAGGATCCAGTCGAGCAGACCCCCCTGTTCATCGGCCGGTGGTTCGGACGCCTGGCCGCCGCCTGCATGGATACGCTGCGCGGGCTGGCCGAGGTCTGGCGCCCGGATGTGGTGATCGGTGGCACGCTCGTCTACGCCGCGCCGCTGCTCGCCGCCGAGCTCGGTGTTCCTTACGTCCGGCATGCCTGGGACGCCATGGTCGCCACCGAGTCGACCGGGATCGACCCCGGTGCGGCGGAGGAACTGCGGCCGGAACTCGCGATGCTGGGGCTGGACGGGCTTCCCGAACCCGACCTGTTCATCGACATCTGCCCGCCGAGCCTGCGTCCGCAGGACGCCGCCCCGGCGCAGCCGATGCGGTGGAGACCTGGGAACCTGCAGCGGCGGCTGGAGCCCTGGATGTACACCCGGGGAACGAAGCCACGGGTGTGCGTCACCTCGGGCAGCAGAGTGGTCCGCGAACCAGGTCCCTATCTGAAGGCGTACGAGTTCCTCTTCGACCTGGCGTCCCAGGTCGCCTCGCTGGACGTCGAGGTGGTGGTCGCCGTTCCGGATAGGGTGGCCGCCGAAGTCCGGGCCGTGCTGGGCGACGTACGAGCGGGCTGGATTCCGCTCGACGTCGTCGCGCCGACCTGCGATCTCATGGTCCACCACGGTGGTGGTGTCACCATCATGACCGCCATGAACGCCGGGGTCCCGCAGCTTATCCTCCACGGTCCCCATGTTCCCCGGCTTCACGCTGCGCGTTCCAATCGGGTGGCCGAGTACGGGGCGGCGATCGCGCTGCCGCCCGGCGGCGACATCATCGACCGGATTCCGCGGCTCTGCGCGGACCTGCTCTCCGATTCCGCCTATGCCGAGCACGCCCGCGCCCTCTCCATGGAGATCGCGGCGCTTCCATCGCCCGGCGAGGTCGTCGGTGCGGTGGAGAAGCTCGCGCGTTGAACCCTGTTGAAGACTGTTGCCGCCATCTTGGGAGACGATCCGTCGTGAAGGCACTCGTTCTGGCCGGCGGCGAGGGCACCGGCCTGCGCCCATTCAGCTACTCGATGCCCAAACAGCTCATCCCGGTCGCCAACAGGCCGGTGCTGGAGTACATCCTGGAGAACGTCACCTATCTTGGCGTTCGCGAGATCGGTGTCATCGTCGGTGAATGGGCACCCGAGATAGCGCGGGTGCTCGGTGACGGCTCCCGGTTCGGGGCGAGCCTCACCTACCTCCCCCAAGATCGTCTCGGCGCCGGAGAGCACGTGCACGTTCCCGGGGCCGGAACAAGCCCGCCTCCTGGAATGATGCCAACCGCGCCCACGCCCAGCGCTCTTGTATCCCGGCAATTGGCCAGGCTTTAACGATATCCCCGATGCCGGAACCACGAGTTATCCACGTTCCCCCATCCCGGGGAGAAGCTGATCCATGATGAAGGGAATAATTCTCGCAGGCGGGAACGGAACGCGGCTGCAGCCACTGACGTTCGTGACGTCCAAGCAGCTCGCACCGGTTTATGACAAGCCGATGATCTACTACCCGCTTTCCACCCTTATGCTCGCCGCCATCAGAGATGTGCTCATCATCACCCGGCCCGGCGAGCTGCCCATGTTCCGCCAGCTCTTCGGAGACGGCCGGAAACTGGGAATGAGTATCGGCTACGCAGCGCAGGAAGAGCCTCGCGGGATCGCCGACGCGTTCCGGGTGGGCGCTGACCACATTGGGGACGAAGACTGCGCCCTGATCCTGGGCGACAACCTTTTCCACGGAGCGGACCTGCCGTCGCTGCTCCGCAGGAGCGCGGACCGGCTGAAGGGATGCATCCTGTTCGGCCACCTGGTCTCCGATCCGCAGCACTTCGGCGTCGCGGAGATCGACGAAAGGGGCCGCCTGGTGCGTATAGACGAGAAGCCGGCCCGGCCGCGCTCCAACCTGGCGATTCCGGGCCTGTACTTCTTCGACGGCGCAGTGGTGGATATCGCCGGGCGGCTCGCGCCGTCCGCGCGGGGGGAACTGGAAATCACCGACGTGCTCCGCGCTTATCTGGAAGAAGGCAGGGCCGATCTGGTGTCGCTGGGCCGGGGCGTCACCTGGCTGGATACCGGCACCCACGAGACGCTGCTTGAGGCGGCCCGGTTCGTTCGTGACGTGCAGCACCGCCAGGGAATCCGGATCTGCTGCGTGGAGGAAATCGCGATGAACATGAGGTTCATCACGCCCGACGCCTGCTACGAACTGGGGGCAGCGATGGACAACTCACCGTACGGCCGGTACGTCATGGATTGCGCCCGGTCCTATGACCGGCTCCTGGCGCTGGCACCATTTACGCACGGGACATGAACATCCTCGTCACCGGCGCGGCCGGATTCATTGGTTCCGCGTACGTGCGCATGCTGCTCAGCCCCGGTGGCCTGGAATCGTCGGGGATCTCACGAATCACCGTGCTGGACAAGCTGACCTACGCTGGAACGCTCCGCAACCTCGACCTCGCCGATCCCCGGCTGAGGTTTGTCCACGGCGACATCTGCGACGCGAGCCTGGCCGACGAGCTGATGGCAGAGGTCGAGCAGGTGGTGCATTTCGCGGCGGAATCTCATGTCGACCGCTCGATCGCCGCTGCCGGTGAATTCGTGCGCACCAACGTGCTCGGGACCCACATGCTGCTGGATGCGGCCTTGCGGCACAAGGTGGACCGCTTTGTGCATGTATCCACCGACGAGGTGTACGGCTCCGTCGAGCAAGGTTCCAGTTCCGAGACCGCCCCCCTGGGGCCGAATTCGCCCTATGCGGCATCGAAGGCGGCGTCGGATCTCGTGGCCCTCGCCTATCACCGCACCCACGGCCTGGACGTCCGGGTCACCCGGTGCTGTAACAATTACGGTGCTCGCCAGTTCCCGGAGAAAATCATCCCGCTGTTCATCACCGGGCTGCTGGACGGCGAAAAGGTCCCGCTGTACGGAGATGGCCAGAACGTGCGCCAATGGATGCACGTCGAAGACCATTGCCATGCCGTGGAACTGGCCCGGGCGAACGGGCGTTCCGGCGAGGTGTACAACATCAGCGGCAGCACAGAGATCAGCAACCGGGAGCTCACCGAGCACCTGCTCGCCGCATGCGGGGGCGACTGGAGCCAGGTGGTCTACGTCCCTGACCGGAAGGGACACGACAGGCGGTATTCCGTCGAGGACGGCAAGGCAAGGGCCGAGCTCGGCTACCGGCCCAAACATGACTTCGAGCGCGGTCTGGCCGACACCGTGGCGTGGTACCGGGACAACCGGGCCTGGTGGGAGCCGATCAAGAGACGCGCGTGCGAAGGGCTAGGCAGAGGTGACTACCGCCCCCCGTTACGAGGAGCTTTGATGAACCATCTGGCAAGAGCCATTCCCGCCGATGACCTCGTCCGTGCCGTACTGGAGGGAGGGCCGCCAGGGCTCCCAGAAGGGCTCCGCGTCCAGACCGCCCGCCGGTCTGAGAGGAAGATAAAGATTCCTTACCATGGCGGGTACGAGCATTTCGAGCGGGTGAGCGACCTACCTGGCCCGGCACAGCCTGGCCCGATCATATTTCGCTGGACCATGAGGACGAAAATAGCCGAGTAATCGCCGGTCCCTGGCAGCCGAAACCCGTGGGAGGGTGTTGTCCGGCGCGGCGCGAAGCTGCTGTATGCATTCGGCGAGGCGGTATGGCCGCGGAATTCGGATGCCACGCTGTGGTCAGTTTCACATGCCACCGAGACCGTTGCAACGACCGTTGGATCCGCCGCCCCATAGGGCCCCCGGAAAGCGGCGTCATGGGGCTTGGCAACTCTAGGGGTAGGGCGGATGCCATGGCCGGGCTAGCCTGGCGATCAGAGGGCGAACCGGACGGGGCCTGTCCGGTCGCAGGATTCTCGGAATGTGGTTTTCGCAGAAAGAGACGGTGACCGTGCGGGTCCTATTCGCGACGATGCCCTGGAAGACTCACCTGTTCAATTTCGTTCCGCTGGCCTGGGCGCTGCAGACGGCGGGCCACCTGGTGCACGTGGCCAGCGAGCCGGACATGATCGGTGCGATCACCGGCGCGGGCCTCACCGCGGTTCCTGTCGGCTCAGGGGAAACCATGGCGGAACGGGTGCGGCGTGCCTGGCGTGAGGGCACGCTGACGACGCCGGAGGATGCTCCGCCGCCGGGCGAGCCCGCCGCCCTCTACGCTCTGGGTGACGACAGGGAACTGCTGAGCTGGCAGGAACTCACCCGGATCTACGACACGCTCGTCGTGCCGAGGGCGGAGCTGGCCAACGATGCGATGGTCGACGACCTCGTCGCATACGCTCGGCGGTGGCGCCCCGACCTGGTCGTCTGGAACGCGGCGACCTTCGCTGGTGCCATCGCCGCGACCGTCGTCGGCGCCGCGCACGCCCGCTTCCTGTTCTCCGTGGACCTCTACACCCGGCTCCGCGAGGACTACTACACCGTGATGGCGCGGCAACCGCCGCAACAGCGCCGGGACGGGTTCGCGGACTGGTTCAGACGGTGGTGCGGCAAGCACGGATGCGCCTTCTCCGAAGACCTCGTCAACGGCCATTTCTCCATCGACCAGATGCCCGGGTCATTCCGCCTAAAATCGACTCTGCACACCGTCTCCATGCGACACGTCCCCTACAACGGGCCCGCCGTAATCCCCAAATGGCTCGCCGAGCCGCCCCGCACGCCGCGTGTGCTGCTGACATTCGGCGTCTCGGTGCGGGCCTGGCCTGAGCTGCAGGTCATCCCGGTCGAACGGCTCCGGGAAACCCTGGGCTCGCTGGCCGACCTTGACATCGAGGTGATCGTTACACTGCCGGACGAGGCCCGCGCGAAGCTGGACAGCGTCCCGGACAACGTCCGCGTGGTCGACTTCGTGCCCCTGCACGCCGTCCTGCCGACCTGCTCGGTGGTACTGCACCACGGCGGGGCGGGGTCCTTCAACGGCTCGCTGCTGAGCGGCGTTCCCCAGTTGCTCATCAGCGCCGCGCTGGACGCCCCCTTCAAGGACCGGCACCTGCGCAGGCTCAACGCGGGAGCGGCGATCCTGCCTGGCCGGTCAGACGGGCGGAAGATCCGCGAGAGCGTCGTCCGGATGCTGGAGAACCCGGCGTTCCGTGCCGGTGCCGCACGCCTCCGCGACGAGATCCTCGCGTTCCCCGCCCCCAACGAGCTGGTGCCCGAACTGGAAAGGCTGGCCGCCGAGCACCGCGGCTAGGCCTTTGCGGCCGTGCCGGTGGCCAAGATGGGGAAGAGCGCCTGGCGGGCCACCGTCCGACCATGGTGATCGCCCGCTGCGGGCAGCCATGGCATTGAGGGCGGATCTCGCTGCCACGCCATCGCCCTTGCTACCGCGCACGGGGGGTGGGATTCTTTGGCGAAGACTGGGCCCCTATGCGGAAGCGCCATTCCACGGAATCCCTGCGGCTCGGCTGGTCTGACCAAGGGCTTGTCCGGACCTTAGCAAGAAGTTGCCGTAGCTCTCCGCAGGAATTGCACCCCGACTGCTGGTTTGGTGACATCCGGACACCGAATGTAGTCAGGATTTTCCGCAACCGGGAAAATCAGCTGCCGAACTGGCCGTAACTTCGGTTTTACCCCCTTAAGAGGGCTGAAGGAGCCTGGAGCCCGTCCGCGTGGAGGTGGGTATGCGGATCTCGGAGCTGGCGATCCCCGACGTCTATCTGATCGTGCCCGAGCCGATTGTAGATTCCCGTGGCGTCTTCTACGAGGCGATCCGTCGCATGGCCTTGCGCCACATCACCGGCCACGAATTGGTGATCCGTCAGGTTAATTACTCGGTCTCCAGGCGCAACACCGTGCGGGGGATCCACGGCACCACCCTGCCTCCCGGTCAGGCCAAGCTCGTAACGTGCGTCCGCGGGTCGGCGCTCGATATCGCCGTGGACATCCGGGTCGGCTCGCCCACGTTTGGCCATTATGCAGTCACCCGCCAGGACGCCGGGTCGGGCACGGCCGTGTACCTTCCCGACGGGATCGGCCACGCGTTCCAGGCGCTGACCGACGATACTTGCATGTGTTACCTGTGCTCGGAGGAGTACGTTCCCGGAACGATGATCGACATCGACGCGCTGGACCCGGACCTGGCGCTGCCCTGGGAGCTCACGGGCCCCGCAATCCGCTCGATCAAGGACGCGGCGGCGCCGACCCTGTCCGAGGCCGCCGCCGCGGGTCTGCTTCCGACATACGAGCAGTGTGTGAGGTTCTACACCGACGCACGCGGCGTCACTCCTCCCAGCGCAGGTAGATAACCGGCGGCTCACGACCGGGGATGTGCCGAAGGGTGAACCGCCCGCCGAGGACCTCGCGGAAGGCGGTCGTCTCCCCCGGCCACTTGGGATGGGCCAGCTCGTCGAACGCGACAATGCTGCCCCTGGTCAGATACTGCGGGATGATCTGCAGAACCTCGCAGGTCGGCGCGTAGAGGTCCATGTCGAAGTAGGCAAGCGCGATGATCGTCTGGGGATTCTCGTCCAGGTAGCGTGGCACGGTTTCGCGGACGTCGCCCTGCACGACGATGGTGCGCTGGATATGGCCCAGGGGCTCGCCGAGCTCATGGGCGGCCAGAACCTGGCGGAGGTGGTCGGGGTAGTCCTCGGTGGTCTTGAACCTGCCTACGACCGCGCTCGGGCTGACCTCGTCCACGGGGCTGATGTCGGGGAAACCGGTGAAGGTGTCGAAGCCGACAATTCGGCGCAGCGAGTTGTAGGGCTCGTAGATTCCGCGCAGGGCGGTGAGCGTTGCCAGGTGGCGGCCGTGCAGTACCCCGAACTCCATGATCACGCCGGGCACGTCGCGGACCTCGCGGTACAGCGCGTCCATGGACAGCAGGTCGCTGAGCTGGTGCCGGCGCAGGTAGACGGCGAGGTTGTCGATCAGGTAGTGGGGCGGGATCGGGGTATTAGACAGCAGCCGGGTCAGGCGCTCGCGCGCCTCGCGCTCGCTTTCCGACTCGTGCGGGACGATTCGCGGGTCGGTGTATTGGCTGACGGTCATGCGCGTTGGTCTCCATCGCTCGGAACGGGACAGGAATCGGTCAGGCCATCCACGCATCCGGCGCGGGGCCGCCACGGCCGACGGGCGGGAAGAGCGCGTCGAGCCGGGCGAGTTCCGGGCCGGACAGGGGCTTGTCCAGCACTCGCAAGGCGCCGTCAAGGTGTTCGAGCGTCCGCGGGCCGGTGATCAACGCGGTGACACCTGGGCGGCGCAGCGCCCAGGTGAGGCCGACTTCGGCCGGGTCCCTGCCGAGCTCCTGGCAGAACTGCTCGTACTCGGCGATCGTGTGGCGGTGGCGGTCCAGCGCGGTGACGGCCCGTCCCTGCGCGGACTTGACCGCCGTACCGTCGGCGATCTTGCGCAGGATGCCGGCGAGCAGTCCGCCGTGCAGCGGCGACCAGACCAGGATCCCGATCCCGTACGTGCGCGCCGCCGGGATGATCTCCAGCTCGGGCTGCCGCACTACCAGGTTATAGAGGCACTGCTCGGAGGCGAGGCCGGGCGCATTCCGGCGGATGGCGGTCTCCTGTGCTGCGGCGAGATCCCAGCCGGCGGCGTTCGACGACCCGACGTACCGGACCTTCCCCTGGGCCTCCAGGAGTTCCATGGCCCCCCAGACTTCGTCCCAGGGGACGGCGCGGTCCATGCTATGCAGTTGATACAGGTCGATCCAGTCGGTACCGAGTCGCCGCAGCGAGTCCTCACACGCTGCGACGATGTGCCGGGCGGACAGTCCACGGTCGTTCGGGCCCGGGCCCATCGGCGACCCGACCTTAGTGGCGAGGAGGACGTCGTCGCGTCGCCCGCGCCGGGCAAGCCAGCGCCCGATGACCTCCTCGGTGTGGCCCTTGTGGACCCGCCAGCCGTAGGAGTCGGCGGTGTCGAGGAGGGTGACGCCATTCGCGAGCGCGTGGTCCATCAGCCGGTGCGCCTCCGTTTCCTCGACGCGTCCGCCGAAATTGACCGTGCCGAGGCCGATCCGGCTGACCCTCAGGCCGGAACGGCCCAGCCTGGCGTGGATCTCGCCATGGTTGACCGCGTCGTGATCCACCGCCGCTTGCCTCCCGCCTTAGTCGCTGCCTGCACCAGCCGAGAGACTGCGCCCCGCTGGCCGGAAACCTGTCGCCAAATCCGCGACACGCCGAGTTCTTCGCGTGACGTCCGCCCGTCGCCACCAGCGTAATGGGCGCTTCCCCTCACACATACCCCTACAGTAATGACCCCTAATGAGCGTTTTCATCCTTCGATTCGCGGGCTTGAAAAACGTGGATGGCTTTGGCGAGCTGCCCGGCCTTCCAGCGGCAGCAGCGGGAGTTTGCGCGAGATGCGCCAGATCTTCAGCTGCGCGCTCGCGCGTTCGCCAGGAGAGCGCAGCTGGGCGCGGGCGCGGTTGGCCTCTTTGCAGGTGGCGCGCTTGTTCCGGCCCCGGTAGGTACGTGCACGTGCTCTCCGGCGTCGGCATATCCCTTGTCCGCCAGCACGATCAGTCCGCTGGCGGCCAGTTCCCGCCCGGCGCAGCTTCGGCGAGCGGGCCGCCGGCAGCGCCACCGTCTCGCTCACATACCGCCAGGCGGTGGCGATGGTGATGCCGAACCCGGCGGACGTCTCGCCGTTGCGCAGCGCGGCAGGATGGAAAAGCATCAGAGTCCTCCAGCAGATGGTCATGATCGTGGCGATCGCTTCATCTACACAGGGGCTCTGCTATGTCCCAAGCCGACACCAGCGTAAGAGGGAATCTGTCAAGCGGCGCCGGGGATCTTTTGGGTGGCGGTGCGGGCGGGATGCAAGCGCTGCTCAGGCGGCCTCCGGCCGGCAGCGGGGGGCGTTCCGGCTGTTGGCGGAGCCGCAGGCGGCGCCGGGGTCCCAGCTGGTGTCGTGGACGACCATGGAGTAGATCCAGCGCAGCAGCGAGGCGGCGCACGCGACCCGGGCCTTGGCGCGCCGCGCGCGGGCTGCGGCCGCCGCCGCCGCGGCCTGCCGTGACCCCGCATCGGCCTGCGACGCTGCGGCCTGCGCGGCGTCATCGGCGGCGCTGGTCATCGCCGCGTACTTGGCGGCCAGCACCGGGTTGAACCGGAGCATCGGCCACACCGCGCGCCAGACGGTCAGCCGCAGGCCGGACCGGCCGCGGCGGGAGATGTGCGCCTGGCCGTAGAAGGCGCCGGA
>WNGF01011796.1_pt1 | contig 11358 bp, 14 predicted proteins | sample 5400641 | NCBI WGS metagenome assembly WNGF01 (sample SAMN13153371, study PRJNA577476) | soil metagenome | isolation source: 80 cm soil or saprolite under grassland replicate 2 | place: USA:California | collected 2016-06-15 | reverse complement strand
GCCGCCGGCCCCGGCGACGGGCGGACCATGGACCAACGCCGCGCCGACGCCCTCACCGACCTCAACCCCACCGCCAACACCAACACCAGCAGCAGCAGCAGCACCAGCAGCGGCGGCACCGGCGGCGGGGGCGGCGACACCGCCCCCTACCCCCCAGGGCTCCGGCGTGTTCCGTGATTGTCCGGTTTGTCTTGCCAGGCGGCAGAGACCGCTGGGCAGCCTTGAAGGGACGCGGGCACGCCCCGTGCTCATGGATCGCAGGCGGCAGGCAGCGACGAATGATTACAAAGGGTATGATCTCCGCGCATCTACTGATCTGCCGGAGAGGGCCGGCCGTGCAATGTCGGCGAGGGGGATGAAGGTGTTCATGATGGGCGCGGTTGTTTGCAGGGGCGAGCTGGAGGGATTGAGGGATTTACGGCTGATCTGTCGGCATGTTGAGTTGTCGCGTTTGGCGGCGGCGTTGTTTCTGTTCGGTGGTGGGGTTTGGTGGGGGTCGGTGGGTTGGTGCGGTTGCCGGGTTGGGTGACGAGGCGGCGACGAGGGTGGGGAGGTCGGCTGGGTCGGGTCCCGGTGTCGGGTTCCAGCTCGGCGGAGACCGCGTCCTGCCCAACGCCGCCCGGCAGAACACCACCGAACTGCGGCGGGCGGCCCGGCGGGCGGTGGCCCGACTCGACCCGAACGGCGCTGCAGAGCGGCACGCCGCCCGCAAGCAGGACCGCCGGGTCGAGCTCTTCCCCCTGGACGACGCCATGGCCGAACTCCGCGCGTACCTGCCCGCCGCCGACGCCACCCGCATCCACCGTCGAGGGCGAAACGCTCTCCGGATCGCGAACACGCCGAAAAACCCCCGTACCATCACGTACGGGGGTCTCACGGCCCCTGCCGGGCCACCCCTCCCGTCCAAGGCGTGGGTGGCCCGGCCCCGTCCTGCCCTACCTGCTTGCCATACGCGCTGCGCCTCCCTCATCACCCGTCGCCGGTCTGCTCGCCGGGAGAGGACTTCCTGCGATCGGGCAGCGGTCGCAGGCCAGCCCGACCAGCGGAGGCGGGATCCCCAAACCTCGGGCGATGCGCCGCAGCACCTGTACGGAGAGCACCTGTCGTCCGTGGATGATGCCGAAGACCTCCGGCTGGCTCTGACCCGTCAACCAACCGATCTGATATTGGGTGTAGCCGTGGCGCTGCAACGTCCGGTACACCTCACCGATGTCCAGGTCGGTCAGTGTCCGGAGCATTTCAGGCTCGTGCCAGATCGTCGCGTCGGGAGGTCTTGGGTCACGCCCTGCGCCGGAGCAGTTCATGCCGCAATCACGCGGTTGACGTAGTCTGCGGGTCCCACCCGGTTCCCCTCATCAGTCTCGCCGCAGGTCGCGCAATACATGCCGATCATGCGGCGCCCCTGGGGGTAGCAACAGCGATGTGCAGCATCGCCCCGGCATGACTGAGCTGATCGCGCAGTTCAGCCCGGACAACCGGATTTCGCGACAGGTGCCCCAGGGCAGGAACGACCACCGAGCCCGACCCCGTACGGGCAAGCGCATCAAGAAGCGCCGTCCAGCCCGGTCTGGTCGTCGTGACGTCTGACACGCCGTTGTCCGCGAAGGTCAATTCCAACGCGAGCCCTTCCCTTGCGCAGTAACCGGCGATACGTCGGCGGAGCTGTTCAAGCCTGCGCCGATCGGGCTGCTCCAACCGGACGTAGCCGAGCAACCACCAGGGCGAGGAAGCGGAACCGCCGTACCGGGAACCATCCACGCCGCCCCGCCGGCCCCCGACACCCTGAGTGCAGAGACCCTGACCGGACGGCAACTGGTCAGCGGGACCCACGCCGGCGCGTCGCAGCAGCGCAGGTCCCGCCAGCCTCACCACACCCACCCAGCGAGCTGCCCATCCGGCCACCCGCCACCCCGGACAGAGCCGGCACGGCGCCGGCCCCGAACACAACCCACACCGCGCACCCGCATGCCGAGCACGCTCCAACACCTGCCGCGCCCGAATCGGCGAGCCGACCAGCCGAACCGGCCACACCGGCACCTTCACCACCATCGACGGCCCCGCGAGCCAGGCGTCACTCACCTGCGTACCCCGTCCTGGCCCCAGCCAGCACGGCCAGCGCCTCGCCCGGCGTCAGGTGCAGGCGACCAGTGATCCGCGACAACGACGCGCCTTCCTCACGCTCCGCCACAATCCGCGCCGCAACCTCCGGCGCGACCACGACAGGGGTCCTGCTCGTGATCGCTGGTCGTGCACTGGGCAACGCAGGCCTTGTTAGGTCGTCCTTCGTCTTGACGGCTACGTACTGCATTGTTGGGGGTCCTCCCAGTCATGACCTGCGGCGTCACGGCGGCGCGTGACACCAACCATGTCAGGCATGAGGTCGGGAATCCTGCCCGCCAATGGTCAGAACCTCCACCAACCAGACACGCGCCTTGACGTGCGCGTTTCCATTTCCGGGACCGCATATCTACCCACTGATCACGTAGCCAGGGGGATACGGACGGTACCGTGACCGCTGCCGTCAAGTTACTGTCCGGCGGATAGCATCACGCACGAACGGTGGACGAGACATGGCGCGCAAGACCGGGTCCAGGGCTGACCGTGAGACACTACGCCGCCAGATGCAGTCTCTGGGCGCCGATATCGAGGCCATCGCGGAGGAGATGCAACGGCGGTTCGGCTTCCGGCCCCGGGAGGCCTTCCGGCATGCACACGGCTGGAGCCAGGAGGAGACCGCCGAGCGCTGCAACGCCGCCACCGGCGATGACCGTGGCAGCTTCAACGGCACGCGCGTCAGCGAGTACGAACGGTGGCCCTTCACCGGCCGTCGGCCCACCCCGACAGTGCTGGCCGCGCTGGCTCGCGTCTACGGCACAACCCCGCGCCGGCTCACCGACTACGACGACCTGGCGGCCATGCCGGCCCGCGAGCGGCCCGCCCTGGAGGGTCCGCCGCCAGCATCCGAACTGGTTGACCTGCCACCCAGCGGCGCAACGTACCCGCAGCAAGACGATTCGCTGGAGGCCCTGACCGAGCAGGACGTCGTGATGGCCGCCGCGGACCAGGCCTCGCAGTTCGGCGAGTGGGCCGAGACCACCAATGTCGGCCCGGTCACCCTGGCCCACATCGAAGACTCCACGCGCCGGATCGCCCACGAGTACCTGTCCGCGGCCCCCATGCCGCTGTTCATGCGCACCATGCTGCTTGGCAAGCGGGTCTTTCGGCTCCTCCAGGGCCGCCAGCAACCGGACCAGACCCGGGAGCTCTACCTGGCCGCAGGCCGCCTCTACGGGCTCCTGGCCTGGATGTCCGGCGATCTCGGTTACCTCGGCGAGGCCGAAGCGCAGGGGCGTACCGCCTGGCTATGCGCCGAGCTTGCCGACCACAACGGCCTACGTGCCTGGGTACTGGCCACCCAGAGCAAGACCGCCTTCTGGGACGGCCGCCAGCGGGAGGCGGCCACGCTCGCCCGACGCGGACTAACGATCAGCCCAGCCAGCACCGCCGCCGTCATGCTGGCCTGCCAGGAAGCCGACGCCTGGGCCGAACTCGGTGCCGCCGACGAAGCACGATCAGCCCTGCGGACAGCCGAACACGCCCGGGATCACGTACAGGAGCCGGACGACCTTGGCGGCCTGTTCAGTTGCGGACCGGCCCGGCAAAGCAACTACGCCGCCTCCGTCAACCTCCGCCTGGGCAACCCAGCCAAGGCCATCCAACTCACCCAGACCGCCCTTGACTACCTCGACCAGGGCGACCCCCGCAGCTACGGCACCGTCGGCCAGGTCCACATCTGTGCCGTCCGGGCGCACATCATGGCCGACCAGCTCGACGGGGCCGCCGCGGCGCTCGTCCCGGTCCTGGCAATCCCACCCGAGCAGCGCCTCGACCCGCTCACGCGGCGCATGCGGGAAGTCGGGCGCGCGCTCGTCACGCCCCGCCTGCACGGCAGCTCAGAAGCCCGAGCCCTGCAGGGCCAGGTCGAGGACTTCTGCGCCGCGTCGCTACCCGCGCAACTGCCCGCCTGATGGTGTTGGCTATGGGGCATGCCGACGCACGCGGATCAGGTCCGCAACCACTGGTGGTGGCGCCCCGGATGGCGGCAGGGCCGGTCGTTCTACACCTGGCACCTCACGTTTGACGACCAGCCCGACGTCACCCGCGTCGCCGAGCACTACCACGCCGTCCTACGTGACCTGCCCGGCGTCGACCCCGTACCAGTCCCCTGGCTGCACCTGACCATGCAGGGTCTCGGCTTCGCCGACGAACTGACCACCGACCAGGTAGACAAGGCCGCAGCGTCTGTCCGTGACCGGCTCAGCACGGTTCCGTCATTCGGGCTGACGCTCGGACCCGTGCGCGTGGACCCCGAAGCGCTCCTCCTCGACGCCGACCCCGCCGACTCCGTACGCGACCTGCGACTGGCCATCCGAGCCGGCATCGCAGACGCCTGGGGCGCCGAACACGTACCCGAACAAGAATCACCATTCACACCACACCTCAGCGTCGGCTACATCAACGCCGACGGACCGGCCGCTCCCCTCATCGCCGCCCTCGACGCCAACCCGGCCACCGCCCGAGCCACCGTCAGCGAAGCACAACTGATCCTGCTCAACCGGGACTCCGGCATGTACACCTGGCAGCCCTACGCCGCGGCCAGCCTGCTCGTAGCTGAGCGCCGTTCTGGCTGAGCCACCCGGGAGCGCCTACAAGCGTTGCGTTGCCGAATTGGGCTTGTATTGGATCAAGGCCGCCGCCCGCCGGGCGGCGGCACGGGCGCGGCAATCCGCGGACCCTCGCCGCTCGCTAGCGCTCGCGCTCCGGCCGCGTCGCCCGCCCGCCCGCCATCCGCACTACCGGGCTGCGGTGCGGACTCGTGGCGGACGGGGCGCGGCGGGTAGCACCGCCGGGACTGTGGAAAACGGTCCTCCAGCAGGATCTCATCAGAGCCGCAGCGGTGATCGAGAACCGACGACCTCGACGGAATCCAGTCCACAACTGGCCAGGAACTGACGTATGCCATTTGTGCGCGCATCTGAATACAGGCCAGGGCCAACGACGACTTGAGCTACGGCGTCCGGCGGAAATTTGAACCGCAGATACGGGACCAGACCGACAGGCCCAGGGCGAAACTGCAGTCCTGTAGGAATCCCCCAAGTCGTCGTCAGCAGTCGCCACTCCTTCTCTTCGGCGAATGTCGGATGTTTGATCGTCGCGACTGCGGGCAATACGATTGTCATTAGACGGTTGTTCCCTGTCGATCCGGGAAAGCCGGCGGCCGGTCTCGCTGCTTCCTCTAGCATCTCGTCAATATGAGAACGCGCCTGTTCCAGACCATAGACGACTCCGTCGAACCGAACTTGATCAGGAACGTCCGAGCTTGCTAGCAGACGACCCGAGCGGAATCCAATTGCATAGCCATTTTCCGTTCCGTACGCCCGCCACTGACTAAGGAGGTCGCCGTCTTCGCAGAAGCATGAGACGTAAGCGTGATAGGTATTAGCCGACTCGGCCCGAACAGAGTTCTCAAGCTCGTTGGCGATATTCCGCAGGACCACCGCTCGCAGCTCCTCGGCTGTATCCCAACCGCCATCCTCGCGTGAAGCCGCTAGTTCATCTGCACGCCCGCGCAGAGCCTTAACGGCAGTCGGACGCGCGTAAGTGAGTTCTTCGGTATCGTTGAGGAAGTTGACATCGGTAGCCCACAGGCACCCACTCGAAATGATCCCGAGCAAGCCTGCAGGATTAGTATAGTGGAATACGAGTTCTGGAGGCACTGGGTTTCTCGACTCCCTACGACGCATGAGGCTTGTATCCTGTCGATAGCTGCACGTCGCTGCCGACTATTCAGCCAAGCAACGGCCTCGGCCAATCGTCATTCTTCGCGAGGGACGATAGGCACAGGAAGGTCCCGCGGACCACAGAAGCCGTGCTGACGAAGGTCGAACAATCGGGCGTGGAAGACTAGCGGTTGTTAGTGGTGCATGGGTGCGATCCGGTCGAGGTATGCCGCCACAGTCGTCTCGCCCATCGACGATGGTCGCATCAAGCTCGTCCACACTCGGTGCTCCATCCACGGCGTTCTCCCGCAGAGCTGCATTCATTGCCCTGTGCGGGCTGGCGGATGAGGTTTGAAGGCGATGCCAGGTGCAGGCGCCAGGGTAGGTGCCGTATCTTCTACGTCGGCAATGTCAAGCATCTGCGAGAAGAGCCAGATCAACCGACCTGAGCGCGCCGCCGTGATCAAGAGCGTCACCTCAGTCAGCCATCGCACGCCCCACGAAGCGACCGATCGGGAATCATCAACAATCAGTAGGGCCAACGAGGTCCCCGCTGCGGTCAGCTGAGTCGACAGCACGGACCGCCAATTGCGCCTGAATGCGGCACCAGCGCGCCGACGAAGCCTCATCATGCGTTCGCCTCGTGAGCCCAAGTAGTAGCTAACCGCTGCGGTACAGAAGCCGAATACAATGGCCACGACCGCGGCGAGGGTAGTGTAGAGCGCGATGCGCCTATCTGGGCTGATCCAGACCAGGAGATCCCCACGGCGGAACCGCACTATTACTCCAACATGAAGACCGACGAATGCGGCAACTATCCCGTAGTCTGCCGATGGATGATCACTCCAAATGTCCGCCAACGAACTCCTCGCTCGTTCGACTCGATGGCGGATGCCCACGGTCCCTCCCTAGGCTCAGCCCTGACCGACGGCCAGGTCCAACTCGTCGCGAAGGTTTGCGTACGCCTCCATGATGGCATCTACCGCTGACGAATTTCGGACCGGTCGTCCCCCCTCGTCGCGGAGCTCGACCGCCATCTTGGTAGCGAGCCGGTCGCGGAGGAAGTCGATTTGTTGCACTTTCTCCAGATACGGATCGAGATACCGCATTTGCGCTTTAGCCAGATAGGGCCGCGCTTCCACCAAGCCCAGACCCTCGGCCAAGATTGCCGAACCCTCCCGATCGTGAGTACCACCCCTGGGCACCTGTATTATCATTTCGACTATCACATCGCCAAAGCGTCGTCTAGCCTCTCGTGTCATACTCGCAAGCCGAGGTGCTGTACTTTCCAGTGCATCCGCAGCCGAGCTGTTCACTTTGATCCTGATCGAACGGGCCTCCTGGGTATTTCGCAGCTTAGTGAGTGCAGAATGCCTCACAAGGGGGCGGATCTCGACCTCAGTCGTAAGTAGTCGTAGGCCATTAACCCAGTCTTCGAGTGCGGTCGTAGTAGGGGCCGACGTGCTGCCGCGCATAAGCCCGACGACGTTACGGGGATAGAAGACCGCATTTGATGTCTCGATCACTCCCTCGCCAGCTGCTACTTCGAACTCTTCGATGGTGCCGTCAGTGAACGACAAGCGCTGTGGCAGTTCGCCGACGTCTCTGACTGACGAAAGGAGCAACGTGTCAGTCTCGCGGTGAGTATAGACGGATCCTACCAAGTCTCGTATGGCGCTCTGGAATCGACGCGCGACGAGAGGTGCGGTGCCTAGGTTCCCGAGCAGCTCCCCCCAGCCGACGCCCTCCATACGAGCGCCGTCCTGACCAACGACTTCATAAAACGCAACTGTCCGCATCTTGGGACGCTTCGGGGCCATCAGAGTGGCGCCTCCCTTCCGCCTTGCCAGTGTGGCATAGCGTAGCCGACAGGCTGCGGATTGCGTGTGAGGAACCACAAATCTACCGATACTTCTAGATCCTAGCGCTGGATTCGGTGCACGCGGCAGACCGAGCCCTGGGGCGGAGCGTGTGCCTCTATTGGATCGAGACTCCATTACGGGTCTATGCGGCTGTCGCGCGGGACACGATGTCCAATCGGAGGCACCGCGTCCTGCCTGCTCACGGACCTGACCGAGGTTTCGGGCGCATACTGCTATGTAGACGGTCGCGGAGACGATGAACGCCCATTGCCGGGTCGCGATAGCGTAGACGATCCACAGCAGCTCATCGGCGACGCCGACCACCCAGCCCCACGGTTGTTCTTGCCGACCAGGACAAGGCCGCCGCCTGACGGCGGCGGCACCGGCCTCGGCGATGGCGTCCCGCGGCCCCGGCGCCTGCTCGCTGCGCTCGCGCGTCGGCCGCGGCGCCCGCCGGCCGGCTGTAGCTGTGCGGCGTCGAGCATCTGGCCGTACAGGCGGTCCGCGGTAGGCGCGAGACGCTAGGTCGTGGCAGCCCTTCCGCGTGACCTTCCAGTTCGCCAGCCGCGAAGCTGCGCTCCGACGTCGGCCCATGTCGGCCGCTGAGGCTCTGCCGTGTAGCTATGGCCGGTCCTGCCAGCTAACTTCCGAACAGGGCCTCACTTACCGAGCGAGCAGCAGGTACGGCAGCACGCCAGTTATCGGAAGCTCTCCGGCTTTGAGCGAGTTGCACCGAGAACGGGGATCCGTTCAAACAGGCCTCCAGTGCAGTTGCAAGTGACCAAGCTGCGAGCTGGCGTCCGAAGTCGGCCACCGACAGAACACCCTGTTTGGTGAAGGGTCCGCCATGTGCTACCGCATTTCGTATCCGCCGCAGTCGCGCCTGGGCGAGGAGCCACCGTTTCTCCAAGGAGTGAATCCAGGCTTCGAGAGAGGTCGGATCAGAAAGATGAGCAGCAACCTCCCGGATCCGTCGCCCGACGCTATAATGATCAACGTACATCGACGCAAGCGTTGGCAGGTCACCTACACCGCGGTCGAGATCGTATGTCATCCCACCCGATGTGGCTACGGTGACAAAGCCAGCTCTGAGACTCTCGATTTGGGCGGCGCTGGCTGGATCGATCAGCGCCTCTATTGGCACATAATATGTCGCATCATCCAACAGTTCTAGCAGCACTCTCCGTATCGTGACACGGATCCAGCGTGTCTTCATTGCATCAATTAGGTCGTACCATTTACTAAAGCCTGCTCGAGATGCTAGCAGTTCAATGATGCGGACATTCAGCAGGATCCCGGCAGAAGTGTGCTCGTCGGCATTCTGCCACCAGTGCAACGCTTCAACAACCTCCGATAGTTCGGGTCCGAGTAGAGGTAGTATTGGAGCAAGTTGCGGAGTGAGGTTTCGCAACTCAGCATCTGTCCGGTCGTTCCAGCTTGAGATATCCCGCACGTCAAGAGCTCTACTGAATGAACCTCTGGCCACGAGTTGATCGTCGACGGCGTGGAGGTAGCCCTGCATGGGGATCCAGAACTCTCGACCACTACGAAACGATGCAAGACCGACCACGGCCTCAGCCAAATGGCGCGCACGGTTTACGGCATCCGCCGCCACGCCAATTCCCAAGTCAACTCTGGCAAGGACTACGCGGGTCCCTTCAGGTATGTCACTGGCAGATGCTGGGAGACCGTCAGCGCTTACCAGTTCACTCGGCAGCTCTCCTCGAAGCGGTCCACCCTCGAGATTGCCTCGAACCCAGTCCGCATAGAAAAATGTGATTGGGCCAATCTCGAGGCGGGCGGATTCCGTTGATGCGCGATCGAAGGCCCAACCACACGACTTGTTTACCACGCGGATCAGCTGTCGCTACTAGGCGGCCGGCGAGCTCGAAGCGATCTTCGATACTTAGTCCTGCTGAGACGTTCGGTTTTGGCCATGACCCACGACTTGGCCTGTCGATCTCGCCGACGCGTACCCTCGCTGCCGTCACTCCTATTGCGTGATCGTCGCAAACCCCGGCGATCATGTTTGCCATAGTCTGCGTGTCGCGACCTGAGAGCTCGATCAGGTCGAGGAATAGGTCACGGTAGGCGGCGACTGTGTCAGCAGCGGTGGCCAAACCTGATACTGCATCGAACAAGTCTGTCAGAGCGGCTACCGCGACATTCTGGTCCTTCAACCGCCGGCTTAGCGCGTCGAGATCTGCGCTGGCAGCTTTTCGCACAGCAGCATCGGGAAGCCTACCAATGCTGGTTCGAGCTACGGTGAGGTGTGGCCCGATACTAGCTGCGGTGCGCGGCCCTAGCCGGTCCAGCGCCGCCAACAAGTCGTCTCGGGCCGATTCCCAACCCTGAGCGTGCTGGTTGTTATAGGGACGCCTGTCTCCAAGCCATGCACCGAGCTCTGCTACGCCACCCGCGAGGCTCAAGACCTCTGCTGGTAGGGCACGACTATCCGGCCTTGTCAGCCAGTCGCAGACTTCGTCCGCGGATGTGAGCGGAACGCTGCGGGGTGCCCCCATGGAGCGGACCATTTGCCTTCCATCCATTGCATAGGTCGCCTTTGCCAGGCTCAGTACTACCCGGCGTGTTCCATTCTTGCATGCCTCGTGCGGTCCGATCGTCAGCCGCCGCCGAATCTGTCACTCGAAGCGGCGGCTACGCCGAGTACAGGGCTCCGGCGTGTTCCGGAGTTGTCGGGTAGGCCTGGTGTGTGAGTGATGGGTCGCTTGGGCGTGTCTGCAACGGTTGGGTGCGGGCACGCCAGATGATCATGGAGGTCTCTGAGGTCTTCATGATCGGGGTGTGGCGTGCCCGCGGTGGCATTGTCGCGTGCGGGTGCGCGCGTGGTCGAGTCCGGCCCAGCCGGGACCGGCCTGGCGGCGGATACGTGGGCGCGGCTGGAGGCGTTGCCGGACCCGCGTTCGCCGCAGGGCCGGGTCTACCCGTTGGCGTGCCTGGTCGCGGTGGCGCTGTGCGCGTTGACCGCCGCCGGGCATGACCGGCTCTCGGCGGTGGGGCAGTGGGTCAAGCGGGCCTCCCAAGCCGATCTGGCCCGGCTGGGGCCCCGTGGGATCCGATCGCCGGCCGGTACCGGGCACCGGATGAGAAGACGGTCCGGGTCGTGCTGGACCGCCTGGACCCGCAGGCGTTGAGCAGGGCACTACTCGGGCCGCGACCAGCCCGGACACCGGCGGCGGGCGAGGGCGGCGGCGGCCTGCCGGCGACCACCGTGCGCGTGTGGTGGTCCCGCCGGGCCAAGGCCGCGGCCATGGTGGCGGCGAGATCCCGGCTGCCGGGAGTGGCCCTGGACGGCAAGACCAGCCGCGGCGCCCGCCGCCCGGACGGGACCAGGGTCCACCTGCTGGGCGTGACCGAGCACGCCGGCCGGTTCCTCGACCAGGTCGAAGTCGACGTCAAACACAACGAGACCAGCCACTTGCGCGACCTGCTCGCGCCGCTGGACCTGACAGCCACGGTCGTCACCTTCGACGCGCTACACACCGTGCGATCCAACCTGGACTGGCTGGTGGACACCAAGAAAGCCCACTACATCGCCGTGATCAAGGCCAACCAACCCAAGCTTCACGCCCGCGTCAAAGCCCTGCCCTGGGCGGCCGTCCCCACCGCCGCCACCACCCGCGAGGCCGGCCACGGCCGCCTCGAAACCCGAACCATCAAGACAGCACACGTGGCCGACCTGGACCTACCGCACG
>WNGF01009245.1_pt1 | contig 11358 bp, 9 predicted proteins | sample 5400641 | NCBI WGS metagenome assembly WNGF01 (sample SAMN13153371, study PRJNA577476) | soil metagenome | isolation source: 80 cm soil or saprolite under grassland replicate 2 | place: USA:California | collected 2016-06-15 | reverse complement strand
CGTGTTCCTGGCCTTCTTCGTTCTGCTGGCCGTCGTGAGCCTTCTCGGCTGGACGGCCGACTCCCGCGACCTCCGTCCCCACCTGCCTCTGCAAGCTCGTGGCTAGCAGCGCGAGCTGCCGATGCTGGAGCCGATCGCGCACGCCGCCCTGCCGCCGCACCCGCGCCCACACGCGCACTGACGACACCAGGCGCCTGATCCGAAGCGCTGCATGCCGGACGTCTGCCGGCGGTAGCCTGCCGCTGAGGCATTTGTCAGCCCCCGTAGCTCAGCGGATAGAGCTGCCGCCTTCTAAGCGGTAGGTCGCAGGTTCGAGTCCTGCCGGGGGCGCCACTCCCGAAAATGCTGGCCTACAAACACCTCGGACGCCTGAACCTCGCTGGCACAGCGCTCAGCGACACGGTAACTTAGCCCGATGGAATCCGAATGGGCGGCCGCGGCGCGCGACTTCCGTGCCTGGATGAAATACCGCAATCTGGCTGAATCGACTCAGCGGATCTACACCAGCGCGGTCCGCGAACTTGCCGCCTTCCTAACCGCCCAGGGCAAGCCTGCGGCGCCAAGTCGAGTTGCGCGCCGCGACATCGAGGCGTTCGTTCGGCATCGCCTTGCTTCTGTGAAGCCGGCGACGGTGTCGGCCGACTTTCGAGCGCTGCAGCAGTTCTTCAAGTGGCTGGTCCGCGAGGAAGAGATCGACCGTAACCCGATGCTCGGCGCCGAGGCACCGATCGTGCCTGAGCAACCGGTGGCGGTCCTGGCCGTCGAGCAGTTGCGCGCCCTGCTCGACGTCTGCAAGGGCAACGATCTGGTCTCGCGGCGCGACAACGCGATCATCCGCCTGCTGATCGACACTGGCGGGCGGCTTGGTGAGATCGGCGCACTTACGGTGGACGACGTCGACTTCGACGCCGGCGTCTGCTATGTGGTCGGCAAAGGCCGCCGTGGCCGCGCCCTCCCGTTCGGCCAAGCGACCGCGCTCGCGCTCGGTCGGTACCTTCGCTCCCGCGCCAAGGACCGCCGCTCCGGGCTACCACAGCTGTGGCTGGCCGAGAAAGGCAAAGGCGCGTTGGAAGGAAACGGCATTCGCCTCATGCTCCGACGCCGGGGCCGCGCCGCCGGCATCGAGGGCCTGCATGCGCACCAGTTCCGCCACACCGCGGCGCACCGCTGGCTCGCTGAGGGAGGCGGCGAGACCGACCTCATGCGGATCATGGGCTGGAAGTCGCCGCAGATGCTCCGACGCTACGGCGCGTCGAAGGCCGACGAGCGCGCCCGGGAGGCCCATAGGCGAATGGGACTCGGCGACAGAATCTAGCGCCGGGTCACCGAAGGCTCCTCGAGTTCCGTAGGGAGCGTTTTGATCGATGTCGGTCGACGAGCGATCCCTGCCGTGTGAAGGCGTTCCACCCGCCGTTTGCTGCGTTGGTAGCGAGTGGTTCCCTTGTGCCGTAAGCCATTTCCGCGTTGGTGTCGTTGGCTCTCGTGGGCTGCCTTCGGTGGTGCTGTTTCCCCAGTGTTTCCCCGCTCTTGATCAAGACCTCGACAAGGCATGCTCGCGACGTCGGATTCGTGCAGCTCACCCGGCACGGCACCACCGCGCGGTTCGACCTCGGGTTACCACCAGCGTGCAACGTCAAGACCGCCGTCGCGGCAGCCTGGGAGCTGCCCGGCACACCCCTCGATCAGGGCTGCACTCCCGACGAACGGCTCACCAGTCGCGATGGCGGCGTGTCGAAACGAGGTGTCGAACGCCCGTGCGTATTGTTGGGATCCTCGCAGTCCGTCCGCCGGAGGCCATCCAGTGCCAGGCAAGTCGCGAGTTCATGAACTCGCGAAAGAACTCGGTGTCACCAGTCAGCAACTGCTCGCCACGCTCGCCGCGTTGGGTGAATTCGTCAAGTCGGCTTCCTCGACCATCGAAGCGCCGGTCGCCGACCGAATTCGGCAGAGGTACGCCAACCCGCACAACCCGCTCGGCGTCCACCCCCCGGTGACGGCGCGTCGCCCACGCCGGTACCCCAAGAACAACCCGTACTCCGACCTCGGGCAGGACCCGTACCCGCACGATCGGGCGGTCGAGCGGCGGCCGCCACCGGCTCGCAGCTATGACCACCCGCGACCGCGACGACCCGGCGACGCTCCCCCGCCCCCACCACCGGTCGTGTCGATCTCGTCGCGGCCGCGCGGTCCCCGACGCGAATGGTGGCGAGGAGACGCACCTGGCGACCTGACGCGCTACCTGCTCGACGAGATGATCGCGCCGCGACGACCGAACGACAGCGCCACCGGAGCACGTCCGCTATTTCGAGGACGAGGTGAAAGAGGCGAGGGAGTGCAGCAGCCGGTGGGCACCCTGCCTGCTGCAGGGCATGGACTACGACGAGATCGTCGACTGGATCCGCACGCTCGATGAGCGAACGTGGGGCCGGCTAATCACTGGAGCCCTCGACGATCCCGCTGAGGTCGCCATTCGGCTCGCCGCTGGCGGCGTCAATCCGAGCGAGATGGGCTGGCACTACGAGGACAGGGGTGCCGGGACGCTCGCCGACCGCCTCCGGCACGGCCAGATGACCGTCGATGAGGTCATCGTTGAGGCCGAGGCCCGACGCAGCAGGAGCTGACCTACAGCTCCTCCGGTTTCGCGCGCAGCTCGTTCACGTCATGCGGCACGCGGTCCCCGTAGACCAGCACAAGAATGGCGGCGCACCTGTGCACCGTGTACCGGGGCGTGCCTCAGCGGTCCGTCGCGCTGCGATCCAGCAGTTGATGCCCGGACCTCCGATGTTGGCTGTCATGGCTGACGATGGTCTGTTTCGGCGTGGCCCCCACGTGGCCCGAGCGCGTTTCAAGATCACGATTCGACGTCTCGACGCAATGTGGTGCAGCGACGCGGTGTCAGTGACTGGTTGCGACGCCCGAACCCGCGCACCCATGGAAGTCCCCGCGTGTGCCATGGCGAGTCACGGCTTTCCATCGTGCCGGAGAACATCGTGGTCGCATGCAGATCCGGGGGGCCGGAGTCTGACCCGCCAGCCCGGACACCCTTGATCTGAGACGAGGAGCGGACGGCCGACCGATCTTCGCGGGCCGCGGTTTAGCGACCATGGCCGCGGCGCAAGGGTGGCATCGTCATCAGATTCAGGACCACGGAGAACGCGACGAGCACAACGGCGCTCGGGTAGGTGCTACGTAGTCCCAGTCGCACCGGAGCGTCAGCGCGCCAACAGCATGCGCCGTCACGGAGCGTGACGATTCAGGAAACGCCGTCGGCGCGGAAACCGTCGTTCCGGTACAGCCGGCACGCGCTGGGCAAGCGCGTGCTCTCGGCACCGATCGATCATTCTGGCTCAGCGCGGCCACTTCTCTCCGTCCCGCTTCCTTGCTAGCGCCGACCAGGGGTCGTGCGCAGGGAAGCCACCAGACCGGCGTGCCGGGCTAAGGCGCGGTGTCAACGACCGCGCTCCAGTCGTTGGGGCTGATGGGAACGAGATGTGTTCGTGGGTGATCCTGCGCTCGCCGCCGGGCGTGGTGCATCGTCATCTCGCCCCAGCCGCGCTCACCGCGATCCAGGACTGGGCCAAGCCCTACGCGGCGCCGCCGTAGGCGCCCTCGTATGGGCGGGCCCCGCCACGGCGCAACGGACGCGGCGAGGCCCGCGATCATCAATCAGCTGATAGTGAATGGTGCGGACACGGCGACGTCATACGGGGTCGTGTCGTTCTTATCAATCTGGACCACGTACGAGCCGGGTTCGACCGTGGGCGGACCGGAGGCGTTGATGTCACCCGGCGTCTCGGCGAGCTTGGACACCGGGAACGACACGGTCACGGTCTTGGACTGCCCGGCGTCGAGCGTCACCCGCGTGAAGCCCACCAGCCGTTGTGGCGGCACGACCACGCTGCTCGGGGACTGGGCCACGTACACCGGCACGATGTCGGTCCCGCTGCGAGATCCCGTGTTCGTCACCGTGAAGGTCGCGTTCACCGTGCCGCTCGTCGAAACGTTCGACGTGGCCGACAGGTTCGTCGTGGTGAACGTGGTGTAGGACAGGCCGAATCCGAACGGGTAGAGCGGATTGTAGGAGTGTCCCTGGCCGGACCCGGTGCCTGGAAGCTGGTCGAAGAACTTCGGCTGGTCACCGAGTGGCGATGGCGCACCTCCGTTGAAGTCGCCACCCGGCGCGGCCGCGTCGGACGGCCAGCTGATCGCGAGCTTGCCACTGGGGTTGACCTTGCCGAAGATCACGTCGGCGACGGCCTGGCCGGCTTCGGTGCTGCCCTGATAGGCCATCAGGACCGCATTCGCGTTCTCAGCGTCGGGCCCGAGGCCCACCGGACGTCCGGCGATGACGACGACGATCACCGGCTTGCCGGTGTCCTCCAGCGTCTTGATCAGCGCCTTCTGGTCAGGCGGCAGCTGCGGTGCCGGGTTGTCGCCGAGCCCTTCGGCGTAGGCCTTCTCGCCGACCGCGACGACATAGGCGTCCGCGGGTGTGCTCGCGGCCGTGTTGCCGTCCGGCACGTAGACCGCGGTGGGGTCGTTGTTCCGGACGCCCTGCTGCACGGTGGTTCCCGGCGGGATCTGGTCGGGCGGGCCCATGCAGCACACGTGACCGGCGCCGAAGACGCCCTGCCAGCTGACGCTCCAACCGCCGAGCTGGTTTGTCATCGAGTCGGCGCTCGGGCCGGTGACGACGACGTTGGCGGAGGAGGAGAGCGGCAATGTGTTGCTCCGGTTGCGCAGCAGGGTCATCGACTGCTGGGCGGCGCTGAGCGTAGCGTCACGGCCCGCGGTAACCGCTGCGTTTGCGGCGTTGGCGTTGACGCACGGCGTGTTCGGGTCGCTGACGCATGCCTGGTCGAACAGGCCGAGCTGGAACTTCAGGGTGAGAATGCGCCCCACTGCCTCATTGATCCGCGCCATCTTGATCGCGCCCGACTGCACGTCCTGGAGGATGGCGGCCTGCCACTGATCGGGGTTGACCACGTACATGGCCATGTCGACACCGGCGTTCACGGCCTTGGCAATCGCCTCAGCCGGGTTGGCGGCAACGTGGTAGGCGGTCTGCAGCGCCTGCACGTCCTGGTAGTCGCTGATCACGACGCCCTGGAAGTGCATCTGGTTGCGGAGGATGTCGGTCAGCAGGTAGTGCGACCCCGTCGCCGGAACGCCGTTGATGGAGCCGGAGTCGGCCATGACGGTGCCCACTCCGGCATCAATGCCACCGGCATACGACGGCAGGATCATGCTCTGCAGGTAGTTCAGCGGCAGCAGCGCCTCGTTGCGGTCGTGGCCGTTGATCGACTGCGAGTAGCCCGCGAAGTGCTTGACGGTCGCCGTCACATCCAGCGAGCCGGCCGGACCCGGAGTCTGAAGGCCGCGTACGTTGGCGGCGCCCAGAGCCGCGGACAGATCCGGTTCCTCGGCCCAGGTCTCGTACGTGCGGCCCCACCGGTTGTCGCGGGAGAGGTCTTGCACGGGGGCGAAGTCCCACACCCAGCCGGTGGCCCGCAGCGCGTTCCCGGTGGCGGCACCGCCGGCTTCGGTTGCCGACGGGTCCCATGTGGCGCCCATGCCTATGGATTGCGGATACAGCGGGGCCTGCCACGGGTGGCCGAAGCCGTGCACCGCGTCAACACCGAAGATCACCGGAAGGTGCAGCCGCGAGTTCTGGATCGCGTACTTCTGGATCATGTTGTACTCGTTGGCCCAGTCGTAGCCGGTGTTACCGCTGCCGCCCTGGCCGGTCGTGTCCGGCGGGTTGTCCGTGCCGCCCGCGAGCAGCGAGCCGGTGTTGTTGTCGATCAGCCACGTCTTCATGCAGCTCTGGTTCAGTTGGGCCCAGCCCTGGCTGCCGCATGCGTTGGACGGGCCGCTCAGGTTGTCGACGAGTTGCTGGTCCATCTGGCCGACCTTCTCAGACAGGGTCATCGCGCCCATCAGCGCACTGACCCGCGCCTGGATCGGCTTGTTCGAATTGAGCCATGGCGGCTGAGGGGCAGCCGCACTGCCCTGACGCACGACGGCAGACAGCGCCCCAACCGCGAGGACACCGACGGCGATGGCGAAGACCACCTTCCTTCTCCCGCCTAGACGGCCTGCGAGTAGCCAACGTGACATGACCGGGCCTCCTTTGGGTGAGGGTTAGCCGGGCCGAAGAAGGGGGGTCTTCGGCCTTCCGTACTGGGGGTTGCGTGCACCTGCCCGTGTCCGGGTAAACGAGATCAACGCCGGACTGTCGCTGGATGAGGCGCACATGGACATCCCTCCAGGGGCGACGCTGGCTGAGCGTAGTAACGCCTCATCTGTGCGGTCAATCGCAGAATGTCACGAGCGCCGCGGGGCGGCCGTCCAGTGTGAGGACGCCGAGCCACGGCTCACCCGACTACGACAGCGGGAGCGACCGCCGGCAACATCATGACCACGCCGCTGATCACCGGGGCGCCCGACCCATCGGTCGGTCAGGTGGCCGAAACCTCGCGACGGCACCGGATCAGCGCGGTGCCGGTGGTCGATGCCGCCGGAACGGTGCTCGGCCTGGTCCGCGAGTACGACCTGCTGGCCAAGACCAGGCTCTCGCCGGTGACGTCATGGTCGCGCTGATCACGGTCAGCAGCGAGACCGCGATCGCTGACGTGCGGCATCCTCTGGTCGAGCGGCGCATCCGCCGCGCCCCCATGCCCGACGCGGGGCGGCTGGCAGGCATCGTGAGCCGCAGCGACGTGATCGCGCTGATGGCCACCAAGTGGATCTGCGGAGTCTGCCGCGAGCCGGTGCGTGGCGAGCAGCGACCCGAGATGTGCCCGAAGTGCCATGCCGCCGGCGAGCAGTTCCACCTTCAAAAGCAGGTGCCCGGCGACTGACGCAACGACGGAAGCTGATCCCATGACCGGCGAGGCACCCGAACGTCCCATTCCCGGTGCCGAGCCGCCGGAGGTGCTGCGCGGCTACTACGCGCACATGGCGTTGATCCGGGCCTTCGAGCTGCGCGCGGCCCAGATGTACCAGCGCGCCAAGATCGGCGGGTACTACCACCCCAACCTCGGGAAGGGGGCCACCGCCGTCGGGCTGATAGCCACGCTCGAGGAACGTGACTACCCGTTCACCACCTACCGCGAACACGGGCATGCGCTCGCACGCGGGGCGCGCAGAACGACGAGCGTGGTCAGGTCGCCGAAACGGCCAACCCGCGTCACGGAATCGACGATCGCGACGCACTCAAGATGACAGCGCCGTCGCTACCTCCTGTCCTGCTCGTTATCCGACCCTATGTCGGCGCCGTGACGCTCGCGCAGGTGCCGGTTCTGCATGGTCGCGGGCATATCGTCACCCGTGATGGGTGCAGATCTCCGCAGGGCAGCGTCGAGCCCAGCTGTGGTTGAGTCGACGACAGGGTGGATGTGAGGCGCCAGCACGGTCCGATGAAGGAGCCAGCCGCGATGGACGCGACGGATCCGTTTGACCCACAGGTTCGCGCGGGCCGGCGCGAGGACGTGAGCGCGTCGCGGGCGCCGCGCGGGTCGTCTTCGACACGCGGATCGTCTTCGCCGCGACCGCAGCGGCCCCGTTTCCGGGTGAACCGTTGGTGGATTCTGTTCGCGCTCGCGCTGCTGGCCGTCAACTTGTACGCCGGATCGCGGGCGACGCAGCCGGCGTCGCGGGTACGTGTTCCGTACAGCCCGTTCTTCCTGCAGCAGGTGACCGCGGGTCACGTAAAGGAGATCACCTCGAAGGGGACGGCGGTCCAGGGCACGTTCACGCAGAAGGAGTCGTATGCCGGTTCGAAGCCGACGACGCTCTTCCGAACCGAGATCCCCGCGTTCGCCAACAACGACGCCCTGTCGAGCCTGCTCCAGCGCAAGGCAGTGGTCGTCAACGCCCAACCGCTGGACACCGGGGCGTCGTGGTGGCAGAACCTGTTGCTCGGCTTCGGGCCGACGATCTTGTTCGTGTTGCTGCTGTTCTGGCTGATGCGGCGTGCCGGAAACGTTCAGAACATTCTCGGCTCGTTCGGCCGTTCACGTGCACGCCGGTATCAGCCCTCTGGCGATCGCGTGACGTTCGCGGACGTCGCGGGGATCGACGAGGCGAAGGCGGACCTGACGGAGGTCGTCGACTTCCTGCGTCATCCGGACAAGTACCGAAAGCTCGGCGGTCGGATCCCGCACGGTGTGCTCCTGTCCGGCGCGCCGGGCACCGGCAAGACGCTGCTCGCCCGGGCGGTTGCCGGCGAAGCGGACGTGCCGTTCTTCTCGATGGCTGCGTCGGAGTTCGTCGAGGCGATCGTTGGCGTCGGTGCCTCACGCGTGCGCGATCTGTTCACGCAGGCGAAGGAGGCCGCTCCGGCGATCGTGTTCATTGACGAGCTCGACGCGATCGGCCGATCGCGCACGTCCGGGGTCGCCGGCTTCAGCGGCGGCAACGACGAACGCGAGCAGACGCTGAACCAGATCCTGACCGAGATGGACGGGTTCGACTCCGCGACCAGTGTGATCGTCATCGGCGCCACCAACCGGCCCGACGTTCTCGACCAGGCCCTGCTTCGCCCTGGGCGCTTCGACCGCAGGGTCGCCGTGCAGCCGCCCGACCGTGTCGGCCGCGAGGCGATCCTGAACGTGCATGCGCGCGCCGTGCCGCTCGGGCCCGACGTCGACCTCGGCAGGATCGCGGCGACGACACCGGGCATGGTCGGCGCTGATCTCGCGAATCTCGTCAACGAGGCCGCGCTGCTGGCGGCGCGGCGCAACCACACCGCCGTTGGCGAATCCGACTTCACCGACGCGCTCGAGCGCATCGTGCTCGGCGCTGAACGACAGGTGATGATGAGCGCGCAGGACCGGCGCCGCACCGCCTACCACGAGGCCGGCCACGCGATCGTCGGCATGCTCACCGACGGCGCCGATCCGGTGCGCAAGGTCTCGATCATTCCCCGGGGGCTGACGCTCGGCGTCACGTTCGCAGCGCCCGAGACCGACCGCTTCACCTACCGCGAGCCCGAGATCGAAGCGAAGATCAAGGTCGCGCTCGGCGGCCGCGCCGCCGAAGAAGTCGTACTGGGCGAGACAAGCACCGGCGCCGAGTCCGACATCCAACAGCTCACCGAGATCGCCCGCCAGATGGTCGGCCGCTGGGGAATGAGCTCGGCGATCGGACCCGTCGCCGTGATCCCCCGCGACGGCTCTGGCCCCTTGCTGCCGGGTGCCGCCGAGGCCTCGCCGGATACTCAGAAACTCCTCGACGACGAAGTGCGCCGCATCATCGACGAATCGCACCAGCAAGTCGTCGCGCTGCTGGGACACAATCGGCGCAAGCTCGACTCCCTCGCGGCCGCGCTGCTCGAACACGAGACCCTGGACGAGGACGCCGCGTACGCGGCCGCGGGCGTCCCGAGAACCGATGCGCGCACCGCCGACTCGTACACCACGGCGGCACAATCGCGAGCCGACGGCTAGCTCCGATCTCGCCGAAGAGCCAACCAGGAGGTCTCGATGTCAGCTGACCAGCGCCCGATTGTCGTGGGTGTCGACGATTCGGCCGGTACCGAGGCCGCCCTGCAGTGGGCTGCCGAGGACGCTCGAGCGCGCGACGTGTCGGTGCGGCTCGTGTGCGCGTACCGCAACGCCGTGCCGCGCGTGCAGGTACCGGGGTACGTCGACATACCGGAGGTGGAGCTGCTGCGGCCCAGGCAGGTCGCGGAGCAGTTGGTGACGGATGCGGTCGACCGCGTCACCGCGGTCTACCCCCGTGCCGAGGCACAGGGTGACGCAATCGACGGTGACCCGGTCTCGGTCCTTGTCGGCGAGTCGGCTCGGGCCACCCTCGTCGTGCTCGGTTCGCGGCATCTCGGCACGCTCGGCTCGACCGTGCTCGGCTCGGTGAGTGCCGGCGTCGTCGCCCGTGCCGCGTCGCCCGCCGTCGTCGTGCGGGGACCCGCCGGGCGGCCGGAAGACGGCGCCGGGGTCGTGATCGGCGTGGACGGTACCGAGGCGTCCGAGATCGTCCTCGAGTTCGGATTCGAGCACGCCAGCCGGCATCGCGTGCCGGTGCGCGCGGTCCTGTGCTGGCGACTCGACCTGCTCGCGACGTTGTCGGTGCGCCCGGAGCAGCCGGCGCCGGAGGGCGTCGAGGCCTGGTTGGCGGAGACTCTCGCCGGCTGGCAGGAGAAGTTCCCCGACGTGACGGTGCACCGTGAGGTCATCCGGGACTACGCCGTGGCCGGCCTGCTGACCGCGTCGACCGGGCAGCACCTCCTCGTCGTCGGCAACCGCGGCCGCCATGCGCTGGCGGGCACTCTGCTGGGCTCGGTCAGCCAGGGCGTGCTGCATCACGCGACATGCCCGGTCGCCGTCGTGCCCACGCACGGGGATTGAGCTGCCCAGGACGGCAGCTGATGAGGCACGAGCAAGACGACAAGGTGGCGCGACAGCCCGTCGTGGCCGAGGACGCCGCATACGGATCCCACGACCTGCTCAGCGCCGTGCCCGGCGCGGACGACACCACCGGGTCCGAGAGCGTCACGACGGTACTGGTCGCTTTCGGCGCCAACATCCTCGTGGCAGCGGCAAAATCGGTCGCCGCAGTGGCGACCGGGTCGGCGTCGATTCTCGCCGAGGCAGCGCATTCCTGGGCCGACGCCGGCAACGAGGTCTTCTTGCTGATTGCCAACCGGCGCTCGCGCCGCCCGCCCGACATCGCGCACCCGTTCGGCCACGGCCGAGAGGCCTACGTCTGGTCACTGCTCGCCGCCGTCGGGTTGTTCGTGGCCGGCGCTGCGGTGTCGGTCACGCACGGCATCCAAGAACTGATCAGGCCAGAGCCGGCCAGCGACTTCGTCGTCGGGTACGCCGTGCTGGGCATCTCTTTCGTTCTCGAGGGCATCTCGTTCCGGCAGTCCGTCCGGCAGGCCAAACCTGCGGCGCAGTCGTCGAAGCGTGACCTCATCGAGTACGTCCTGGCCAGCTCCGATCCCACCCTGCGGGCGGTGTTCGCCGAGGACTCGGCCGCCCTGACCGGACTGCTCATCGCCACCGCCGGCCTGGCCGCCCACCAGCTGACCGGCTCCTCCGTCCCGGACGCGATCGGGTCAATCCTGGTCGGCGTGCTGCTCGCCGCTGTCGCGATGGTCTTGATCAACCGCAATCGACGGTTCCTGGTCGGCCAGGAGGTCGACCCTCGCGTACGCGCGGCCACCCTGCAGGCCCTGCTGGACGCGCCAGAGGTCGACCGGGTGACCTATCTGCGGCTGGAGTTCGTCGGGCCGCGGATGGTCTCGGTGGTCGGCGACGTCGATCTCGCCGGCGATGACAGTGAGTCACACCTGGCCGTTCGGCTGCGCGCGCTCGAAGCGAGGATCAGCGC
>WNGF01013392.1_pt1 | contig 11359 bp, 6 predicted proteins | sample 5400641 | NCBI WGS metagenome assembly WNGF01 (sample SAMN13153371, study PRJNA577476) | soil metagenome | isolation source: 80 cm soil or saprolite under grassland replicate 2 | place: USA:California | collected 2016-06-15 | reverse complement strand
TGAAGAGGCGCGTCAGGCAGCCGAAACCGCCCTCACTCTTCAGCCCAATCTCGGCGAGGCCGTGTTGGCCAAGGGAGATTACCACTACGCCAGCCTAAAGGATTAGGACACCGCGGTGCGTTACTTTGAGCAAGCACGTCAGTTCCTGCCCAACAGCAGCCGGATTCCTGAATTGCTGGCCTATGTCGCGCGAAGGCGAGGCGACTGGGACCGAAGCCAGTCCTACTTCAACGAAGCCGAGCAACTGAACCCGCGCGACGTTAGGTTGCTGTCACAACACGCGGGTTCCTATATGCTTCTTCGTCGCTTCTCTGACGCGCTACGGAAGTTCGACGATGTGCTAGATATTACCCCTGACGACCTCGATACCATTGTGTTCAAAGCGGACATCGCACAAGCCGAAGGCGATTTACCCGGTGCGGCGAACCTGCTCGGATCGTTGCATCCACCGGCCGATAATCCAGCTGCCTTGGAAACACAGCTCCGCCAGGCGATTTTGGAGCGCCGTCTCGAAGCCGCGATACCGCGGCTAAGGGAAATACTTGCCAAGCCTGATCCACGAGTTGGTTTCTTTAACGCCGAACTGCGATTTTGGTTGGGTTGGGGGCAACAATTGGCGGGCGACCATGCCGCCGCCGAACAGAGCTGGCGACAGGCGCGCACCGAACTAGAGGGTTTTCTGAAAGAGCAGCCGGAAAATTATTGGATCATCGGAGATCTCGCGCTTGCCAACATGGCCCTCGGCGACAAAGCGGCTGCATTGCGTTTGGCGGAGCGCGGTATCGATGCCAATCCAGTTGAAAAAGACGCTATACTTGGTCCAGCGCAGATCGAAGTCGTAGCCCGCGTGGCCGCGCAAACAGGAGAGCCCGATCGCGCCATCGCAGCATTGGAAAGAGTGCTGTCCATGCCTTACCAAGGTTGGACTATGGTCGTTCCGCTCACCCCGGCGCTGCTCCGGCTGGATCCGATGTTCGATCCGCTCCGGAATGATCCGCGCTTCCAAAAACTCGTCGCCTCCCCCACGCCGAAAGACGGGAATAAATAAAGGTGGATCGAGCAGTCGATGTGCGGTCGGACATCAACTCATTAGGCGCCACGCTTTGGTTCGCGAATTTTGGAAAGGTCGTCCCAGCGGTTTAGCATGAATATACGCTGGGACGATTAACTGACTAACTCGGGGGGGAGCGCGCCAGTGTGCGCGTGCCCCGAGCCGAGTCTAGGCGTGCCTGAGGTCGAACTTCGCGACCTGTCGGCCGAGGACGACGCCGGCGACGTCTGAGAAGCGGTAGTGAAATCCCGCCCAGACTCGAGCGTCGATAATCTCTCGGCGGAGGTCGTTCGGCTTGTCGAAGTGCCGTACCGCATCCAGGTTCCCAGGTGGCCCGGCAGGGTCGAAGCCGTGGATATCGAGGTTGATATGGTTCGTGCCGAGGACGGTTGTGAACACCTCCGCCACCGCCGACGTAATCGAGCCGTGCGCGCTGGGGTATTCGGGGTGGTTAGGCGTGGTCATGAGCGGCCGCCAGCCCATTTGTTCAACCGTCGCCAAGTTACCGTCGTCATAGCCAGGTACAGGCCCGAAGCCGTCTGAGATGACCGCGGTCGGGTCGATCACCGTGACCGGCCGCCAGAACAAGTAGTGGTACTTGGCATCAAAGGTGGCCATGAGGGAATCGGCGCCGACGAGGTTGATCATCGCTGCTACCCGTGCTGTCTCGACCAGCTCGAGGCCGCGCGCGTCGGCAATGTCGCGTGCGACGCGGTTGTATTGGCGGACCACATGCGCCGACCAAAACTTTGCGATAAAGGTCTGCTCATTGGTCCGCGCGCTGCTGTTCGCCTCGCCGTAGGCCTTAGTCTCGTTGAAGGCCTCGACCCACTCGGGGCTTTGAAGCGAAGGCGGCGGGTCCGGCAGGTGCTGATCCAGGCTCTGCAGGACAAATGGGCGCATTTCCCCGACCCACGGCGTCTGCGGCAGCGCGAACGGCGGCGTCAGGCGCCACACGCCCGGACCCGGCGGCAGCGTCGGGAAGGACGAGCTCACGTTGATCGGCGTCATCCGTCCGTCGCCGGTGCGGAGGGCGATGATATCGTTCGCAGCCTGGAGCCCGACCGCCTTACCGGCTTCCTTCGCAGATCCGTCCGGGATCAACGCGAGCGCCTCATTGCGTAAAGCGTCCAAGCTCGGACGTACTGCCAGGCAGAACGCGTACACACCCGGCGGCGAAGCCGGGTTGCATGATTCGGGCGGGAAGTAGGCCCATAGCGTTCGGTAGGCGGCCTCGACGACTGCCGCATCGACCGACGCTCCCGGCGGTGCCGTGATCGGAGGACCGTATGGCTCGAAACCGCCCTCGATCGCGACCACGGCGTCATAGACCGCAGCCGAGACGTAAGCCATGTAGACGAAGCCCTCCGGCTGGAACGTGCCCGAACCCACAACTGTGTCCTCGGCGATCTTGTTCCACTGCTGAACGGTGTTCCCCGGCGGCAGCGTAGCCGACGCGTTGCGCATCAAAACGAACGCCACTGCGATAAGAAGGGGTAGGATTGTGTTTTTGAACTGAGGTAGCGGATTCATTGTTTTTCTCTCTTTTGGTTGATGAGTGCTTTCCCTTTACAAAGGGATCCTGGAGCGCGTGCTGCACGGAATCGTAAGAAATTTCGAGGGCTTGCTTTTTTTCTGCGGTCTTGATACAAACTGCTGACGTGAAGACCCTGGCAGGGAACGGGCATCCCCAGAGCGATTTGTTTCCTTCGACCCACTGGAGCGTGGTTGTCGCGGCGGGAAGAAGTCAGGCCGAACCGGAGATTGCACAGGCCGCGCTCGCGGAACTTTGCCAAACCTACTGGGGGCCGCTCTACAGTTTCGTGCGCAGCCGCGGATACACCGTGCACGATGCGCAAGATCTCACGCAGAGCTTTTTTGCCTACCTGATCGAACACAAAATCTACGCCCGCGTCGATCGGCAGAAAGGCAGGTTCCGTTCTTTTCTGCTCGCCTCATTGAAAAATTTCCTCGCAGACTTTTCCGATCGCGAACGGACGTTCAAGCGTGGCGGTGGACAAGATTTTCTGCCTCTGCATGAAGAGCAGATCAAAGAGGCGGAATCGCTTTTCCAGAATCACCGAGGCGCCAGCACTGAAGATCAGATCTTCGATCGTAGCTGGGCGGAAGCCTTGGTCACCGCTGGACTGGAACGGCTCTCGGCAGATTACAAAAGTGAGGCCAAGGAAAAGCTCTTCAACGAATTGAGGATTTTTCTTGCTGGGTGCGCCGGCACGCCACCGCCTTATGCTGAGCTGGCGGTTCGGCTCGGCATGACGGAGTCAACGCTTCGCAGTCATGTCACTCGCCTCCGAGCGCGCTACCGGGAAGTGTTGCGCGGTGAGGTGCGCCGAACGGTGAACACCGAAGGGGAAGTGGAGGAAGAGCTGCATGAGTTGCTCCGTGTGCTGACGGAAGGTTGAAGGAGGGCACCCAATGGCGATATCGCTGGCATCCGCCGTATCGATCTGCTCGACATGCGGCGGGCCGTTGAACGCAAAGGGCAACTGCCTCACTTGTTTGCTCCGGGCAGGGCTCGAGGAATCAGGGATCGAAGCGAAGTCGAATGCGTCGTTCGTCTTCGGCGATTTCGAAATTGCGCAACGCGAAGACGGTGCACTCTGGGAACTGGGTCACGGCGCCATGGGAATTACCTATCTCGCCATGGACAGTGTGTTGCATCGCAAGGTGGCGCTAAAAGTGATCGACGTGCCGGCAGCGGCGCGTGGCTCACACGCTGTGCGCGAACGCTTTTTGCGTGAAGCCCGCGCTGCGGCTGCCTTGCGGCATCCAAATGTGGCTGCCGTCTTCCAGTTCGGCGCTTCACCGGGGAGCAGTCACTGCTACTACGCAATGGAGTTGGTCGAGGGCGAAACCCTGGAGGCCCGAGTGTGCAAGGATGGTCCGCTCAACGCAAAGCTGGTTCTGGAAATTGCGATCCAAATCACGCGGGCATTGAAGGCTGCGGCAGCCGAGGGTTTGATCCATCGCGACCTGAAACCCGCCAATATCATGCTGAGTGGCACGACGGAACTGGAAGTGAAAGTCATCGACTTCGGACTCGCCAAGGCGATCGCCCATGCCGGAGGAGAAATGGATCAGATGCGCGAAGGATTTGTCGGCACACCGAATTTCGCGAGCCCTGAGCAATTTGGAAGCGGCCCGGTCGATGTGCGTTCGGACATCTACTCGTTAGGCGCCACGCTCTGGTTCGCGCTCACAGGAAAAACGCCATTTGCCGGCCGTACGATTGAAGAGATTCGCCGTGCTCAACAATCGGACGCCCTTCCTATCGAACAACTGAAGGCAGCACGCGTTCCGTCTCGCCTGAGGTCGCTGCTTAAATCGATCCTCGCGCTCGAGCCGGCGGCGCGGCCGGGCATACAGGATTTAGCAGCGCGGCTGCAACGTTGTTCCGCACAGGGAAGTGGCGTGCAACGCACCCACGTTGCTCTCGCAGCCGCCGTCATCCTGGTTCTCGCCGTCTCTGTATTTTTTATTTTGCATTCGCGACAGGCGGGCCACAGGCCCGTCGCTACAGCCGAAGATTCGGCTTCGAATCCGGCACTGCTGGAGAAACGCATTGCCGTGCTGCCATTTGACAACTTGAGCAACGATAGAGAGGACGCCTCCTTTGCCGATGGTGTCCAGGACGATCTTTTGACCAAGCTGGCGAAGATTGCCGATCTCAAAGTCATCAGCCGGACCAGCGTGATGCAATATCGCGGCAAGCGAGACACACACCAGATCGGTGATGCGCTCCGCGTGTCGCACGTGCTGGAGGGCAGCGTACGCAAGACCGGAGCCTGGCTCCATATAAACGCCCAGTTGATCGACACGCGCACTGATACGCACGTCTGGGCGGAACAATACGATCGCGATTTGAAAGAGGTGTTCGCAATCCAAAGCGAAATCGCGCAGAAAGTGGCCGAGCGCCTTCACGCCAAAATCTCAGCTGCGGAGAAACTGGCCATTGAGCGACCACCAACAGCCGATCTCACTGCGTTCGATTTTTATAACCGCGCCAAAAATTTTCTGCTGGATATTGTCGTGGGCTCTACCGGTACCAGGAAGGCGAATTTGCTCAGGGCGGCCGATCTGTTGAACCAGGCTGTCGCCCATGACCCAACCTTTTTTCAGGCGTATTGCCGACTGGCCTGGGTTCACGACTGCGTTTACTTCGATGGCTTCGATCGCACGCCTGCGCGCCTGGCGTTGGCTGAGGCGGCCATCCAGGCGGCTTTTCGGCTTCGTCCCGATGCAGCTGAAGCGCATCTGGCGCGTGCGTGGAATCTTTATTGGGGATACCGCGATTATGATGCTGCGTTGGCTGAAGTGGAAAGCGCTCGTCTTACTCTGCCCAATGACCCTTGGGTATTCCAACTGATAGGTTTCATCCACAGGCGGCAGGGGCGCTGGGAAGAATCGACACAAAACCTGGAGCGCGCACTTGATCTCGATCCGCGCAACTTTCTCCTGCTACGACAAATTGCGATCCTTTATGATGATCTTCGGCGCTATGCCGACCAACAAGCCGTCCTGGACCGTGCGTTAGCTCTCAGGCCCAACGACCTCGAAGTGAAAGTCGATCGCGCGAACGTGGAAATCGACTGGAAAGCTAATACCGGGCCCGTGCATCAACTGATCGATGAAATCCACGCGAAAGACCCCGGTGCAATTCAAAGTGTTGCCGATTACTGGCTTTTGTGCGCACTGGCGGAGCGCGACCCTGCCGCCGCTGCCAATGCTTTGGCCGCGCTCGGTGATAACAGTGTAGGCACTGAAAAAGTAAAATACGGCCCCCGTCTCATGGAAGGTCTTATCGGTCGGATGGTAAAAGACGATGCCAAAGCACGTGCCGCCTTTACTGCCGCGCGCGCGGAGCAGGATAAGCTGCTTCGCACCAATCCTGATGATGCCGGTGCTCTATGCATACTTGGTTTAATCGACGCCGGTCTTGGGCGAAAAGAGGAAGCGCTGCGCGAGGGTTGGCGCGCTGTTGCGCTTCTTCCCGTGGAGAAAGATGCACGCAGCGGCCCGGCGATGATCGTGTGTCTAGCTAGAATCGCTGCCTGGGTTGGCGATAACGATCTCGCCTGCGAACAGGTTGCCCGCGCCGCTCGCCTTCCAAGCGGCGTCAGTTATGGCGACTTGAAACTGATGCCGTGGTGGGACCCGCTGCGCGGCGATCCGCGCTTTGAAAAAATCGTTGCCTCCCTGGCGCCGTAGCTCACAGGAAACTGCGTGCCTGGAGGGATTCGAACCCCCAACCTTCTGATCCGAAGTCAGATGCTCTATCCAGTTGAGCTACAGGCACAATTTTGTAAATCCCAAAACCCAAGTTCCAAATCCCAAGGCCAGTCTTTAGAGCTTGGAGTTTGGGATTTGGGACTTGCGAAGCTGGGTGGCCGACGGGACTCGAACCCGCAACAACCAGAACCACAATCTGGGGCTCTACCATTGAGCTACGGCCACCATCATTTGGTGCGGAAAGAAGATTTTATGATTCGAATCTCGTTTTGCAAAGAAAAGGGCTCGCTTTTTTCGGCCGCTCTCTTCATTCTGAGCCACGGAACCTGAATTGTAACTGTGCGCAGCTGGATTATGATTCCGCCTTGTTCTCGCCTGAAGCGAATCGGTCCGATTTTGCTCGTCGGCTTTTTCTCGCTGTCAGCGTTCAACCAGTTGGACGCACAGGAAGACGACCCGAGCGAAATTTTTCTTAAAGCCTACCTGTCGGCCCAGCAAGGCGAAAAACTGGAGCACGAAAACCGGTTTAAGACGGCCCTGGCCAAATATCGATTTGCCGGAAGCTTGATCGAGGAATTGCGCAAATCGCACGCTGACTGGCAGCCGGCCATCGTGGAATATCGCGGCCGTAAGATTGGCGAGGGCATCCTGCGAATTCAAGCGAGGATGGCGAGGCAAAATGATCTGACAGCGGGTCCAAGCCGTTTACCGGAAATTGTCCCCTCGCTTCCCGAAAGTGACGCCTGGTCCGAGCCAGGGCCCGAAGTCGTGGCGCCGCAGGGAGCCGAAACGGTTGCCCAAGTCTCGAGCGACGCCGCGATTAATGAAGCAACCAAAAAATTGCGCAGCAAGGTCGATCAACTGGAAGCGGCTCTTGAAAAATCCCGCAGCGATCTCGAGACCACACGAAAGGAAAAGGAACTGGTAAACGTTCGCCTGAAGGAAACAGCTTCCAAACTCGAGAAAACACAAAACGAAATCGAGAAATCCAAGAAATCCGAGGGCCAAGTTCGCGATCAACTCGCACAAGTTCAGGGGTCGTTAAAAACGCTCCAATCGTCGCGAGACAGTAGTGACCGGGAGCAGCTCCAATTACGCACAGAAGTCGCTCGTCTGAAAGATGCCGTTGCCGCTGCTGAAGGGGGGCGCGTTACCGCGGAAAAGCAAAGGGACGAGGCCAACGTAAAATCTGCCGAGGCAAACAAGCAAATCACAACTCTTGGCCGGGAACACGACGACGCGCTCGCTCAATTGAAGGGCGCGAAGGAAGCCGAACAGCGGGTCCAGACGCTGGTTATTCAAAATGACGATTTAAAACAAAGACTGGCAGATGCAGAGAAAAACGTGCTGGAACTTCGCGAGGACGCACCGAAAAACGCGGAGGAATTTGCCAAAGTAAAACAGCAGGTGGCTCAGCTTCAACGGCAACTGGCCGAAACTCAGAAACAAAATCAATATTTCGAGGCCAGAGTTGCCGAGCTTCGCGTTCAACTGGATGAGGCCAGTGTCCAAGTGCAGAGTGCGAAGCTCGTCGGCGCAGACAGCCAGGAAACGGCGCGGCTCGCCAAAGAAAACGAGCTCCTGCGAAACATCATTGTGCGCGAACGCCAGGAAGAAGCGCACCGTTATCAGACAAAGGACCTGGTGCTGGCAGAGTTGGCGAAATTGAAAATTAAATCGGATGCTTTGGACAAGCAGATCGAATTTCTAGCGCAGCCGGTTACAAAATTGAGCAGTGAAGAGCTCGCTTTACTGCGGCAGCCAGTGGTCTCCATTTCAAACCAAAACCCGCACATATTGAAGGCGAGCTTTATTTTTGCAAAAAAGTCGTCGGCAGACCCGGTCAAGATCGCTGAGCCAGATGCGAAAGAAAAATCGCCTCCCGACAGCGGTGGAGCGACGACCGATAACTCCAACGACGCCACGCCGGCCAGCGACTTCAAACCGGACGTGCCAGATGATCTGCAGAATGTTGCGCGCGCCGCCAAAGAGAACGTGGCGCAGGCTAAATATGAAACGGCCGAAGAACAATATCAGGAGATCCTGGCCAATAGCCCGAAGAACCTTTACGCGCTTTCCAACCTCGGCGTGGTTTATCTTCGCAGCGGCAAGTTACGCTCGGCGGAATCAACTCTGGAAAAGGCTCTGACGATTTCGCCCAACGATGAGTTTTTGCGCACCACGCTGGGAATTGTTTATTATCGGCAATCCAAGTTCGATAAAGCGCACGCCGAATTGAGCCAGGCGGTCGAGATCAACCCAAAGAGCGCCACTGCTCACAATTATCTCGGCATTACCGCGGGGCAAAACGGACGGCCGCAGGAAGCCGAAAAGGAAATCCTTCAGGCTATCGCAAACAATCCTGATTACGCAGATGCCCATTTTAATCTGGCGGTCATTCTCGTCACGACTCAACCTGCTTCGAAAGAATTAGCCAGACGCCACTACGCCAGGGCCACTGCGCTCGGCACTCAGCCCGATCCATCACTCGAGAAATTGTTGCAGTGATCGGATGGCCGAAATTGCTCGGATTTTCGCGCCGCTCAGTTCCACCTGCCTTGTCATTCCAAGCGAAAGCCTGCCCTGAGCAAGAGTCGAGCGGAGTCTCGTTTCTTGTCATTTCGAGCAAAGTCGAGAAATCTCTCACTGTGAAATTATCAAGTCGTTCGGATGAACAATAAGAGATGTCTCGACCCGTTCGACTTCGCTCAGGGCAAGACTTCCGCTCGACATGACAAATATGCGCGGCGACGGCAAACTCAAATGGTTCGGAATTTCTCAGCGTTTCCGTGACCCTGCATTCGGTGAAACCATTTCTCACTGCCAACTGGCGTTATCTGGCGATGCTCAATTACGTCGTCGATCCTCGTCTGATTAGTCCACTCGTCCCGGCCGGCACCGAGATCGATTACGAAAACGGCCAAACGTTTCTGAGTATTGTTGGTTTACTCTTTCTCGACACGCGCTTGCTCGGCCTTCCCATTCCGCTGCATCGGAATTTCGAAGAAGTGAATTTGCGCTTCTATGTTCGGAAGAAATCGGCTGACACGTGGCGGCGCGGCGTTGTTTTTGTACGTGAGCTCATTCCGCGCCGCGCGATCGCGCTCGTCGCCCGCGCATTTTACGGTGAACCGTATGTCGCCTTGCCGATGCGACACGCGATCGTCGATGATGGAGCGCGGGTTTCCGCTGAATACAGCTGGCGGCGACGCGGGCAGAAATGGGAATCGCTCAACATGAGTGGAACCGGCGAAGCCCAATCCATTCCAGCCGGTTCGCATGCCGAATTCATCACCGACCACCATTGGGGTTACACCCGTGTGCAGGCTGGCTGTAGCGAATACCGGGTCGAGCATCCGCGCTGGAAAATGTGGAACGCAAATAGTTTCGAATTTTGCGCGGACGTCGCCACACTTTACGGCGAAGAATTCGTCGAAACATTAAATCAGCCGCCGCGCTCGGCATTTGTTGCCGACGGTTCGGCGATTACGGTTCACAGACGCGAGATATTGTAGGGCGAACCCCACTGCGTGGTGTGGACGCGTCCAAATTTTATTTTGGGTTCTGGCGATCAGCTTTTCTCGCGATGTCCCCCTTCGCCAAGGCATCCACGCGAGCCGCAACGCCGCCGCTACCACTCGATGATATTTAGCGTCGATGCGGAGCCGCCACATGCGGCCCCGCATCGCTCAGGATCATTGGACGAGCCGCAACGCCGCCGCTACCACTCGATGATATTTAGCGTCGATGCGGAGCCGCCACATGCGGCCCCGCATCGCTCAGGATCATTGGACGGGCTGGAAGTAGTGCTTCTGGAGGTGATGGGCGACCTTCTTGCCGAGCACCGCTCCCTGCGTGTCGGCGGTGCGGAAGTGGATGCCGGACCACACTCGGGCGTCGATGACCTCCTTGAGCGCGTCCGAGAACCGGTCGAAGCTCCGCGTGGTACCAGATTTATTGCTGAAGGCGCTGAAGGCGATCTTGTCGGTGCCGAAGAAGTTCTGGAGCGTGTGCACGATTGCACCAGTACCGCAGGTGTGTCCCGAAGGGTGGTCGGGGAAGGATGGCGTTACGAGCGGCGGCGGTGGCACCGGTGTCGTTGGGTGGAACAGCGGCCACCACGCCGGGTCGGCCTGAGTGGCCGGGTTGCCGTCGGTATCGGCTTCGCGGATCGCCGTGATCGGGCGCCAGAACTGCCAGTAATACTTGTCGTTCCAGCAGCCGATCGTGGCGTCAGCGGCAGCCAGGTTCTCCATCGCGAACAGGCGAGCGGTCTCTACGATGTCCAAGTTCTGGCTGGCGGCCAGCCCACGAAAGATCCGGTTCCAGAGCGCGAAGCCATTGTCTGCCCAGAAGATCGCAGCATCGGTTTGGTCCGGCGTGCGGGTTATGCTCGTGAGTGAGCCGAGTTCCTTGACCTCGTTGAAGTCCTCCGCGTAGGCGGCACTGGTGAGCGCGTTCGGTCCGTCGGTGCGGAGCATCTCTGCACTCGGGACGATAAACGGCAGCACGTTCCCGAACCACGACGAGGGGTCGGACGCGAAGTTCGGCGGCGTCGGCCGCCAGATGCCCGGCGCTGGCGGGTACAGCGTCGGCGGCGGCCCGAAGCGGCCGTCGTTCGCTCGCGCTTCGAGCATTGCCGCGGCTGTCGCCTCACCGATAGTGATCCCCGCAGCCTTCGATCCCGGTGGGTCGTCGGGCAGCGCCGCGATGTAGTTGTTGTAGATCGGCTCCAGGATCGGCTGCTGCGCCGGGAACAGTCCGATCAGGACCTGGTAGGAGGCCGTCGCCGCGGCCGCCTCCTTCGAGTCCGTTGGATTCGCGTTCGGCTGTACGAGGTACGGCTGGTGGCCACGGTCGATCGCGTTGACCGCGTCATACACCGCCCCTTGCACCATCGCGAAGTCCAGCACCGGTACCAGCGGCGGGGCGTTCGGGATGATCGTCGTCGAGGCGATCAGGTTCCAGTCGGTCACGGCGTCCGCGCGCGCGACCGGAGGCCACGCGAGCGCGACGACTGCCAGTGCGATGAAAAGTGGCAGAATTGGTATTTTTTTG
>WNGF01009240.1_pt1 | contig 11363 bp, 15 predicted proteins | sample 5400641 | NCBI WGS metagenome assembly WNGF01 (sample SAMN13153371, study PRJNA577476) | soil metagenome | isolation source: 80 cm soil or saprolite under grassland replicate 2 | place: USA:California | collected 2016-06-15 | reverse complement strand
AAGCCGGTGCGGCGGGCCTGGTGTTGTTCAACCGCTTCTACCAGCCGGACATCGACCTGGACACGCTCGACCTCGTGAGTCACACGATGCTGACCAGCGCCCGCGATCCGCAAGCGCTGCGTCTGCCGCTGTGCTGGATCGGCATTCTCTACGGTCGCGTGCGCGCGAGTCTGGCGGCCACGAGTGGGGTGCACGCTGCGCGCGACGTGCTCAAGCTGCTGATGGTCGGTGCCGACGTGACGATGATGGCCTCGGCCCTCATGCGCTATGGCATCGAGCATATCGTCACGGTGCAGGACGATCTGCGCGGCTGGCTCGAACAGCACGAGTACGCCTCAGTGCGTCAGCTGAAAGGCTGCTTGAGCCAGCAGTCGGTGACGTTTCCGTCCGCGCTGGAACGGGCGCACTACGTCCGAGCGGTCAGCGCCACCTGAGGATGACCGATCTTCAACAACGTCCTGGTTCCACTCGACGGCACGCCTATGAGCGAGGCCGCGCTGGCGTACGCCATGGCGATGCACGATCGCGCTGGTTCCGATCGGTTGCTCCACGGCAGCGTGGCGGAAGAAGTGATCCATCGCTCGCCTGTACCGGTGACGCTGATACGCGCGGCCGAAGGGCTGCGCCCCGCGGAGGGCTTTCATCGCGAACAACCAGCGATGCGTGGCAGCGTCGCCGGCGCGGTGGTCCATCCAAGCACGTGTCCGGGCGTGCTTGTCTCACCGGCTTGGGAAAGGAGACCAGCGGCATGCGCACCATCCTGCGACAAGGTGTTCTGCCCACCAACCGAACGCGCGCGCCAGGTGCAGGAGCTTATCGCGGCCGCTGACGCTTCGGCGCCAACACATCGCTGAGCGCCGCGTACACGCTGCCCTCGCACGAGGTGATGAAAATCGAACGGCTGCTCGAGGACGACCTGCGGGCCATGATCGACGACGGTCTCGTCCGCGCTCACAGCGGGCTTGGGTTAAATCCGGATCACCCCTTCATGCGAGGCACTGCCCAGAATCCGGATGTGTACTTCCAGGCGCGCGAGGCGAGCAATCCCTACTACCTGAATTGCCCCGCCATCGTAACCTCGACCACGTGCGGCGCTGTAAGGCAGCCGTGGGGATCCCGATCATCGGCAGCCTGAATGGTGTCTCGATTGGCGGTTGGGTCAAGTACGCCCGCCTGATCGAGGAAGCTGGAGCCGATGTGCTGGAGCTGAACGTCTACTTCGTGCCGACCGATCGACGTCTGGCCGGCGCCCACGTTGACGAGGCGACTGTGGAGCTGGTCCGCGAGGTGCGCAACTGCGTGCGCATCCCGCTGGCGGTGAAGCTGCGCCCGTTCTACAGCAACGTCGCCGCGCTGGCGCATCAGCTTGTGGAGGTGGCGTGCATGGACTGGTGCTGTTCAACCGCTTCAACCAGCCAGACATCGGCCTCGACACGCTCGACGTCTCCGCGCCGCTGCCCATGGAGACGATGACGCGCTCCGCGTCCGCGGCGCCCACGTAGTCGACAAGTGATACTGACGACCGACAATCGCGGCGAAGCGGTCCATCGTTTCCTGCGGTGGCGTTGGCGATCAGTGCTCGATCGCCAAACAGCTGCGACAACAGCTTCAGGGAACTGGCTCCACTTCGCCGGCACCGACAGAACGTGGACGGCGCCCCCTCCAGGTCGTGTTCGTGGTACACCTTCTCGCGGATGACCGCGTGCGGGCACACCCGCACGCATTTGCTGCACTGGATGCATACCGCGGGGTCCCGGGACTTCTTCATGAACAAACTGCCGGAGGAGGTTGACCGCGCACTGATCAATCTGAGTCAGGTCAAGGACTCGCAGCTGTTGCAGCCTCTGTTCGAGTTCTCGGGTGCGTGCGCAGGTTGTGGTGAGACTCCGTATTTGAGCCGGGCACCGTCAGCTGTCTGTTCTACGGCATCGGCTCCGATGGTACGGTCGGCGCCAACAAGAACTCGATCAAGATCATTGGCGAGGACTGCACCAAGTCCGCCTTCCGATTGACGGACGGTTCAAGCGCGGCATCAGGAACCTCGAGAACCGATGCTGGCGTACGTCGCCATCTGCTGCGCGATCCCACCCCCAGAGGTAGTCGCCAGGCGCTGAAAAACCACCCGCTGGGGTGTGGAAAGCTTCACTCTAACGGACCATACTGCAGTCGTTCAGAGAAAGCGATGAGGAGGTGAACCACTGAGCCAAACAATGACTCGATTCGGCGAAACGCGCGCCGGCCAGGTGGGTCCCCCGCCGCCGAGCGGTCAGCTAAACGGGTTCGCCGGGCTGCACCGACCTAGATCAAACACGTCGGTTGCCGAGGCAACAAAGTCAGGCGGGAACTCGCGAACATCGACGCTCGCGGTGGTGAGCGACGGACATGGCAAATAACAATGATGGGACGTGCCACGGGAGTCGGGAGAAACCTCCCGCGGCACGTCTTTTTTTGTCGTCAGCTAGTTGCGGACTTCGGCGCCTGAAAACCCAGCAGCGTCATCTCGCCAGTGCCGGTGTTGCGCACCCGCAGATTCTCATTGCCGCTGTACCACGCCAGGTCGCATTACCGTGAACGAGAACTTGCCGGTGTCCGCGTCCAACTCACGTGAGCCCTCGGCGACATAACAACATCAAGTCCGAGTCGCCGTGCCGATGCGGCGGCAGCGGCTCAGCTGCCACTATGTGGCCGTAGCGAGCGCCTCGCGGCGCGACTTGTTCGAGGTGGAGGCGCAGGTCTTGGAGCAGAAGCGGCTCAGTTTCCCGAACCCGCACCGCGGCGGTCGTATGCTGCGAGAGGACAGCAACAAGTCCGTCCCGCACCCCGCTGCGGCGCACCACCCGGCCGACATCGTCGGTGATATCGACGAACTCGATGGCAGCGTGAGTTGCAAGTTTCAGGCAGACAACGCTAGATACCGCCGACTGCGGGTGCGATCACGCGGTTCCTCGGGCGACTGCCGTGGACGGGCCGTTGGCGTATGACGCTAAGAGCTGCCTGGTCCAGGCGAGTCCCACGGCAGCACCCCCGAGGATGAGTAGTGTGCCGAGGCTTCGTGCGAGCCGAGACGCCGGAAATGGCGGGCGTGTGTCCAGCGCTGTCCACGCCCGGGCGGCCACCGTCCAGCTCAACACGATGAGGACCAGCAGGATCAGGAAGAAGCGCTCGTTGTTGCCGTCGTAGCGGATGTAGTCAGGTCCGAGCGCGGACGCAATCGCGTAGTACAGCGTTGCCAGCCCGACACCGAGCGCCAGCGGCGCCGCAAGGCGAGCTGTCCGGCGCCAGAGCCAGGCCGCTGCCAGCGCGATTGGTACTACAAGGGCCAGTGCTGCGCCGTCCGCTCCATAAGTCTGGTTCAGGCCGATTGCGCTCACGCGCCACTGAATTACATTCAGGCCAAGCGGTCCCAGTAGCACGTTGAGCGCCAGTAGTGTTGCCAGGGCCAGTAGTGCAAACGGCATCAGCTGGCCAGCTCTCGCGGACGAACGAAGCGATAGCCGCGGCCGCGCTCGGTCTCGATGAACTCCGGCCCGCCGCGACGCCTGAGCTTCGACCGCAGACGACTCACGAACACCTTCAAGTACTCGGGACCGGCTTCGTAGTCGCCACCCCATACTCGGTTTACAAGAGCCTGGTGAGGCAGCAGATGACCCACATTGCAGACGAGGTGGTACAGCAGCTTGTACTCGATGGGTGTCAGTTTCACCGGCTCGCCGCCAACGGTCACTTCCTGGTTTTGGAAATGGATTGCCAGGTCGCCAGCTTGAAAATCTGGCAATGCCTGCACCGGTGGTGGCAGCTCGGCGCGACGTATGGCTGCTTTGATGCGCGCCATCAGCGCCAGGTGACTGAACGGCTTGGATACGTAGTCGTCCGCGCCGAGCTCGAGTCCGCGGACCTGGTCGATCGTCGGCGCGCGCGGTGAGCATAATGACCGGCACGTCCGAGACCTGGCGGATGGCCTTGAGCACTTCAAAGCCGTTCATCCGCGGCATCGTCACATCGAGCAGGACGATGTCGGGTTCTTCGCTGAAGAAGAGTTCGAGACCCGCCTCGCCATCTGACGCGGTGAGCACGTACGCATCCTCCCACTGGAGTTGCGCGCCGACCTGGAGTGCATCGCGCAAGTGCGGATCATCATCCACGACAAGGAGCTTCATGTCTTTACCTCGACTGGCTGTGCCATTGCGATAAGTTGACCTATCTGTCTCAAACGTGCGGTTGGGCTGCTGGCGGCGACATGAACGTGCGGGGCGTCAAGCCGGATGGCGCGCAGCGTGCCCGCGTCGGGTACTTCATTCGGCGCCAACGCGAGCAGCATCGGTACGTCGGGATGGGTTTGTGCCGAGTCAACCGCCAGGTTGTAGCGCCGGCTTTGGCCGTCCAGAGCAGTGAGCTGCGGATCATAGATCATCAGGTCCGCGCCTTCGGTGAGCGGGCAATAGCCCTTGTCGCAGCGGATGCAGCGCTCTTTTGGCGGCCACGGGCCTGGACATTCGATCACGCGGTAGCCGGCCTGGCGGAGCTCAGCCGTCAGCTGCTCGGCGAAAGTGACATCGCGATGTGCGATCAGGATGGTGCGCATGGCTCCCTCCTTTTGCTACTCAGTGTCGCCGCAATGGACTGCTGCCACCATGCCCGCAGGGGTGGTCCGTGCCAACCCCAGCGGGTGGGACTCCGCGACAGTAGCCTCCAGCGGCAGCGCCAGACGGTCCTGAATCAGCGTGTAGAGATGCCCCATCGGCTGGAATACTGGCCATAGGATGAGCACGCTGCCGGTGAGGCGAAAGGCAACGGCATACACGAGTCCGACCACGAAGAGGGCCCGCATTCATCGGTGTTCATCCCGTAGCCAACATTCCGTTACCACCCGCTGGGGTGGCTGCAAGACCACCCGCGGGGTGTCGCTGGAAAGGACATGCTGTGGAACACTGTGAATCAGGAAGCTGCCGACGAGCCTCTCCTCAACCCCGAGTTATCGGCCAGATTCTGTCGCCGATCAGTTCCTCGGGGCGGACACAAGTCCCGCGGGAGCTGCAGGAGCCCAGTCGACGAGCACCGAGGCCTAGCTTAATTCCGCCAGCAGCGCAACCACTAAGTCGCGCTGCCACGCCACGCAATCGGATTCTGCCAACCGTGCTGGCTCCACCCACGCGTGTTCAGTGTGCTCCCAGTTGAGCACGATCTCGCAGCTGGGCTCGCCGTCAAACAGGAAGGGATGCACAAGGAAGCGCTTGCCGCTCACACTACTCGTCAGCGGCACGGGCGCAAGAGTGCGAACCAGCCGCATGTCTGCCGAGCGCACCCCGAGCTCCTCATCAAGTTCCTGGCGCGCTTGCGCCAGTGGCGCTACTCCAGGCTCGACGTAGCCGGTTACGACGCTCCACAACCCGCGGCTCGTGGCGACGCGATCACCTCGTCGCGCGATGCAAATGCGACCGCTTCGCCGCAGCACGACGAGAACGATCTCAGTGCAGCCTGGCACGCGGCGTCAAGTATAAGCAGATCGAACCCGCCGCCGCCCCTGCGGACGAGCCGGTTCTGGAGTTCCGAAACGTTGCGTTTACCCGACGCAACCAGGGCAGTCAACCAACGTTCGCATGGTTCTGCTCGGTTGCAGGCTCCTCTCTTCGGTGCTATACGTCGTGCTCGCCTCCGTGCCCTACGAGGGCTATAGCCCGGTGTCGCAGAACGTCAGCGAGCTGCTTGCCGTGGGCGCCGTGCCGCTGCTGGAGGCGAACTTGCCCGCGCCGTGGATGGGGCTCAAAGAGCGCATCAACAATCTACGCCTACATGCTGTCGATTGCGGCGCTGGCCATCTTGCTTTGGCCCCGCGGCATCACACGGGCAACCAGATGAGCGCCCTTTCGGGTTTGCACGCGCTACTTCGCTGTTACTGAGGAATACGTGTGTCGCAACGTTCTTGATGAATCGTGTGCTCGAGGAGAAGTGTATATGCAGACACTCGACAACAAAGTCCAGGAGTTCCTGGCTCAAAAGCGCATCGCGGTGGCTGGCGTATCGCACGACAACAGTCGCCATCCCGTCGGAAACCTGATCTTCCACCGCCTCAAGACCACTGGACACGAAGTCTTTCCGATCAATCCGCATATGGAAACGTTCGAGGACGAGCGCTGCTATCCAGACGTGGAATCGATTCCGGGTGGTGTCGACGGCGTCGTGGTCATCACCAGGCCTGACGCTGCCGAACAGATCGTGCGCGAGTGCGGCAACGCTGGCGTCTCGCGCGTCTGGATGCATCAGTCATTCGGCGCCGGGGCAACGAGCGTGTCACCCGCGGCGGTGGAGTACTGCCGTGAGCACGGCATCAGTGTCATCGCTGGTGCCTGCCCAATGATGTACGGCCCTGGCGCCGACTTCGGGCACACCTGCATGCGGTGGATTCTGGGCATTACCGGTCAGCTACCCAAGTGAGGAACGGGCTGTGAACAGCACAACAACGCTAGACAGGCCTCTGGCTGCTGAGTCGGCGTTCGCAGGGGTGCTCGGCCAGAGCTTCATGGAGCTGACCACCTGGAGGTGAGCCCGACCCCATGAGCTCAGTTGCCCCGGCAAGGCCAACGCAGTGCGTGTCGCTCCTCGCCACGAGTACTCGGAAGGCGCTGGCAGCGTCCGGATTCATGATGCTCGGCTTCGTGATCCTGCACCTTGCTGGCAACTTCCTGGCGTTCGCCGGGAGCACCACGTTCAACGCGTACGCGCGCTCCATACGCGAGCTGGGTGCGCCGGTGTTCGGAGAAGGCGCCTTACTGGTCGCCGTGCGCGTGGCGCTGGCCACGACGCTGGCGGTGCATGTCGTGGCGCACCTGGTTCTTCAGCGGCAACCAAGCCAGGCTCCGGCCGCTACGCGCTCTGTGCGCGTGCCACCGTGGTTCGCGACGCTGCCACTCTCAGTCCTGCAAGCGACTGGTGGTGTGATTGCGCTGTTCCTGGTGCTGCACCTAGCGCAGCTCACGATCGGCGCGGCGCATCCCGCATTTATTCGCGAGGACCCGTATCAGAACATGATCGTAGCGCTACGGTTCTGGCCTGTGGCGATCGCGTATGTGCTTGCAGCCGCGGCGGTCGGAGTCCACCTGCTGGCCGGCACCTGGACAGGCATGGCCTCGCTCGGCCTGGTCGGTCCGCGAACCGAACGGCTGGTAGGCATCGTCGCACGCTCGGTCGCACTCGTGGTGGCCGTGGGTATGAGCGCCGTTCCCGTGGCCGCGGTTTTGGGCGTACTGAAATGAGCTCGGCGGCTGCGAGGCTCCGCGCGGCAGCGAAGACCACCGTTTGCCTGCTCAAGGTCTTCCCAATGTTGCCGTCGCGGCCGCTCAACTGGGTGACGCCGCAACCGGTGGTTGAGCGGCTGCGCTATCGAACTTCACACGGCGATGCCGAGGGTGACCTGTACCGGCCGTGCAATGTTGGCCCGCATCCAGGGGTCGTGGTCTGTCTTGGGGTCGTGCCGTTTGGAGTCGATCACCCCCAGGTACCCCGACTTGGCGAAGCGCTGGCGCGTTCGGGATTTGCCGCGTTGCTCTACTGGTCGCCAGCGATGCGCGACTTCCGCCTTGACCCAGCCGATGTCGACGACATCGCCGCGGCCTATGAGGCACTGCTTGCGCGTGCGGACATTGACGGCTCGAGGAGTGGCTTGCTCGGCACGTGTGTTGGGGGCGCCTTCGCTCTCATGGGTGCAGCAAGCCCGAGGATTCGCGACCGTGTGAGCTTTGTCTCGGCCTACGCGCCATATGCGTCGATGTGGACACTGACGCGTGATATCGCCAGCGCGTCACGGTCGCGGGACGGCACCCGCGAGCCCTGGGAGGTTGACCCGCTCTCTCGCAAGGTCTATGAGCACTCGATTACCGCTCTGCTTGCACCTGGCGAGGCGCAGGCTTTGCTCAGTGCGCTGACTCCGGAACAGGCGGAGCGAGCATTGCGAAATCTGCCGGCAGGCCTGCAGGCTCGGCTCGATGCCATGTCTCCGCTGCACTATGTGCACGACCTTTACGCACCGTTGATCGTGCTGCTGCACGACCGTGACGACCCGGTGATCCCAGTCGATGAGTCTCGATGCCTGCGGAACGCGCTGGCGAAGCGTGATGGCGTGCACTACACCGAGTTCACCGTCTTCAAGCACCTCGATCCAACAAAGGGCCATCCGTCGCCGCCCGCGCTTACGCGCGAGCTGGTCCGCTTCGCGCGCGCCATCTATCCGCTATTCGAGTGTGCCACCGCGTGAGAGTACGGCCCACCTCAGCCATCGCTGAGTTGTAACCGAGTGTTAATGCTTCTCAACGTGATCGGTAACCGACCCTGAAGACAGTCGCCCGGGTGGGAGAGAGGAGCACGCACCATGTGGAAGTTCATACGTCACCTGTTCGAGATGTGCGTTGCGATGTGCGTCGGCATCGCCGTTCTGGGAGTCGCCTACGGATGGATCGCAGGTCTCTTCGGGGTTGCGAACCCGTACATGCGCTATCCCGAACTCAGCGCGCTCGTTCTGGCCTTCAACATGACGGCGCCCATGGTGGGCTGGATGCGGTTCCGTGGCATGGCGTGGAGTCCCATCGCCGAGATGTCCGGGGTGATGATTGTTGAGGCCATAGTCATTCTGGGCCTGTACTGGACCGGCGTCGTTCCTAATCTCGCCGTGGGTAATGTCTCCACGCTGTGGCAGTGGCAACACGGGCTGATGATGCCTGCAATGCTGGTGCCGATGCTGCTGCGCCTGGACTTCTACAGCGCCGGAATGCACCACCAGGCGCATCCGGCCTGACCAAAGAACGAACCGGAGTCCGCGATGCACACGTTTTGTTTTGTCCGCGAGCCGACACCCGGCCAGGTCCAGGACCTCAAAGGGTTCGCTCGAGGCAAGTGGGCGCGACCAGCGCGCGACAGCCGCAGGCGAACAGCACCTGCACGCCTGTGGCTGTGACTTCATGCGGGTCTTGCACGTAGCACGGCTGACCGTGCCAATGCTCCTCGTCCTGGCCGCGGTATACCAGAGTCGGAGGTGATACGCGCGGACAGGTTTCCTCGCCAACGGCTAGTTTTGGCCGTCGGATTCGTAAAGCGACTCCAATTGCAACCTGACGTTTACGCTCGTTCAGGTTGTGCGCGAGCCAAAGGGTTGATCCTACGAGCTGCAAGGAGGACCACGCGATGCAGGTCCAGGAACAGCCGACGGTCGATTCGCTGAGCGCAAAAGGCGGGCAGTTCATCGACACCATCAAGAACCTGATCCACGAAGGCAACGTGCGCAAGATCACGATCAAACAGGACGACCATACGATCGCCGAGTTCCCGTTGACGTTTGGCGTTATCGGCGCCGCGATGGCCCCGGCGCTCGCCGCGATCGGTGCAATTACTGCGCTCGTGACCGATTGCACCATCGAGGTGGAGCGAGGTGGCGACCACGACTGAACAAGCCTGACCTTATGCCTTCCACCGCCAGTCTCGAATGTGGGGCGGATCATCCCCCCAGCGCTCGGTGTACTGGCGGTACTCGATCAGGCGTTCCCTGAACATGTGCTTGGCGTAGGCTCCGATTCTGGTCAGCTCAGGAACGCGGTCGATCACGTCGATGGCTAGATGAAAGCGGTCGAGGTCGTTGCGGACCACCATGTCGAAAAGGCGTGGTGGTTGCGTGCATGTTGCCGTGGTTTTCGCGCCGGTATGTCAAGCGATGAATCAGCCACGTACCCGTGGTACGCAAAAACAACGGGGCGGTCGCGCGTGAACAGCGAGTCGAAGCCGCGGTCGGACAGGCCATGCGGATGTTCCTCATTATGGCTGCAGTCGCATCAGGTCGGATTTTCAGGTCAGGGAACTCGGAACGAGCAAATCCACAGCGGCCAGCGTCGGAATGTCGCCAGCGCAGGCCATGACTACATCGGGTTCAACACCGCGGTCGTTGGAAGCCCACCCCCAGATACCGATGCCCGCCATGCAGTGCTTGATCGCTGCGTCCATGTCGAGGTACTGCAGTGCTGGCTGCTTCCCCGCGACCGCGATGTTGACGTAGTCACGGCTGCGCAAGCAGTGGTCCATGACCGACAGTAACGTGTTCGCATCATTCGACACCGCATTTCACAGGTCGATTCCCGAGCATGCGGCCGTATACCCGCTGCCGTACGAGTGGACCGCGCGTTGGGATCTGCGCCGCTTCGGGTTCCATGGCCTCACTGTCCAGTACACCGTCACCCGGGCGACCGAATTACTGCACCGCATGCCGCGCCGTTTGGTGGTATGCCACCTGGGCGCAGGTTGCTCCGTCACGGCCGTACTCGACGGTCAGCGGACACGAGCATGGGCCTCACCCCCCTGGAAGGTCTGATGATGGCGCGCCGATCGGGCTCCGTCGACCCCGGACTGCTCCTCCATCTCCTGCGGAACTGTGGCATGAGCGTCGCAGACCTGGACCATGGCCTCAATGTGCAAGCTGTGCTGCTGGGCGTGTCAGGCTATCGGCCGACATGCGCGATGTCCTGACCGCGGCCGAAGCAGGCCACCAGCGCGCCAAGCTCGCCGTTGACATGTTCATGCAACGACTCGTCGCCACGATCGGCGCCTCGGTAGCTACTCTTGGCGGAATCGACGCGCTTGTGTTCACCGGGGGCATCGGCGAGCACAGCGCCGAGATCCGTGCACGCGCGGTCGTGTCACTGGCGCACGTTGGCGGGCAACTGGATAGTGCGGCTAACGACTCCGCAACTGAAAGGCCCCCAGGTTTGTCGCCAGGGGGCCAATTGGAACATCAAATCCTGGTCAGGTCGTGGCAGGCACTGCCTTGGGCGTGGGCACCGCGCGAGATGGCTTTGACTGCCTCCATGGCGTGCCCAGGATGGGCAGCAGGTAGCGGTCGAGGCCGATGTAGCCGGCGTTCTTCCATGCCAGGATCAGCAGCACGCCGAGGATTGCCAGCACGGGATTCGTGCTCGTGGTGCCGGCCAGCAGGAAGGCCACGTTCATCAGCAGGCCGCCCGCGGCGGCCAGGCCGACGAAGGCGCCCAGGATCAGGCCGATGCCAACAGCCAACTCACCAAAGACAATGACGTAGCTGAACCAGCCGGCGCTACCACCGTCGATCAGGAACTGCAGGAAATTGCGGTACCAGTCGAAGGTGATCAGCGGCCTGCCTGGCGCATCGGGGATCGCCACGGCCCGCGTCCAGAAGCCGAGGATTCCCTGGCCGGTGCCATTCATCCAGGCGGGGTCGGTTAACTTGTGCCAACCGGCTTCCAGGAAGTCGTATCCGACGTAGATGCGCACTACCAGCCACAACCAGCTGGCGATGGTGCCCTGGAACAGGAACCGCGCAATGGGCGGGTCTTGAATGTAGACCTGGCCCTTGG